>Ga0308168_1001087_pt1 | contig 26618 bp, 26 predicted proteins | sample PhyCR2_FD_202133 | JGI IMG/M metagenome (GOLD analysis project Ga0308168, IMG submission 202133) | Phyllosphere microbial communities from UC Gill Tract Community Farm, Albany, California, United States - DLSLRC.R2 | ecosystem: Host-associated > Plants > Phyllosphere > Unclassified | place: USA...
CGCGGTAGTCGGCACCAAGCTGGTCAAGCACCAGGCCGGTCCAGCCACGGGTCGGCAGGTGCAGGTTGATGCCGGTGTGCGGATCGCCGAAGGCGGCGACGAAACCTGTCATGAGGCGCAGATAATCCTGCACGGTGCGCACCGCGGCGGCTTCGCTCATGCCGGTCCGCTCGGCGGTGGCGAGCGGCTCGATCTCGCTCAGGTCACCGGCGGCGACGCCGGCATGCTGGTGACGGAAGTTGTCGAGGGCGAACCTGTAATCGGCTTTGGCGATCGCGGTCCAGTCCGTGGCCGTTGCGGGCTTGGGCGCATCGGCCGCGACCGCACACGACATGAAGAGGGACAGCGTGGCAGCACATGCATATGTCAGAGGCGAAGTCTTCATGGCGTCGGCGGCGGAGTGGAAACCGCTCAGCATATCAAGAGGCGTTTCGGAAAAACTCACGCTTTTCCACGCCGGCCTCACATCTGCCGGAACACATCCGCAAAATTCCGGCTCACCACCAGCTCTTCCGGCCGGCCCTTGAGCTTGACCAGCATGCGTCCGCGGAAATCGGTGCGGGTGCCGGCCACATGGCGCGCAGCCACGATCACGCCGCGGTGGATCTGCCAGAACTGCTGCGGGTCGAGCTGTTCGCGCAGCTGGCGCAACGGAGTGCGGATCAGGTGTTCGCCATCCTGGACGAACACGCTGGTGTACTTGTCGTTGCTCTGGAAATAGATGACTTCGTCCACCGCGATCAGGCGCGTCTCCTGGCCCTGGGCGGCGCGGATCCATTGCAGCGGTGCGGATACTGGCGCCGGGGCGGCGGCGGGCGCCTGCACCCCAAGCTGGCGCAGCAGGCCGGCCAGCGCCTCGGTGGCCGATGCAGCCGCAGGCGCAGGCGCCGGCGTGGCCAGCGCTTCCTTCAGGCGCGCCACGGTGCGTGCCAGCCGTTCGCGCCGGACCGGTTTCAGCAGGTAGTCGAAGGCGGCGTGCTCGAAGGCCTGCAGCGCGTAATGCTCGTGCGCCGTGGTGAACACCACGCGCGGCGCCCGGTTTGCACCTGCCGCATCATCGGCGAGGCGCTGCGCCAGCTGCAGGCCGTTCAGGCCCGGCATCTGGATGTCGAGGAAGGCGACGTCGGGCGCCAGTTCGTCGATCAGGCGCAGCGCATCCAGGCCGTTGGCGGCGCGCCCGGCAATGCGCAGTTCGGGCCAGACGGCCGCCAGTTCGCCGGCCAGGTAGTCGAGCAGGTGCGCTTCGTCGTCGGCGATCAGGGCGCGGATGGGTTCGATGGCGGCACCGTGTGGTCAGGTTCGATGGGCAACAGCAGGCGCGAGGTCACGCCGCCGCTCCGGTTCTCTATTAATTGTACCTGAGCATTTTTGCCATGCAGGCTGTGCAGCCGCTCGCGCAGGTTGGCCAGGCCGACGCCACCGCCGGGGCGCGGCGGCGCATCGCCGAGCCCGGCGCCATCGTCGCTGACTTCGATGCACAGGCGCTTGTCGTCGCAGTGCGCACGCAGCACGATGGCGCCGCCCTCGACCTTGGGCTCGATGCCGTGCATCACCGCGTTCTCGACCAGCGGCTGGACCAGCATCGGCGCGATCGGGCAATTGCGGCAGGCCGGATCCGCCTCGATGCGGTAGCGCAGGCGCGTGCCCAGGCGCACCGCCAGCACGTCGAGGTAGGCGCCGGCCAGGTCGAGTTCGGCGCCGACGCTGGCATGCTCGGCGCGGCTGGCCGCCAGGCTGGCGCGCAGGAAGTCGATCAGGCGCTCCAGCATGTGGCGCGCCTGGTCGGGTGCCGGGCCGATCAGGCCGACCACGTTGGCCAGCGTGTTGTACAGGAAGTGCGGTTCGATCTGGGCCTGCAACGCGCGCAGGCGGGCTTCGGCGACCAGGCGGCCGGCTTCGGCGATTCTTTCCTGCTGGCGCGCCGCTTCCGCCTCGCGCGCCTGGCGCCGCGCGATGATGCCCAGCACGGTGATCATCAGCACCGCGATCAGTGCGCCGACGGTCAGCAGCAGCCCCAGCTTGCCGGGGTGCCGCAGCAAGGCATCGGGACCGCGCAACACCACCTCGGTCAGCGTAATGCCGAGCACGACGCAACCGGCGATCAGTACACCCTGGCCCAGCAGCATCGGCCGGCTGCGGCGACCATAAGCTTGCGGTGCCGCCAGGCGCAGTGCGGCCAGTGTACCGTGGATCAGGAAGCCGATCGCGTTCGAGGCCAGCAGCGTCATGCCAAGCCGGGGCAGGAGCGGCACCGTGCTGCCCGTCACGACACCGATGACGAGCGTCACCGCCAGGCCGAGCAGGCTGCTCCACAGCAGCGTGTAGACCAGGTCGCGCGCGGTGGAACGCGGCCAGCGCCGGAACAGGGCGATGACTTCCAGTGGGTGAGCGGTGCGGCTGCCTGGGCTGGTCGGCATGTTGTCCTCGATCGGCTTTACGAGCTTGGCATTATGTCGCAGCGCATCGGCACGCAGGACGGCATGCGATGGAATGCAGGCCCGGCGGCGCGACAGGCATCTGGCGGGTGCCAGGCAAAAAAAATGCCGCTCAGCGAACTGAACGGCATGTTGTCAGGTAGTTCGGCTTAACTGTAGCTGGTCCAGCTTTGCGGAATTTCGATCTGGCCGGACTGGGCAGCCTGGGCATAGGCACGCATTTCGGCGACCATCGCTTCTAGTTGCTCGTCGCCCGGATTGGCCAGGAAACCCTTCATGCGTTCCTGGAGCGCAGCTTGCTGGTCGCGCCACTCATAACGGGAGGACTTGCTCATACACCCTCCTTAGGCCGAACAGCGCGAACAGCGCGAACAGCCGTGCTTGTAATTTTGTTTTCCATGGACATCCTCCTTCTAGGATCGATAGCATGCCAAATGGGTAGGGACGAGTCCGTGCGTTGACACACTTTCTTTTCCGCACCTTTTGGACAGCGGATTGGCATTATCTTAACACGCTGTGGTAGAAGAGCTCCAGACGGCCTTCCAGTTCGTGCAGGGCATCGTCAGGTGTCCTGGGACGCTGGCAGATCAGGGTGCGCAGCTGTTCGCCGCAGATGCAGGCCATCAGGAAGCCGGGCAGCAAATCGAGCGGCACGTCGGGACGCATCTGGGCGCGAATCTCGGGGCGGGCGAAGAAGCGTGCCAGCATCTCGCGGGTCTGGCGCGGACCGCCGTTCCAGAAGGCATCCGCCAGCTCGGGGTTGGTCGGGGCCTCGGCCAGCACCACGCGCTGCATCTCGACGGCTTCGTCCGATACCAGCAGCTCGTGCATCTGGTGGGCGAAGTCGTCGACGATGTCGCGCAAGGGACGCGGATCGGTGTCCATCGGCTGGCTGTGGAAGAAACGGTCGCGCTTGGCGGCCAGCACGGCGCGCAGCAAGCCTTCCTTGCCGCCAAATTTGACGTAGATGGTACGCACCGCAACGTGGGCGGCCCGCGCGATCGATTCCAGGCTGGTCTTGGTATAGCCGTTCTTCAGGAACAGGGTGCCGGCGATCTGCAGTAGTTCCTGCATGCGCGCCTCGACGTCGGCTGCCTTGGGACGGCCGGCGGCCTTTCCCGGGCAACCGTCGGTGTCTTGCTTGAGTTTGTCCATGGTTCACACTGTAGGTCAAGATCAAATGAAATGCAACCGTTTCATTTCTTGACTTCGCCGAAGCTTTGTCGAATAATGCGATCAACCCATTTCATTTTTTCCTTCGGAGTCACATCCATGTCAGAGCAGCAAACCACGGTTCAGCAGAAACCGACAGCCGCCCCAGGCGCAGCACCCGCAGGCGCCCCCGCCAATGCGGGCAAGGGCCCGCCGAAGCGCGTGCTGCTCGTGGTTGGCGTGATCGCCATCGCCGCCCTGGGCGTGGGCGGCCGCATGTGGTACCGCAGCGCCAATTTCGTCGATACCGAAAATGCCTACGTCACCGGCCACGTGCACCCGATGTCCGCGCGCATCCCCGGCGTCGTCACCAAGGTCATGTTCGACGATAACCAGGTGGTCAAGGCCGGCGACGTGCTGGCCGAGCTCGACCCGGCCGATCAGCGCGTGAAGGTCGACCAGATCCAGGCCCAGATCGCCAGCGTGAAGCAGCAGATCATCCAGTCCGACGCCTCGGTCGAGCAGGCCAGGGCGCAGGCCTCGGCCGCCGGCGCCCAGGTCGTACAGGCCCAGGCCAACCTGGTGCGCGCCAACCAGGACGCGACCCGTTTCCGCCAGCTGTACAACACCCAGATGAAAGCCGTGTCGAAGGCCGAGCTGGACGCCGCCACTGCCGCCCGCGCCGGCGCCAACGCCGACGTTACCGCGCGCCGCGACAACGCCAGCGCCGCCAAGGCCCAGATCGCCGCCGCGGCCTCCGCGCGCGACGTCCTCAAGGCCCAGGTAAAAGTGCTGCAGACGCAGCTGAAGGACGCCCAGCAACAGCTCGGCTACAACCAGATCCTGGCCCCGGTCAGCGGCCGCATCGGCAAGAAGAATGTCGAAGTCGGCGCCCGCATCCAGCCGGGCCAGCAACTGGCCGCCATCGTCCAGGACGACGTCTGGGTCACCGCCAACTTCAAGGAAACCCAGCTGGCGGGCCTGCAGGTCGGCCAGGCCGTCAAGGTCGAAGTCGACGCACTGCCGGACCACGAGCTGATTGGCCGCGTGGACAGCTTCTCGCCGGCCTCGGGCAACCAGTTCGCGCTGCTGCCGGCCGATAACGCGACCGGCAACTTCACCAAGATCGTCCAGCGCGTACCGGTGAAAATCACCTTCAAGCCGGAAGACCTCAAGAAGTACGCGGGCCGCCTGGCGCCGGGCATGTCGACGGTGGTCGAGATCGACCTGCGCCAGAAGCCGGCGCAAACGCAAACCGCTGCCGCTCAATAACAGGGTAAGCCATGACGAGTTCCACCAAGGGGATGGGAGGCAGCCCGGCGAACCAGGCCGCGCGAGGCGCTGCGCCTGGTGCGCCGGTGATGCCGCCTCTCGATTCGCACGTCGACGCGCGCACCTGGATCGCGGTGGCCGCCGGCCTGCTCGGCGCCTTCATGGCGGTGCTCGATATCCAGATCACCAACTCCTCGCTGCGCGACATCCTCGGTACGCTGTCGGCCACGCAGGAAGAGGGCTCGTGGATCTCGACCGCCTACCTGTGCGCCGAGATCGTGGTGATCCCGATGACGGCGCTGTTTACGCGCGCCCTCGGCCAGCGGCGCTACCTGATGGGTACGACGGCCCTGTTCCTGCTGTTCTCGACCCTGTGCGGTTCGGCCTGGAGCCTGCAGAGCATGATCGTGTTCCGCATGCTGCAGGGCTTCAGCGGCGGCGCACTGATCCCGATGGCGATGACCCTGGTCATGACGCGCCTGCCCGCCTCCAAGCGTGCGGTCGGCATGGCGATGTTCGGCCTGACCGCGACGCTGGCGCCGGCCATGGGCCCGACCCTGGGCGGCTACCTCACCGAGCTGTATGGCTGGCCCTGGATCTTCTACATCAACTGGGTGCCGGGCGTGCTGCTCATCGGCGGCATGTACTGGGGCATCGACCGCGAGCCGCAGAACCTGCAGGTGCTGCTGAAAGCCGACTGGCTGGGTATCGCCTTCATGGCCACCGGCCTGGCGAGCCTGACCATCTTCCTGGAAGAGGGCAACACCAAGGACTGGTTCGACTCCGGTTTCATCATCACCTTCGCCGCGCTGGCGCTGTTCGGCATCCTGGGCTGGATCGTGATCGGCTTCAGCCGGGCGGATCCGTTCGTGAACCTGCGCCTGTACGGCAGCCGCAACTTCATGGTCGCCACCATCCTGTCGGCCGTGATCGGCATGGGCCTGTACGGTTCCTCGTACCTGCTGCCGCTGTTCCTGGGCCAGATCGCCGGCTATTCGCCGATGCAGATCGGCGAAGTCATCGCCTGGATGGGCTTGCCGCAATTGTTCGTGATGCCCTTCGTGGCGCGCCTGTCGCAGAAGATCGACAACCGCCTGCTGTGCATGTTCGGCCTGGCGATGTTCGGCATCTCGTGCCTGATGAACGCCTACATGGACGCCTCGACCGGCTACGACCAGCTGATGGTGTCGCAGGTCATCCGCGCGATCGGCCAGCCCTTCGTGATGCTGACGTTGTCGAACTTCGCGATGAACGGCGTGGCGCCGAAGGACATGCCCTCGGCCTCGAGCCTGTTCAACATGACGCGTAACCTGGGCGGCTCGATCGGCATCGCGATGCTGGCGACCTCGTTGACCATCCGCGAGCATTTCCACTCGGCGCGCCTGGGCGAAGCGGTGTCGCTGGCTTCGAGCGCGACCCAGGCCAGGCTGGATGCGCTGACCCAGGGCTTCATCGCGGGCGGCATCGACCCGGCCACCGCGGCCAACCAGGCCCTCGCCGCGATCGACCGCATCGTGCGGCGCGAATCCTACGTGATGGCCTACAACGATGGCTTCTGGATCGTCGGCGTGATCCTGCTGGCGGCCTGTATTCCGCTGTGGTTCGCGGACAAGGTCAAGTCGCCGGGCGGGCCGAGCGCGGGTGGCGGCCACTAAAGAACGGATACGACGCAATACCGACTAATCAAACGTATTGTTTGCCCGTCGTCCCTGCGAAGGCAGGGATCCAAGTTGCTGAATCAGTTGCGAACTTGGGCCCCTGCCTTCGCAGGGGCGACGGCTAAAAGAGATCTTCGAATGAAAAATACCATGTTCAAGCCTGTCATCCACACCGCGCTGGCCGCCGCCATCGCCACGCTGCTGAGCGCCTGCGGCACCGTCGGCCCCAACTTCGTCGCGCCCAAGAGCGTCGATGCCCCGGCCTACCGCCACGCCGCGGAAGCCGGCGCCGCTGCTTCCAGTGCCGGCGCCGCCCAGCCGGGTGCGCAGGCAGCTGCTCAGTTGAACGCTCAGTTGAGTGATACCGCGCGCCTGCCGGCCGAGTGGTGGACCGTCTTCAACGACGCTACCCTCAGCCAGCTGGAGACGCGCGCCCTGCACGACAACCCGAACGTGCGCGCCGCCGCGCAGCGCCTGCTGCAGGCGCAGGCCCAGCTGGGTGTGACGCGCGCCGGCCAGCTGCCGCGCGTGAACGTGTCGGCCGGTATCGCCAACCAGCGCACCTCGGCCGAGACCGCGCAGGGCCTGGCGCTCGGCCACCGCTCGATCGAAGGCAACAACTACTCGGTCGGCGCCGACTTCTCGTACGAGCTGGACCTGTGGGGCCGCGTGCGCCGCGTGGTCGAAGCGTCGGACGCCCAGGCGCTGGCGGCCCAGGACGACCGCGACGGCGTGCTGCTGATGCTGTCGGGCCAGGTAGCGACAACGTACTGGCAGCTGCGCGGCCTGGATACCGAGATGGCGATCCTGCGTACCGCGCTGGCCACCCGCCGCGAATCGCAGGAACTGATCGAGGCGCGCTTCAACGCCGGCCTGTCGAATGAACTGGACGTCTCGCGCGCCCGCATCGAGCGCGCCAACGCCGAAGCCGACCTGCACGAAGTCCAGCGCCAGCGCAACACGCTGGAACACGCGCTCGCCGTGCTGGTGGGCGTGTCGCCGAGCCAGCCGATTCTGGCGGCGGTCCAGGACAGTGCGCTGCCGCTGCCCCCTGGCATCCCGGTCGGCCTGCCGGCCAGCCTGCTGGGCCAGCGTCCCGACCTGGCCTCGAGCGTCGAGACCCTGCGTTCGTTCAACGCCCAGATCGGCGTGGCCGAAGGCGCGTTCTATCCTGCGGTGAGCCTGACCGGCAACTTCGGCTACGCCTCCAAAAGCCTGAGCGACCTGGCCCAGGGCAGTGCGCGCCAGTTCTCGTTCGGTCCGCTGGCGCTGTCGCTGCCGGTGTTCGACGCCGGCCGCAACCGCGCCAACCTGAACCTGGCCAAGGCGCGCTACGATGAAGCCGTGGCCAACCACGAGGCGCGCCTGCTGACCGCGCTGCGCGAAGTCGAGGATGCGCTGTCCGACGTGGCCCAGCGCCAGCAGCAGGGCGACGTCCAGCTGCAGGCCCAGGAAGCCGCCGCGCGTGCGCTGCTGGTGGCCCAGGCCAGGTATGACCGCGGCATGTCGACCTACCTCGACGTCACCGATGCCCAGCGCAGCGCGCTGGCGGCCGACCGCGCCGCGGCCCAGATCCGTACCCAGCGCCTGGTGGCGGCGGTGTCGGTGGCGCGTGCGCTGGGCGGCGGCTGGACGCAGGGGGCGCCGGAGGCGACCATTGCCAAGGCCGCTAACTGATTACATCAACTTGGGCCCTGCGAAGGCAGCGGCCCAAGTTCGTCGAGCAAAGTAAGACGGTGTAATATCGGCAATCATCACAACTCCCGCCGATACCGTCCATGTCACTGCGCCCCCACGCCCTGTTTATCGCAGCACTCCTCGCCGCCAACCCCGCCTTCGCCCAGTCCTGGCAGCCGCAAGCCAGCAACACCAGCGCCGAACTGCGCGGCCTCTCGGTCGTGAGCAGCACGGTTGCCTGGGCCAGCGGCACCAAGGGCACCGTCCTGCGCACGGTCGACGGCAGCCACTGGCAAGCCATGCAGGTGCCGGACGCCGACAAGATCGATTTCCGCGACATCCAGGCCTTCGACGCCGACACCGCCATCGCCATGGGCGCCGGCCCGGGCGCCGCGTCGCGCCTGTTCCGCACCGTCGACGGCGGCGCCCACTGGACGCCGATCGCCACCAACGGCTACGCCGACGGCTTCTGGGACGGCATGGCCTTCTGGGACAAGGACAACGGCATCCTGTTCGGCGACCCGGTCAAGGGCCGCTTCCAGGTCTACGGCACCAGCGACGGCGGCGCAAGCTGGCGCGAAGTGCAAGCCACGGGACTGGATGCGCTGCCGTCGGAAGGCGCATTCGCCGCCAGCGGCACCAGCATTGCCGTGGCCGGCACGGGCGACGCCTGGATCGGCACTGGCGGCGCAGCCAGCGCGCGCGTGTTCCACTCGGGCGACCGCGGACGCACCTGGCGCGCGCAAGGGACCCCGATCCCGGCCGGCGCGGCAGCCAAGGGCGTGTTCTCGGTCGCCTTCATGAATCCGAAGGAGGGCGTGGCGGTAGGCGGCGACTACAAGGAAGCGAAGCTGGCCGGCACCAACGGCGCACGCACCGAGGATGGCGGCGCCACCTGGACGCCGCTGCAGGTGCAGCCGGCCGGCTACATGTCGGTGGTGGTGCCGGTGCCGGGCACGACGGCCAGCCTGGTGGCCGGCGGCCTGGCCGGGTTCGGTGTGTCGCGCGACGGCGGCAAGAGCTGGAGCGCGCTCGATACCATGCCGGTCAATACGGTCGGCTTTGCGACGCCTTCGGCCGGCTGGGCCGTGGGTCCCAAAGGATTGCTTATGAAATATATTGGTAAGCCAATTAATTAAGGGAATTCGTTAATCTATCCGGCGCTATCAAAAGGACCACGCTTTATTTAAAATAAAAAACTGGTCCTTGATGCCGTATTCCTGTATATTCAAGTTCTGCACTTGCATCAAGTTGTCGTCATTGTTGGTCTCTTTCTTATCCGGTTCTTGCCAGAACCCTTCCTGTTCGGATCCCTCTGTTAGATTTTCCTTGGTTACGAGTGTATCTCGGGCATGGCCCATTACGATTTAAAAAAGGAAATGACATGAGTATCGAAACCGGCACGGTAAAATGGTTCAATGACGCAAAAGGATTCGGCTTCATCGCCCCGGATAATGGCGGCGCCGATCTGTTCGCGCACTTCCAGGACATCCAGTCGCAAGGCTTCAAGAGCCTGGCCGAAAACCAGCGCGTCTCGTTCGAGCGCGGCACCAGCCCGAAGGGCGAAAAAGCCAGCAATATCCGCGGCGTGTAACTGCCCGCAAACCTGATCTCCAGAACAGCAACGCACCCGGGCGACGGCACCGTGCAGATAGCACGGGCGGTTGCCAGGCCCGACGGACACCACGCAGATAGCATGGGTATCGACGAAGCGCCGGGAAGGCGGAGTGATGAGGAAAGCTCGCTTGGCGAGCTTTTTTCTTTTGTGCAGGTTAAATGGAGTGGTAATGGAAAAGATAAACATCGACGATGCCGACGCCGCCATGGCGGGCATGCAGGCATTACACTCGGCAATGACCCTGGAACTGGGCAATATCGAACAGCGCATCGTGTCGCTTGCCGAGTCGCCGGCATCCCGGTCGGTATCCGGTATGGAAGACATGTCGGTTTATGATGTCACGCGCGCCGCTTTATATAGCGGTTTAGCAAGTATTAATGAGATACTGGGATGGGTACATTTAATGACCGAAAAGGATTCGGAGGGAAATCTGCCCGAGGCAGTAAAAATGCTGCCCACCGTGGCGGTCTTTTCTATTCACTGATGTCAACCGGAGAAAGCCATGAGTAAAAGCCAGGATGCCAAGAAAGCCTCCAAAAAGGAGCCTGCCAAGACCATGAAAGAAAAGAAGGCAGACAAGAAGGTGAAAAAGGAAGAGAAAAAGCGCCAGCAATGATGGCGCCCCAGTCGCGTGGTCCCGTGACTGACTTCCCCTGAACAGGATTACAATCGCCGGATTGCAACCTGTTCCAGGGATTCCATGAAGAACATCATCGCCCCTATGGTCCTGCTGGCCGCTGCCTGCCTGGCCCATGCCGCCGACACTGCCACCCCCGCTGCCCCCGCGACCGCCGCCGACCTCAACGCGATGGCCAGGCGCTTCGCCCCGGTCGACCTCAAGGCAGACACGAGCAAGCTCAGCGCCGGCGACCGCGTCGCCATCGGCAAGCTGATCGACGCCGCCAAGATCGTCGACACGCTGCAGCTGCGCCAGCGCTGGTCCGGTAACGAGACGCTGTGGGCCGCCCTGCAGAAGGACACCACGCCGCTGGGCAAGGCGCGCCGCGATTACTTCTGGCTGAACAAGGGGCCTTGGTCGATCATCGACGGCAACCGTTCCTTCATGCCGGCCGAATATGCCGGCATCAGGATCCCGCTCCAAAAGCCGGCCGGCGCCAATTTCTATCCCGAAGGCGCCAGCAAGGCCGCACTGGAAAGCTGGATGGACGGCCTGCCCGCCGCCGACAAGGAGCAGGCGCAATGGTTCTTCACCACGATCCGCAGCAGTACGAGCGAACAGCGGGACGGCAAATTCAAGATCGTGAAGTATGCGGACGAATACCGTCCCGAACTGCAAAGGCTGTCGAAGCTGCTGAAGGAAGCGGCGAGTGCCACCGACAACGCCTCGCTCAAGAAATTCCTGAACCTGCGTGCCGACGCCTTCCTGTCCAACGATTACCTGGCCTCCGACTTCGCCTGGATGGACCTGGATTCACCGGTCGACGTCACCATCGGTCCCTACGAAACCTATAACGACGAACTGTTCGGCTACAAGGCCGCCTTCGAAGCCTACGTCAACGTGCGCGATGCCAGGGAGACGGCCAAGCTGAACTTCTTCGGCCAGCACATGCAGGAACTGGAAAACAACCTGCCGCTCGACGCCAGGTACCGCAACCCGAAGGTCGGGGCGGTCGCGCCGATGGTGGTGGTGAACCAGGTCTACGGCGCCGGCGACGGCAACATGGGTGTGCAGACGGCCGCCTACAACCTGCCCAACGACGAGCGCATCATCCGCCAGCGCGGCTCCAAGCGCGTGATGCTCAAGAACGTGCAGGAAGCCAAGTTCGACGCCACGCTGCTGCCGATTTCGAAGCTGGTGCTGCGCCCGGCCGACCAGAAGGATCTCGATTTCGATTCCTTCTTCACCCACATCCTGGCGCACGAGATCATGCACGGCCTCGGCCCGCATGCCACCACCACGAAGGATGGCAAGCCGTCGACGCCGCGCCAGGACCTGAAGGACGCCTATTCGACCATCGAGGAAGCCAAGGCCGACGTCACCGGCCTGTGGGCACTCGCCTACATGATGGACAAAGGCCAGCTGAAGAATTCGCTGGGGCAGGGCGCGGCCGCCGAGCGCAAGCTGTACAACACCTTCCTGGCCTCCGCCTTCCGCACCCTGCACTTCGGCCTGACCGATTCGCACGCGCGCGGCATGGCGATCCAGGTCAACTACCTGCTCGACAAGGGCGGCTTCGTCTCGCACGGCGACGGCACCTTCTCGGTCGACCTGGCGAAGATCAAGGGCGCTGTGGCCGACCTCGACCGCGAATTCCTGACCATCGAAGCCACTGGCGATTATCCGCGCGCGCAGGCGCTGATGCAGCGCTATGTCGTGATCCGTCCGGACGTGCAAAAGGCGCTGGACAAGATGAAGGCGGTGCCGAACGACATCCGTCCCGCCTTTGTCACCGCCGCCAAGCTGGCGCCGGCCAAGCCGCCGCTGAAGTGGATCGTGCGCTGACGTTGTAAATATCAGACAGGAAATTACTCATGTAGAAATGTTGCTTACTCTAAGTTAATTTCCGCACGGAACTTTTTCATTGATGTGTGCTACAGTTTTTAAAATTCCAGTTGGAAATTTCTAAACCCTCACGACTCTTCGGTCAACACATCATGACAACCTCTGGCTTCACCATCGGCAAGCGCCTGGCGTTCGGTTTTGGCGGCATCCTGGCCTTGATGGTCCTGCTCGCCGGTCTGGCCATCCATCGGGTCGGCCAGATCGACGAGATCCTTACCCACATCAATGACGTCAACGGCGTCAAGCAGCGGCATGCGATCAATTTCCGCGGCAGCGTGCATGACCGCTCGATCGCGGTACGCGACCTCGTGCTGGCGCCCACGCCGGCCGCAGCTGACGCCGTTATCGCCTCGATCAAGCAACTCGATGCCAACTACCAGAAATCGGCCGGTCCGCTGGATGCCTTGTTCGGCGCCGGCCAGGGCATCCTGGCGGAAGAAAAGGAAGACCTGGTCCGGATCAAGGGCGTCGAGCAGCGCGCCCAGCCGCTGATCGCGCAACTGATCGCGCTGCGCCAGGCCGGGCAGGTTGCCGAGGCTACCGTCCTGCTGGAAAAGCAGGCCGCACCGGTGTTTGTCGAATGGCTGGCCAGCGTGAATGCGCTGATCGACCTCGAGGAAAAACTGAACAACGAAGCCGCCACCGACGCGCGTCAATTGTCGGGCAGCTTCTTTGCCTGGATGCTGGCCCTGCTGGCGGTGGCCGCCGCCGCCGGTGCCGGCGCCGCCTGGATGATCAGCCGCAAGCTGCTGGGCCAGCTCGGCGGCCAGCCCGACGATGCGGTGCGGATCGCCGGCGCCATCGCCGCCGGCGACCTGTCGGTCGCGATCGACACCCGCCCCGGCGACCGCACCAGCCTGCTGTTCGCGATGGCCAACATGCGCGACAGCCTGGTCGGCATCGTCAGCCAGGTACGCGCCGGCACGCTGACCATCGCCAACGCCTCGGCCGAGATCACGGCCGGCAACCAGGACCTGGCCGAGCGCAGCGAGCGCCAGGCCGGCACGCTGGAAGAGACCACCTCCTCGATGGAAGAGCTGACCGGCACCGTGCGCCAGAACGCCGAGAATGCGCGCCAGGCCAACGAACTGGCCGAATCGGCCTCCAGCGTGGCCCAGCGCGGCGGCGCCGTGGTGGCGCAGGTGGTGCAGACGATGTCGTCGATCAATACCTCGTCGCGCCAGATCGCCGAGATCATCGGCGTCATCGACGGCATCGCCTTCCAGACCAATATCCTGGCGCTGAATGCCTCGGTCGAGGCGGCACGTGCCGGCGAACAGGGCAGGGGGTTCGCGGTGGTGGCGGGCGAGGTCAGGAACCTGGCCCAGCGCTCGGCCGCGGCTGCCCGCGAGATCAAGCAATTGATCGGCGATTCGGTGACCAAGGTCGACGCCGGCACCAAGCTGGTCGACCAGGCCGGCGACACGATGCAGGAGATCCTGTCCAGCGTACAGCAGGTGACCGACATCATGGCCGACATCAGCCGTGCCAGCCGCGAGCAGAGCGCGGGCATCGAGCAGGTCCATGTCGCCATCGCGCAGATGGACGATGCCACCCAGCAGAACGCGTCGCTGGTCGAGGAGGCCGGTGCGGCTGCCGTGAGCCTGCACGAGCAGGCCGCGCACCTGGCCGACCTGGTCAGCGTCTTCAAGCTGGAAAATGCTGCACGGCCGGCTGCGGCGGCAGCGGGCACGCAGGCGCGGCGCCTGGCCATCGGCGCACCGTCGTCGTTTACCAACACGGCGTTTGACGCCGCTTAAATGGCGCAATTGTTATCTTTGCTGTTTTAAACAGGCAGCAAATTATTCCTGCGCAGGGGGCTTTTCCTGGGGCTAGAATTGCCGATAGGCATTTTCATCTATCCCCGGATAAGCCTCCATGCTCAAACCCCTCTTTGCCGCCACGGTCCTGTATGCGGTATCCCAGGCGGCCACTGCCGCCGACCTGACCGCGCTGGAAACGCGCTGGCTGGGCGCCGCCTTCCCCGTCCTGCAATATGCCCGCAGCCTGGCGCTGCCGATCGACATCATCGTCCAGCCGCAGGCGCGGCCGAACGACGTGCCGATGGCGATGGGTTTCGCTGGCGGTCGCTGCAAGCTGGTGCTGTCGCTGCGCGGGAATGCCGGCGCCGAAGCCCAGTTGGCCGGCGTGCCGCAGGCGGCCCAGGGCGAACTGATCGAGGCGATGGCGGCGCACGAGCTCGGCCACTGCTGGCGCTACGCGCAGGGCGCCTGGCATGCGCTGCCGGCCGGCTTCGTCGAAGTCGGCGACGAAAGATCGTTCGACCCGGCCATGCTGGCAGCCTCGAAGGCAATGCGCGAGACCCGCCGCGAAGAAGGCTATGCCGACCTGGCGGCGCTGGCCTGGACCCGCCACAGTCACCCGCACGACTATGCGCGCGTACATGCCTGGCTGGCGCGCCTGCGCCACGACCAGCCGGTGGCGCGCAACGGCCACGATACCCGTACCTGGGTGGCGCTGGCGCAGGACGGCGGTCGCTTCGGCGAGGCCGCCCGGCCGTTCGACGATGCCCTGCCGCTGTGGCGCGAAGGCCTGGTGGAGGACAAATGATGACTAGAAGAAAAGTGGTTTTTAGACAACCGTACGGTGCCGCACAGAAGCCGTGGCCGGTTGCGCGTCTAATCCCTGTATCACAATAACCGATCCAAGGGATACCGACCATGAAACTCCTGATTGCGACCCTTCTTGCGACGGCTGCAGGCGCCAGCTTCGCCGCGCCGACTTTCGCTTTAAACCACGACCCGGCCACCTACCGCAACGCCACCCAGAAGGCGGCTGCCGACTACCGGGACGCAATCGCCAAATGCGACACCATGAGCGGCAACGGCAAGGATGTCTGCGTCGCCGAAGCCAAGCTGGCGCGCACCCAGACCGAAGCCAAGGCCATGTCCAAATACAGCAATTCCCCGGCCAGCCGCGAAAAGGCGCGTACCAGCCTGGCCGAGGCCGAGTTCACGCTGGCCAAGGCGCGCTGCGACGGCAAGAGCGGTGCCGAAAAAGACGATTGCATGAACAATGCCAAGTCGGTCCACACTGCCGCCCTGGCCGACGCCAAGGCCGGCCGTAGCAGCCCGGCCGGCACCGGCGCCCCTGTCGTCGCCGCTGCCGCGATCGACAAGTGCGCGCAAGCCGCCGGCGACACCAAAACCGCCTGCGTGATCGAGACCAAGCCGTCGGCCGTGCGCGAAGACGCTGCCGCCGCCGCCAACCGCACCGCGAATGCCGCCGACAACGCCGGCGACAAGGCGCGCGATGCTACCGCGGACGCCGCTGCAAAGACGCGCGAGGCTGCCGCCACCGCGGCCGAGAAAACGAAGGCCGTGGCCGCGACCGCTGCTGACAAGACCAAGGAAGTGGCCCAGGCCGCCGTCGACAAGACCAAGGCCGTGGCATCGAGCGTGGTCCAGAAGACCGAAGGCGCGACCGCCGTCGCCGCCGACAAGACCAAGGACGCCACCGCCGAGGCGGCCGACAAGACCAAGGATGCGACCTCGAAGACCCGCGCCGCGCTGGCCGATACCGCCATCACCACCAAGGTCAAGGCCGGCCTGGTCAAGGAGCCGGACCTGGAATCGCTGGGCATCCACGTCGAGACCGAGAAGGGTGTGGTCATGCTGAGCGGCTTCGTCAACGCGAAGTCCGAGGCCGACAAGGCGGTCAAGGTGGCCAAGGGTATCGATGGCGTCACCAATGTGAAGAGCGCGATCCAGGTCAAATAAACGGCAGACCGGATCGGGTTCGATTGCCCATTGCGGCCGGTTGCTACCGGCCGCTTTTTTTTGGTCCGGAAATTGCCTTGAGGATAAAGTAGACGGGCGTATGCCTGTCTACTTTATAATCGCCGCCGTGAACAAGATCGAAACCTTCGGGATCATCGCCGCCCAGGCTGCGCGCGGCGAGCTGTCCTTTCCCACCAGCGTGAATGCCGTGCTGCGCCTGCAGCAGGCCCTGGACAACCCGGATTGCCACCTCGAGGAGGCGATCCGCCTGGTGCTGGCCGAACCGCAGCTGGCTGCACGCACCGTGGCACTGGCCAACACCTCCGCCTTCAATGCCGGCGGCGCCCCCATCACCAACGTCCGCGCGGCCCTTACGCGCGTCGGCTACCGCAACCTGCAGATGCTGGTGGCCAGCCTGGTGGTGCGCCAGTTCGGCAGCCGCATCAAGGATCCCGATTTGCGCGCCAAATGCACGCAACTGTGGGAGCACACGGCGCAGGTGGCGGCGCTGGCGCAGGTGTTCGCGCGCCGCGTCACCTTCGTCAACCCGGACACCGCCATGTTCGCCGGCATCGTGCACGAAGTCGGCGGCTTCTATTTGCTGTCGCGCGCCGACGAGTTTCCCGGCCTGCTCGAGCAGGACCCGGAACGCTGGGCCGAGCTGTGCGAAGACGTGCTGACGCGCGAAGTGGCGCGCCGCCTGGCGCTGCCGGAACCGGTGGCCGAGGTCATCTTCCAGCTGCGCGACGCCTGGCTGCAGATGCCGCCCGCCTCGCTGCTCGACACCCTGCTGCTGGCCAACCTGTACGCCACGATTCCATCGCCGCTCGGCCGCCCGCCTGTGCCGCTGCCCGAGCACGGCGACAGCGCGCTCGATTACCTGGTGGACGAGGCCACGCTGCACGGCATCATCGAGGAAGCGGCCGAGATCAGCCGGGCGATGGGGCAGGCGCTGCTGGCGTGAGTTAGCGTAAAACGTGGTCCCTGCCTGCGCGGGGACGACGCTATGCGGGCAGAGACGACGCAGTTTGCGCACAGGCGGTATCCTTGCGGCTTTCCATCCTTCGCAAGGAATCGAAATGACAACGAAGTACAGCGCCCTGGTAGTGGGCGCCAGCGGCATCATCGGCAACGCCGTGGTCCGCGAACTCAAGGACAATCCCGACTGGCAGGTGCGCGCCCTCCCGCGCACCTTCATCGACGGCGTCGCGACCATCCAGGCCGACCTCACCGATGCCGCCGCCACCGCCAAGGCCCTCGAAGCCGCGCGCGACACCACCCACGTGTTCTACGCGGCCTTGAAGGGCGGCAAGGACCTGGCCGACGAGGAAGTGATCAACGGCGGCATGCTGCGCAACCTGCTGGACGGCTTGAAGGCGGTCGGTGCGCCGCTGCAGCGCGTGGTGCACTACCAGGGCGCCAAGGTGTACGGCGTGCACCTGGGACCGTCGCTGGCGCCGTTCTACGAGGACGACCCGCGCCACCTCGGTCCGAATTTCTACTACGCCCAGGAAGACCTGCTGCGCGAGCGCGCCGCCGCCGGCGAATTCGAATGGAGCATCCTGCGTCCGGACGTGGTGGTCGGCGACATCGTCGGCAACCCGATGAACATCGTGATGGTGATGGGTGTGTTTGCGGCGCTGAGCCGCGAAGCCGGCGTGCCGCTGCGCTTCCCGGGCTCGCACAAGACCTACAACGGGGTACTGGCGCAGATCACCGACGCCGGCTGGATGGCGCGCGCCAGCGTCTGGGCCGCCCTCGATCCGAAGGCGAAGAACGAAGCCTTCAACCTGGTCGGGGAACCGTTCCGCTGGGAGCGCATCTGGAAAGCGGTGGCGCAGGACTTCGGCATCGACGTCGCCGCGCCGCAGCCGTTCTCGCTGGCGCGCCAGATGCCGTCCCAGGCCGCCGCCTGGCAGCGCCTGGCCGACAAGCGCGGCCTGAAGACGGGGCCCTACGAAAAGCTGGTCGCCTGGCCCTTCGGCGACTTCATTTTCAATACCGAGTTCGACATGATCTCGGACATGGGCAAGATCCGCCGCGCCGGCTTCACGGAAGCGGTGGAGAACGAGGCCGTGATCCTGGCTGCGCTGGATAGCCTGCGCGGCCAGGGCTATCTGCCTTAAGCGTCAGCGGTTCTGGGCCGAGGGCACCAGCGTGGTGCCCTGGCGGCCATGCATCAGCATCCAGGCCGCCAGCGCCACGCCGCACAGCGCCAGGCTAGCCGCGACCCACTGCGGCGACACGAACGAGTAGCCCAGCGTTAGCGGGATGCCGCCCAGGAAGGCGCCGGTCGCGTTGCCGATATTGAAGCCCGACTGGCCGAGCGAGGAGCCGAGCATCTCGGCTTCGCGCGAATGCTCGATCAACAGCATCTGGATCGGCGGCCCCATCGCCAGCGCGTTGGCGCCGACCAGGAAGGCCAGCACCACCATCGCCGGCTGCGACCAGGCCAGCACCGCGTTCAGGCCCAGCAGCGCGGCCATCGAGATCAGCAGCAGCAGGATCGCGCGCAGCGGCGCCACGCGGTCGGCCAGCCGGCCGCCGATATTCACGCCGACCGTCATGCCGACGCCGACCACGGTCATGACCAGCGGGATCGCGTCGGCATGGAAGTGGGTGACCTCGGTCAGCAGCGGCGCGATATAGCTGAGCCAGGCGAACAGGCCGCCGGTGCCGATCGAGGTGATGCCCAGGGCCAGCCACAGCTTGGGATTGCGGAAGATCTTGAGGTCCTGCACCAGGCCGGCCCCTTTCTTGCCTTCGAAATAAGGCACCAGCTTGTGCAGCATGACCATGGTGGCGAGGCCGATCGCAGCCACGATCAGGAACACGATGCGCCAGCTCATGTTGTGGCCGAGCCAGGTGCCGACCGGCACGCCGAACACGTTGGCCAGCGTCAGGCCGGAAAACATGCTGGCCAGCGCCGCCGCTTCCTTGCCCTTGTCCGCCAGGCGCGTCGCCACCACCGCACCGACGCCGAAGAAGGCGCCGTGCGGCAGGCCGGCCAGGAAGCGGAACAGCAGCATGGTGTGGAAGTTCGGGGCGCACGCGGACAGGGCGTTGAACACCATGAACATCAGCATGAACCAGATCAGCACGCTGCGCGGCGGACGGTGGCCCAGCATCGTGACCAGCGTCGGCGCGCCGACCACGACGCCGACCGCATAGGCCGAAATCAGGTAACCCGCTTGCGGGATCGAAATCTGGAGGCCGGTGGCGATATCGGGCAGGATGCCCATCATGACGAATTCCGTCAGGCCAATGCCGAAACCGCCGAGGGCCAGGGGGACCAGGCTTTTCTTGATCATGTATTGTTCTTTGCGATAGGTAACTTAGGAGGTCAGAGCCCGGTTCACATGGGTGGGCTCTGACCCCTCACTTTGTATATTTTTGGGCTCGCGTACTGATGAGCGACGCGTACGCGAGCATGAGATCGGTCACTATAGCGGCTCGTGCGCGGTCAGTCCGCTTTTGAGTCGTGATGTCCGGTATGTGCGTGAATGATAGCGATAACAGGCTGAGTCTGCTGGCGGCGGCTCAATTCTGCGCAGGAATGTCTGGTTCGCCAAGCCAGGCGACGCGGCCGTTGCCGGCTTCGTTCAGGCGCGCGACCAGCGCATCGGCCATGTCCTGCGGCAGCGAGAAGATAAAGCCGACCACATCAAGGTGGCTGACCTCGTCGAGCGTGGCGCCGGCCAGGTCCAGTTCGCGCCTGAGCAGGCCCTCGAGCGGGTAGGGCACCTGGCAGCGTAGCTGGCGCAGACGCACGATGGCGACTTTTTGCGCACCCAGCAGCGCCTGGGCGACGCTGTCGGTATACGCCCGCACCAGTCCGCCCGCACCGAGCTTGATGCCGCCGAAGTAGCGCACCACCGTCGCCAGTACGCCTTCCAGGTCCTGGTGGCGTAGCACGTCCAGCATCGGCCGGCCCGCGGTGCCGCTCGGTTCGCCATCGTCGACCGCCGCCGACTGCCCGCCGGCCAGCAGCGCCCAGCACACGTGGGCAGCGCCGGGATGTTCTGCCCGCAGGCTGGCCACGATCTTTTGCGCGCCGGCCCGGTCCGGCATCGGCTGCACGCAGGCGAGGAAACGGCTTTTCTTGATGATCAGTTCGTGGTGGACGGGGGCAAGGATGGTTTGCGGCATGGACCTGCTGCGGCTGGCTGGAGCGGAAAGGGGTACAGCTTACTGTATTTCAATATGCGATGCTGACAAGACGTTGAAAGCAAGACGCCAGTCGCACCGACCGGCGTTTGAGAGATAACCCGGATTATTGCCAACCAATCCCGGCTACTTGGCAATATTCTTGACCGGATTAAGCTCGCTTAATACGTGCAGCACGCCTACCCAAAGTCCTCTTCGTTTCTCATCAGGCAGTTGAAGCTGTTCACGGATATTGATTTCTCGTTGGGTAACATTGAGCAAGTGCTCTTTCAAGGTCGTGGTCCTGGCGTTGCCAGCCATCTTCATCCAGAAATACAACGTGTATACAAGTGGAACAAATGCGCCCACGGGAATGAGCCAGGCCTTGGTTTCGCGTACGAACTGTTTGATATCGGGGAGTCCGATTTTCTCCGCTAATCCGGCTTTCCAGAGAATGAGTGCGAGGGTCATGGCACCGATCACGATGAAAATCGTATTGAGAAAGCGGCCCAGATACTCGTTGACTTTGCTGGGTGAAAATACAACCATCAGGTTCTTGTCTTTTTGTTTTTCAGAAATCGTGGTTTGATTTCCTTTCTCGGCTTGTTTGTCTTTCGTGCCAGGCCGGCATTCGGTGATTACCGTCCGGAACAGGGGGAACAGCACTTCTTGCTCGAGTATGTCGACATGCAGCTCCCAGTTCAGTTGCCAGAATTTCCCGCCCAGGTTGACGTATTGCCATGCTTTTGTGACGATGAAACCGACGCAGCTGAGGATTTCAAGCATGAGCAGGATGGGATAAGTGTTCAGACGCCCATCCTTCATTGCATTTGCTACCAGTAAGCCAATTGCACCTAGAACAACCGCAGCAATGGCCCAGAAGTATGTAGCACGCTTCCAATAAAGCTCGATTTCGAACTTCCTGGTATCCAGTGCGACTTCATACGCCTTTGCTAATTTACTCTCTTTTTCGTACGGTTCTTTTTTCGATTTGAGGTCGGCTAGATAAGGAACATAGGTATGTCCTTTGGTACGCAACGATTTGCCGATGATCCGGTTTCTAGTTCTCAGTTGGGTCATGCAGGTTCTCCTGATGGTTCTGACAACGACGCGCGATGGGAGCCGTGCGTGAAAGTCCAATCGAATCAGTCACGGCGGATGAATCAGATGCAAATATTCCAATGGTTCAGTGTACGAGCGAAGTTGCCTTTATTGCAAACTAAGGCTTATTTCGTGTGTCGAATCTGACACTGGGGATGGGCAGGTGCTGTCATCGTGTATTGCGGCAGGAGCAGATGTTCAAGCTGCTGAAGCAGAATTGGAAAGCAAAAAGCCCACGAACCGAAATTCGTGGGCTTCCTGTTTTGTTCGTGGTAGGCCGTGCGGGATTCGAACCTGCGACCAACGGATTAAAAGTCCGCTGCTCTACCAGCTGAGCTAACGACCCGACAGGCGGCATTATAGCGGGTGCCTCCTGTCCGGCCAAGTACTTTCGTGTAGGCAATCAACAAGTGTTTGCGGTAGTGGGCAAATGTTTGTCGTAGTGCGCCGTTGCGTTCCGGTATGATCAATCGATTGCCAGACAAGAAAGCGCCGTGATCCGTACCACCTCCGACTCTGCCGGCGACCTCGCCGCCCGCACCCTCAACCTCGTCAACAGCGGCCTCATCGTGCTGGATGCCGACCAGCGCATTGTCCTGTGGAATGGCTGGATGACGGCGCGTTGCGGGCGCGCGGCGGCGCGGGTGCAGGCGCAGCCGCTGTTCGCGGTGTTCCCGGAACTGCGCGGCTCGCGCGTGGAAGCCGCGGTGCTGGCCGCGCTCATCCAGGACCAGGGCGGCGCCGTTCCCATGGCGGACAACCGTACCCCGTTCCCGCTGCGCGAAGCCGGCAGCTTCGACGGTCCGCGCATCGAGCAGGCGGTGACGGTCACGCCGTTCAGCGACGAGGGTGAGCGCTTCTGCCTGATCGAGATCCGCGACGTCAGCAATACGGTGGAGCGCGAAAAGCGCCTGCTCGACCATGCCGAATCGCTGCGCGCCCGTTCCTACGCCGACGGCCTGACCGGCATCGCCAACCGCCGCTACTTCGACGTCGCCCTCGAGCGCGAACTACGGCGTGCCCAGCGCCTCGACGGGCAACTGTCGCTGCTGCTCATCGATATCGATTCCTTCAAGGCCTACAACGACCACTTCGGCCACCAGCAGGGCGACACCTGCCTGGCCACCGTGGCGCAGGCGCTCGCTGCCAGGCTCAAGCGCCCGGCCGACGTCGCCGCCCGCTATGGCGGGGAAGAATTCGCCGCGATCCTGCCGGATACCGCACTCGAACAGGCCGAGTGCCACGCAGATGCGATCCGCGACCACGTGATGGCGCTGGCCCTGGCGCATGCGCCGGCGGCGCACTGGCCGATGGTGACGCTGAGCATCGGCGTCGCCGCCTATGACGCCGACAAGTTGAACACGCCGTCGGCCTTGATCGCGGCGGCCGACAAGGCCTTGTATGTGGCCAAGCGGGAAGGACGCAACCGGGTAGTGGTCCACGCCCCGGCTTATTGAACATGACGCATAAACAACACTTGGGCTGAATCCAGAGCGCATATGTGCCGATATAAGCTTGGCTTAAGACGGTCACCTTTTCAGTCGCCGCTGCCGCTTGTACTATAAGAGTCATTCTGCACGACAACGAAAGACCAGCATGACCATCTCGCTCATCTCACGCACGATGTGTGCCGCCACCCTCGTCGCCGCCTGCGCCGTGCCTGCCCGCGCCGACAGCGTCGCCTCGTCGGCCTCGAGCGCCGGCTCGGCATCGTCGGGCAGCGTGTCCGATTCGATCGGCGGCTCGAGCAACAGCTCGAACAACGACAAGCGCGTGGCTGCCGGCCAATACCGGGTCATCGACGTCGCCCAGACGCCGGGCAAGGACGGCAGCACCCGCATGACCCTGCAGGCGCTGGCCGGCGCCCAGGCGTTCCAGCTGGACGTGCCCGACCGTGCCCTGGCCGAGCGCCGCGTCGTCAACGGCGAACTGGTGCAGGTCAACGTGCGCACCTATGGCTACGAATTCGCCCACGCCGACACCCAGCGCCCGTTCTTCCTGGCCCTGCAGGACGACTGGTACCAGGAACTCGGTTCGCGCCAAGTGACTATCTGATGTTCGCGCGGCTGCTACTGGCCGCGCTGGCTCTGTGTGCAAGCGCCGGTGCCTGGGCCGGCATCCCGACCTTCTGTGATCGCTCGAACAATATCAACGCCGAGGACCAGGACCGCGTCCTGCAGTTCGCGGCGGTGGCCAAGCAGGAGTTGGAACGCTCCGGCGCCCGCGTCGCCCTGATCTCGCGTGCCGGCCTCGACCTCAGCCGCTTCAGCCTGCTGTACTCCCACGCCGGCATCGCCCTCAAGGAAAGTGCCAACGGCCCGTGGGCGGTGCGCCAGCTCTACTACGCCTGCGACGAATCGCGCCCGCGCCTGTTCGACCAGGGCATGGCCGGCTTCGCGCTCGGCGCCGACGCCCCCCAGGGTGGTCATATCTCGCTGCTGTTCCTGCCCGACGAAGATAGTGTGCTGCTTGAACAGGCCGCCCGCGACAAGCGGCTCGCGCTGGCCTTGCTGGCCGGCCAATACAGTGCCAACGCCTATGCCTTCAGTACCCGCTACCAGAACTGCAACCAGTGGGTGGCGGAACTGCTCGCCAGCGCCTGGGGCGGCTTCGACGCCCATGACGGCACCCGCGAACATGCCCAGGCATGGCTGCGCGAGCAGGGCTACCGCGCCGGTCCGATCAAGGTGCCGTCGCACTGGATGATGTTTGCCGGCCAGTTCGTGCCACTGGTGCACGTGGGCGACCATCCGCTCGACGACATCCATGCGCTGTCGTTGCGGGTCAGCGTACCGGCCTCGATCGAGGATTTCGTGCACCACCGCGCACCGGGCACCCAGCGGGTCGAACTGTGCCACGACCGTTCGCGCATCGTCGTGCACCGCGGTTGGGAACAGCTGGGTGCCGATTGCACGCCGATGGCGGGCGACGAGGTGATTGCGCTGGCGCCCTGATTCCGAGTCAGGGTGAGTCAGCAGTTCGTACCGCATTTGACGCAAGATCTCTTGGTCTTGTCGAAGATCGTGTTGCTACAGAAGCCACTACTTTACGCTCGCGGTTCTCATATCAAAGGGAGCCTTGCAATGCATCCAGTAATTGTGAAAACCTTCGGCGGCCTGTCGACCTCCTATTACCTTCGCCAATTCGTGTTCGGGCTTGCCTTCCCGATCTTTATTTACCTGATGACGAGCCAAGGAGGGCACCCTATCCACCCCTTGGTGATGGTAATGATGGTGCTGAACACTTTGTTATATCCGTATTCACGGTTCGTGTACGAGGGTGTCATCGGCTTCATCGTGGGCGAAAACGTGTTCATCGTCCACCCGTTACTCATGCTGGGTACAAAGCTGGCAACCATGTTGTTCTGCTGGATGTGCGCGGTTTTCGTTGCACCTATCGGGCTGGCCTACCTTTACTATCACCACAGCAAGGCACAGTATTGAAGCGGTCCAGCCATCGCGATACGCAAATCCGCATATGTATCGCCCGTTGAGTAACATTTCGCATCGATCTGGATTTCCCCGCACTCAGACCGTTTCGTGATACCCGGACCGAATGCCTTGCGGCCCGGGCATGCCGCCCTAGAATGGGTTCACCGCTCCTGGCATCGGCCAGGATTGCGGCATCCGGAGGGCCGGCAGTGCACTGCCCGCAGCGCATTGCCGGCCGATCGCCCATCTTGTTTCGCGAAGGAGTGATCATGCGTTCAATGTTCCTGATGCTTTCCGCCTCGCTGTTGCTGCTGGCATCGCATGCCGGCGCCCAGACCCAGGCGTACCCAATGACCGATCCCGAGCAGACGTCCCGGGTGCAGGTGACGGCGCCACCCCAGCCCTTCCAGTTCTGGGACTATGAAGCCGAGTTCATCAGCGGTGCCTATGCGATGTCGAATGGCTGGCACATGAAAGTCGACCCGGCCAGGGATGGCATCGTCGCGCAGATCGACAAGCAGCATCCGATGCGCCTGGTTGCCGTGTCACCGAACCGGTATGCCACGCGTGACGGCAATGTGTGGATGGAATTCAATCGTGGTCCCGGCGGTGCAGACATGCTGATGAGTTATGTGCCGGATACGCGGACCGCACAAACCGTCGTGGTGACGGCGACGGCAAGGCTGGCGCAGCGCTGAACGGCAGCGAAGAAGTCGCCAAACAAACGCCGGGCCAGGCCTGGCGTTTTGTTTGGTCTCGTTTCGTCTCATCTCATCTCGTCCCGTCCCGTTTCGTTTCGTTTCGTTTCGTTTTGTCGTGATTGTGGTGAAAAAGCACAAATCAAGCGAGTGATACAAAATATTGCTTTTGGTAAATAGGACTTGGGTAATATAGAAACCCTTACCCAAGAGGTTTCGACAGTGCTTTCAAAACATTTCACCACGATGTGTGCTGGTCTCGCTCTTTTGCTCGGGGCTGGCAGCGTCCTCGCCGATAACGGCGTCACCGAGAACCGCATCCTGCTGGGCCAGTCGGCCGCCTTGTCCGGCCCGGCGTCGGCACTCGGCACCGCCATGCGCGACGGTGCGCTCGCGTATTTCGATGCGATCAATGCGGCCGGTGGCGTGGGCGGCCGGCAGATCGTCCTGACGACGCTGGACGACGGCTACGACCCGGCACGCGCCGGCCCGAATACGGCAACTCTGGTGGACAAGGAACGCGTGTTCGCCCTGTTCGGCTACGTCGGCACGCCGACCTCGAACGCCGCCCAGGCCTGGGTGGAGAAGGGCGGCGTGCCGTTCTTCGCGCCGATGACCGGCGCCGAGTCCTTCCGTACCCCGTTCAATAAAAACGTCTTCAATATCCGCGACGGCTATATGGAAGAGACGGAAAAGATCGTCGAGCACCTCGAAGCCATGGGCGTCAAGAAGGTCGCCGTGCTGTACCAGAACGATGCCTACGGCAAGTCCGGGCTGGACGGCGTGACGCAGGCGCTGAAAAGGCGCAATCTCGAGGTGTTGGCCATCGCCGCCGTGGAGCGCAACAGCGTCGATGTTGCCGCGGCCGTCGCGAAGCTGAAGGCCGCGCAGCCGCGCGCCGTTGTCATGATCTCGGCCTACAAATCTAGCGCCGCGTTCATCCGCGCGATGCGCAAGAACAATGACCACTTACCGTTTTTCTGGAATGTATCCTTCGTCGGCAGCCGCGCGCTGGCCGATGAACTGGGACCGGAAGCGAGCGGCGTGATGATCTCGCAGGTCATGCCCTCGCCCCTGGACGAGACCCTGAGCATCGTGAAGGAATACCGCAAGCTGTACCTGAACAAGCCCGGCCGCGAAGCCGACTATGCCAGCCTGGAAGGCTT
>Ga0308168_1001089_pt1 | contig 26534 bp, 21 predicted proteins | sample PhyCR2_FD_202133 | JGI IMG/M metagenome (GOLD analysis project Ga0308168, IMG submission 202133) | Phyllosphere microbial communities from UC Gill Tract Community Farm, Albany, California, United States - DLSLRC.R2 | ecosystem: Host-associated > Plants > Phyllosphere > Unclassified | place: USA...
TCCCTGTGCCGGCTCTCCCTCTCACCGCCGTCCTGGCGGTTCGTCCTGGTTCACTGTGCTTCCTCAGCGCTGCTGAATGCCGCCTCAACGTCAAAACCCAGGTCAACATCCAAACCAATTCGCAGAGAGCATCATGTTATTGCTGTTTTAAAACTTACAGCGAACAATCGTTCTGCGGGGATGGGGCCAGTCTGAGGTAAGCCGGACGTCACGCACCAGGGAGGGGGCGTGTCGAGGCCCGCAGGGAGGCGTCTTTTGCCGTTCCGGCGTGCTCAGACTGGCCTCAGACCTGTCACAGACATGTCAGCCAGTGGAAAAGCGCTGACAGGTTTTTCATGGTTGCTCAGGTAGCTATCCCTTACTGGCTTCAGTAGATAAAAAAGGGCGGCTTATTCAGCCGCCCAGGACACAGGGAAAAGTACTACACCCGTTACCGGGATAAAGCGCAAAAATATCGCAATAAACTAACCTTTCACCCCGCCGGCCGTCAGGCCACCGACCAGCCAGCGCTGGGCGATGAGGAACACCGCCGTAATTGGAATGGCAGAGAGGATCGCGGCGGCGGCGAAGTCACCCCACAGGTAGTTCTGCGGGTTCAGATACTGCTGCATTCCCACCGCCAGCGTATAGCTGTTCACATCGCGCAACAGCAGAGAGGCCACCGGCACCTCGGTGATCGCAGCGATAAAGGAGAGGATAAACACCACCGCCAGAATCGGCACTGACAGCGGCAGCAGCACCAGACGGAACGCCTGCCACGGCGACGCACCGTCCAGCGCGGCGGCTTCTTCCAGCGAGCTGTCGATGGTTTCGAAATAGCCCTTTATCGTCCATACGTGCAGGGCGATACCGCCCATATAGGCGAAGATCACCCCGCCGTGGGTGTTCAGCCCGAGGAACGGGATGTAAATACCCAGGCGGTCAAACAGGGCGTAGAGCGCCACCAGCGACAGCACCGCCGGGAACATCTGGAAGATCAGCATCCCTTTCAGCAGCGAACTTTTGCCACGAAACTTCATACGGGCAAAAGCATAGGCGCAGGTGGTGGACAGCGCCACGATGCCCACGGCGGTGATCCCGGCGATCTTGATCGAGTTCCACAGCCACAGCAGCACCGGGAACGGTGGTGGCGTCAGGCTGCCGTCGCTGTTGGTTACGCTGATCCCCAGCGCCAGCTTCCAGTGATCCCACGACACCTGATCCGGGATCAGGCTCCCCGTGGCAAAGTTACCCGGCCGCAGCGAGATGGTGAACACCATCAGCAGCGGGAACAGGATCAGTGCCAGAAAACTCAGCAGTAACAGGTGCGTCACCAGCAGTCTGACTTTTTGCGACCTCGGTTTTACCATCGGCATTGTTGTTACTCCCTAGTCGAATTTCATACGTGAGGCTTTCAGGTTGACGACAGCCAGCGCGCCGACCAGCAGGAAGATCAGCGTGGCAATCGCCGCCGCCAGTCCGAAGTCCTGCCCGCCGCCGCCCTCAAAGGCGATGCGATAGGTGTAGCTCACCAGCAGGTCGGTATGCCCGGCAGGCGTGGTGGTGCCCAGCATGTCCGGCCCGCCGTTGGTCAGCAGCTGGATCAGCACGAAGTTATTAAAGTTAAAGGCAAAGCTGGCGATCATCAGCGGCGTCAGCGGTTTGATCAGCAGCGGCAGCGTGATGCGGAAGAAGTTCTGCATCGGGGTTGCACCGTCCATTGCCGACGCCTCGTAGAGATCGTCCGGGATCGCCTTCAGCAGGCCCATGCACAGGATCATCATGTAGGGATACCCCAGCCAGGTATTGACGATGATGATCATGCTCTTCGCCGTCCAGGGATCGCTGAACCACGCCGGTTTAATCCCAAACAGCGCGTTGAGCATCAGGTTGATCTCCCCGAAGCTCTGGTTAAACAGCCCTTTGAAGATCAGGATGGAAATAAACGCCGGGACGGCGTAGGGCAGGATCAGCAGGATACGGTACGCCGCTTTGCCTTTCAGTTCTTCCCACTGCACCACGCAGGCCAGCACCATGCCGACGGCAACGGTCAGCACTACGGTTAGCAGCGCAAAAATCACCGTCCAGACAAAGATAGACAGGAAGGGTTTCTGAATGCCGTCATCGTGCAGCACGCGCAGGAAGTTGTCCCAGCCGATGCCGACGGTAAAGCCGGGGCTGAGTTTTTCTGCCTGCCATTCTCCCCCGGCGTTCACCGCCTGGTAAAAACCGCTCGCCATATTCGGCCGGTAGACCACGCCGGATTGGGCATCGGTCAGCTGCTGGTTCTCTTTATTCAACTGGTAGAGCGGCTGCGTGCCGGAAAACTGGCGCAGGGAACTCATGCGCAGGATGCTGCCGTCCGGCAGGGCGGCCTGCAGTTTGCCCAGCGCCTGACGGTTCTGCGTCACCACGCGCAGCCCGGCTTTTTCCCCGGTGGGGGCCGCCTGCGGCGTCAGGGTCAGCGTTTTCGCGTCAGAGGCATCAAAGGCGAAAGGCGGGGAAACCAGCACCTCGCCGCTGTCCGGAGAGGTCAGCGCCAGCTGCCAGCGGTCGCCGGACGGGTAGAGGGCAAAATTCAGCGCCTTGCCGCCCTGGAATTCACGGCCCATCAGCACCGACTGCGCACGTTCAAACGTCAGCTGGTTGGTGCTGCTGTAGTTGGTAAAGGCAATGGCGATGGTGCAGACCAGCGGGAACAGGACGAATAACGCCATGCCGGCCAGGCCGGGGTAAACATAGCGCCATGAGTAGGCACGGCGGTTTCCGTAGATATACAGGCCGGTACTGGCGAGGATCAGGGCCAGAACGGCAAACAGATATTCACCCTGCGCATACATCAGCACGATCAGATAACCGGTTAAGCAGGCGAGCAGGCCGATGGCCAGCCATTTCAGCGCATGACTCAACGGCCGTTTTTTTTCAGCGGTCAGACCGGTTTGGGCTACTGGCATAGGGGCTATCCTTGTAGGAACGATGGGGAGCCCGCAGGCTCCGCACCGTTTATTTCATTACCTCAACGGCATCAGTCAGTTAACGTATTTATTTGGTAATGCGCGACTCAACGTCTTTCAGCGCCTGCGGCACGGTCTGACGGCCATTCACCGCGTTGATAATCGCACTGCGCTCGGCATACCAGAACGCGCTCATCTGCGGGATGTTCGGCATGATTTCACCGTTTTTCGAGTTCGCCATGGTGGCGGCGATGCGCGGATCTTTCTCCAGTTTTTCCTGGTACGATTTCAGCGCAACCGCGCCCAGCGGTTTGTCTTTGTTGACGTCGCTCAGGCCCGCGTCGGTGATCAGGTAGTTTTCCAGGAACTCTTTTGCCAGCTCTTTGTTCGGGCTGGCGGCGTTAATCCCGGCAGTCAGCACGCCGACGAACGGCTTAGACGGTTTGCCGTGGAAGGTGGGCAGCAGCGCCACGCCGTAGTTGATTTTGCTCTTGTCGAGGTTTGACCACGCCCACGGCCCGTCGATGGTCATCGCGGTCTGGCCCTTGTTAAAGGCGGCTTCAGCGATGGAGTAGTCGGTGTCGGCGTTAATGTGTTTGTTTTTCACCAGGTCGATAATGAACTGTAAGCCGGCGCGGGAGCCGTCGTTATTCACCCCGGTGTCTTTGATGTTGTATTTGCCGTTTTCATACTTGTACGCATAACCACCGTCAGCGGCGATGATCGGCCAGGTAAAGTAGGGTTCCTGTAGGTTCCACATGATGGCGCTTTTGCCTTTGGCACGCAGCGCGGTGTCCAGCGCCGGGATCTCTTCCCAGGTTTTCGGCGCGTCTTTAATCAGGTCTTTGTTGTAAATCAGCGACAGCGCTTCCACCGCGACCGGATAGCCGATCAGCTTGCCGTTGAAGGTGACCGCGTCCCAGGTGAACGGGAACAGTTTGTCTTTAAACGCCTGGTCCGGGCTGACTTCCGCCAGCAGGCCGGACTGGGCATAACCGCCAAAGCGGTCGTGCGCCCAGAAAATAATGTCAGGGCCACCGCCGGTGGCCGCCACCTGCGGGTATTTTTCTTCCAGCTTGTCCGGGTGTTCTACCGTGACTTTAATGCCGGTGTCTTTTTCGAATTTCTTACCGACTTCCGCCAGGCCGTTATAGCCTTTATCCCCGTTGATCCAGATGACCAGCTTCCCTTCTTCTATTTTGGCAAAGGCAGAAGAGGACAGCACCATGGACGCAAGCGCGGAGAGGGCCAGGGCATGTTGAACGACTTTTTTAATGGAAGGAGCCTTAATGCTGAGAGTCATAATCCAATCCTTTTATTCTCTGTTAGGAGCCGGTAAGGCTGATGTCACAGACGGGATGACAGGGTACCGCGTCAGTGTGGATTCAACCCGGCCTGGCTTCATCATCCCCCCCTCTACGCCCCCGGCTCTCAGAGTGTGATCCCACCGACACTCTCAGGCGTTATGTGCTTTACCGCTCAACAATCCCCTTCATTTTTTGCAACCCCGATCACGAATTTGCAGGTTGTTGTGAACTTTCAGCCGCAGGCAGGGTGCCCGCGTCCTCCCTGCGTCTCCCCCGTGAAAAACTTTGTTACGGATGATTACGCTTAACCGCTATTCCTTCACTCTTCGTTGCATCGAGTTTTCTCGCAGGATTCAGGTACAGGAGTTCAGGATGGCGAGCGTTTCCCTTAACAGCGTGTACAAGGCCTTTGGTAAGACGGTGATTTCCAGCGACATCAATCTGGACATCCAGGAAGGCGAATTCGTGGTATTTGTCGGCCCTTCCGGCTGCGGTAAGTCAACGCTGCTGCGGATGATTGCCGGTCTGGAAGACATCACCTCCGGTGAGTTGAAAATTGGCGATAAACGCATGAACGAGGTGCCGCCCGCAGAGCGTGGGATCGGCATGGTGTTCCAGTCCTATGCGCTGTATCCCCACCTGTCGGTGGCTGAGAACATGTCGTTCGGGCTGAAGCTGGCCGGGACGAAGAAGGCTGAAATCAGTCAGCGGGTGAACCAGGTCTCGGAGGTGCTGCAGCTGGCGCACCTGCTGGAACGCCGTCCGAAAGCCCTGTCGGGCGGGCAGCGTCAGCGCGTGGCGATTGGCCGTACGCTGGTGGCGGAACCGACGGTCTTCCTGCTGGATGAACCGCTGTCTAATCTTGATGCCGCGCTGCGCGTACAGATGCGCATTGAGATATCCCGTCTGCATAAGCGCCTGAAACGCACCATGATTTACGTCACTCACGACCAGGTTGAAGCAATGACGCTGGCCGACAAAATCGTGGTGCTCGATGCCGGGCATATCGCCCAAGTCGGCAAACCGCTTGAACTGTATCACTACCCCGCCAACCGCTTTGTCGCCGGGTTTATCGGCTCGCCAAAAATGAATTTCCTGCCGGTCAAAGTCACCGGTGTGGAACCACAGCGCGTGCAGGTTGAGCTGCCCAACCGTCAGCAGGTCTGGCTGCCGGTGGAAGGCACCGACGTGATCGTCGGCAGCAATCTGTCGCTGGGGGTGCGCCCCGAACATCTGCTGCCGGGCGATATCGCCGAAGTGACGCTGTCCGGTGAGGTTCAGGTGGTAGAGCAGCTGGGTAACGAAACCCAGATTCATATCCAAATTCCGGCTATCCGTCAGAACCTGGTGTACCGCCAGAATGACGTGGTGCTGGTAGAAGAAGGTGCAACATTCGCCATCGGTTTGCCGCCACACCGCTGCCATCTGTTCCGCGAAGATGGAACAGCATGTCGCCGGTTACACCCCGAACCCGGCGTTTGAAAGCACGCGATCCCCTACAGGAGAAAATGATGACAACAATGCGTAGTGCTTCCCTGTCGCTGGCAGTGGCTGCCGGTATCCTTTCTGCACAAGCGATGGCGGTTGATTTTACCGGTTATGCCCGTTCCGGGATTGGCTGGTCAGGCAGCGGCGGCGAGCAGCAGTGCTTCAAAGCCACCGGTGCCGACAGCAAATACCGTCTGGGTAACGAGTGTGAAACCTATGCCGAGTTAAAGCTGGGTCAGGAAGTGTGGAAGGAAGGCGATAAGAGTTTCTACTTTGATACTAACGTCGCCTATTCCGTGTCGCAGCAGAACGACTGGGAGTCAACCGATCCGGCTTTCCGTGAGGCCAACGTGAAGGGGAAAAACCTGATCGAATGGCTGCCGGGGGCGACAATGTGGGCCGGTAAGCGCTTCTATCAGCGTCATGACGTGCACATGATTGACTTCTACTACTGGGATATCTCGGGCCCGGGTGCCGGTCTGGAGGATATCGACCTGGGCTTCGGTAAGCTGTCACTGGCTGCCACACGTAATACCGAAAGCGGCGGATCGTTCGGCTATATCGCCGACCAGCGTAATGAAGTCGCCACCTCCAACGATGTGTTCGACGTGCGTCTGGCCGGGCTGAACACCAACCCGGGCGGCGTGCTGGAGCTGGGTGTGGACTACGGCCGTGCCAATGCGCGTGATGGCTACTCGCTGGCTGACGATGCCACCAAAGACGGCTGGCTGCTGACGGCGGAGCACACGCAGAGCATTTATAACGGCTTCAACAAGTTTGTGGTGCAGTATGCCGCTGACGCCATGACCGATCCGGGGCAGGGCGCGGCCAACGGCCATTCCAACGGTTCGGCGATCAACAACAACGGCAGCATGGTGCGCGTGCTCGACCACGGTGCCATTGATTTCAACGACACCTGGAGCCTGATGTATGTCGGCATGTACCAGGACGTTGACCGTGACAACAACAACGGCACCACCTGGTACACCGTGGGTATGCGCCCGATGTACAAGTGGACGCCGATCATGAGCACCCTACTGGAAGTGGGCTATGACAACGTCAAGTCCCAGCGTACCGGCGACCGCAACGGTCAGTACAAAGTGACCCTGGCCCAGCAGTGGCAGGCAGGCAGCAGTATCTGGTCGCGTCCGGCCATCCGCGTGTTCGCCACCTATGCGAACTGGGATGAGAAGTGGGGCTATGACACGGATACCGGCACCAGCAACGGCTTAGCCATGAATGACACCAGCGCCCGTACGTTCAGCCGTGGCAATGACGATGAAGTGACGTTTGGCGCGCAGATGGAAGTCTGGTGGTAACTTTTTCCTTCCTGTTTCGCGCTGCTGATGCGTTGGCTGCGCGGCCTCGCCCCGGTCACGTAGTGGTCTACGTTCCCGGGGACTTGGCCACTTGCCGCCTTCCAGCAACACGAAACAGTTTGGAAAAAGCTGTGTTTAACATGAGCTAAGAAGTGCTGGCTGGCGGTATATCAGTGGATAGCCGCCAGCCTTTAGCGTGATCAAAAGGAAACAACGATGAGAAAAAATCTGCTGTCACTGTGTCTGTCGCTGAGCCTGCTGGCGGCGTCGCCTGCCGGGGTGTTTGCCGCGCAGCATGATGCCAATACCGCCCCGGCGATCGCGAGTGAGACCCTGCGCCACCTTTCATGGACGCCGCTGGTACCGCCGGTGACGCAGGATGTGACGCTGGGAACCGCCAGCGCAAAGATTAATCAGGGTGATATTCAGGGGGCCGTGGCGGCTTTTGCCCTGCCTGCCGACCGGGGATCGCTTGAGATCACGCTGACCAGTATTGCCACCGGTAAAACGGTGTATGCCCCGAACGTGTTAGTGCTGGATGAGCAGATGCGTCCGGCAGCCTTTTACCCTTCCAGCTATTTCCCGTATCAGCCGCCGGGCATCGTTTCCAGCGACCGTCTGGAGGGCACCCTGAAACTGACGCCTGCACTGGGCCAGAAACAGATCTTCCTGCTGGTGTATACCACGCGCCAGGATCTGGCGGGCAGTACGCAGATGGTGAACCCGGCGAAAGCCTATGCGGCGGGCGTGGGTAACGCCGTGCCGGATATCCCGGATCCGGTGGCGCGCCATACGCCGGCCGGCACGTTAAGCCTGAAAGTCACCGCCGAGCAGAAAACCGGCAACGTGATGATTGGCCAGATCTTCCCGGCAGCGGCACCGGCAGCTGCACCGGTGGTGGTGGGCAATAACGCGCCGGCAACTCCGCCAGCGCCGGCAAAAGCGGCGGAGCCGATGCTCGACGATTCCGAAAGCTATTTTAACGACGCAATTAAGAAAGCGGTGAAAGCGGGCAACGTGGATAAGGCGCTGAAGCTGCTGGACGAAGCGGAACGCCTCGGGTCGAAAACGGCACGGCAAACCTTTATTGACAGCGTGAAACGCTGATAGCGGTTTAACCGCCGCCCCTCGCGGTGAGGGAGGGGCGCGGGCCTGGGCGGATTTACCGGCTTAAACACATCTCATACTGCGTCAGCGCCATCGGTTCAAAGCCAGCCTTGTGGAACAGGGGAGCCAGCCTTTGCGGTACCGCCACGGGCGTGCGGATCCCCGGATAGTGCGCACCGATGCTGACCAGCACATCGCTGCCCAGCCCCTGACGGCGGCAGGCCGGATCAACAAAAAGATAACGCAGCTGTGGCGTCCCTGTCAGCCGGTCGATCACCCCCCATGCAGGCTCACCGTTGCCCACGACCTCACAGGGCAGCGCCGGGAACGCGAGCGGATCAAGCAGCCACGGCGTCTCCTCCTGCGGAGCGCGCCAGATGGCGTGCAACAGCACGTCGGTGGGCGTGTGCTCAAGAGGGGGCGCAGATCCCGGTGAGGGGCCCGGCCCGCTAAACCCCAGCAGCGTCTGTGTAATGCGAAAGCCCAGCGTCTCATAAAGCGCGATCGCCGCCGTATTATCCCCGATGACCTCCAGCCAGATCGGCCCGATATGCTCCGCCGCCAGGCGGGACAGCACTGCCGTCATCATCGGCTTCGCCCGCCCCTGACCGCGAAAGTCCGGGTTCAGCGCAAAGGCCGCGATCCTCGCCTCACGACCGCGCGTGGCAATCAGGACGATGGCCACGGGCGTCTCCCCCTGCATCCACACGCCGGAGTGCTGAAAATTCAGCCCTTCAGCGCCAAAGCGCGTAGCAAAATAGTCCGGCGTGACCGACAGTGGCACCACATACTGCTGAAAGCAGGTATTCATGATGTCACTGAGCTGCACGATGCTGAAGTGAAGCGCAGGAACAAAGACAGATGACATAGTCAGACTCCGTTGTCGTGATGGCTGCTGGCTGAAGCCCTCTCCGTGCTCAGTATTCAGCGCGGGCGGCGGCTGAAGCCCGGTAAGCTTACCGCTGAATGAAATAGTATGTCACGACGGTGGCTTTTTCCCCGTCAGACTACCAGAATAGCCTCATAAACCGGTAAACGCCGGGTGAAAACGGATATAAGCAGCGAGGTAACACCATGCAACAAGGCCCTCTGACCGAAGCAGAACTGGAATGGCTGGACGATATTTTAATGAAGTACGGCAGTGAGGCGTCGGTGGTGGATGCTTCTGAGCTGGATGGCCTGTTCACGGCGATCCTCTCCGGCCCGGTGCTGGTGGAGCCTCAGCAGTGGCTGCCGGTGATCTGGGGTGGGGAAGAGAACGATCCTGAGTGGGAATCGGACGAAGAGTTTGAGCAGTTTATGGATCTGCTCGCCCAGCATATGAATGATATTGCCGATCGCCTCAGTGATTACCCGGATCAGTTCGAACCGCTGTTCGGCCTCAATACCGTGGAGGATCAGGAGTTCATCGTGGTAGAAGACTGGTGCTTTGGCTATATGAAAGGCGTGGCGCTGGGAGACTGGTCATCCCTGCCGGTGGCCCTGCAACCTGAGCTGGCGACGATCGCGCTGCATGGCAACGAGGAAAACCTCGCCCGTCTGGAGAAGCTGACGCCGGAAGAGTACGGACAGAGCGTTGAGGCGATCCGTTCAGCGGCCATCAGCCTGCATGCTAAGTGGCTGCTGCACTAAGCCCCGGCCAGCCGCGCGCTGATGCGCGGGGCTGACCCTTTACCGGTTACCAGCCCGGTACAGCCCCACCGTTAAAGATAGTCTCTGCTGCGGTTGCCACTTCAGGCGACTGGTAGGATTTAATAAAGTCGCGCACGTTGGCGGCGTCTTTATTCTCCTCCCGGGTGACGATGATATTGACGTACGGCGACTGTTTATCTTCAATAAACACGCTGTCGCGTACCGGATTCAGCCCCGTCTGTTGCAGATAGGTGGTGCTGATAATCGCCACCGTCACCTGCGCATCATCCAGCACGCGCGGCAGCTGCGCCCCTTCCATTTCCATGATCTTCAGCCGCTTCGGGTTGGCGATAATATCGACCGCCGTCGGCAGCAGGCCGGTATTGGCCCTGAGCGTAATCAGCTTCTCTTTCTGCAGCAGCAGCAGGGCGCGGCCCAGGTTGGTCGGGTCGTTAGGGATGGCAATGGTATCCCCGTCTTTTAATTCGCTGACCTGTTTAATCTTTCTGGAATAGCCCGCCATCGGGAACACAAAGGTATTGGCGACGGCCACCAGCGTGGTGCCTTTGGCTTTGTTGTCCTGCTCGAGGAAAGGACGATGCTGGAAGACGTTGGCATCCAGGTCGCTGTGCGCTGTCGGATCGTTCGGCAGCAGCGAGCCGCTGAACCCGACCAGTTCCACCTCCAGGCCGTACTTCTCCTTCGCCACCTTTTTGGCCACTTCCGCCACATCCTGCTCGGCACCGTTGATTACCCCGACCTTAATATGGTGGGCATCGTCATGTTTCTGGTCGCAGCCGCCAAGCAGGATCGCCATCATCAGCGCGGCGGATTTTACGGTATGGCCCAGGAGATATTTCACATTATTTTCCTTAATTTCAATAAGCTGGAGGCATATCAAACAACCGCAAATCGCGCACGGAGTCAACATGACGGCTTATGATAAAAAGGGTGGCGTTATAATCAGAGGTTGTAAGGCAGGGCGGGGGCGGGAATTACGCTTTTTTACTCTCAGCATGCCACAGGCAGATCTGAACGGCCAGCTCATCTTCCAGGGTATAGAAAAAGCAGGCAGGAACGTCCAGTACTTCAGCAATGCGGCACACCAGTTCAAAGTCCGGGACATGGATACCGCGCTCGTATTGATTCATCCGTGCGCTGGCAGTCGCTTCGTCAATCCCCGCCAAGACCCCCAGTTTTTGTTGTGATATTCCTTTCTTTACCCGGGCTTCTTTCAAACGATGTGGCAGCATGTCGATCCTGATTTGTGAGCAATTAACAGGATTCTCTAAGCTGCCCGTGTAAAATGTACTAAGTATTACTTAGTATTGGCTTTGGACGATATCAGACCTGGAAAACAAGCAGAGGAAGGCATGAAGAAAAAAACTGATATGCACCCCGCCGACATTGTCGCGGCGATGAAAAAGCGACAAACCTCTCTGGCGGAGCTGTCACGCAAAGTGGGGTTAAGTTCCGGCACGCTGGCAAACGCCCTGAAAAGGCCCTGGCCTAAAGGGGAGTTTATTATTGCCGCTGCGCTGGGGATGCACCCTTCGGAGATCTGGCCCAGCCGCTATTTCGATAAACGTGGCAGGCTGCTGGCCCGCGAGCAACTGCTGCGGCGCTCGCGGCAGCGTGACACGGCTGAACCGCCGACATCAGAAGGTGGGAGCGCACGGCCTGAGTGATATTCGCCTGTCAGGGGCAGATCGTATGGGACGGTTTATCAGCCGGCGAACGGCAGGCGTCCCGCCACCTGACGGCGTCGCCAGGGGCAGAAAGTGCGCTCTGCTCCTGGCCCGCTGACGCAAGCCAGGAGAGAGATCAGTTGGCCATAATGCTGGCGGCCAGCTGAGCACTACCGGAGGTATTGCCGATCAGTTCGGTCAGCAGATTGTTGACGCCATCGCTCATCGGAGTAAAGCGCGTCTCCGGCGAACGGGCGACCACGATAAACACCCCGACGCTGTACTGCGGTACCATCGCCATGTAGGTGATAAAGCCGCCGCCACCGCCGGTTTTTTCAATAATCCCCGGGCGACCGTCGCGCGGGGCCATATAGACCCAGCCCATGCCCAGGGCATCAGCACGCCCCGGTACGTCCATCCCGTCCACTTTCGTGAGCTGACTGCGCTGATAAATCATCGTCTGCAGACGGTCGGCCTGTGCGCTGCGGCTGTTGACGTCCGAAGCAAGGAACTGCTGCATCCAGCGGCCCATATCATCCGGGGTGGAGTAGACGCCGCCGCTGCCGATGGCGGCCAGTGAGTTATTGCACGGACTCGGGCTTTTGGCCGGGATCATCAGGCGACGACACTGGTCCGGGGAGGGCGTAAAGGTGGTGTCCTTCATGCCCAGCGGCCTGGTGACCAGCTCCTGTAACAGCGCAGGATAGGGTTTGCCTCCGGCGCGGGCCAGCGCATCACCCAGCAGGTCAAACGCCAGATTGGAGTAGCCTGCGCGCTGTCCCGGTGCCCATTTCAGCTGGGCGCTGCGCAGCCAGTTCCAGCGCTGGCTGTTGGTCGGCCAGGTAAACACCGCCCGATTGGCTTTGCCTCCCGGCTGCTCGCGCGGCAGGGCGCTGGTATGGGTCGCCAGGTTGATCAGGCGGATCGGCTGGCCGTTATACTCGGGCACGCGGCTGCCCGGCGGGGCATATTTGCTCAGGGGGTCGTTCAGCTTCAGACGGCCCTGTTCAGACAGTTTCACCATCACTTCGCTGGTCATCAGCTTGCTGAGGGAGGCGATGCGCACCAGGGAGTCTTTCTGCGGACGCTGCTGGCTGCCGGGGCGTACGGTGCCCCGGCTGACGAAAATGCGCTGATTGGCATCAATCGCAACCATCGCCATGCCGCTGGCCTTGGTGTTATAGAAGATATTGTCGGCGTACCGTTCAACGGTCTGTGACGCCATCAGCGGGTCAGGCTTTGGCTGTGCCTGGCTTTGCAGTGGCAGCGCCAGTGCAGGGAGCAGCAGTAAAGCATAGAGCGGAGATTTCAACGGGCAGGCATCCCTGTAAAGTAAATAGATAACCACTTTATACTCGTCATATTTCGGGTGGCATGGGCGTTAACTGCGCTTGCTGACCCTCCGTCACCGGGGGGCCACACTGCCGGGAGCGCCGGACGTTAGCGCCTCACTGCAACCCGAATTATTCAGAGTACATAGTAGATTTTCTGATTTTAACTGCAAGTCTTTCCGGTGGAGAAAATGTGCCCCGTCAGGGCTGCGGGGCGACCCGCAGGCTGACAAGACCAATGCCCAGTTTGCGGGCGGCAAAACCGTCCGTCAGTCCCAGGCTGGATTCCTCAGGCTCCGGCGGCACGATGATAATCGAACGCGCATGGCCGGGATTGCTTACCTGTAACGTCAGCGTGCTGTCCTGCTCGCCAAACGTCACCTGCTGCTGCCAGCCGCCGACCCTGATGGTCACCGGGCGCAGCGCATTAGGGCCATAGGCCCGGCCGGTCAGCGTCAGCGTAAAGTCGGCAGGCAGCGGTTCCAGGTACTGAACGGTCACCTGCGGCAGCAGATTGGCATCTGACCAGCGTCCCCACTGTTCAACATAGGAGAGGCCGGACACCTTTTGTACCTGCTGCGGCAGGCCTGGCAGATTAAACAGCACCGTGTCAGAGCGGTATTTCAGGTCAGTATCAGCTATCTTCAGGCGCGTGATGCTACGCTGATACTGCTCATCGCTCTGCGCGGTGCCAGCCTTCGCCGGGAAGACGATCTTACCCGGCGTATTCCCGGGCTGTACCCGGGAGATGACCGGAGCCGCGTTCAGCGTGCCGTTGGCCACGCACAGCCCGTTATCCATCGTCAGTTTGTCATCCCACACGCTGCCTATTTTGTAGCAGCGGTCAATCCAGACAAACTTCTCGTCGGGCGCAAACTTCGCCAGCTGCTGCTTCAGCGGCGTGGCGAGCCAGGCGTCCAGCTTCGGTTCAATCTTACCCGGCGTCACGGACAGCAGCAGCGGCAGCTTAAAGTGGGAGCCGGAGAAGCTGAACAGGTTTTTCTCCGTATCAATTTTATAGTCAGAGATGCTCTTCGGAAACTTCCACAGCTGGATGACGTCGGGCTTCCACTCGGTGATCTTCTCTTTAATGTTGAGATAGGTCGCAGAGAGCGAGGTGGAAGAGAGGCTGCTGCGGCCCAGGCCAATAAAGTTATCGCCGCCCATTGCATCCAGTACGGTGGCACCGTTATCCAGCGTGCTGCGCTTGACGTTGACCACCCGGCTGCTGACATCATCGCCACGCAGCATAAAGAACAGGTCGCGTCGGTCGTGCTGATTGAGGTATTTAAACGCGGTATTGTTCATCGCCAGATGATCGGAGCTGACGACAATAATGGTGTTCTTAAAATACGGCGTGGCGCGAATTTTTTCGATAAGTGCCGCAATATGCTCCTGACCGCAGGCCACGGCGGCAAAAGATTTATTCTCTTTTCCTTCAAAGGGATACGATTTTCGCTGGCAGCTGCGTGAGATAAACCCGTCCGGATGATGCGTGTCGACCGTCAGCGCGAACAGTGAAAAGGGCTGGTTCTTCTTTGCCAGCTCCAGATATTTTTCGAAGACCAGATCCAGCACCGTATCGTCGTACCAGCCCCAGTCGTTACGATACTTCGGATCTTTCACCAGGCTTTTCAGCTCGTTAAAGCCGTAGGCATGGTCAAAGCCGTGGGAAGAGAGGAACAGATCCTTGCCGGCAAAGCTCAGGCTGGCCCCCTGATAGAAGTAGTTCTGGTAACCGGAAGACTTCAGAATATCCCCCAGGCAGATATTCTGTGGGTAGAAGGAGGAGAGCGAGCTGGAAGCGTTGCCGTCAAACGGCGCAAACAGCGGAATGCCGCACTGCGACGCCACCATCCCGGCAATGGTGTATTCGGTGCCGGGAAGCTGCTCGGTGTTACTGAAGTCCACCGCATTATTTTTGATCGCGCTCAGTTCCGGAGCCAGCTTCGGGAAGGCCTTATCGTCAAAATAGGTACGTTCCAGGCTTTCCGCATAGATATAGACCAGGTTTGGCCGATCGCCCCGCAGGGTTTTCCCTGGCACCTTGTAGTGGGCGTCAAAGTCCGAATCCCCTTTAGCGATCTGCGATTTAATCAGCGCCGCCACCTGCTGATAGGCAGGAGTGGTTTTGATCGAAGCCAGCGCCAGTATCAGTGCCAGGGCGCTGTATAACTGACTGTAGTCGTGGCTTTTCCGCAGGCGTAATACCCAGGATAATAAAAGAAACAGCAGGAATAAACCGGTTATCAGCGCAGCAGCTGGCAGAATATACTTCTGCATTCCGGCGCCGCTCAGACTGCTGGTAATGGTATAAATCACCGCATCATTAATTCCTTCGCCGGTAAAATAGTTACTGGCCAGCAGCGAAGCATTGAGAATGATATAGATGCCAAGCAGCACCAGCACGGCAATAAACCACAGCTTATGACGTCCTGCCTTCCATGTGTACAGTGACGCTGAAGCGATAAAAAACAATAACGATACCCATTCTGAAACCATTAGATCGATCTTACCCTGTCTGTGACGCAATCCCTGTCAGGTGTCTGCGAGGTGAAAAATGAGGAGTGTAACGAAGTAACTTAACGCAGCAAATTATCCCTGGCAACATTCAGAGGGGACAGGGAAAACGCGTGACACAGCGATTTGGTTCTCAGCCGTTTAACATTTGTTTAGGTTGGGCGGCAGAAACCTGCCTTACGGCGCGTCCGGGGGCGCGGGCGGATTGCCGTGAACCCGCAGAGCAGAGGGCATCAGCCCCTGGCTGTTAAGCCTCAGCCGGCAATACTGACCGGAAGGGAATGAAAATCGGCCGCGTAAAATAAACCGCGCTAATGTGTTTTGCGGCGTCAAAATAATGCTGAAATTCAGATTTGGCTCACACAAATGACCTTCCTGATATTCTCCGTCCGCACCTGTCCTGAGGATGAGGTATCGCTGCGATCGGTCAGGCGGTCAGTGCCTGCAGAAAGAGAGTGAAAAATGCGCAATATTGACTTTTTAACGCTGCCAAAAAAGAGCGTAACCCGGGTCATGCTTTGTTGACTGTCAATCAGAGGTGTCTGGCTGTTTTTCATCTCAGCAGTGAAATAAAGCACAATATGATTAATAGTGTGAATAAAAACATTCATTGAAATATTTAGTTAATCTCTTTCTTCATTAAAAAGCACAAAACCTTATCGGGACAGCGTCTTTTTTATCGTCGTTCAGGATATTCTTTTTCCTGCTATTTATTTGACTATATTACGCAGGGATTCTAAATGTTAACAAAAATGCGCGTTTTAACTCAGGCCATTGGTCTGGGGCTGATTATTGGCAGCACGTCGTTTGCTGCCCAGGCGGAAATTACCGTGTTGAAACAGGACCCTCAGGCTGGCGATCCGTTAAGCCGGCTGAACTTTACCGTCGGCGGCAGTATTCGCCCTCAGTTCAATAATATGACCGGTGACGGCGATAAAGGTTCCTACAAACGTAATGGTTTCGATGGTGGGACGCGCTTCCGCTTTGCCGCCGATTATTATCTGTTTGATGATATTAGCTGGATTAGTTATTACGAACTGGGGGTGAATATTCCGGCTGTATTTAGCTGGGATAATCATCATGCGGATGGGGCAAATAACACCTCCCGCCGTATGTTATATACCGGTCTGAAAAGTAATACCTGGGGCCAGCTGACCTTCGGCCAGCAGAACAGCGTTTATTATGATGTGGTCGGAGTGAAAACCGATATCTGGGATTACGATATGCTCGGCCAGGCGCCGGGTAACGGCATTAATGGCGATTACGACGGTTCCTACCGTGGCCGCAAAATGCTGAAATATAAAAATACCTTCGGCGATGCGGATGTTTACGCCTCTTACCTGTTCTCCGACGGCGAGTATTTACCGGGCAACGGTCTGCGCTACAAGCGTCAGGGCGGCGGGTCGCTGGGTGTGGATTATCACATCACCAAAGACCTGACGTGGGGCACCGCGTGGAACTATACCCGTGCAGAGATGCGTAACCCGGGTAACGGCGATGACAAAACCTACGATCAGAATATTATCGGTACGGCGTTAAGCTGGAAACCGGATAACTGGACCTTCACTGTCGGTGGCGGCTGGTACGATAATTTCCTCACCACCAAAAAAGTGGATGTGGATAACTACTTCTCCGGGAATGCCTGGGGGGTTGAGTATCTGGCGGGCTATACCGTGCCGGTCGGGGCCTATGGTCTGACGTCCGTTATGCCTTATGTGATGGGCGATCGTATGCAGTATGTGACCGGGCGTGATTACCAGCGCATCGATAACGGTGTGGGTGTCACCCTGAAGCTGGATTACGGATTCCGTGTGGATTACGAACACGTGTTTACTTCCAGCACAGACGACCTGGGCGACATGAACCTGGTGCGTCTGCGTTACGACTTCTGATGAACGACGGACGGCTCCCCGGTATCCTGCCGGGGAGCCGTCCGGTTTTACAGTTCGCCAGTCAGATACTGCGCCACGCCGTTGCCAAAGCTCCAGTCGCCCTTATCGTTGGTGATAAAGGTTATCATCACGTCTGACGGCAGAATGCCGCAGCTCTCCTTCAGTTCCCGACACAGTTCGGCCATAAAGAACTGCTTCTGCTCGCTGCTGCGCGGACTGGTAAACACCCGCACCATCACCAGATTATCGCTACGCTGCAGCCCCAGGCCGGTATCCTCAAATACCATCTGATAACCTTTGTTTTCGTGAACAATCTGATAGCGATCGCGCTCGGGGACGTTAAACGCCGCCAGCACTGCACGGTGCGCCGCATCCAGCAGTGTTTTCAGCTCTGACTCGGAACGGCCCTGAATGACATCAAACTGAAGTAGTGGCATGGAAACCTCGGCGTGGTAAGTAAATAACAGGATTTAACCGGACGTGGCGGCGTGAGGTCTGCCGCTGTCTCAGGAGGCCAATTTACCCATAATTACCGTCGGGAAAAAGCGCTATACTTGAATTGATTATTTACTATAGTGAACAATGCCATGAAAGAACTGAAAACGGACGCGCTGTGGACCCATCTGCACTGGCTGACGGTGCTGGCCGAGCAGGGCACCTTTACCGCTGCCGCAGAACGGCTGGAGGTGAGTAAGGCCGCGATGTCAGTGAAGATCAAAGAGCTGGAACAGCTGGCCGGCGTACCGCTGGTGACGCGTACCACGCGCAGCGTGCGCCTGACCAGCGCGGGTGAAAAGCTGGTGGATGACCTGCGCGCGCCATTTGCGCAGATTGAACAGAGCTTTTTTGGCGTGCGGGATTCTGCCGGTCCGTTACGTGGGCTGGTTCGTGTGACCGCGCCGGTGGCCTTTGCCCGCCAGCAGCTGGTGCCGCATATCACCGCTTTCCTGCGGGAGCATCCTCAGGTGCGCGTCCAGCTCGAGGTGTCTGACCGGCTGGTGTCGCTGGCCAGCGAGGGCTTTGATCTGGCCATTCGCCACAGCAACAGCCTGCCGGAGACCCACGTTGCCCTGCCGCTGTGCCGGACTCATGCGGTTGTCGTCGCGTCCCCGGCGTATCTGTCACGCTATGGTCACCCGTCCTGCCCGCAGGCGCTGAGTGAGCACCTGTGCCTCTATTATCCGCGTGGGGTGGAACTCCCGCGCTGGAACTTCCAGCCGTTAACGGGGGGAGAACGCGTTGCCGTTAACGTTAGCGGGCCCTTTGCCACCAACAACAGTGAATCTATCCGCGATGCCGCGCTGGAGGGACTGGGTATTGCACTGCTGCCGGACTTCAGTGCTCAAGCCGCGCTAAAGGATGGGGCTTTAGTACAACTGCTCCCGCAGTGGCAAGCGGTCGGTGCTTTTGCCGATATGTTATATGTCGTGCGCCCGTGGTCAGCGCAGGTGCCGCGTGCCGTCAGCGGGTTTATCCACTGGCTGCGTGAAGCCTTCGCCAGCGCCTGATCGGTGCGGTCGCTGTGCGCTGCCGCACAGATTAGATGAAAGTTGTTAAAGTTTTAGTCACACCCTGCCGACAACCCCTGCTTAATTCCTGCAATTTCCCTACATTCATAACAAGGTCGTTATATGCATACCCACCCGCCTGTCACTCAGCAGGAGTATCCGCTCGATGATGATACCACCCTGATGACCACCACCGATGCCCGCAGCTACATTACCTACGCCAACAGCGCGTTTATTGAGGTAAGCGGCTATGATCGCAGTGAAATCGATGGACAACCCCACAACCTTGTCCGCCACCCTGATATGCCCGCTGCCGCGTTTGCCGATATGTGGGCTACGCTGAACCAGGGGCTGCCGTGGACCGGGCTGGTGAAAAATCGCCGTAAAAACGGTGACCACTACTGGGTTCGCGCCAATGTCGTGCCGGTGATCCGTAATGGTGAAATCCAGGGGCATATGTCAGTGCGCATCAAGCCTACGGCGGAGGAGGTGCAGGGGGCAGAAGCGCTCTATCAGAAGATGAATCAGGGCAAGATGAAGGGCTGGCGTCTGCACCGGGGCCTGCTGCTGCGCAGCGGCTGGCTGAGGGGATTAAGCCTGCTGAAAACCATGCCGCTGCGCTGGCGTCTGCACAGCGCGGTGCTGGCCCTGTGGCTGCCGCTGGTGGCCGCTGCCGCAGCGGCAGGCCTCGCGGGGACTGCGCTGGGAGGCTTTACGCTATTCTCCGCGCTGATGGCGCTGCTGGTGGATCTCTGGCTGCAACGTCAGATTGCCCGGCCGATGGCGGCCGTGTGCCGCCAGGCGCTGAATGTCGCTACCGGAGCGAATCCGCATGTCGACCACATGGACAGGGTCGATGAGATCGGCACGACGCTGCGCGCGGTAGGCCAGCTTGGCCTGATGTTCCGCTGGCTGCTGAATGACGTCAGCGACCAGGTGGTGGACGTCCACCGGGCCAGTGACGAACTGGCGCGCGGCAACGATAAGATCAGCAGCCATACCGAACAGACCGCCGCCAGCGTGCAGCAGACCGCCAGCACCATGAACCAGATGACCAGCACGGTGCAGCGCAACGGTGAAAGCACCGAGCAGGCGAACCAGTTCTCCCGTACCGCCAGTAACGCCGCCGTGAAAGGCGGTGAGGTCATGCAAAACGTGGTGGTGACAATGGATGAAATTGCCGACAGTTCCCGCAAAATCGCCACCATTACCGGCCTGATCGACAGTATTGCCTTCCAGACGAATATCCTGGCGCTGAATGCGGCGGTGGAAGCGGCACGCGCTGGCGAACAGGGTAAAGGGTTTGCCGTGGTGGCGGGTGAAGTACGTAGCCTCGCGCAGCGCAGTGCGGGTGCAGCCAGTGAGATCCGCCAGCTGATTGCTGCCAGTAATCTCAAGGTTGAGTCCGGGGCCGGACAGGTGCATGAGGCAGGCAAAGCCATCGGGGATATTGTGGAAAAAGTGCAGAACGTGACCGATCTGCTGCAGCAAATCAGCGTGGCCACCGCCGAGCAGGGGGCCGGTCTGGGCGAAGTGGGTCAGGCGGTGGAAGCGCTGGATCGTCTGACGCATGATAACAGTGCGCTGGTCAGCGAGGGTGCGCTGGCGGCGCAGCGGATGAAGCACCAGGCAGAGCGCCTGGTCGAAGCGGTCAGCGTCTTCCGCTGATCGCAACCTGCGCAGGTGCGGCCCTCTGCCGCTGCTCCGCCGGTGTATTCGGCAGCATATGCCGCCGCGTGACAGGAAAAAAGCAGCACAAATGCGTCACCTGGGCGAAGATATCTTTCTGATGGTTATCTTATTAATCGAAGGAGAGTCATGAAAAGCTATCAAATAGCACTGATCCCCGGTGACGGCATCGGCGTAGACGTGACGAAAGCCGCATGGCAAGTGCTGGAGCACAGTGCCGGCCGCTTTGGCTTTGCCCTGAGCGGTGAGACGTTCCCGTGGTCCTGTGAGTATTATCTTCAGCACGGTGAAATGATGCCCAAAGACGGTATCCGCACGCTGAGTCAGTTTGATGCCGTGCTGCTGGGGGCCGTCGGCTGGCCGGAAAAGGTAGCGGATAACGTGTCGCTGCACGGCCTGCTGCTGCCGATCCGCAAACAGTTTGACCTGTATGCCAACGTGCGTCCCCACCGCCTGCTGGCCGGGGTGGAGGGGCCGCTGCGTAAAAGTGAGTTTGATATTCTCTGTATTCGTGAAAACACCGAAGGGGAATACAGCGGTGCCGGCGGGCGTATTCATCAGGGCACTCCGGATGAGGTGGCGGTCGAAACCTCGATTTTCACCCGGCGCGGCGTGGAGCGCATTCTGCGGTACGGCTTTGAGATGGCGCAGCAGCGCAGCAAACGGCTGGCGTCGGTGACCAAATCGAATGCGCAGAAGTACACCATGGTGATGTGGGACGAGGTCACCGAAGAGGTTGCCCGTGACTACCCGGAGGTGAAGGTCAATCGCTACCATATTGATGCCATTGCGGCGCGGATGGTGATGCACCCGGAAACTCTGGACGTGATCGTGGCCTCCAACCTGTTTGGCGATATCCTCACCGATCTCGGTGCGGCGATTCAGGGCGGGCTGGGCTATGCCGCGTCCGCTAACCTCAATCCCGATCCGTCAGTCCCTTCCATGTTCGAGCCGGTGCACGGTTCAGCGCCAGATATTGCCGGACAGGGCATTGCCAATCCGGTTGCCGCCATCTGGTCGGCGGCGATGATGCTGCAGCATCTGGGCGAGACGGATGCGGCGGGCGCCATTCTTCGCGCGGTGGAAACAGTGACGGCGCAGCATCAGCCGGGCCGCGGGATGAAAACCGAAGAGATTACCGCGGCAGTCATCGCTGCGTTATGATTGATCAACGGGCTCCCGTACCGGGAGCCTGCTGTCAGGGAGACCTCCGATCGTGGAAGCGCACGGTATCACCGATATTATTCAGCCAGGCCTGCGGGTGCTGTTCTGCGGCATCAACCCGGGCAAATCCTCTGCCCATACCGGCTATCATTTCGCCCACCCGGGCAACCGCTTCTGGAAAACCCTTTTCCAGGCCAGGTTCACCTGGACGCAGCTCCGTCCGGAGCAGGAACAGCAGTTGCTGGAGACCGGCTGCGGCATTACCATGCTGGTTGAGCGGCCCACGGTGGTGGCCACGGAACTGGCCGGCAGTGAACTGCGCAGCGGCGGGCAGGCGCTGATGGAAAAGATTGAGCGTTACCAGCCAGCTGCGCTGGCGGTGCTGGGCAAGCAGGCTTATCAGCAGGCGTTCCGGTGCAGTAAGGTGGAGTGGGGCAGGCAGCCGCTGACGGTGGGGAACACGGAGATCTGGGTGCTACCGAACCCGAGCGGATTGAACCGGGCTTCACAGGATGCGCTGACGGCAGCCTATGCGGAGCTGGATCTGGCGCTCAAGGCGCGGGGGATCTAGTTTTTCACTAAAAAAAATGGCCCCTCAGTGAGGAGCCATCTTATTGCACCGACCCGATTAATCGTCGAGGAAGCTGCGCAGCACTTCAGAGCGGCTTGGGTGACGCAGCTTACGCAGCGCTTTCGCCTCAATCTGACGAATACGCTCACGCGTTACGTCGAACTGTTTGCCCACTTCTTCCAGCGTGTGGTCGGTATTCATATCGATACCGAAACGCATACGCAGTACTTTGGCTTCACGCGCGGTCAGACCGGCCAGCACGTCGTGCGTGGCAGAACGCAGGCTCTCTGACGTCGCGGAGTCCAGCGGCAGCTCCAGCGTGGTGTCTTCGATAAAATCACCCAGATGTGAATCTTCATCATCACCAATCGGCGTCTCCATAGAGATCGGCTCTTTGGCAATTTTCAGCACCTTACGGATCTTATCTTCCGGCATCAGCATACGCTCGGCCAGCTCTTCCGGCGTCGGCTCACGGCCCATCTCTTGCAGCATCTGGCGGGAAATACGGTTGAGCTTGTTAATCGTCTCAATCATGTGCACCGGAATACGGATGGTACGCGCCTGGTCAGCGATTGAACGGGTGATCGCCTGACGGATCCACCAGGTGGCATAAGTCGAGAACTTATAACCACGGCGATATTCAAACTTATCAACCGCTTTCATCAGACCGATGTTACCTTCCTGAATCAGATCCAGGAACTGCAGGCCACGGTTGGTGTACTTCTTGGCGATAGAGATAACCAGACGCAGGTTAGCCTCAACCATCTCTTTCTTCGCACGGCGCGCTTTCGCTTCGCCGATCGACATACGACGGTTGATGTCTTTTACCTGTTCAATCGTCAGGCCAGTTTCCGTTTCGATCTGCTGCAGCTTCATCAGGCTACGGTGTACGTCATCTGACACATCGTTCAGCTTCTCTGACCACGGCTTATTCATTGCCAGTGCCGCTTTGAACCAGGTTTCGCTGGTTTCATTACCGGTGAACAGGGTAATGAAGTTCTTCTTCGGCATCTTACAGATTTCTACGCACAGCTTGAGGATCAGGCGTTCCTGAGTACGGACGCGATCCATCATTGTGCGCATGCTGTTCACCAGGAAGTCGAACTGCTTCGGCACCAGGCGGAACTGCTTGAACACGTCGGACAGATTCTGGATCTCAGCGATGGCATCAGCGTGGCTACGGCTTTTCGCTTTGATAACGGTACGGGTGGTTTCGTACTGAACGCGCAGGTCGTTGAATTTTTCCCGCGCCAGTTCCGGATCGATGCTGTTGTCATCATCCGAGCTGTCGTCGTCAGACTCTTCGTCTTCTTCTTCGTCATCACGCTCTTCAGCGGAAAGTTCTGAACCCACGTGAGTCGCAGTAGGGGCGATCTCTGCTTCGGCATTCGGGTCGACAAAACCGGTGATCAGATCCGACAGGCGCGCTTCGCCCGCTTCAACACGGTCATATTGCTCAAGCAGGTAAGTAATCGCTTCAGGATATTCAGCAACGGAACACTGTACCTGGTTGATACCCTCTTCGATGCGTTTGGCGATATCGATCTCGCCTTCACGCGTCAGCAGTTCAACCGTCCCCATTTCGCGCATGTACATGCGCACCGGGTCGGTGGTACGTCCGATTTCAGATTCTACGCTGGATAATACCTGAGCAGCCGCTTCGGCAGCGTCTTCGTCCGTGTCGTTGTTGTTCTCATTCAGCATCAAATCATCGGCATCAGGCGCTTCTTCTACAACCTGAATGCCCATGTCGTTGATCATCTGAATGATGTCTTCAATCTGATCGGAGTCGACGATATCTTCCGGCAGATGGTCATTGACCTCGGCATAGGTCAGATAGCCTTGCTCCTTACCACGGGTGACAAGTAGCTTAAGCTGTGACTGCGGGTTTTGCTCCATAAGACGGTATCCACACTTCTGTTAAATTAGATTGGTGTCGGGTCGGCTAACATGCCAACAATAACAGTGAGGGCGTTTGGATTATTGCCGCTGCCCGTCATGGCGGCCGTCAGGGGCTGCCTGACTCGAATTCGGCACTTAAGCCGCTTATGTTCTGTCTGAAGCTATCTTGCTTGCCATTTTGAACCCCGGCGGTGGTCGCAGTCTTCCCGTACTTCAGTACGCTCCGGGTGCTGCGCGCAGGCGGTGTCAAAACTGACGGCGCCGATAACGCTTCTAAATTTTGTGTAATAAGGCCACAACCTTATTCATTTACTGTTTTTTCAGTGCCTGGCTCAACGTCCAGAACTCGCGGCGCTCTTCTGCGGTCAGTACGTGTGTGCGGTCGCGGGCGATTAAATCTTCAAGCCTGCGTTCCAGCGCGTTGTCATACATACTGCCCAGCGCGTCCTTAAACATGGTTTCCACTTCGTCATCTACGATCATGTGGTTCCATGTTGCCAGGGTTTCAAGGCTCTGGCTAAATTTTGTTCCGCGGTATAACTCTAGTAGCTGTCCGGTCGTCAGGCCAGGTTGCGCTGCGCAAGTGCTCACTAACTCGACGAACAGCGGAAATCCTGGTAGTTCTGACTGCTCCAGCCCCTCCAGAGAAGGGACCATCATCGCCAGCTGCGGATTTTGAATCAACAGCCCAATAAGTATACGCATGGTTGTGCGTTTTAGCTGGGGCTGTGCGGGTGGTTTCGCATTTTCCGCTTGCTTAGGCATCAGCTTTTCCAGCTGGCTGTCGTCAAGAATACCCAGCTTATTGCCCAGCTCCTGACGCAGGTAGATGCGTAATGTCTCGCCCGGGACCTGGCTGATTAACGGCAATGCCAGTGTACTGAGCTGCGCCCGTCCATCCGGGGAACGTAAATCCACCTGGGGCATCAGGGTGTCGAACAGAAACGTGGAGAGCGGCATGGCCTGCTCCATCCGCGTTTCAAATGCGTCTTTCCCCTCTTTACGCACCAGCGTATCCGGATCTTCGCCGTCGGGCAGAAACATAAAGCGTAGCTGACGACCGTCATTCATGTAAGGTAAAGCCGTTTCCAGCGCCCGCCATGCAGCCTCGCGGCCGGCACGGTCGCCGTCATAGCAGCAGATCACCGTATTGGTCGAGCGGAACAGCAGCTGGATATGCTCTGCCGTGGTGGAGGTACCGAGAGAAGCTACCGCATAATCCACGCCAAACTGGGCCAGCGCCACCACATCCATGTAGCCTTCGACCACCAGCAGTTTGGTGGGTTCCGGATAGTTTTTTAGCGCTTCATACAGGCCGTACAACTGGCGACCTTTGTGAAAAATATCGGTTTCCGGTGAGTTAAGATATTTTGGCATTGCGTCACCCAGCACGCGGCCACCAAAACCAATTACCCGCCCACGCTTATCGTGGATAGGAAACATCACCCGCTCGCGGAAGCGATCGTAACTGCGGCCCTGCTCGTTGGTGACCAGCATGCCGGCATCGATCAGTGACTGGCGGTCATCGGGATTACGGCCAAAACGTTTGAGCGCATTATCCCAGCCTGCCGGGGCGAAACCGATAGAGAAATGTTTTATAACGTCGTCGCTCAGCCCACGCTGAGACAGATAGTCGCGCGCGGCAGATGCCGTGCTTTGTGTCAGCGACTGCTGATAAAATTCGCTCAGTCCCGTCATTAACTGATACAGGCTCTGACGCTGATGACGCTCGAGCTGACTGGGGCCGCTGCCGCTTTCGTAGGGCACTTCCAGTCCATAAAGTGTGGCCAGCTCTTCAATGCTTTCCACAAACTCCAGGCGATCGTAGTTCATCAGGAAGTCGATGGCATTGCCGTGCGCACCGCAACCAAAACAGTGATAAAACTGTTTTTCACCGTTGACGGTAAAAGAGGGGGTTTTTTCATTATGGAAAGGACAGCATGCGTGGTAGTTCTTGCCCTGCTTTTTCAGCTTTACCCGGGCATCAATAAGATCCACGATATCCGTGCGCGCAAGTAGGTCATTGATAAACACGCGTGGAATGCGTCCAGCCATAAATCCCCTTCATCTTTCTGCGTCTGGCTGCGTTGGCTGCTGTCATTCACCCCGGTCACTGACTGATGTCAGCTCCCGGGGATTCATGCCATTGCCGCCTTGCCAGACACCGAAATCTATTGGGGATACTTCCCTTCATCTTTCTGCGTCTGGCTGTATTGACGTTTATGAATCAAAACAGTGGGTTACAGTGAAATTTCTGTAAGGTCTATTTTTGGTTCATAAACGACAACAAGCCGCGCATTCCTTTCGGAAGCACGGCCTGAATACTACTAACTTGTCTGTGAAGCGTGAGGGTGACCCCTCAGGATATTAGTACAGACGAGTGCGGCGTGCGTTTTCGCGAGCCAGTTTCTTCGCGTGGCGTTTTACTGCAGACGCTTTAGCGCGCTTACGTTCGGTAGTAGGTTTTTCATAAAACTCACGAC
>Ga0308168_1001091_pt1 | contig 26470 bp, 20 predicted proteins | sample PhyCR2_FD_202133 | JGI IMG/M metagenome (GOLD analysis project Ga0308168, IMG submission 202133) | Phyllosphere microbial communities from UC Gill Tract Community Farm, Albany, California, United States - DLSLRC.R2 | ecosystem: Host-associated > Plants > Phyllosphere > Unclassified | place: USA...
GCTCGACCACGACACGACCGGTTTGCTGCTGATGTCGGACGACGGCCCGTTCATCCATGCCCAGTCGTCGCCCAAGCGCCATGTACCGAAGGTGTATCAGGCCACGACGCAGGAGCCGGTTACCCAGACGCTTGTCGATCAGTTACTGTCGGGCGTGCAACTGCACGACGAGCCCGCACCGCTGGCCGCGCAATCCTGCGTACAGCGTGGCGAACATCAGCTGGAAATCGTGCTCGAGCAGGGCAAGTATCACCAGGTCAAACGCATGCTGGCTGCCGCAGGCAACCATTGCGTGGCATTGCACCGATCGCAGATCGGCGGCCTGACGCTGGCATCCCTCGGCCTGGAAGAAGGGGAGTGGTGTTATCTGGAGCAGGCGCAGCTCGATCTGCTGGTGCCGGGCTGACGGCAGCGTTACATCGATTTCCGACGTGGCAAGAGACATCCGAATGGCCGATATGCCGGGGATGTAGCCTCTACGGCCGTGCTGGTCGCCGCCATGGTGTTGTCTCGATACCACGCTTTCGGAGATCGATTCAAAAAACGCACGACTGTGCTCTGCCGTGCGACATCGGCGACAGTTTTACGCGACACTCGTCATCTAATCTTGTCAATATTTCATTGACTTCAATAATAATTTTGATGACGACAATGTCCGCAACACACTACTGCCTCCTTTCCCTCGCTTCCCTTTTTGTTCTGAATCCCGTCATGGCGCAGCAGGCCGATCCCGGCCTCGCTGGCTGTGCACGCATTGCCGACGCCGGACAGCGCCTCGCGTGCTACGACGGCTTAGCGGGCATCGCGCCCTCCGCAAATGCTGCTCTCATGCCGGCCGCATCGGCTGCCTCGGCTGTGCCCACCGTCACGCGTACGTCGCCCGACATGACGGGCGCGGCATCGCCCGACCGGACGGCATCGGCGGTCGCATCTGCCAAGGCGGCCTCCGCCGTGACAGAACCGGCACCAGTGCCGGCCGCAGTCGACGCAGCGCCCGAAGCGACACGCGGTTTCAGCCTTGCCGACCATTGGGAGCTGGACCAGGAGCACAAGCGCGGCGTCTTCAATTTCCGTCAGCATCAGGTGAACTACCTGATGCTGACCCGCACCGCGCATCCCAACAACGAGCCCTACCGGCCGTTCCGTCGCATCGCCGACCTGACGAGCGACCTCGCGCATTCGGAACTCGTGTTCCAGCTGGGATTCAAGATGAAGCTCGTCGAAAGCGCTTTCGACAAACCCGTCGATCTGTGGTTCGGCTACACCCAGAACAGCTTCTGGCAAGCCGGCAATCACGAGGCGTCCAGCCCCTTCCGCGAGACGAACTATCAACCCGAGCTGATGGCCGTCACTCCACTGCACTTCAGTGTACTGGGCATGAACGCGCGCTTCCTTAATCTGGGTCTGGTGCACCAGTCGAACGGCCAGACCTCGACGTTGTCGCGCAGCTGGAACCGCGTCTACGCCCAGGTTGGCCTCGAGCGGGCCGGGTGGACCGTCACCGGACGTGTGTGGAAGCGCCTCAACGAAGCCGCAGCCAAGGACGACAATCGCGACATTGTCGATTACATGGGGCGCGGGGATGTCGTCGTTACTTACCGCAACAACGGCAACGATTACTCTGCCTTAGTGCGTCGCAACTTCTCGACGGATCGCGGGGCAGTGCAGCTCAGCTGGGCGTTTCCGCTGGCCGGGCATGTCAAGGGGTATGCGCAGGTGTTCTCGGGGTATGGGCAGAGTTTGATTGACTATAACTACTATCAGAATGTGGTCGGTGTAGGTCTGCTGGGCACGTTCTGATCAAGCTACGCCTGTCTCGGGCTGGCTGCCGATTCACCACGATTCGATCCTCGGGTGTCGGCCGTTCGAAAACCTGAACTTGGAGGAAGGCAGCTCGATACAGGCGAGGTGAGGTACCCGCTGACCGTCGATGTGGCGCGCGCCCCGTTTGACGTGCCGGAGCAAATAGCGCTTGCTTGCATAGTGCCTGGACTACGCAAATACCAGTAACCGTATTTGCGTAGCACGCGAATGCCTTCAGGCGGATCTGTCACGCGGCTACCGGTGCAGTCGCGCTTCCAAGCCGTGTCGTATGTCAGGCAGACAAATAGACAGGTTGATAGTTAGTGATGGAGAGCAGGTCGCTCAATTTGGTATTCAGGTCGGAGCGGCTTAACGTAAAGAATACGTCGAGTTCGTTCTCACTGATGCGTTGAGCTCCAAATCGTTCGTGGAAGGAAATAACCTTGACATTGTCCTTGCGCACATCGAAATGACTGGAGCCGAATTTCAATTCTCCGAAACCAAAATCGTAAATGAACAGCGCGGATTCGATTGCGGCAAAACGAGTTTTATTTTCGTCGAGAATCCAGCTGCCCCAGCAAAAGCTGTCATCGCGTAAATCATAGATCCGAACCGTGCCGCAGTCCTTGCCAGTAGACTTGTTTTTTATTATGAAATAGAATTCCTTGCCTGCCTGTTCGCGCTCCACATAACCTTCAAGGAATTTGGCTTGAGCTTCAACCGTCGGGGGGGCGCTCGAAAGGTGCTGGTTATACGCAGGGTTGATACGCAGCGAATAAATATATGCAGCGTCATCAGGACGTGCCAGGCGCATCTCGATGCTCTTGGCAGCATTCAAAACTGCATGATAAGGATCGCTGGCCTGCAGGGACTTCGATAAATCTGTCATTTTGTGGCGTTCTTTCAATTTAATAATATTTCACTTAAGCCGGTGCGGAGCGCAATGTTTGGCCGTCTTTGATCAATCGAGATCGCAAGAACTTCCGGCATCGACAACCTCACTGCAATTCAATTCAAGCTGGTACGGATGCCAGGTATTTTTCGGGCAGCGTGGACGTTAAGCAGGCAGGATTCTAGCGTAGCTGATGTAAGCATGGTCATGTTTTTCGAATTCCCTCCTACTATCAGACGCATGAAATGAGAAGCCATATCAAGCAGGCAGTAACGTCTCATTGGCGCGCCCCAAGCCAGCTGAGCGGCCATGTGAAGTTGCAGAAAGAGCATGCTTTTGTTGTCGAAACGCAAGTGAGGTGCTGTCCTCGCCCTGGAGTGTAGCCTGTAGGCACAAGCGGCCCGCCAGACGTTGCAGATTCCCCAAAGAACGTTGCACATTGTTACATCATCAACCCCCGTTCTCGCATAACATCTCTCGGGTTTGTGTCAGGTGGACGCCATCTCGTCATGCAAGGGAGACCGCAGGCTCAACCCGTAGCAAGCGTCTCATATTCGCTACTAGGTTCTTTCTTTGCATCATTGTGTTAGAATTATGGATTCGCCAGAGCAGGGCGTGCCTACGATACTTGATGTTTGGCGTCCCAAGCAAGCTGACACACCTCCTCCTCGTTTGTGCTATCAGTCCTGTGCCGTTGCGTGCGCATGTTCGATGAAGAGCGTCTCATTTGTAGATTGATCGATAGTGCGGTCTCTGCATTTCGATATTTCCCCCTGTGCTGCCGGTCCCGAGTGGTGCGTTGCGCCTGCTTCAAACGAAGCGAAACGTCAGCGAAAATTTTGTATCGACGATTGTAATTTTAAAGATAAGACAGCATGAACAAGAGCCTTTTCGAAATGACTGTATTGAAGCGCACAACTTGTATTTCTGTTTTGGTCGGAATCACGTTTGGCGCCCAGGCACAAGTGGTTGGCGATGAGGTTGCGCAGCCATCATCACGGACATTTTCTGCCCCTGCCGATCAACGTAGTTCTCCCACCCCTCCGGTAATCGTGAACGGCAACGCCGGGACGAAAAACCAGCAATCCCAGCAGTCCCAGCAGTATCAACAATATCAACAATACCAGCAGTATCAGCAGTACCAGCAATATCAAAAGTTTCAGCCGGGGAAAAATACTGATCGCAAATTGGCGAAGCCAAATGAAAATCACGATGTATTCGGCAGATTGACTGATTCACAGGATGTCTTCGCGGACTATGTCAATTCCGTAAGTGGAGTGCAAGTCTCCATCTTCGGCCAGAACCTCTTCAATGACGTACTGACGACGTTTGCTCCCCTCGACTCCTCGCCGGTCAATGCGGATTATGTAATCGGCGCGGGCGACGAGCTGCAGATTCGGGCATGGGGAATGATCAGTGTCGACGTTACTGCCACGGTCGACAGAAACGGGGCAGTTTACATTCCGAAGGTTGGCGTGGTCAATGTCGCTGGCGTGCGCTATGGAGACCTGCAGGGTTATTTGAAGCAGGCAATCGGAAAGATTTTCAATAATTTCGAGCTGACGGCAAGCATTGCACAGACGCGTGCCGTGCAAATCTATGTTGTCGGTCATGCAATGCGGCCCGGCACTTATACGCTCAGCTCCATGAGCACTCTGCTCAATGCACTGTTTACCTCGGGTGGCCCGGATCCTTCGGGATCGATGCGTAACATCCAGCTGAAACGCCGCGGTCAAACCGTCGTGACGTTCGACTTGTACGACATGCTGACGCGAGGCGACAAGAGCCGCGACGCGTCGCTGCGTGATGGCGACGTTATCTACATTCCCGAGGCTGGCCCGATGGTCGCATTGACCGGGAATGTGAAGACGCCTGCGATCTTCGAGCTGAAAGGTCCGACCTCGTTGGCCGATGTCGTCGCATGGGCCGGCGGCATCGACTCTTCGGCGCAGCAGAAAAACGTCATTGTCGAGAAGACTGTTGACAACACCTATCGAACCGTTCGTGAATTTGTTGCCGAAGGTAGCGAGGCGGATAAAAACCTGCGCGATATTCCCGTTCAGCCTGCCGATGTGATCCGAGTATTTGCTCCCGGTTCGGTGCCGGTGAAAGCCAAGGTGCAGCGCGAATACGTGCGGGTGGCTGGAGAGGCCAAGCACGGCGGTGTGTTCGAGATCCGCAAGGGCGAGACCATGCGTGAATTCATGTTCCGTATTGGTGGGATTTCGGAAAACGGCTACATCTACGGTACACAGCTGACGCGTGAATCCGTCCGCCGTGCTCAACAAGCGAAGCTGGATGAAATCGCAATGCGTTACGAGCGTGAAATCGAAAGCGCTGCAAACTCCAGCCTTGCAGGCAGTATCGACAAGGACGCGATCGCTGCGCAAGGCGCCAAGCTTGAGCGTGAGCGTCGCGTAGCTCAGCAGCTGCGGTCGATCAAAGCAGAGGGCAGGATTATTCTCGAGCTTGAAAACGGAAATGCTCAACTCAAGGATTTGCCCGATGTGCCTCTGCAGGATGGCGACAATATTCTGATTCCACGCAAGCCAGGAACTGTTGAAGTGCTGGGTGCCGTGTTCCAGTCCAACTCGTTCATCTATAAAACGAACCGTACTGTCAAGGATTACGTCGAGCTTGCCGGAGGCGAGACGGATTCGGCGGACACTTCTGAAATCTACGTGATCCGGGCCGATGGCGTCGCGAAGAGCGCCAAGCGAGCCGGATTCTTCAGCAGTCTGAACGGTGCAACCCTCAACCCCGGCGATACCGTCGTGGTGCCGGAAAAAGTGGACCGTACGAGCTGGCGTCAAAGCTTGAAGGAATGGACTTCGATTTTCTATCAGTTCGGCCTGGGTGCCGCTGGTCTGAAGGTTCTGAAAGACTGATCGGTATGTCCGCACATACTTAACCGTCTGACGCATGAAAATTTAAAGATGGCTGAACAAACATTAAACACTCCTGTTGCAGAGAACCCGGCAAATGAGGAAATTCATCTGCTGGATTTGCTGACCGTCTTGGCTCGATACAAGAAGACGCTCATTGGTCTGCCGATCGCAGCGACGGCTGTCGCACTTGCGGTGAGTTTTCTGATCACCCCAGTTTATGAAAGCACCGCGACAATTTTGCCGCCACAAAAGCAGCAAAGTTCCGGACTGGCCGGTGTTCTCGGACAAATGGGCGGGCTTGCCAGTGCCGCAGGTGCACTGACCAGCCTGAAGACGCCGGGCGACCTCTACGTGGGCATGCTGGGCAGCCGAACGATTACGGACAGAATGATCACGCGTTTCAAGCTGAGTGATCGCTACGACGAAGACACCATGGACGAGACGCGCAAGGCTCTGGCGTTGCACATGGAAGTTCTAAGCGGCAAAAAGGATGGTCTTATTTCCATCAAGGTGGCGGATAAAGATCCGAAAGTTGCTGCCGAAATGGCGAATGCCTACGTCGAGGAACTGGCTACCCTGACCCAAACCCTGGCAATCACGGACGCGTCTCAGCGCCGGGTTTTCTTCGAGAAGCAACTCAAGGAAGCGAAAGAAAGCCTGGCTAACGCGGAAGTGGAACTGCGTAAAACGCAGGAAAAAACCGGGATGGTGCAGCCGGCGGCGCAGGTTGGTGCGATGATCACTACCATTGCGCAGCTCAAGGGCACTATTGCCGCCAAAGAGGTTCAGCTGAATTCCTTGAGGACGTTCGCGACAGGCGCAAACCCGCAGTTGCAGCAGACTCAGGAGGAATTGCGTGTATTGAGGGGGCAACTGGCAAAGCTGGAAAGTGACCAGCCTACCGGTGGCGACCTGATGGTCTCTCCAGGGAAGATTCCATCAGCGGGTGTGGAATACGTCCGTGGCCTGAGGAACGTCAAGTATTACGAAACGATCTTCGAACTTATGGCCAAGCAATACGAGCTTGCCAAGCTCGACGAAGCTGAAAATTCGTCGATGATCCAGTTGCTGGATCGTGCGATTCCTGCTGAAAAAAAATCGAAGCCGCGACGTAGTCTGTTTGCGATCGGAGGTTTCGCTGGCGGCCTGCTCCTTGCTGCCCTGTCGATCCTTCTGAGAGAAGGCTACAACCGTTCTACGCGGGATGCGGCCGGCGCAGCAAGATGGCAGCGGCTGAGGAATGCCTGGCGTCGCTCGCATGCCGCATGAATAGCGCTGCTCTGAAACTTCGTTTCCCAAAAAAAATTATAGAAATGGCTTGGCCAGAAGAGTTTTAAGGAATCACATGATGATGTCGCAATGCCGCATGATCGAACTGCCTAAGTACGCCGATCCGCGTGGGAATCTTTCTGTTATCGAGGGAGGTATTCATATCCCGTTCGATATCAAGCGCGTCTATTACCTGTACGACGTCCCGGGCGGTTCGGCACGCGCGGGCCACGGACATAGAGAATTACAACAGGTGATGATCGCGATGTCGGGAAGCTTCGACGTCATCGTCGACGACGGATTCGAAAGGAAAAAGATCCATCTGAATCGCTCGTATAACGCGTTGTATATTCCCAAGATGATGTGGCGTGAAGTGGAGAATTTCTCATCCGGTGGCGTTTGCCTGGTACTCGCTTCAACCCTGTATGACAAGGCGGATTATTACCATGACTATGACGAGTTCGTTAAAGTCGCACGTGAATCCAGCCTGAATGTGAACTAGTTTTCTGAATTCTCATGAACATCCCATTTTTAGATTTGAAGGCAATCAACCTGGAATACGCAGGTGAACTCGAAGAAGCTTTTCGTCGGGTAATGAATTCCGGGTGGTACATCCTGGGTAACGAAGTCGAGAGTTTTGAAGCCGAGTTTGCCAGCTATTGCAACGCGAAACACGCGATTGGCGTTGCAAACGGACTGGATGCTATCTTTCTGATCTTGAAAGGCTATTCGATCGGTGCAGGTGACGAGGTCATCGTGCCGAGCAATACCTATATCGCTACATGGCTTGCTGCGTCGCACTGTGGCGCAACACCTGTACCTGTCGAGCCGGAACTCGGCACTTACAATATCGATCCGGCCAAGATCGAAGCGCTCATTACTCCGCGGACCAAAGCGATCATTGCCGTGCATCTTTACGGTCAGCCAGCTGACATGGATGCCATCAACGAGATCGCTGCACGCCACAAGTTGAAAGTCATTGAAGACGCCGCCCAGGCACACGGTGCGTTCTACAAGAACCGCAAGGTGGGCACTCTGGGTGATGCCGCTGCATTCAGTTTTTACCCCGGAAAGAACCTCGGCGCCCTCGGCGACGGCGGTGCCGTGACCACGGACGACGACGCACTGGCAGAAGCCATTCGTATGTACCGGAACTATGGCTCTCGCAAGAAGTATCACAACGAGGTGTCGGGATTTAATTCCCGTCTGGATGAGTTGCAAGCCGCGTTCCTGCGAGTCAAACTGAAGGGACTTAACGCCGGCAATGCACATCGTGCCCGCGTCGCCGCGGCTTATTCCGAAAAACTGAAGGATTGCGCGGATATCGTTCTGCCGGTCGTTCCGGCATGGGCCGATCCCGTCTGGCACCTGTACGTCATTCGCAGCACGAAGCGCGATATGCTGGCTGCGCGTTTGTCCGAGCAGGGCATCCATACGGTGATCCACTACCCGGTACCCCCTCATCTGCAGCCGGCTTACGCGGATCTGCATATCGAGGCCGGCGCACTTCCGATCGCGGAACTCATCCATCGTGAAGTGTTGAGTCTGCCGATGGGACCGACAATGTCCCTGGCGGACGTGGATATCGTCTGCAACGCCATCATTCAGGCAACACGCAGTATTGAAGGTTGAGATGACGCTGATCCGAACTGGGTTGTGGAATGGCGTGGCGGTCCTCGTCAAGATGCTTACCATGCTCGGTATTAACAAGGTCCTCGCGATTTTTGTTGGTCCGGCAGGGTATGGGGCATTGGGACAGTTTCAGAACGCTGTCCAGATGATGACCACATTGACCAACGGCGCAATTAACGTTGGCGTGACCAAATACACGGCCGAGTTTTCGGACAGCGAATCTGCCCAACGCACGCTCTGGGGTACCGCGGGCACCCTGACGCTCGTGAGTTCTGTCGTGGCGGCCATCGGCATTGCAGTATTTCACGAGCGTTTAGCCGTCTATTTTCTTCACGACAAGAAATATGGTGGCGTATTCCTATGGTTCGCGGGCACTTTCGTGCTCTTCAGTTTTAACACGCTGCTGCTTGCTATATTGAATGGAAAAAAAGAGGTGCCCAGATACGTTCTCGCAAATATTGCGGGGAGCGTGTTTTCTCTGCTTATAACCGTTTCGTTGGTCGTGTGGGCAGGTCTGTACGGCGCACTGATCGGCCTGGCGACTTATCAGTCGGTGAGTTTTTTCGTCACGCTCTACCTGAGTTGCAAGGCGCCGTGGTTTCATTTTCGGTCCCTCATCGGGTCGATCGATCGCAACGTTTCTATCAATCTTCTTAAATACGTGGCGATGGCCGTGACCTCGGCTGTTTGCGTGCCGATGAGCCAGATCCTAGTACGAAACCATTTGGGCGCAACGTTGGGGTGGACCGCAACCGGGCTGTGGGAGGCGACTTGGCGTTTGAGTACGGCGTACCTAATGCTTGCGACGACTACACTCAGCGTGTACTACCTGCCCCGGTTTTCGGAGTTGAAAGGCTGGACGGCCTTACGTGAGGAAATTTTTAAAGGCTACAAGCTCATCCTGCCCGCTTCCGCGGCAGTGAGCCTGGTCATTTATCTGATGCGCGACGTAGTCATCGCCATGTTGTTTACCAAAGACTTTGCTCCGATGCGTGAACTGCTCGCATGGCAGTTACTCGGCGATACCTTCAAGATCGCCGGCTGGATGCTGTCCTACGTAATGCTCGGCAAAGCGATGTTCAGGCTGTTTATGGTGACTGAAGTGGTCTTTTCGCTTTCATTCGTCGGCTGGACATATCTTCTCACTGCTCAGTTCGGGTTGCAGGGAGCAGTGATGGCGCATGCTCTGAATTACGCACTTTATTGGGGCGTGATGATGTTCTGTATTAGACGGTCAATGACGCAGCGATAATTCATAATAAATTCGCTGATCTATCGATGCTTACAATAGTTATACCTTCATATAACCACGAAAAATACGTCGTGGAATGCTTGGATGCGGCCAGCCGCGTGCATATCGATGGCTGCAGGATTGTCGTCATTGATGACGGATCTACCGACAGCACCCGGCAAACGGTCGTTCAATATATTGAGGATCACCAGCCGAGCACGGTCGAACTGATCAGCAAAAAGAATTCAGGTCTGGTGTCTTCTCTGAATCTCGGTCTTCAGGCAATTGAAACCGAATTTTGCTATTTTGTCGCTTCTGACGACATACCTCGACCCGAGGGCATAAAAGAGTGTGTAGAAATCCTGAAGGCCAATCCGAGCCTGCAGTTCTGCGTGGGCGGTGGAGACAACTTTTTCGATGTTTCCAAGGAGTTCATGACCTCGATTTACGAAGATCGCCATCACGCATTCTTCGCAATGTCGCCGGCCGAGCGCCATGAACAGCTCTTCATGAACTACCCTTCGCCATTGCTGCTGCAATCGGTCGTGTTTCGAACGGATGCGCTCCGCAAGATCGGGGGATGGGATACGCGTCTGATTCTGGACGATTATCCGACTTTCGTCAAACTGCTCACTCACTTCCGTAATGTGGGAACAGACTTCGCATATCGTCCGGATGTGAAGACGGTGTTCTACCGCCACCACGGCAGCAATTCTTACAAGAACTCCCTGCGACTGCTTGGCATGGTAAAGCAGACGCTGGAAGTCCTGGCGCCCCCGCAATTGAAGAATCGGGCGATAGGGAATGCGTTTGCCTTCTATATGCTGATGGCATTGCGGGCGTCCGACTTTAAATCGTTGCGTCAGATGCTGAAAATGGCGAGCATGTCGCAAATGGCATTCGTGCCCTGGGCTACCGTCACGCACGTCGCAAGGAAACTGGCTAGCAGGAAATGAGCGACTTCGACTTTTTCATAGATTTCTTCAATAATCTGCCTCTGTTTCTTTCGCTCATGGCCGCCATGACGTTGATGCTGTATTTGAGCATCAAAAGAGTGGCTCCGGCAGGTTATCTTGATCCCATCCATTTTTACTGGACATTCACGTTCGGCTCCGCTTACGGCGTAATCCTGGGCCTGTTCTTTCTCGGTGAGATCGATCTTGAGCTCGTTTCGATGATAACGCTGTTCGGTCTCATTTTCATTTTATCGTTCAGATTTTTCGCCAGCAGACCCAAAATACGGTTCCGATCTTTTTTTGAGAGGCTCCTGATTCCGCAAGGCGAAGGCAAGATCGAGTTTACCGTCGTTCTGATCGTGTATCTGCTCATTCTCGTGCTGGTGGTTGCTTTCGTGGGTGTGGGCATGTTTGCAGAGACCAACCGGTTCGAACAAAACCGCGGCTTCGGGCCCCTTGTCCGGGTGGCCGATGCGTTGCGGCTCTTTGTCGTGGCATACGTGTCGTTGATGGTCGTGAAACGGTATCGACGGAAAAACCGTTTTACCCTGGACACTGTCGCGTTAAGCATACTGCTTATATTGCTGATCGTTATCGGTTCCGTCGTAAACGGGGCAAAATTTGCACTACTGGAAGCTATTTATGCGGTGGTGGTGGCGTCGGCGATTTTCACGAGCAAACCCCGGTTCCGCCTTTGGCTCGCGCTCTCCGTGTTCGCGTCGGCATTGGCTTTTGCGATGCTGGTGTTGTCCGCCAACCTGAACAACGACGCCAGCACCAAAGGCGCCGAAGCAACCTATATGGAAGGCAACTCGCTGGTCGTGGAACGTCTCGTTCTGCGTATTCTGGCGAATGCCGATAAATACTACTTCTCGCTCCCTAACCATGTTATCGACAAACTCAAGACCGACAATGTGGTGGTGGCGTTTGTAACGCCGTTCGTCGGCATCGGAAAGATGAGTTCCCTGGTTGGTTATGACGTCAGTGAGTATTCGATCGGTCGCCAGACATTGATGTATTTTTATCCGGACAATGACGTGGCCGGCGGCCCCACAAGCCATTTCGATCTGTTTGCCTATAAATATTTTGGCTGGTTCGGCGGTCCGTTATTCGTGTTGGCGATTTCGTTTCTGCTATCGTCGATCATGTTCCTGACCAAGTGTGGGCAAGGCAAGGTTTTTTACTCGTCATTAGCCGCGGCACTCTGGCTTCGGTCCCAGGCAGTCATCCTGGAACCGACGGTGGGGTTTTCCTACGTATTCGATATTTTTCTTCTTTTCTTCATCCTCAAGATCGTGTGTGCATGTTTTCGCGGGAGGCCGGCATCGCCATGATCCTCCGAACTGAACAAGTTGAGCAGGCAATATGCCGGAACGGCATTTGTATCGTTGTTACTGTATACAACCCGGATATTTCTGCCTTAAAAGGCAATCTGCTGACCTATGCGGGCCAGGCCGAAACGCTGGTCATCTGTGACAATTCGGATACCGAAGCGACCCGCCAGCAGGTCATCGCAATGCTCGAAGATATTTCGAACACCGTGTACCTGTCGATGGGAGGAAATATCGGGATTGGGGCAGCGCAGAACCGTGGTATCAGCCACGGCATTGCAACGGGCCACGAGTATTTTATCGAGATCGACCAGGATTCGAAGCTGCCGCCGAATTTTGTCGAAGGAATATCACAGGCCTATTCTCGCCTGCTCGAGCAGGGATGTGCTGTCGCCGGTATCGGACCGGTCGCGGTAAGGGAAGACGGTTTCGTTTACGACGACCAGCAAATCAATGGAAGTATCGTAAGCGTCGACAAGACGCTGAGTTCTGGATTCTTTTTTTCAAAGTCGGCTTTCGAGCACGTCGGTCCGAAAGACGAATCCCTGTTCATCGACTATGTCGATTGGGAGTGGTGCTGGCGCGCATCCAAGAAGGGCCTGACGACTTACGTCGACCGCACGATATCGATCGGACACATGCTGGGCGACGGTCACCGTCGAGTACTCGGTTTCAATGTAGGTTTGCCCGCGCCGATCCGGCACTATTATCAATACCGTAACGGGCTGCGACTGTTTTGGCGGGGCTATGTGCCACTCTCCTGGCGGCTGAAACGTGTGCTCATCATGGTGTTGAAGTTCCCGATCTATGCTTGCCTCGTCGGTAATGGGCCCAAGCGATGCAGATATATGTTCAAAGGTGTCGTGGATGGCTTGTTGTGCCGCCGAGGAAAGATCGCACTGTGAATCGTTTGAATATTCGTTTTATTTCGCTGTCCAAGACAGCGATCGCTGGGAGTAAATAATCATGAATTTTTCGGTCTTGATGTCAGTGTACCGGAAGGAAAATCCATCGTTTCTTGAAGAATGCCTTGTCAGCATGCAAGCGCAGACGTTGCAAGCAACGGAAATCGTTCTGGTTCAAGATGGACCGCTCACTCCCGAACTCGACGCCGTCATCGAGCGGTATGCGAAGCTGCTTCCTCTCAAGAGCGTGAAGCTCGAAACCAACAAGGGGCTGGCGACGGCATTGAACGTCGGCCTGACGCATTGCAGCCATGAAATCGTTGCGCGCATGGATACCGATGATGTCGCCCTGCCGGAGCGGTTCGAAAAGCAGATCCGTTTCATGCAGGACAATCCCGACATTGATGTGGTCAGCTCGTGGATCGAAGAACGGGGCCAAACACTGGAACCGGGCGGATTTTTAAAACGGATTCCCGCGCGCCATGAGGAAATAGTCAAGTTTTCCAAACGTCGTAATCCGATCAATCACCCCGCATCGGTTTATCGGAAGTCGTCCGTACTGGCGGTGGGCGGCTATCCCCTGATTTTCCCGGAAGATTACGCACTGTGGTCGTGCATGCTGGTGAAGGGATATCGCTTCGCAAACGTACAGGAAGTTCTGCTTCATATGCGTACCGGCGACGATTTCATCGTCCGCCGCGGTCTCGGATTCTTCAAGGGCGAACTCGGCCTGTTGCGCTTCCAAAGATCGATTGGCTTCCTCGGACTGACCGACCTCTTCATATATCTGCTGATTCGCGCCATCGTCCGATCGTCGCCGTCGAAAATGCGGAAGCTTTTTTACGCACATGCCCGTTGAGCAAGTGCCGCCCGGGTGCTCGACGGCGGGGTGCCTCCTTGTCCACATGAGAAAGTTTTTGGAATCTGCTTTATGAAGAACGTACTGGTGACCGGAGCGAACGGATTCATCGGGCAAGCCCTGACTACTCGACTGGCGGAACAGGCGGGATGGAAGATCAGCGGTAGCGTGCGTCGTCCGGACAGTCGGCTTCCTGCCGGTGTGCACCCCATATTGGTCGGCGACCTCGGCGCGCAGGCGGATTGGAGTCTTGCAGTCGCCGACGTCGATTGTATAATCCATACTGCAGGCCGCGCTCATGTCCTCAAGAGCGAACCGGATTCTTCCGCCGCGTTTCGTAAAGCAAACGTCGACGGGGCGCTTGCCGTTGCGCGACAGGCAGTCTCCGCCGGCGTCCGCCGATTTATTTTCATCAGTTCAATCGGCGTAAATGGCGGGCGCACGTATGACACGCCTTTCTCGGAAAGCATGGAGCCACGGCCTCAGGCCGAGTATGCGCGCTCCAAACTTGATGCCGAGATAGAGTTGGCAACGCTGTGCAGGGACTCCGGCATGGAATTGACAATCATTCGGCCGCCACTGGTCTATCACTGGAATGCGCCTGGCAATTTCCGTAGGCTGCTTGGCATTGTCGGGCGTGGTTGGCCTCTGCCGTTCGGGGCAATCAGTAACCTACGCTCGATGGTTTCGCTGACAAACCTCATTGATTTCATTGAAGTTTGTATCAATCATCCGGAGGCCGCGAACGAGACGTTTGTCGTGGCAGATGGTGATGATGTGTCGCTGCCCCAGATGATCCGCCTGCTTGCGTCGGGCATGGAGCGATCCATTTCCCTGGTACCGCTGCCCGCGTGGTGTCTTGCAACGGCCGCAAAAGCAGTCGGCAAGTACGGCATGTATGAACAATTGTGCGGGTCGCTTCAGGTCGACATCACGAAAGCGCGTACCCGACTTGGCTGGCAACCGCCGCTTACCGCCGAAACTGCGCTGCGTCTTGCGGGTAGTGAATACGTCAAATTCTCCAGGCGGGCGTAAGACTCTTTTTACGGATGAATATATAAAATGAAATTGGTTGTAAAACGGTTGTTGGACCTGACTTTGGCACTGCTTTCTCTGGTGATTCTCGTCTGGCCGTTGATAGTCGTGGCAATTCTTGTTCGTTTGACTTCGAGAGGGCCGATCATTTATTGGTCGGACCGGGTCGGCCGCGGCAACAAGATCTTTCGCATGCCGAAGTTCCGCACGATGCGAGTCGATACGCCGGCGGTGGCAACGCATCTGCTGAGCGATCCGAAACGCTACTTGACTCCAGTCGGTTCTTTTCTGCGCAAGTCGAGCCTGGACGAGCTCCCGCAGCTGTGGAGCATCCTGCGCGGCGACATGAGTTTCGTTGGTCCGCGTCCGGCGCTGTTCAATCAGGACGATCTCGTCGCGCTGCGCACTGAGCACGGTGTGGACAAGGCGTTGCCGGGCCTGACCGGCTGGGCACAAGTGAACGGCAGGGACGAGCTGTCCATACCGGAAAAAGTCAGCCTGGATGCGGCATACGTGGAACGCCAGTCGCTGAGCTTCGATATCAGGATCCTCGTGCTGACGTTTCTGAAGGTTGTTCGTCGCGACGGTATCGTTCACTGACGCCGGCCGGGCGATCCCGGCAAGAAATTACAGTGCCCACCGACCTGGCAACGAAACTGCCGGTTGATGCGGCCCCCCTCGCGCCCTGCGTTCGCCCACGCGCTCCTTTCCTGCGACCTTTCCCGAATGGCGCGGTCACTACAGACCATGCCAAGCGGCGATACCATCCTTGATCACCTAGTCAATGCCGAGGCTGTGCGTTCTGCGCTGATGTTGAGGGGGCGGACGGCTTGCGATCGCGGGCACACTTCGCCAGAATCGGCAAGCTTGAAGCGAAGCGATACGTTCGCGCGGAAGGAAGGGGCGTTCAGGCGCCGGGATGCGGGTGCCGCCGGCAAGATATGCAAAACCGTCCGGCCGGGAACGGTATGGCGCGCGGTGTAAATTCTACACCGCGCGGGTTTCGGTGTTAATGCGCTTCAGACACGGATTTTAGCGAGAGACTCGTCTTCCACGAGTACCTGAGTCGCAACTTCCATCTTTCTCCACAGATGGTCGTTGATCGGCGACACCGGAGCGTACTCGGATACCATCTTTCTCAGCTGTGCACGGATACCTTCGTGATCGCCTTGCACGCAATACTCGTCGAGCTGCTTCAGCATGATTTCGAGGAATGGCCACGCAATTTCGGCCTCCTGCGCGCGCATGATGAGCGGGTGATCCGTACCTGTCACGTTGTCGCCAATCAGCAGCTCCTCGTACAATTTTTCACCCGGACGCAAACCAACATAACGGATTTCGATCCCATCCGGAATCTCGGCCGAGCGTACCTCATGTCCGCTCAAATGAATCATCTTTTTGGCAAGGTCTGCAATCTTGACGGGTTCGCCCATGTCGAGAACGAAAACATCGCCGCCTTGCCCCATTGAGCCGGCCTGGATCACCAGTTGTGCCGCCTCCGGGATCGTCATGAAGTAACGCGTTATTTCGGGGTGGGTCAGGGTCACGGGGCCGCCCGACGCAATCTGGCGGCGGAACAGCGGCACAACCGATCCCGACGAGCCGAGCACGTTACCGAAACGGACCATGCAGAAGCGCGTCTGGCTATGCCGACGCGAGAATGCCTGGAGGATGAGTTCGGCAAGGCGCTTGGTCGATCCCATGACGTTGGTGGGGCGCACGGCCTTGTCCGTCGAGACCAGCACGAAACATTTGACTTTGGCCGCAACCGCTGCCCGCGCAATATTCAATGTGCCGAACACGTTGTTGCGGATACCTTCGATCGGGTTTTGCTCGACGAGCGGGACGTGTTTGTAAGCGGCGGCATGATAGAGCGTATCCACCTGATACGCAGATAGGATGGCGTGGCATTTTTCATAGTCCACGACGGAACCCAGGAAGGGAATGATGTCGATATTCTTCCCGCTCGCTGCGATGATGGAGCGCAGTTCCTGGTCGATCGCATACAGCGCGTATTCTGAAAGCTCGATCAGGATCAGGCGGTGCGGTGCCTGTTTCACGATCTGACGGCAGAGCTCCGATCCGATGGAGCCGCCCGCGCCGCTGACGGCAACGGTCTTGTCGGCAATGCACGTCGACAGCAGCGCTTCATTCGGCGACACGGGATCGCGGCTCAGCAAATCTTCGATTTCGATCTGGCGGACATCTTCGACGCGCGACGTCCCATTGACGAGGCTCTTGATTGGCGGCGTCACCTTGATCTTGACTTTGAGTGGGGTGAGACGGTCGATGATGTTCTTCTGCTCGGCGCGCGCCAGCGAAGGCATGGCCAGCAGAACGGTATTCACGTTGAGCTTTTCAACCAGCTCCGCCATGCGCTCGGAGGAGTACACCTTGATGCCGCTGATCGTAGCCCGCTGCAGCTGCAGGTTATCGTCGACGAATGCGACAGGCAGATATTCCTTGCCCGACAACAGGGCGTTGGCAAGTTGTACGCCGGCATTCCCGGCGCCGTAGATAACGACGTTGGTACGCTTGTTCACACGACGGTCGTCGACGAAGAATCCCCGCGCCATGAAGCGGCTGGCCAACAAATACAAAACAAGGTTCGCCGCAAAAATGATGAATGGCGTCGGCGAGAAATCGGCGCCCAGTGCAAATACCGCAATTGCCGCCAGCGTCAGCACCGAAAACGTCGCGCCTTTCACCACGGTCATCACGATCTTATGATCGATATACCTGATGATCGCCCGATACAGGCCGATTCGTGCGTAAATCGGAATCGAAACGAACGGCGTCGCCAGGGTCAGCCACACATAACGATCCATTGCCGGAGCGTGCAATGAATTGAAGTGCAAAACCAGGGCAATTGCAAAAGTCAACGGTACAAAAATAAGATCCGCGATGGCCGCGACTGTCTGTTTCTGACGTCGGGGTAGTTCAAGGAATTTGTTTTTCATTTTGGAACAGTATAATTGGCGTTTCAAATTTGAATACCCGGATTATTCCCATCGCTATGATTGATTTCGCAGAAAAGTCTGCAGGAAAACCGGGAGGTTCTTATCCGAATCGGAGGAGTTGTCACCATTTGTAACAAAAATGGGAAAATTTCCTGGGAGTAGATGGCTTAACAGCAACTCTCCTATGATACTTTATTGCTCGTCAAAAAGACACGTTTGTCTAGTCTTTTCGCTGCTACGCAACACCTATGAGCCAAGGTTGGCGCTCCCCTTGACGCATCGGCAGCATTGGTCACTCCCTCCAAATGGCCGCATGCGCGTCGCCACGCGAAAGCATGGCGCCCGGACAGTGCAACTGGCGTTTAATACAGGCAACAGGACACGCAACACGACAAGCGTTTGTCGATTTGACGGCAGGCTGTTAAAATTTGCAGATTTTAAATATTTTTTTGGCGAGTTTTGGGGCGCGGCAACCCTCGTCTTCGCTGGATTCTAAGGCTGGATACTGTGTTTACGAACCCGTTCAAATTATCGCTTTATGGTTCACTGCTGCTCGGAACCGCCCACGTTTTTGCTTCGACACCCGCATTGCAGGGTACCTCCGGCTACGTCAATATGCCCAGCGCCTGGGTCGAACCCGACGGCACATTCAGCACAGGGTACAGCTACGATCGTCCGTACACAAACACTTGGGTGTCTGCAACATTCCTTCCTTTTCTTCAGGTGACGGGCAGGTATGTTTCTCTTGCGCGCATTGCGCCCTTCAGTACGACCGACCCGACGTACGGCCGAAATTATGGTCGATACAAAGATAAAGTCATCGATGCCAAACTGAATATCTGGCGAGAAGCCGGCAGCATGCCCCAGGTCTCCGTGGGAGCAACCGATCTTCAGGGAACCGGACTCTTCAGAGGGCAGTATGTCGTTGTGACGAAGACCTTTGGGCAGGCCAGGAATATCGAAGCGAGTATCGGTTACGGCCACAGGCGGCCTAACGGCGTGTTTGCGGGAGCGCGCTGGGCGCCGACATCCATGCCGGGTTGGGCGTTCGTGGCCGAGTACGACGCCAATGACTATTCCAAGGATTTTCGCGCCGCGGATACCGGTGCAGCTGACCGTAAAACAGGACCGGCGGTTGCAATGGAATATCGTTGGGGGTGGCTGGGTGCCCAGATTGCCCGCCAGCGCGATCACTTTAGCGCGAACGTCTACGCCAGCATTCCATTCTCCCAACGCGAGTTCGTTCCCAAGGTTTACGAGCCGGCGCCGTTCGATCCCAAGAAGGCGCCGGCACGCGTGTCGTTGGAAGAATGGCAGCGCAACGGCAGTCACGGTGCCGCCCTCGTGCAGGAGCTGGTCAAGCAGGACTTCAGGAACGTCCGTGTCGAGTTCGAAGGCGCGGTCATGAAACTGACGCTGACCAATAACCGCATTTCGAACCTGGGCCGCGCCGTCGGACGCGCGGCGCGTACCGCCCTGGCGTTTGCCCCCGAGGGAACGCGCAGGATACAGATCACGTACACCAAGCTCGAACAACCGGTCGTCACGTACGAGTTTCTCGACCTTCAATGCCTTACGGACTACGTGACCGGGCTTGTGGATCGCAAGACGTTTTTTGAAACCGTCAACGTACGCTATGCACAGACGCTCGACAAGATCGAAGATGACCAGGCCGGACTGAGTGCCGCGGTCACGGGCGAGGGTGAAGGGCTGAAGGTACGCGGCGGCAGCGATGGGGAGATTCGCATCGCATCGGAGGACCGGGAAGCCAACCGTTTTCAGGTCCAGCCCAAGTTGTCCTTCTTTTTCAACGATCCGAGCGGCGCCCTGCGTTATGAATTGTGGGCGGCGATCAACTACGACCGTCGTCTTGGCGACGGTTTGTACCTGAACAGCGACCTCAAGCTGACTGCACTCGAAAGCGTGTCATCCGTCACGCAGGCGTCGAACAGCCTGTTGCCGCACGTCCGGACCGACGTGGCGGACTACAAGCGCGGCGGTCGTTTCAAGCTCAATCGCCTGCTGATCAACAAATACTCGATGCCTGCCGAACGTGTGTACACGCGCGTATCGGGTGGTTTTTACGAAGAGATGTACCGCGGGCTGGGTGGGCAGATGCTTTATCTCCCCAAAGACAGTCGCTGGGCCGCGGACCTCAGCGCCGATGCGTTGCAGCAGCGCGGCTTCAAGGGATGGTTGGACAAGCGCGATTACAAGACCGTCACGGCCCTCGCGTCGCTGCATTACAAGCTGCCCTACGATATCACTGCAACCGCCCGGGCCGGGCGCTTCCTTGCGAAAGACGAAGGCGTCCGTCTTGAATTCAAGCGCCGGTTCCCGTCGGGTGTCGAGATCGGCGCGTGGTACACCAAGACCAACGGCAAGGACATCACCAACCCGGGCACGCCGGCCAATCCGTACAACGACAAGGGCGTATTCTTGTCCGTACCTCTGAATGTCATGCTGCCTTTCGACAGCCAGAGTACGGCAAGTGTCGGCCTGTCGCCCTGGACCCGAGACGTCGGCCAGATGGTCGCGAGCCCGGGCGACCTGTACGATCTCGTCGAGCAGCCGCGCCGCGACATGAATACCTTCGACGGTCTCGGCAATTTCGCCGAGCGTCGCGACGAGCAGAGCCTGCCGGCCGTCAGACCGCCGGTCGATGCGATGCCGAGTCCATGGCCTGCATTCCGCATGCGTGTCGACCAGTCGTTCAATGGCATGCCATCTCTGCCGCAATGGGCCGACGGTGCCGTCATCGGCGGCGGTGCGATCCTGGCCGGCGCATTGCTCGACAAGCCAGTCGACCGCTTCATGAAAAAACACGAGGGATCGCGTGCGGCACGCGCATGGGATAACTTCGGCAAGGCAACGCCGGTCATCCTGGCCGGCGGGGCGGCGAGCGCCGTCGCATTTGGCAATGCGCGTATGCAAAACATTGGTATCATCTCGCTCGAATCGATCGCGGGTGCCGCGGCATTGTCGATCGCAGCGAAACATATCGCGGGCCGTGCACGGCCGTACGAAGGCCAGGGGCAATGGGGCAAGGCGACGGATCGTTCGAATGCATCGTTCCCATCGAATCACGCCAGTGTGGCGTTTGCGGCGGTGACGCCTTTCGCGCAGGAATATGACGCTCCCTGGCTGTACGGGGTTGCCGCAGTGGGCTCGCTGGGCCGTACTGCGGGCCGCCAGCACTGGGTATCGGACGTCGTCGCCGGCGGCGTGCTCGGCATGGCCGTGGGCGGCTGGCTGTGGCAGGCGCAACGAGCGGACTCGCGTTCGAATTTTGCCGTGACCCCAGGGCCGAAATCAGTTGGTGTGGCCTGGTTCGGCGCTTATTAATTTTGAAATCGGGGACCGTGTGTAAAGGATTCTGGGCTGCCCTGATGGGCACGGTCCAGCCGGCCGGCACGCTCCCCGTCTACTGGAGAATATATAGATGATTTTGACGACAGGCGGCGCCGGTTTTATCGGCAGCAATTTTGTGCTGGACTGGTGCGCATTGAACGACGAGCCCGTCATCAACCTCGACAAGTTGACCTATGCCGGCAACCTCGAGAACCTCGCGACTCTGCGCGACAATCCGAAACACGTCTTCGTGCAGGGCGATATCGGTGACGTGGAGCTGGTGCGCCGCCTGCTGCAGGAGCACCAGCCGCGCGCCGTCGTAAACTTCGCCGCCGAGAGTCACGTCGACCGCAGCATCCACGGTCCCGGCGAATTCATCCAGACGAACATCGTCGGCACGTTCCACCTGCTCGAAGTCGTGCGCGAGTACTGGGGCGCGTTGCCGCAGCAGGAAAAAGCGGCATTCCGCTTCCTGCACGTATCCACCGATGAAGTCTACGGCTCGCTCGGCAAGGACGACCCCGCCTTCCGCGAAACCAACCGCTACGAACCGAACAGCCCGTATTCGGCGAGCAAGGCCGCCAGCGACCACCTCGTGCGCGCCTATCACCACACGTACGGCCTGCCGGTGCTGACCACCAATTGCTCCAACAACTATGGTCCGTATCACTTCCCGGAAAAACTGATCCCCTTGTGCATCCACAACGCACTGGCCGGCAAGCCGCTGCCGATCTACGGCGACGGCCAGCAGATCCGCGACTGGCTGTACGTGAAGGACCACTGCTCGGCAATCCGGCGCGTGCTCGAGGCCGGCCAGCTGGGCGAGGTCTACAACGTCGGCGGGTGGAACGAGAAGGCCAACCTCGACGTCGTGCGCACGCTGTGCGCGATCCTCGACGAACTGCGTCCGCGCACGGACGGTCAATCGTACGCCACGCAGATCACGTTCGTGACGGATCGTCCCGGCCATGACCGTCGCTATGCGATCGATGCGACGAAGCTGGAACGTGAGCTTGGCTGGAAACCGGCGGAAACGTTCGAAACCGGGATCCGCAAGACGGTGCAGTGGTACCTCGACAACCAGGAATGGGTCGAGCACGTGACGACCGGCAGCTATCGCGAGTGGCTCGGCCAACAATACGGAGCCTGAATGAAGATTCTCCTGACCGGCAAGAACGGCCAGCTCGGCTTCGAACTGCAGCGCGCGCTGGCGCCGCTCGGCGAAGTCCATGCCGTCGGTACGAAGGACTGCGACCTGGCCGACGCGGATGCGGTGCGCGCGCTCGTGCGCCGCGTGGCACCGGATGTGATCGTCAACCCGGCGGCCTATACGGCGGTCGACAAGGCCGAGTCCGATGAAGCGAAAGCGCACGCCGTCAATGCCGTCGCCCCGGCGATCCTGGCCGAGGAGGGCGCGAAGCTGGGCGCGCTGATGCTGCATTATTCGACGGATTACGTGTTCGATGGGAACAAGCAGGGCGCTTACACGGAAGACGACCGGCCCGCGCCGCAGAGCGTCTATGGCCGTACCAAGTTCGCGGGCGAACAGGGCGTTGCCGATGCCAATCCGCGCCACCTGATCCTGCGCACGAGCTGGGTGGTGGGCGCCCACGGCGGCAATTTCGCCAAGACGATGCTGCGCCTGGCCGCCGAGCGCGAGGCGCTCACGGTCGTCGCGGACCAGTTCGGTGCACCGACGCCGGCCGCGCTGCTGGCCGATCTCAGCGCGCATCTGGTACGCGAGCATGCGCGGTCGCACGGCGCGAATTTCCCGTACGGTACTTATCACGTGGCGGCCGCAGGCGAGACGAGCTGGCACGGCTATGCGCAATTCGTGATCGGCGAAGCACTGGCGGCAGGCAAGGCACTGAAGACGACCGTGGACACTGTCGCGCCCCTCACGACCGAACAGTATCCGACGCCGGCGAAACGCCCCCGCAATTCACGACTCGACACGACCCGTTTCCGCACCACGTTCAGCCTCGTCCTGCCATCCTGGCAGGATGGCGTGCGTCACGTGCTCCAGCAAATCCTGTGAAAGGCAGCCATGTCAAATTCCAAGCGTAAAGGCATCATTCTGGCCGGCGGCTCCGGCACGAGGCTGTACCCGGTCACGCAGGCCGTCAGTAAGCAGCTCATGCCGGTCTACGACAAGCCCATGATTTATTATCCGCTCAGTACGCTGATGCTGAGCGGTATCCGTGACGTCCTGGTCATCAGCACGCCGCAGGACACGCCGCGCTTTGCCGAGCTGCTCGGCGACGGTTCGCGCTGGGGCATGAATATCCAGTATGCCGTCCAGCCGTCGCCGGACGGCCTGGCGCAGGCATTCATCATCGGCCGCGATTTCGTCGGCAACGACCCGAGCGCGCTCGTCCTCGGCGACAACATCTTCTACGGCCACGACCTGGTCCGGCAACTGCACAGCGCCAACGAGCGCAGCGACAGTGCCACGGTGTTCGCCTACCATGTGCACGATCCGGAGCGCTATGGTGTCGTCGAGTTCGACGGCGAGCAGCGTGCATTGAGCATCGAGGAAAAGCCGAAGACGCCGAAATCGTCGTACGCCGTCACCGGCCTGTACTTCTACGATAACGACGTTTGCGATATCGCGGCCGACATCAAGCCGTCGGCCCGCGGCGAACTGGAAATTACGGACGTCAACCGTTGCTACCTCGAACGCGGCAAACTGAACGTGGAAATCATGGGCCGGGGCTTTGCGTGGCTCGACACGGGGACGCACGACAGTCTGCTCGAAGCCGCCAGTTTCATCGCCACGCTGCAGAAACGCCAGGGTCTGCAAGTCGCATGTCCGGAAGAGATCGCCTATCGCCAGGGATGGATCGGCGCTGCCGACTTGCAGAAACTCGCGGCACCACTGGCCAAGAACGGCTACGGCAGCTATCTACTCAACCTCCTGAAGTAATTATTCATGCCTTTTACCGTCATTCCGACCGCGATTCCCGATGTGCTGGTGCTTGAACCGAAGGTCTTCGGCGATGCCCGTGGCTTCTTTTTCGAAAGCTTCAATGCACGCGATTTCGCCGAAGCGACAGGCGTTGACGCCCAGTTCGTGCAGGACAATCACAGCAAATCGGCAAAGGGCGTCCTGCGCGGCCTGCATTATCAGATCCAGCACGCGCAGGGCAAGCTGGTACGCGTTGTACAGGGCAGGGTATTCGACGTCGCTGTCGACCTGCGCAAATCGTCGCCGACGTTCGGGCGCTGGGCCGGCACGGAACTAAGCGCCGACAACAACCGGCAGATGTGGGTGCCGCCCGGATTCGCACATGGCTTCGTCGTTCTGAGCGAATCCGCCGAATTCCTCTACAAGACCACCGATTATTGGTATCCGGACCATGAACGGAGCCTGGCGTGGAACGATGCTGCCATCGGCATCGAGTGGCCGATCGATTTCGCGCCGCAGCTGGCTGCCAAGGACCAGGCCGGCAAGTTGCTGGCGGAAGCCGAAGTCTTCGCCTGAGCAGAGCGGTGCCGTTGCGGCACCGGACCATAAAAAAACGGCCGCGGATGCGGCCGTTTTCTTTACGACTGATGCGACGGACGCGCAGGCGTCCGTCCCGTGATCAGTGGTGGGTGGTCGTTGCGTGGTGCGTGGTCGACGAACCGTTGTCCGAAGCAGCGGCAGCGACGACAGCAACAGCGGCGCCAACGGCAACCAGAGCGCTGGTCGACATGCCGGCGACGGTGCCGGTGCCCATGAAGCCGCCCGACGAAGCGGCGGTGTCGGTGCCAGCGGCGGTAGCCGAGCCCGACTGGCTCTGGCCGGCAGCAGCGCTGCCTGCGTTGGCGGTAGCGGCTTCTTGTGCGAATGCCTGGGCCGACAGCATGCTCAGAATGGCGGTCGTGACGAGGAGTTTTTTCATTTCGTAGTCCTTTTTCAGTTAAGGGGATGCCTGCACGGCATTGTTGCTGCACAATTATAGCAATTAAACATTGCGCAGCCTCATCTAGTGCCGACGTGCATGTAAGTTCAGTCAAAAACGCGAGGTATGTTTGACGTGAACAATATGTAATTTTGACAGATTGCGCAAGACTTTCCCACCCGTTTGCGCGGTTGTTGTGAATTCGCCTATTTTCAAGGGTGTTTGCCGCATTGAGAATGTGAATTGCAGCCGGTTTCCCACCTTCTTCGCTTTCTAGCTTCGCAGCAATGTCTGGAATAATGCCAGCCTGAACCCACTCACCGTCCGCCGGACGGCAGGCAACGGAGCACAGCATGGCAGAAGAAAGCGGCGCGGAACGGAACCACCCGGCGTCAGAGAAACGGCTGAGGCAGGCACGCGAAAACGGGGACATTCCCCGTTCGCGCGAAGTCGCCACGTTCACCGTGCTGATGACGGCTGGCGCCGGCCTGTGGATGATGGGCGGGGGGCTCGTCAACAAGCTGTCGACCGTGCTGGAGCGTGGCCTGTCGCTCGACCGCGAGCAGATCTACAATCCGAACGTCCTGTTCGAGCGCGTCGGCGCGGACATCGGCGGGGTGCTGCTGGCCTGCCTGCCACTGGCCGGCATGGTGATGCTGATGATGGTGGCGTCGCCCCTCTTGATCGGCGGCTGGAATTTCAGCGCCAAGGCGTTCATGCCGAATTTCGGCAAGCTCAATCCGATGCGCGGCCTGGGCAACATGGTGTCGACCAATTCCATTGTCGAACTGCTCAAGGCCGTCGCCAAGACGCTCCTCGTCGGCGCCGTGGCGTGGTTCGTCCTGATGAGCCAGAAGGACGCCATGATCGGCCTCGTCGCCGAGCCGTTCGGCACGGCCGCACCGCACCTGGGCAGCCTGCTGGCGAAGGCGTTCCTGACGATGGTCGGGGCGCTGGGCGCGATCGCCATCCTCGACGGCCCGTACCAGATGTGGCATCACGCCAACAAACTGAAGATGACGCGCCAGGAAGTCATCCAGGAATCCAAGGAATCGGACGGCAATCCGCAGATCAAGGGCAAGATCCGCCAGATGCAGCGCGAGATGGCGCAGAAGCGCATGATGTCCAATGTGCCGACCGCGGACGTCGTCGTGACCAACCCGACCCACTTCGCCGTCGCGCTCAAGTACGGGGAGGGCCAGCGCGGCGCGCCGCGCGTCGTGGCGAAAGGTACCGACGAAGTGGCGGCCAAGATCCGCGAACTGGCGAAGGAACACAAGGTCGCGATGCTGGAAGCGCCGGCGCTGGCCCGTGCGCTGTACAAGCACACGGACATCGACGACGAGATCCCGGAAGCGCTGTACTCGGCCGTCGCCGAGGTGCTGGCCTATGTCTACCAGCTGCGCGCCTACAGCAAGGGTACGCTCGACCAGTACCCGGACCGTCCGAAGAAACTGCCGGTCCCGCCCGA
>Ga0308168_1001107_pt1 | contig 26248 bp, 26 predicted proteins | sample PhyCR2_FD_202133 | JGI IMG/M metagenome (GOLD analysis project Ga0308168, IMG submission 202133) | Phyllosphere microbial communities from UC Gill Tract Community Farm, Albany, California, United States - DLSLRC.R2 | ecosystem: Host-associated > Plants > Phyllosphere > Unclassified | place: USA...
CGCCGGTGACCGAGCCGCCTGTAACCGAGCCGCCGGTGACTGAGCCGCCGGTGACCGAGCCGCCTGTAACCGAGCCGCCTGTGACTGAGCCTCCGGTGACCGAGCCTCCGGTGACTGAGCCTCCGGTAACCGAGCCGCCGGTGACCGAGCCGCCAGTGACTGAGCCGCCGGTGACCGAGCCGCCGGTGACCCCAACATTTGTTCCCTAAGTAACGGGATATAAAAACAACAGGGCCGAACCTGACCCAAGCCAATAATGGCGAAACAGTTCAGGCCCTTTTTATTTGATCATGAATTAATCAACATGAGGTGATTTATGCAAAATGCAGCCAGAGTTAGCGATGCAGTGTGCCACGGTGGCGTAATTGCTTCAGGTTCCGGCGATACAACGATCAACAGCTGTAACGCCGCTATCACGGGCGGCAGCGTTGCTACCTGTGCCTTTCATGGGGCGGCTCCGGTAGCTTCAGGTTCAGGATCTGTGTTTATCAATAGTTGCAACGCAGCCCGACTGGGAGACGTCTGCGGATGCGGTGCTGCAGTAGCCAGTGGTTCTGGTAATGTTTACATCGGTGGCTAAAAAATGTACTTATCAATGACCTGGCCTGATCAGCGCTATCGCTTCAAACTTGATGAATCTCATACATCAGAAGCGCGGGTGGGTTTCAACGTTATAAAGGGGGAGTTTTCAGACCAGCATCTTGCTCAGCCTGAAGAGAATATTGTGTATTTTTACTGGACACTCGCGGGAGCAGCCGTTTTCAATGCCTGTAGCGATTATGTCTGTATTATTGATGGGATCCCTGTTGAAAAGAACGAAGTACGCACCCTGAATTTAGGTTCAGAAATACAAATTGGTCATTATAATATTCAGGCCGTGGTCAGTGAGAGCACAACTTCTCTTGAGGATATGTTCTATACACTGAATGGTTATGAAACAGATAGAAGTAACACCCACACTCCTGAAATAGAAGATATTTTACCAAACGGCGCACATTATATTGCCGATCTCAATTACTCAAATGAGATGATCTCGGAAAGAGTCATTGAGAATGATGCAATTAAACCGCTGGAAACTGAATATAAGAAATTCCTGATTTGGGGACACATCAACAACAACCTCTATAATAAGGACGAAAAAAAATCTCATTACGTTATTAATGATGACGGTTTCTTTGATACTACTCGATCAGAGATGCAATCGAAAACCATCATGGAATGTATTCTGGATGCACCTTCATTGATTGATAAAGTCTGGGATGAGCTTGAAGTTGCTAACCTGCAAGATGATGTTCTGTATGAAGAAGAAAAATATGAAATATTAATGCTACTGGCGCCGGAGAAATTCACGGCAAAAGAGAAAAAAGTTATACCTGAACTTGCTTTCCAGGATCTTTACAAGATTGGACTGGACAGTCATTACTAAAATATAATCAGAAGGAAAAAGTAGATGGATACTACAAAGTCATTATTTGGATCGTTAAAGACCGCCTCACTTGAGGAGGTTCTGGCGAATTGCCTGTCTCAGGTTAAGGCTAAACCTGATGATATCTCCTTACGTGAAACACTCTACAAACTGTACTGTGTTGAAGGTTCATGGCAAAAAGCATTGATGCAACTGCAGACCATAGAAGTCATTAAAAATGATTCATTAGAAGAAGTGGAGATTGCAAAAAACCTGATATTCAGTGAATTAATCAGAGAGGAAGTGCTGCGTGGCGAACGCTTACCTGGCATGCTCAATGTTGAGTTACCCGAATGGATTAACCTGTTAAATCAGGCAAACAAGTTATTGTCTGAAGGATCGCTGAACGAACAGGACGAACTGCGCAGCCAGGCTTTCTCTTTGGTGAATGGAAGCGCTGGGGAAGGTCCGCACATCGGTTCATTTTCATGGATTTCAGACAGTGATGGGCGTATTGGGCCTGCCTGTGAATTTATCGCTGCAGGTGGTTATCGTTGGGTACCCTTCTCCGAAATAAAATCGTTAAGCATTGAAAAGCCGAAAGAACTCATCGACTTAATCTGGTCTAAAGCCCATATTCAGACCAGTAGCGATGTGTATTACGGATACATTCCTTCACGCTATCCCCTGATAGAAAATGCCAGCAAGGATGCCAAGCTCGGTTTAGTAACAGAATGGGAAGATGTCTCTGCCACCTGTTCCAAAGGATCAGGACGCAAGGTCATCATTACCGATGCAGGCGATTTCTCGTTACTGGAAAGCGGAAAAATAACGTTTGCCTGAGGATTCAGTGATGGAAAAGAAAAGGCAGTTTTTGCCTACATTACTGGAAAGATTACAAGATGACGATCCTAAAAAAAGCATTGAACGTTTTGATGAATTCTTTTTTGATTCGAGAATGATGCGATCAATTGTTCAGAAAGATATTGCTACGATGCTGAATAATACCAACATCGAAGACAGTCTTGATGAATACAAGCACAACCTGGTCGCCGATTCAGTTGTAAACTATGGCGTGAGTGCCCTGGTCGGCAGCTTTGCCCATCAGCATAGATGGCATTCGATTGAAAAAAACATCCGAACAGCGATCCTGCGATTTGAAACAAGAATTATTCCCGAATCACTGATGGTGCGTTCGCTACTGAGCGAAGAGCATCCCACGAAAAATGGTCTGATTCTTTTTGAAATAAGAGGGCTAATTGACTGGCATCCTCACCCAATCGACCTCTGTTTCCACGGACGTTATGATGTTGAGACTTCACATGCTGAATTAAAAAGCATGTAAATAACAAGATTCCTCACCGTAGCTGAAAGCTACGCTAACGGTGAGGAATCTTATTCAGGCAGCCCGCTTTAACGTTTGTCGTTCCAATCCCCCACCTACCACCCCATACCGCCACATACAGCCGCACTTCGCTACCCAGTTAACACAATAGAACGCTCCTCCTTCCCATCGTCCTTCCGGGATGCTTAAATCCGTTATTAACCACTGACCGGAGGTATTATGCTGTCCTCACATACTCTTAGCCTGGCTATCCATCGTAACTGGGTAGATTTGTATGAAACGATCTGGAAACCGGAGTTTTTTCCCAAGTGGGCTTCGGGTCTGAGTCAGGGGCCGCTTGAACAAGATGGCAATGGCTGGAAAGGACGTGGACCACAGGGGCCGGTCAAAGTGCGCTTCACCGAACACAATCCTTTCTGCATTATGGACCACTATATTGACAGCGGTTATAGCAAAGAAATCTTCGTCCCTATGCGTATTGTCGCCAACGAAGAGGGTTCACAGGTGTTGATCACCGTATTCCGCCAGCCCCTGTTGTCGGATGAAAAATTCGCCCAGGAACTGGAATGGGTGAAACGTGATTTACAGGCGCTACACAAGTTGCTGACTACCTGACAGCCGGGGGCACAGACGGACTTGCAGATGTTAGCCTCGGGCAGATGCGGCGGCACTCATTCAGCGCCGACGCAGTTGCCATAAAAACCAGGGCGCACCGATCAGCGAGCAAAGGATCCCTGCCGAAACAGGCCACGGCCAGGCGATGTTACGTCCAAGCCAGTCGGCCAGCACCATCAGCGTTGCCCCCAGCAATGCTGCCAGCCCAATCTGAGTGGACACACTGCGTGCCCCACTGTAGCGAGCAAGCTGTGGGGCAATCAGCCCGACAAAACTCAGCGGCCCGATCAGCAACGTACCACCCGCCGTCAGTGCCGCCGCCAGCAGCAGAATTAACAGGCCATTGGTACGCAGATTCAGTCCCAGCGATTGCGCCGGTTGTGCGCCCAGTCCCAGCAGTTGCAGACCACGCCGGAGCAACAGCGCCAGAGGGATCAGCACTGCCGCCTGCCCTGCCCCGAACAACGCAACGCTGGCCGTGATACCTGCGGTCGAGCCGGTGCTCCAGTTCAGCAATTGCAACACACGCGGGTCTCCGCTTAGCATCAGCAGGCTGGTCAGCGCGCCGCTGATACTGGTCAGACACAACCCCACCAGCACCAGACGCTGTGGTTGAAAACCTCGCCGGGCACCCAGCCACAACATCGCCCCGGTCGCCAGCAGGCTGCCGAACAGCGCGGCAGGAAACATCCACGACAACGGCCCAGCCAGCATAAACAGCAGCAGTATCGCCAGTGATGCACCGCTGCTGATGCCCAGCAACTCCGGGCTGGCCAGCGGGTTGCGCGTCAGGCGTTGAATCAACACACCCGCCACCGCCAGCATCGCTCCGGCAGCCAGCGATCCCAGCAGCCGCGGCCAGCGCCACGCCAGCAGCATCCCTTCAGTAAACTGACGATTCCATCCCAGCGACAAGCCGATCGCCAGCAACAGCAGGCAAAGGAGTAGTGCGATCTTACGGCCATCCAACGGTGGAGAAAAAGCAGGCACATCAGATGCTGCCTGAGGAAAACGGATGGCCCGCTGGCGGGAGAGCAACAGCAGGATCAGCGGCGCACTGAACAATGCGGTAATCGCGCCCGTTGGCACATCGCCCGCAGCGGGGGAAAGTGACTGTGCTACTTGGTCAATCAGCCATAACAGCAATGCACCAAAGGCTAAGGTCCAGGGCAACTGCTGGCTGAAACGGCGTACGCCCAGCAGCCGCACCAGCGCGGGAGCCGCCAGGCCAATAAAGCTGATGATACCGAGCTGACTGGTCACCAGCGCACTGAGCGCCACGGCGATCAACAGCGTCAGCAGGCGAACGGTCAGCGGTGAAGCGCCGAGGCTGGCTGCACTCTGCTCTGACAGCCCCATCAGTGTTAACGGCCTGACCAGCAGCAGGCTGCCGCCACTCAGCAGCAGCAGCGGCAACAGCAGCAGACGCACACTGTCCCAGCCATTCTGACTGAGCGCCCCCGCCTGCCAGCTGAACAGATCGCTGAGATAGTCGTGGTTAAACATGACCAGCAGCGTAGAAATGGCGCTGGCATAAAGGCTCAGTACCATGCCCGCGAGGAGGATGTTTAGCGTCGCCAGTTGCTGTTTCGCCACCAGCAACAGCAGTAAAAGGGTGGTGATGCCCGCGCCCACTAGCGCCACCGGCGCCATACCCCACACCAACAGACCGGGTGCCAGCACCAGCGCCAACGCAATCGCCAGATTCGATCCCGCGGCAACGCCAAGAGTGGCAGGTTCGGCCAGCGGATTACGCAGTACCTGCTGGAACAGCAGACCGGCCAGCGCCAGTGCGCCTCCGGCCAGCAGGCTGATTGTCAGTCGGGGGAGAAAACTGTAGTGCAGCAGCAGGTGACCGTTGCTCTCGTCGTGCAGCAACGGCAACAGATGATGGGCAGTCAGCGCCAGCGCCAACAGCAGCAAACCGCAGAACAGCGCCAGCGGCGCATAGCGTGACATCAGGGTTCACTCAGCAGCCGCAGCGCCAGGCTGTCGGCAAGACGCAGGGCGGTGCGTACACCACCAAACGGAAAAAAGGGGGGCAGCGGGACGGCATCGCCCTGCTGCACCAGAGGAAGATGCCGCCACAACGCGCTGGACTGCCGTGCCTTGCGCAACCGATCGGCGCTGGTGGGCAATTCACTATAAAACAGCCGGGTATCAGCCAGAGTCGCCAGACGATCGATACTGACATTCGCCAACCCAATGCGGTTACCCGGCTGTTGCCAGGCATTTTCCAGCCCCAGCCGATCCAGTACGCACTGCACCAGACTGTGCTGGCCATAAACTGTGGCATGCTTACCGTCCTGATTGAGCACCGCCACACACACTTTCGGACGCGCACGCGTCGCCAGTTGCTGTCGTAAATCAGCCAGATGCTGGCTGGCCGCATCCAGCAATTGTTGTGCCTGCGCCAAACGATTAAGCCGGGCCGCCAGCGGCAGCAGCCATTCACACAGCGACTGCCAGGCATCCCCCTCCGCCGGGTAGATATTAACCACTTCCACCGGAGCAATCCGCGCCAGCGCCGCCAGGATTGACGGCGACAGCGCATCACTGAGGATCAGTGACGGCCGCAGTTGGGCAAGATACTCCAGATTGGGTTCCCAGTAAGGGCCGATATCCCTGACCGCGGCAGGCAGCACCGGGTCGGGGATGCGGCGGCGAAAATAGCCGCTGTCGGAGATCCCCAGCGGCGTGATCCCGAGCGTCAGCATCAGCTCCGCTGCCGCCCAGTTAATCGCCACAATGCGATCTGTCGCCAGCGGCTGCGCGTACAGATCGCGACTGAACGCCAGCGGTGCCAGCAACAGCGCTTTCAGGCAGTCGCGCCGCCGCCACAATCCCTGTGACATCAGAAGTTATATTTCACGGAACCTATCAACGTACGCTCCTGGCCCGGATAGCAGCTGGTGGTGCCGTCACAGGTGCCAACATACTGATGGTTCAGCAGATTCTGCACATTCATCCCGAAGGTCAGATGCTGGTTAACCTTATACGCAGCGCCCGCATCAACCAGAGCAAAGTTCTTCACCGCCACCGTATTTTCATTATCGCCATACATGCTGCCGACGTAGCGTGCGCCGCTGTTCAGCGTCAGGCCATCCAACACGCCCTGGGTGAAGCCATAGCTCAACCATACTGACGCCATATGTTTCGGGACGTTAGCCTGTTTATTGCCCTGCACGCCGTCATTGCTCTTGGTGATTTCCGTATCGGTATAGCTGTAAGACGCCAGCGCATGCAGATTTTGCGTCAGCTGCGCCTGAGTTTCCCACTCAATACCGCGTGAACGCACTTCGCCCGAGGCCGTCTGGTAACCGGTCGCCAGGCCATTGACCAGTTCGTTGGTCAGCACATTGGTTTTGGTGATTTCAAAGGCTGCCAGCGTCATCAACAGGTCAGCATCAGGCTGGTATTTGATCCCGGCCTCAACCTGGTGTGCCTTACTCGGCGTGAACGTATTATTGCTGCTGTCTGTCCCGCTGTTCGGCGTAAAGGACTCAGCATAACTGATATATGGCGCCAGGCCGTTACCCACCAGCCAGGTCAACCCGGCGCGACCGGTCCAGGCATCTTTATCCAACCAGCTGGTGTTCTCCGTCAGGTTGTTCTGGGTACGCATACTGATATCGTCATGGCGCCCTCCCACGGTCAGCAGCCAGTTCGGCGTCAGGGAGATCTGGTCCTGCGCATAGACGCCAAGCTGGGAGGTGGTCTGATTGTTATTATTCACCAGCGTGGTCGGGTCAGAAATATCCACACCGTACTGTGGCTGGAAGATATTCAGCGTCGGAGCAGCCTGGTTAAAGCGTTTTGCGTTACCGTCCAGCCAGCTGTAATCGATGCCGGTCAGCAAGGTGTGATTGATCGTACCAGTGGCAAAATCAGCCTGTAACTGGTTGTCGATGTTGAACGCCTGCATATGCTCATCAAAACGCACAGCATTACGTGCCTGGGTGCCTGCGGTGTAATCCGTCGCGCCCGGCAGCAGGTTATTGAGGATGGTATCGGTCTGACCAAAACGCAGGTTCTGGCGCAGCTGGATAGCATCATTCAGCTGATGACTGAACTCATAACCCACGGTGAACTGCTCGTTGCGGAAATGGTTATAGCTGTAATCGCCCAGCAGCGTATCGGTGACTTTGCCATCAGGCTGCGTCAATACGGCGATGGTGCCGCCGGAGCTGTCGCGCAGGTAGTCGGCACGCAGCGTCAGGCTGGTGTCGGCATTCGGCAGCCAGGTGAATGAGGGGGCGATATACACGCGATCATCTTTCACTTTCGGGCCGTTGGCGTACTGGAACTGGGTATTGCTGTCGCGCGCTACACCCACCAGACGATAGAGATAACGGCTGTCATCGTTAATCTTGTCGCTAAGGTCGAACTGCAGCTGGCGGCGGTCGAAGTTGCCCAGCTGCACTTCCACTTCATGCACGCCCTGGGCGGTCGGCAGTTTGCTGACGCGGTTGATAATGCCACCGGCATCGCCCAGGCCAAACAGGGTGGATGACGGGCCGCGTACCACATCGATGCGTTCCAGTGCATACGGCTCGGTACGGAAATAGCTGTAGCTGTTGTTGAGCTGGCGCAGACCGTCACGATAGTCGTTGGTGGTTAACGCATTGAAGCCACGTATATAAATCCAGTCATAGCCTTTTGGGTCAACGCCGTAGGTTTCGGTCTTTACTCCCGGCACATAGCGCAGTGCTTCCGTCACACTTTGTACGTTCTGGCGGTCCATCTGCTGACGACTGATCACAGAGACTGACTGCGGGACGTCCAGCAGTGAGCTGTTGGTTTTGGTGGCGCTGCTGGTCTGCTGCGGAACGCTGCCGCCCTGCTGGCCGCTGTTGGCGGTGACTGTCAACGTGTTGCCATCCAGGGTATCGCCCGGTTCGACGGTGACCATATCGTTCTGGCGACTGTAGTGCAGGCCACTGCCCTGTAACAGGCGGTCAAGGGCGCTTTCCAGCGTCATGGTGCCGCTCACGGCAGGGGCGGTTTTATTGGCTACCGCCGATGGCGCAACGATAAGCTGAACGCCAGCCTGTTGTGCCAGCGCGTTCAGCGCCGACGACAACGGCTGCTGCGGCAGTGAAACCGCCACGGTTGCACTGGCCGCAGCAGCATAAGGCGCCAGCGTATTCAGTGCGATAGCCAGCGATACTGCGCTGTATTTCAGAGATTTTCCCGGCAGTGCAGCAAAGGTAAACAGAGCCATGTGTCAGTTCCCAAAGGTTATGTAATAAGAATCATTTCCCTTAGTAGACGCAGCGGGAGACAAAACCCTGACGTCACATCGCCATTTTTTTTACGACTTTTTTGCTTTGCTGTTACGCGGCACGATCAGTGTGCTGTCACCCTGCTTCTTCAGTACCACCGGCAGCACGGCGGGTAGCGCTCTGGCAAAACTGTCCAGCCGCTGCAATTCGAAACTTCCTGTGATGCGCAGATCCGCCAGCTGCGGATCTGCCTGATAGTTCACCGCACCGTAGCGGGCGAATTCGGCCAGCGCCAGCGGTAGAGGGGTGTTATCAAAATTAACGCGCGCCTGCTGCCAGGGGGCGACCGCCTGCGGAGCAATGGCGCTTTCTGCCACCAGCAAACCTCGGGCATCACTGCGGCCCTGTTGCCCGGCGCACAGCACCTGAAGATGAGCATCAGCCTGAGACAGTCCAACGGTTTTCACCAGTCGCCACCAGCTGTATTCCCAGCCTGACAGCGGGCCAACGCGCACAGCACCGGAACGTACGGCGACATCCACCCCTTCCCCACTCATGGAGTGCGGAATGTAACGAACGCTGAAGGCGGTGCCGAGTACCGTTACCCGTGACGGGCCACTACGCACCGTCAGAGGACGTTCTGCCTGATGCGCAACCTGGAAAAAGGCCTGCCCCTGATCCAGCCATACCTCGCGCCGCTGCGGATAAAAAGCAACACGCAGCCGGGTGCCTGCATCCAGATTCAGTTCACTGCCGTCAGGGAGGGTAATCAGACGCTGTTCGCCGCGTGCAGTGGCGTAGCTTTGTTCGAACTGAGCCGGGGCGAGACTCTGCCAGGCAGGCCAGACCAGCACTGCCAGCAACAGCATCGCCAGTGCAGGCCACAGCAGTCGGGTCCGCCGTGCCGGGGCGGACAGTTCGCGCCGGGTTTGCTGGCGCAGGCGGGTAATATCAGCCGCAGGCAACGCACCCAGCTGCTGCCACAGGCGCTGCGCCCGGGCAAACTCAGCAGCATTGTCGTCATCAGCCTGCCAGCGCGCAAACTCCCGCTGCTGCCGGGACGTTAAGCCCGCCTGCTGTTGCAGTAGCCAGTGCTGGGCTTTCTCCGCCCGTTTGGTACGTGAGGAATCAGAAGTATTCATCGCATTATCCCTTGCTGTCCTGCCAGCGTTCGCTGCATTCCCGGCAGGCCGTCATCGCCCGAATAATATGTTTTTCAACCATATTGGTGGAAATCCCCATCAGCTTCGCCACCTCATTCTGTGAGAGCCCGTCAAAACGGTGCAGCACGAACGCCTGACGGCAGCGCGGTGGCAGACTGTCGATAGTCGCCATCAGTTGAGCCGCATACTGCCGGCTTTCGGCCTGAGCCTCAGGCTGCCAGCCGCCGGGTGCGACAATACAGGATTCATCGATGTCATCAAGGTTTTCATGGGATTGACGCTGCTGATGGCGATAGCGGTCGACCAGCAGGTTACGTGCGATGTGATAGAGCAGGCCGCGCGGTGATTGCACCGGCCCACCGGATGGCAACGTCAACGCCCGGCTGAACGTTTCCTGCGTCATCTCCTGGGCGCTGTCGCGGTCGCGCAGCTTACGCGTCAGAAAGCGCAGGACTTCTACATAATACTGTTCAAACGCTGACACGATAGGTTCTCACTGGCGACAGAGCAAAGCGGCCGCGTGAGCGTAGCACTAAGTTGAATGATAATCATTTTTATTATTACGCGAAAGGAAGGGCTATTTTCGGGCAGTGAATGTCATGCAGCGTCAATCTACAGCGTGAAACAGCGTTGTCAGTCAGTGTTGTGCAAGCAATGTAAAGCGCTGTCAGTTTTCAATCAAATTATTTGATAAAGATAAGCAAATCACTCCGCTATCACTACTTCATTAGCAAGCGTAGTATTGCTTTCAACGAGGCAAAACGCCTTAATCAAACAAACTTAATAAAGGAACTACCCCATGAAATCCATCAAAACTTTTGCAGCAGTTATCGTACTTTCTACCGTATCTTTCGCCAGCTTTGCACAGAGCGTGACCGCAACCGGTTCAACGCTGGACAGCGCAGAAGCCAGCATCGCCGCTCAGGCACAGCAGGCGGGTGCATCGTCTTACAAAATTACTGAAGCCAATACCAACAACGGCGTTCATATGACAGCTGAACTGCTGAAATAACACCGACAGACAGTTTACGGTTATATGCCCGGTCCCTGGATAACAGGGAACGGGCATACCCGATCCTGCAATCAGACAATCACTGGCACATAGTAGTCAATGCGAGCGGTACCGGAACTTCGGATGCGCTGCGGATCGATGCGCTCAATATCGTAGCCATCACGGCGCACCGCGCCCGCTGTCGGCAGGGCATGTTCATAAATCAGCTTGATGAAATCAGCGAACTGCTGCACATCGCCGCTGAAAGTGAAATGCAGATAAGTTTGCTTTTCGATATCCACCTGCACCAAAGGCTCTTCCCCACTTGCCGTATCAGGATCAAAGCAGGCCAGGTACTGCAGGGTGGCACAATCATCAGCACGCGGCCCCCCTTTGATCACATTGGTCAGACCGTACAGCGCGGTGGGTTTTGCCACCGCTGACGCCAGTCGCTCCCGCCATAAAATGGCGCGTTGATCCCAGCAAAAGTGGCAAATGGTATCCAGCGTGAAAGCATAATCCGTCACGCGCCCTTGCAAGGTCATCGCATCCAGCTCGACCAGTTGACCTTCAGGAACAGCCATTTCGCTGAGGTTAATCGGCGGACACAACCCTTTGCATGACCAGTGCAGCGCATCACGATACTGTGCGGGCGTCACGTTGAAATGGCGCTTAAATGTTTTGTGATAGACGTTATGGCTGGAGAAACCGTGCTCACTGCCAACAGAATCGATCTGTTTATCAAACAGACGCAGCATCACCGCACTGGAGGTCAGCCGCCGCTGACGACAGTACGACGCCAGCTTCTGCCCGGTCACCTCTTTGAAAATACGTTGCAGATGCCATTTTGAATAGCCCGACTTCTCAACAAAGTCGTTAATGGTCAGCGGCGTGTGGATATTCCCTTCCAGCCAGTGCAGCAGTTGATGAACAACTTCCTGTTTGAAGGTCGTTTTCACGATAAAGGTCGCTCTCTGGTGAGTGTCAGCAAAATGTTTTTCAGGGATAACGCGTCACTTATACCGCGGCCATTACCCAGTGAATAGGCCAGCCATGCGCCATCAGCCGCCAGTCGCGCCACCTCATGCTGTGGAAGACTGTCCGTCTCGTGGTGGCGTTGTAGCCGCCCCGCCAGCCACAACGACCAGCGTTCACACAGATCGGGTGATGCCATCATCGACAGCGATAACGGGATCCTCAGGCTTTTTTCCGCCTGTAAAATGTCATCAAACGCCACACTAATATACGCACGCGTGAAGCAACCGGATGATGGCTCATCAGCGGCCATGACACGGTCAATAGCTTGTTCATTCTCCGCGAGGAAACTCTCGAAGACCGCATCCAGCAGCGCCTGCTTATGGGGAAAATGATGAAAGAACCCGCCTTTCGTCACGCCCGCAGCAGCAGAAACGGCCTGCACAGTGACCCCTGTCAGCCCCTCAAGGGCGGCAAGCTCGGCAGCGGAGTGGATCAGCGCCGCCCTGACCTGTTCCGGTTGTTTTTTTCGCTTATAACCTCGTTCACAGCAGAGCGCTTCGCGCAGTGAATGAGATGATGTGGGGTATTTAATCATGACGTTTTCGGTTCAAAGATACCACGCGGTATGTTTGCAACACGATAGCATAACTTTGTCGGCATCAGGTTTTTTTTGCCGCAGCAGTCCGTGGGAAAAATGAAATTTTTAAATCTTATTTTGTGCACAGTAAAAAAAATAATCTGATGAACGTCATGTCCTGAGTATTTAGCCCCCTGTCTGTACTGTTGCCCTGTGGACAGACGTGATAGTTTTTTGTCATTGCTTATATCAGGGAATCCAGGATGAAAAAAACCACATTAACGGACATCGCCCGCGAAGCTGGCGTGGGTGTTGCGACGGTCGACAGGGTACTGAACCGACGGGCTCCGGTTCGCCCGGACACCGAGCATCGCGTGGTTCAGGCCGCGTCCAGGCTCGGCTATCGTTTTGATCCTGATTTTCTTAACGTCAGCGCCCCACGCCAGAGTTCAGGTTCGCTGCGGATTGGCGTCATTCTGCTGTCGCGTGACTACTCGTTCTACGATACGTTTTCCCGGGCACTGGAACAGCACGCCGCACCGTATTTACAGGAGGGCACCCGCATTGAATTCGCCTTTCATGATATCCATGCCATTGAAGAAACGGCGGCAACGATTGATGAACTGAGCGATCACGTTAACGTGCTGGCACTGATCGCGCTGGATAATGCGCTCATCCGTAGGGCGGTGGAAAAAGCCACGCAAAAAGGCGTGAAAGTGTTTACCGTCCTCTCCGATCTCTCGCCCTGTGGCCACGCCGGGTATATCGGCCTTGATAACCGAAAAGCGGGCCGAACCGCCGCATGGGCAGTTCAGCGTCTGAGCGGCCCACCGGGAAAAGTCGGGGTGATCGTCGGTGATAATCGCTTTTTATGTCAGGAAACCTGCGAAATCAGCTTCCGTTCGTACCTGCGGGAATACGCCACCGGCCATACGGTACTGGAACCGGTTAAGAGTTTTGAAAACGTTGAGCGGGGCTATCAGGTCACTGCCGAACTGATTCATCGCCACCCGGAATTGTCCGTGATCTATGCGCCCTGCGGCGGCGTAGAAGGTGTCGTCAATGCCCTGCGTGACAGTGCCCGGCGGCGGGAGATTACGTTGATCTGCCACGGCCCGTTGCAGGATGCTCAGCTGGCACTGATCGACGGCACGCTGGATATCATGATTGCCCATCGACTGGACGAGCTGGCCGCCCGCGTCATTGAGGCGATGCAGCAGGCCAGCATCGAGGAACGTGGCGGTTTTATCGCCCTGACCAGCAGTTTCGAATTGATAACCAAAGAGAATTACTGACGCACTGCGGGTCAACAGCGCAATCCGACAGATCTATCGGATAACTCACTGAAATAGCGCAAATGATAGAATATCATCATTAAAAGCTATCAAAAATAGTGAGATCACCATCAAAAAACAAACATTCCATCATTGTAGGTAATGGAATGTTTGTTTGATACTTCCTTCAAATAATAACTGAAGGACTCCCTCCGTGCCTCTGTCAACACCAAAACATAACATGGCCTATGTGATGGCGATCTGCGCCGTTGCTGCCCTCGGTGGTCTGCTGTTTGGCTATGACTCGTCGGTCATCTCCGGCGCTATCGAACCTATCAGCCACCACTATCAACTCTCTCCTGCCGAAACGGGCTGGGCAGTGTCTAACGTCATCATCGGCTGCGTTATTGGCTGCCTGGTCGCAGGAAAACTGGCTGACCGTTATGGCCGTAAAAAAATGCTGATCGTCACCGCCATTCTGTTTGTGGTCTCCGTTGCCGGCACTGCACTGGCCCCGGACTTCACCACCTTTGTGGTGTTCCGCATTATCGGTGGACTGGGCATCGGCCTTGCCTCGGTGATCTCCCCTATCTACATTGCCGAAGTTGCGCCGAAAGATTATCGCGGTCGGGCCATGACCATGCACATGATCTGCTGCGTTGGCGGCCAGGTGCTGGTCCTGCTGACCAACTACCTGATTGCCAAAAATGCCGATCCAGAGTGGCTGAATGCCTACGGCTGGCGCTGGATGCTGGGTGCCGCGTTTGTTCCCTGCATCCTGTTCTTCCTGTTTGTCGGCTTTATTCCTGAGTCACCCCGCTGGAACGCGATGGTCGGCCGCAACGCGCAGGCACTGAAAACCCTGTCGCGCATCTCGTCCCCTGAGCACGCACAGCGCGTGATGAGCGAAATCCAGGAATCGCTGCGCTTTAACGCCGACAAGCAGGTTAACCGCGAGCGCGTCAGCTTCAACCGTAAAACCGCGATCTTCCTGGTGATTGGCGTTGGCCTGGCCATCTTTAACCAGCTCACCGGCATCAACGTCATCCAGTATTTTGGCCCGACCTTGCTGATGAACGTGACCCACAATATGCAGGAAGCGATGTACATGACCATCTGGCTGGCGGTGTTGCAGTTTGTGGGCGTGGTGGTCGGCATGATGCTGATCGACAAAATGGGACGCAAATCACTGCTGTTGATCGGTTCCCTAGGCTCTGCCGCCTGCCTGCTGATCACCTTCTATACCTTCTACAGCGGCATGACCGGCTGGGTCTCTGTTATCGGCCTGTTTGGCTTTATGTTCCTGTTCGGCGGCACCTGGGGCCAGGTGGTGTGGACGGTGATTGGTGAAATCTTCCCCACCCGCCTGCGCGGTGCTGGCATGGGCTTCTCTATCTGCGCCATGTGGGCCGGTAACTTCTTTGTCAGCCAGTCCTTCCCGATGATGAACCAGAACGCCTATCTCAACGATAACTTCCACGGCGCCTTCCCGCTGCTGCTGTTCGCGGTGTGTTCACTGGCTTCCTGGTGGTTTGTGAAAGCTCTGCTGCCCGAAACCAAAGGGGTTTCACTGGAAAAAATGGAAGCGCTGATCCTGGAACGCTTCGAGACCACTAAACAAGAAAGCAAAACAGCTACTCACTGATTGCGATTTACAGATAAAGAAAGGACACCGAAATGACGATTCATATTGCTAACGCACCCTGCAGCTGGGGCGTCGATGACCCAAAAAACCCGCATCTGCCGCCGTATGAGAAAGTGCTGAAAGAAGCCGCACAGGCCGGTTACAAGAGCATTGAGCTGGGTCCCTGGACCTATCTGCCAACCGACCCGGCACTGCTGACCGAAAAACTGAACCAGTACGGGCTGACGATTGTGGCGGGCACCCTCTTTGACGATCTGGTGAGCGAAGCCAACTTCCCGGCGATGATTGAGCTGACGCATAACCTGTGCCGCAATGTCTCAAAAGTGCCGACGGCAACCCCGACTCACGGCGACAACATTCCTGCGCCTTACCTGGTGATTATCGACTTTGGCGATGCAGAACGCGCACGTCTTGCCGGGCAGTACGATAAAGCCGTGCGCCTGTCCGACACCGACTGGCAGCGCATGATGAGCCATATCACCGAGATCAGCCGTATCGCCAAAGGGTACGGCGTGCGCCCGGTTATCCATCCGCATGCAGGCGGCAGCATTGAGTTTGCCGATGAACTGGCAAAACTGGTGCAGGACATCCCGCACAGCGTGGCTGGCCTGTGTCTGGATACCGGGCATCTGTACTACGCCGGTATGGACCCGATCCCTGCGCTGGCACAGTACTTTGACCGTATCGACTACCTGCACTTTAAGGATGTTAACGACAAAGTATTCCGCGATGTGATCGCCCGTGAGCTGGACTTCTTCACCGCCTGTGCCGAAGGGGTGATGTGCCCGATTGGCAAAGGGGCCATCGACTACCCGGCAGTGCGTGCCTTCCTGGCCGAACGCCACTACCAGGGCTGGATCACCATTGAACAGGAACGTGACCCGCGCAATGCCGATGGCAGCCTGCACGACGTGACCGAAAGCCTGAGCTACCTCAACTCTGTTGGATTCTGATTAAGGACTTACCATGATTAACGGCATCAAACCTCTCGATCGCTCCCTGCGCTGGGGCATGGTTGGCGGCGGCGGCACCAGCCAGATCGGCTATATCCACCGTTCAGCGGCACTGCGTGACAACACCTTTACCCTTGTGGCGGGCGCATTTGATATTGATGCGGCACGCGGCCGCGCCTTCGGTGAAAGCCTGGGCGTGGTGGGCGATCGCTGCTATCCCGATTATCAGACGTTGTTCCAGCAGGAAGCAGGGCGCGCTGACGGCATTGAAGCCGTATCCATCGCCACGCCGAACAACACGCATTTCGCTATCTGTAAAGCCGCGCTGGAATCGGGCCTGCACGTGGTATGTGAGAAGCCGTTGTGCTTCACCACCGCAGAAGCCAAAGAGCTGGCGGAACTCAGCAAAAAACAGAATAAAATCATCGGTGTCACCTACGGTTATTCAGGCCATCAGCTGATCCAACAGGCGCGCAGCATGATTGCGGAAGGCCTGCTGGGCGATATCCGTATTGTAAATATGTCGTTCTCCCACGGCTTCCACAATGAAGCGGTGGAACTGGCGAACCCCAGCACCCGCTGGCGTGTTGACCCGAAATTTGTCGGGCCAAGCTACGTACTGGGCGATCTGGCCACGCATCCGCTGTTCCTCGCGGAAACCATGCTGCCTGACCTGAAAATCACGCGTCTGATGTGTTCCCGCCAGAGCTTCGTGAAAACCCGTGCGCCGCTGGAAGATAACGCCTTTGTGCTGATGGAATACGACAACGGTGCCGTGGGATCGCTGTGGTGCTCTGCGGTGAACTGCGGATCGATGCATGGTCAGAAGATCCGCGTGATCGGATCGAAAGCCAGCCTGGAGTGGTGGGACGAGCAGCCGAACCAGTTACGCTATGAAATTCAGGGCGAGCCGGTACGCATTCTGGAGCGCGGCATGGGCTACCTGGCCCCGCGTGCGCTGGAAGAAGACCGTATCGGTGGCGGCCATCCGGAAGGGTTGTTCGAAGCCTGGTCAAACCTCTATCGTCGCTTTGCCGTAGCAATGGATGCCACCGATCGTGGTGATAAAGCGCTGCTGGCTGACTTCTGGTATCCGGATGTTCATGCGGGTGTTGCAGGTGTGCAGTGGGTTGAACGCTGCGTTGAGTCGGCCGATGCCGGCGCGACCTGGGTCGATTTCGAATAACGACGCTGTAGGGCGGGCCGAAAAAGAGGGTCCGCCCCTGTAATGATCAGGTAGCTTTCCTGTGATGACGCTCCATTACCCCTGATTATTCCCGCCGTGTCGGTTGCGCGCGAATATACTGCCAAAACCGTTCAGCGGAAAGGTTCAGCCTGGAGCCGGAACGGTAAACATAGGCGCTAATCCCGAGGGAAACAGAAGGGTCCATAATCGCCAGTTTTCCCTGGCTGAGTTCCTCTTTTATCGAGTACTGCGGTAACCAGCCCACACCCTGCCCATTGACGATCATACGCTTTAACAGCTCACTCATCGACGAGACAAACCGCAGTGTAAAAGTGTCCTCAGACAAAGTGTCGATCACCTGATTAACCTGCCGTCCCATATAGCTGTCGGTGGCGTATTTCATTAACGGCAAAATATCGTGGCTCAGGGAGTACAGCGGCTGACCACCATCATCACAGGGGGTGACCAGATGGAGATGAGAATCAAAAATCTTATGATGAACAAAGGGATAGTTCATTAACTCTTCGTTATAAAAACTCAGAATAAAATCACATTTTCCCTCTTTCAGGTTATAGACCGCATCATTCACATTAATCGATTCTACATAGTGGATGCGCTCATTGCTGTCGTTATACCCGGCAATCATTTCGGGCAGCCACAGCACGGAAAGAGAGGGGGCCGCATCGATCTTTATGCTCTGCCGGAGGTTATCTAACCCTTTGATGCGGTTGAGCTGAAAATCCATATCGTCCAGCATATTGCGCGCATAGCCGATGAAGTTTTTACCCTGTTGCGTCAGCTGTAACGGGTTTTTGCTGCGATCAAAAATCATAAAACCCAGCGCGGATTCCAGCGACTGTATACGTCGGCTAAACGATGACTGTGAGATGTTCCTTTTCTCCGCCGCCAGGGTAAAGCTCCGGCTCTCTTCCAGCGCAATCACATCATAAAACCATTTCACTTCAAGGTTGCCGATCACCGCTGTCCGTCTCCCGCATCGCAAAAATAGTATGCAAATTTTGCATCCAGAATAGAAATTATGCAATTAAAGCATCTGTTATCCAGTGCTAGTATCCGTGGAATAGTTCGCAACAAACCATTAACTCATCCTCAGCCCCTAAATAGTCAGGTATCTCATGTCCAGCACTGCATCCCTTAATACAGCCTTGTCAGACCTTGGAATCACCGACCTCCAGGACGTGATTTACAACCCCAGCTATGAACTGCTGATGGCGCATGAAACCGCAGCGGACTTAGTGGGCTGGGAACGCGCAACCATTACCGCCTCCGGTGCAGTAGCCGTGGATACCGGGGAATTCACCGGACGTTCACCGCGTGATAAATACATCGTGCGCGATGCACTGACCGAAGATAACGTCTGGTGGTCGGATGCCGGTCAGGGCCGCAACGATAACCATCCTCTCTCACCTACCGTCTGGTCAGAACTGCGTGCACTGGTCTGCACGCAGCTGTCCGGTAAAAAACTCTACGTGGTCGATGCCTGGTGTGGCGCGAATAAAGACTCGCGACTGGCGGTGAGGGTGATAACCGAAGTTGCCTGGCAGGCACATTTCGTGAAGAACATGTTCATTGTCCCTTCCGCAGAAGAGCTGGCGAACTTTACCCCTGACTTCACCGTGATGAACGGCTCCAAATGCACCAACAGCCAGTGGCAGGCTCAGGGGATGAACTCTGAAAACTTTGTGGCCTTCAATCTCACCGAGAAAATCCAGCTTATCGGCGGCACCTGGTACGCGGGTGAAATGAAAAAAGGTCTGTTCTCGGTGATGAACTACCTGCTGCCACAGCGTGGCATCGCCTCGATGCACTGCTCTGCTAACCGCGGCGCGGCGGGTGATGTCGCTCTGTTCTTCGGCCTGTCAGGCACCGGGAAAACCACGCTTTCCACCGATCCACTGCGCGAGTTAATTGGCGATGATGAACACGGCTGGGATGCCGAGGGCGTGTTCAACTTCGAAGGCGGTTGCTATGCCAAAACCATCAACCTCAGTGAAGCCGCAGAGCCGGAGATCTACCGCGCTATTCGTCAGGATGCGTTGCTGGAAAACGTGGTGCTCAAAGAGGATGGAACCGTCGATTACGCGGATGGCAGCAAAACCGAGAACACCCGCGTGTCCTATCCGCTCTCGCACATTGAGAATATTGTCAGGCCGGTGTCCGCCGCAGGCCACCCGTCGAAGGTGATTTTCCTTGCCGCTGATGCCTTCGGCGTACTGCCTCCGGTCTCACGCCTGACTCGCGAACAGATGAAGTATCACTTCCTGTCTGGGTTTACCTCAAAATTAGCCGGTACAGAACGCGGCATCACCCAGCCGACACCGACGTTCTCGGCCTGCTATGGCGCGGCGTTTTTAATGTTGCCGCCAACGTGCTACGCCAGCGTGCTGGAAGAAAAAATGAATGAGACTCAGGCGGAAGCCTGGCTGGTTAACACCGGATGGAATGGCGCAGGCAAGCGCCTGTCACTGCGGGATACGCGCACTATCATCAACGCGATCCTGAACGGCACCATTGAGCTAAATGATAGCCAGTTGCCGATCTTTGGGCTGGCTATCCCGGCGCAGGTGCCGGGTGTTGACGATGCGCTGCTCGACCCGCGTAATGGCTGGGAAAGCGCAGAAGCGTGGCAGCAGGCAGCCGAAAAATTAGCCCAGCTGTTTGTCGCGAATTTCGAGCAGTACACCCGCACGGAAGAGGGTGCACGCATCGCCCAGGCAGGCCCGACCGCATAACAGGCGAAGCCGGCATTGAGGCTTTTTTCTGCCTCAATGCCGATAACTGACTAAAAACGGATCTCTTGCGTTGTCAGCAGCTGCACAAATGGCCCCGACAGCGTCGCATTATGATGGGCAATAATCTGCTCTGCCGTTAACACCGCATTATCCGTGGTGCTGTGTGCATCGCTTACCAGCACCACCTCAAATCCCCGATCTGCCGCCGCCCGACACGTGGTATCCACGCAATATTCGGTCTTCATCCCCACGATCACCAACCGTTTTATCCCGGCATTCTGTAGCCAGGCCAGTAACGGTGTGTCGGCAAAACAGCTCGGACGCGTTTTGTTAAAACAGCGGTCAGAATCCAGCAGTGGCAGTTCAGGTGCGATTTGCCAGAGTTCACTGCCTGCGGCAATCGGTGAACCCGCCGGGCCGGTGTGCTGGGCAAAAAACAGCGGTATCTGCTGCGCGCGCGCCGATGTGATCAAATAGGAAACGTGATCCAGCAACTGTGCTTTGTTATGGGGCACCTGCGGGCCGTGCAGTAAACCTGCCTGCATATCGATCACGAGCAACGCGGAGGCGTCAGACATGGCATTTCTCCTTTATTCTGGCTTCAGTTGAACCGGCAACAACGGAGAACAAGGCAGCCCCGTCGGTAACCGGCGGGAGGGGGAAAGGTTTGCTAACTACTCAGCCACGCAAACTCGCCACTCTCCGCCAGAAGCGGTGGTGGTCGTGGTGGTGAGGAACAGCTGAGTATTTTGCATAACAGTCAGATTCGCGCAGGACGCACGATGATGCAATATTTTTATAAAGTGATTATCAGAAAAGGTGATAACCATCGGTCAAATCCCTGACCGACGCGTTATCGAGGGTGTCCGGTGCAGCCGGCGCTTAAAGAACAGCGCCTGGCGGTACGTGTTTGAAGGTGTCGACATAAACCCGGAACACGTATTTGAAGAATTTTTTCATGATGACCTGTTTGCAGCTTTTGTTGAAAATCGCTAAAAAATTATACATGCCGCACGTTTTTCAGGCAATATTTTATGAGCCAGATCACAAAATTGAGTTAATTATGCCGATAAAAAGGTAAACCGTTGCTAAACGGTAAACCCGGCCCGGGATGAAATCCCGACTTACTGCGCAATTTTTTCCAATATTTCTGCGAGACGCCTGATGATAATGGCGACCTCACTCATCCTGGATCGGACGCCAATGCCCTTCTCTAATGGTTTTCTCCTCAGTCTTTCCCTGTGCCTGGATATCGGCATCGCCAACATTGCGATGATCACCCTGGCGATGCAGCGCGGTTTTTTCCATGGCTTCTGGCTGGGGATCGGCACCTGCGTGGGCGATCTGATCTATGCGATCCTCGCGATGGCCGGAATGGCGGTGCTGCTGCAGTTCACTCCGGTACGCTGGGTATTGTGGATCGGCGGCTCCCTGATCCTGCTGTGGTTTGCCTGGAAGATGGTGCAAAGCGCCCTGCGCCCGACCGCAGAACTGAGCGCCGGGGATATCGGTGAAGCACTGAGCCTGCGCCAGAATTTTTTCCGTGGCATCTTCCTTGCCATGTCCTCACCCACGGCAATCCTGTGGTTTGCCGCCGTCGGCGGTGCGCTGATTTCGCGGATGAGCAGCAGCGGAACGGCAGCATCGGGCTGGTTCCTGAGCGGATTTTTCCTTGCGGGCGTTGTCTGGACGGCCGTGCTGTGCACGGTGGGCAGCGTGGGCGGGAGGATGCTCGGGGCAAAGATGCTACGCTGGTCGTATATCGCGTCAGCGGTGATTTTTTGCTACTTCGCGGGTTACGTGATCCTCTCCGGCTACCGTGAATTTATCGGCTGAAGATACGCAGATAGTGATGCGGCGTAATGCCCATCATCTTCCGAAAGCTGTTAATAAAATGGCTCTGATCGTAGAAACCCAGTCGGTGCGCCACATCCAGCGCACTGTGCTGGTGCCGCAGCAGGTTACGCGCGGCCAGCAGGCGCAGCTGCATATGATATTGCAGCGGCGCAATGCCGATCTGCTGGCGAAACTGACGCACAAAATGATATTTACTCAATCCGGCGGCGGCGGCCAGCTCATCCAGCGTCAGCTTCATGGTCAGATTGTCACGCATGCACTCCAGCGCCCGCCCGATGGTGACGGGTGCCAGCGGGATTGTCTCCCCCTGGCTGTGTTTCAGCAGCTGGCTGGTCAGCCACAGCAGGTTTTGCTGCTGAACCTGCTCTTCATCCGGGGACAGCACATAACCACAGATCGCCGCGAACAACGTTGGATCGCGCAGCACCCCTTCCCGCAGGATCGGCAATGATCGATCGGTAAGATCGGCAAATACCTGTTGCGGTAAATGAATGCTAAAAAACTCAACCGGCTCGGCACCAAACTGCGAAGACTGGAGCGTTTCAGGGTTATAAATAGTGATATCCCCGGCATGAACTGACAGGGTTTGCTGATGGAGGCTGAGGGTTTCAATGCCGCTGAGATTCGCACTGATGACATATTCTTCGTGGGTGTGCAGCGGGAAAGCCGCATGACTGGCGGTCAGGTGTGAACATTCAATGTGATTACGGCTGTTCCAGTCGACTACCGATAACGCCATACCCACTCCGCCCCAGAAGAGGCCGGAAGCTCTGTTTACCGGCCCAGATGTTCAATCAAAATACTACAGCCGATACCAATGAGCACTACACCGCCGAAAATTTCTGCCCATTTTCCCATCACCGGGCCAAGGAAGCGACCCAGCAGGATACCCGCAGACGCCATCACCATGGTGGAAAAACCAATCGCCAGCGCAGTGGTGACGATATTCACCTGCAAGAAGGCCAGGCCGACGCCCACTGCCATAGCATCCAGGCTGGTGGCGACAGCCGTACAGGCCAGCAGCCAGAAACCGTGGCTGGTTGGCGCTTCTTCAGGTTTGCACTCTTTCTTACGCACACCTTCAACGATCATCCGGCTGCCAAGAATAAACAGCAGTCCGAAGGCCACCCAGTGGTCCCACGCCATGATGTACTGGCTGGCAGCCAGGCCAATCGCCCAACCGATCAGCGGGGTCAGTGCTTCAATCACACCGAAGATCAAACCGGTACGCAGTGCTTCTTTCAGGCTGGGGCGATGCAGACTGGCCCCTTTGCCGATAGCGGCCGCAAAGGCATCCATCGACATAGCAAAAGCCAGAATAAGAGTGGCGTATAGGTTCATTGTATTTATCCGGTCTGAAACCGCAGTTGCGTTCCAGTTCGTTAAAACATCAGCTTATGTTGGAAAAATAATCACAAGCTCGTTCAAGTGAAGCGCATCCTAGCACGCTAATCGCCAGAAAAAAAGACAGTAAAATCAGGGATTTGAGTATAGCCTTGGCTATACTTTTTAACGATTGCTATTTTAGCGGGGAAAATGTGGGCGAAAACTCTAAAAGAATTACCGTCTTACAAAAAGTGTAGGGATATACATCCCTGCGGGGGTTGGGGGATATTTCGCCACTTTTCAGCATCAATATCCCCCCCTCATATGTCCTGAATAATTGGCGCTGGATCAAGGCGGCAAATAAATGCATCCCGAATCACTGACTTAAGTCAGTGATTCGGGTAAGTGCATGCAGCCAACGCAGAGCCAGCGTCAAGCATGACGGGCATTACCAGACGCGGAAAACACGTCCGTTATCGATTCCCTCGACACTGCGGCGATAAGCCAACGCCACACGACTCGCCGGGGCGCTTTCAAAACCGGGGAAGAACGGGCCATAACTTTCCAGCGATTCCGTTAAGACCGTTGGGCTGACGGCATTAATCCGCAGGCCGTGCAGTTCACTGGCCGCCGCCAGTACAAAACCTTCCAGTGCAGCATTGACGGCGGTGGCGTTGACCCCGGTGCGGATCGGCTGCTGGGCCAGAATCCCCGTAGTCAGCGTGAAGGAACCGCCGGGATTGACGAAGGCTTTGCCGATCAGCACCAGCCGCACCTGCCCCATCAGCTTGTCCTGTAGCCCGCTGTTAAACTGTTCACTGCTCATTTCAGCCAGCGGGCCAAAGTGGACACCGCCTGCCGCTGAGATCACCGCATCTACCTTACCCGTTTGGGCGAACAGCGCTTTAACACTCTCCTCACGTGTGAGATCGACTTGAAAATCGCCCCGGGTTTTCCCCACGCGAATGATCTGATGGTCACGCCCCAGCGCCTGCACAATGCCCTGACCCACTGTACCTGATGCGCCAATCACTAAAATCTTCATGTTGTGTCTCCTGCCTGATGAATGAGTCCGGTCAGTGTGACGCAGTGCAGTTGCGGGATAAATGCGCGATACTTTCGGGAACTCCAAACCCAGAGTTTGTAATCATGGATAAATTACGCAGCATTGAAGCCTTTATCTGCGCTGTTGAGAGCGGCAACTTTAGCGAAGCCGCGCGGCGGCTGGATATCACCGCCGTGATGGTCGGTAAACATGTGCGCCAGTTGGAAACCGCGCTAAATACCCGCCTGTTGCAGCGAAACACCCGACGCCAGCATCTGACAGAAGCCGGAGAGCGTTACTACCAGCAGTGCAAACAGGCGCTGGTGCTGCTCAGGGAAGCGGATGAGAGCATGGAAAATATGAAGCAGACACCGTCCGGCTTGCTGCGTATCAGCGCTCCGCTCAATCTGGGGGCCAGCGCTATCGCCACCGTGGTCACCGGCTATCAGTTGCGTTACCCGCAGGTGAAGATCGTGCTGGATCTCAACGACCGCTTTGTCGATCTGATTGCCGAAGGGTTTGATTTTGCCATCCGTATCGGGGGGCTGAAGCATAATGAACCGCTGGTTGCCCAGTTTCTTGGGGAGTATCAGATGGTGGTGTGCGCAGCGCCAGACTATCTGGCACAACACGGCACGCCACAAACGCCCGGGGATCTGCATCAGCACCGCTGCCTCGCCAATATGGCATGGAATAAGAATAACGCCTGGCAGTGGGGCGATGTCACCTGGCCTTTCGACAACAGCTTTACCTGTAACGATGGTCAGGCGCTGCGTCAGGCGGCGCTGGCCGGTGCCGGGTTGATACTGCAACCGCGTATTCTGCTGGCGCAGGATATTGCTGCGGGTCGGCTGGTGCCATTGCTGCAACAGTGGCAACCGGCCAGTCGCCCGATTAATCTGCTGTGGCGCCAGGATCTCAGCCCGTCGGAAAAACGCAGCAGCTTTGTGCGCTGGATGCGTGAGCAGGTGCCCGCAGCGCTGGTGGTTAATGGTTGAAGACGCTCTGGGATTAACAGAAAATAGCCGCAACTGACTAACACGGAATTGTGATGAAAAACCCGTTTGAAACTTTCCTGATGCCAATGAGCGCCCTGCTGCTCGGCTTTCTCTCGGCGCTGCTGCTGCCTGCGCCTTCATTCGGTCTGACGCTGGCACGCAGGCTGGTTGAGATGTTCCACCTGGCAGATATCGGCCAGCTGTATACGCTGGTGTTCTGCCTGTGGTTCCTGCTGCTGGGCGTGATTGAGTTTTACATCATCCGCTTTATTTACGTGCGGTTTATTCGCCCGTAAAAAAAATGGGCCGATCTTCTTTTTCGGTCGGCCCATAAGGAATCAACAAAAGAACTATGGAAAGAACTCATGTAACATTTTCTCTTTTCCCAGCGTAAAGACCAAGAAATCAGATTCTTTAAACTTATTTTCTTTAATTAGTTCGTGTCTTAACGCTTCAAATCTTTTGTCATCCATAAAAAACAGGGCACTGATATAGTCTGAATCAATAGCATTGTTTTCTTCAGACAGTGCAATAACTTTTTTATAGCACCCCTCGTCTCTTTTCTCTAGCCGTTCCTGCAACATACACTGAGTGAGTAAGTTAGTCCGCGTGAGGTTTTTCTTGTTCATCGCACGGAGATATTTCAACCCTTCTTCATAATGTTTTTCTGCAATCAGATTATTGATATACATATTTCTGATGGTGATATTTCCTGGGTTTTCATCCATTAATTCTTTAAAAGAAGAGAAGATTTTATTCTTCTCTTCTTCATCTGAAAAAATCATTTTTTTCGTGAGTTCAACGGCTTCCTGGGTGGGTTCATCTCTGGATAAAGAACCATCCTTCGCTGATGCACAAGAGAAAAGAAAGATCATCACAAAGATAAATAAAACAAAAAAAACCGAAGAGTCA
>Ga0308168_1001109_pt1 | contig 26153 bp, 21 predicted proteins | sample PhyCR2_FD_202133 | JGI IMG/M metagenome (GOLD analysis project Ga0308168, IMG submission 202133) | Phyllosphere microbial communities from UC Gill Tract Community Farm, Albany, California, United States - DLSLRC.R2 | ecosystem: Host-associated > Plants > Phyllosphere > Unclassified | place: USA...
GGTCCTGGTATTCGCGGGTCGAAATCACGTTGTTATAGAAATCCGGCGCGGTGTCGATGTTGTGGTTGTAAAAATCCAGGCCGGCGTTTTTCAGCTGCTCGGCTTGTCCCTCTTCCAGCATGCCGAGGGTCGCGCAGGTTTCCATGCCCAGCGCTTTTACTTCGCGCACCATCTGCTCGACCTTTTCCATGTCGCGCTCTTTCGGGCTGCGCCAGGCCGCGCCCATGCAGAAACGGGTGGCGCCGTTGGCTTTCGCCTGGCGCGCGGCGTCCAGCACGGTATCGATGTCGAGGATTTTCTTCGCTTCGACGCCGGTGTCGTAGCGCGCCGCCTGCGGGCAGTAGCCGCAGTCTTCCTCGCAGCCGCCGGTCTTGATCGACAGCAGGGTCGCCAGTTCGACGTCGCCGTCCGGGAAGTGGGCGCGGTGCGCTTCCTGGGCGCGGAACATCAGTTCGTTGAACGGCAGTTCGAACAGGGCCAGCACGTCGGCCAGCGGCCAGGTGGCATCTAACCGTTCCTTGATGGCGGCGGCCGGACGGTGGAGGGCGACGGTATGGGGAGCATTCATGGTATTTCCTTTAGGTGTTACAGAGCCCGCGTCGACGGCCAGCCCGGCAGTCCCGCGAGATCGATGAATCGGGCCGCGTTGGCGGCGGTGGGGTGTTCGAGGCGCGGCACCACACCCAGCAGCGGGGCCGGAATGCGCGCCTCCAGGGCCTCGATGTTCTCGTCAAAAAAGCGCATGTCCGGGTCGGCCGTGTTGGCGACCCAGCCGGCCAGTACCAGCCCGCGAGCGACGATCGCTTCCACGGTCAGCAGGGCATGGCTGATGCAGCCCAGGCGCATGCCGACCACCAGGATCACCGGCAGGTTCAGTTGCGCGGCCAGGTCGGCGCTGTCGAAGGTGTCGGAGAAGGGCACCCTGAAACCTCCCACGCCTTCGACCACGACCGCGTCCGACGCGGCCAGGATCTCGGCATAGGCGGCGATGATCGGCACCGGATCGATCGTGACGCCTTCCAGGCTGGCCGCGATGTGCGGCGCGCAGGGTTCGCGCAGCATGAAGGGCGTCGTGATGTTCTGCGGCAGGTGCACGTTACCGGCGCCGGCCAGCATGTCGGCATCCTCGTTGTGGAGTTCTCCATCGCGCAACTCGGCGCCGGCCGCGATCGGCTTCATGCCGCAGGCGCGATGGCCGGCCTCGACCAGCTTATGCAGGATGGCGCTCGAGACCAGGGTCTTGCCGATCTCGGTATCGGTGCCGGTCACGAAGCAGCAGAAACGGCCGGGAATGCCCTCGGCAGCTAAAGCCTCGCTCGGTGCGCTGGCCGGTTTTTCGCCGGTCGCGGTCAGCACGGGGGCAGGCGGAATCGCCAGTTCGACCGCAGGTTCCTGCGGATCGTTGAGGTTCTTGGTCACATGGCCTCCAGTTCGTTCAGTGCCGTCACCAGCTGGGCGACTTCGTCATGGGTGTGCGCGGCCGACAGCGTGACGCGCAGGCGCGCCGTCCCTTTCGGCACGGTCGGTGGACGGATCGCCGGCACCCACAGTCCCTTCGCATACAGCGCCGTCGCCACGCGCAGCGCCTCCTCGTTCTCGCCGATGAGGATCGGCTGGATCGGCGTATTCGAGACCGGCCGTTGCCAGCGCGTCAACCGCAGGTCGGCGTCGAGCTGGGCAATCAATAATTCAAGATGGCTGCGCAGGCCCGCGCCTTCGTCGCTGGTGATGATGTCCAGGCTCGTCAGCAGGGCGTGCGCCAGCGCCGGCGGCGCGGCCGTCGTGTAGATGTAGGGGCGGGCGCGCTGGATCATCAGCTCGATCACGCTGGCGTGGGCCGCGATGAAGGCGCCGCTGACGCCGGCCGCTTTTCCCAATGTGCCGACATAGACCAGGTTCGGCGAGCGCAATCCAAAATGTTCGAGGGCGCCACGCCCCTGGGCGCCGAGCACGCCGAAGCCGTGGGCGTCGTCGACGAACAGCCAGGCGCCGTGGCGTTCGCAGACGGCCAGCAGCGCCGGCAGCGGCGCCAGGTCGCCATCCATGCTGAACACGCTGTCGGTGACGACGATTTTCGTGGCCGCGCTGCTGGCCGCCAGTTGCGCCTCCAGGGCCGCGACGTCGCCATGCGGGTAGATGCTGACCTGCGCCCTGGCCAGGCGCGCGCCGTCGATCAGCGAGGCGTGGTTCAGCGCTTCCGAGAAGATGACGGCATCGCTGTCGCCGCCGAGGGCGGTCAGGACGGCGAGATTGGCCATGTAGCCGGTGCTCAGGTACAGCGCGCGCGCTTCCTCGATGTGGGGCGCGGCGAATTCGGCCAGGCGTTCTTCCAGGATGGCGTGCGCCCGGCTATGGCCGCTGATCAGGTGCGAAGCGCCGCTGCCGGCACCGTACAGCTGGGCGCCGGCTCGCAGGGCTTCGACCACGCGCGGGTGCGCGGCGAGACCCAGGTAGTCGTTGCTGCAAAACGCAAGCATGGCGCGCCCGTCGACCACCTGCAGCGGCGTGCAGCGCGTGTCGGCCACGCGCCGGCGGCGGATGAGACTTTGCTCGTCCAGTGCGGCCAGCTTGCGGTTGACCTTGCCAATGAGGTTCTCGATCAGTTCCATGCTCACCCTGCGATCACGGATTCGAACACCGATTTCACACGCACGCCGAGCAGGTCGATCTCTTCCTCGTCCAGCACATACGGCGGCATCACGTAGACGGTGCGGCCGATCGGGCGCAGCAGCAGTTCGTTCTCGACGGCCGTGGTGAAGAAGCGCCGCGCGAAGCTCGCTGCGCGCGCCGCATCCGGCTCGATCGCGTCGAACGCGAAGATCATGCCGCGCTGGCGGAACGCATGGGTGCGCTCGTGTTCGGCCAGCGGCGCCAGCGCGATGGTCAGTTTGGTGGCCAGCTCGCGGTTGCGATTTAAAACGTCGTCGTCGCGGAAGATCTGCAGCGTGGCAAGGGCCGCACGGCAGGCCAGGGCGTTACCGGTGTACGAGTGCGAATGTAAAAAACCGCGCGTGATGTCTTCGCTGTAGAAGGATTGGTAGATCGCGTCGGTGGTCAGTACAAGGGACAGGGGCAGGTAGCCGCCGCTGATGCCTTTCGAGAGGCAAATAAAATCCGGCCAGATCGCCGCCTGCTCGCAAGCGAAGAAGGTGCCGGTACGGCCGCAGCCGACCGCGATCTCGTCGGCGATCAGGTGCACGTGGTGGCGGTCGCACAGCTCGCGCAGCATTTTTAGATAGAGCGGATCGTGCATCGCCATGCCGGTCGCGCATTGCACCAACGGCTCGACGATGATCGCCGCGATTTTATTGGCGCGCTCTTCGAACAGCCGCTCCACGTCCTTGATGGCACGTTGTGCCACATCCTGTGCCGATTCTCCTTCGGTGGCATTGCGCGCGTCAGGCGAAGCCACCACGTGGGAAGCGCGCAGCAGCGGACCATACGCATCCTTGAACAGCGGAACGTCGGTCACCGACAAAGCGCCGACGGTCTCGCCGTGGTAGCTGCCCTGCAGGCAGACGAATTCCTGCTTCTCGCTGTAACCCGCGTTGCGCCAGGCGTGAAAACTCATCTTCATCGCGATCTCGACCGCCGAAGCGCCATCCGACGCATAGAAGGCGTGGCCAAGCGCGTGACCGGTGAGGGCGGCCAGCTGTTCCGACAATTCGATCACCGGCTCGTGCGTAAACCCGGCCAGCATCGCGTGTTCCAGCGTGTCGAGCTGCTCTTTTAACGCTGCATTGATGCGCGGGTTGGCGTGGCCGAACAGGTTCACCCACCAGGAGCTGATCGCATCCAGGTAGCGCTTGTTTTCGTGGTCATACAGCCACGGCCCCTTGGCGCGGGCGACCGCGATCAGCGGCACCTCTTCGTGGTGCTGCATCTGCGTGCAGGGGTGCCATACGCTGCGCAGGCTGCGTGCGATCCAGTCGGAAGAGGTGTGCTGCTTCAAGGTGGTTCCTATTAATTAATTCAGCCAGTTCGGCTTGCGCTTTTCGAGGAAGGAGGCGACGCCTTCGCGACCTTCGTTCGATGCGCGGATGGCCGCGATGCGCTCGGCGGTATCACGCAGCAGCGCATCCGTCACCGGCACGCCGACGACTTCGCGCACCAGTTTTTTCGCTTCCACGACGGCGTGCGGGCTGTTCGATACCAAGGACTTCAGGAGGCCGGCGACGGTCGTATCCAGATCGTCAGCAGCCACGACTTCGTGCGCAAAACCCATGCGCAGCGCGGCAGCGGCATCGAAGCGCTCGGCGGTAATGAAGTAGCGGCGCGCCGCCTGTTCGCCCATCGCCTTGATGACGTAGGGAGAGATGGTCGCCGGGATCAGGCCGAGCTTGACTTCCGACAGGCAGAAGTTGACGGTGTCGGCCGCCACCACGATGTCGCAGGCCGCGACCAGGCCCATGCCGCCGGCGTAGCAGTCGCCTTGGACTTTTGCCACGGTCGGCTTCGGGCACAAGTAAATCGTGCGCAGCATGTCGGCCAGGCGCGAGGCGTCGGCCAGGTTCTCATCAATCGAGTAGCCGGCCATCTTCTTCATCCAGTTCAAATCGGCGCCGGCGCAAAAGGCCGGGCCGTTCGCGGTCAGCACGATCGCGCGTACCAGTTCATTACGTCCGAGTTCATCGAAGGCCAGGGCCAGTTCGGCGATCGCCTGCTCGTTGAACGCGTTGCGCAGCTCCGGGCGGTTCAGGGTGACGCTGGCGACCTTGTCGGCGATCGCGATAGTAAGGGTCTCGTAGTTCATATTCACTCCTTACATGCGGAAGACGCCGAACTTCGTTTCTTCGATCGGCGCGTTCAGTGCGGCCGACAGGCCCAGGCCCAGCACCATGCGCGTGTCCGCCGGGTCGATGACGCCGTCGTCCCACAGGCGCGCCGAGGCGTAATACGGGTGGCCCTGGTGCTCGTACTGTTCCTTGATCGGCTGTTTGAACGCCGCTTCTTCGTCGGCGCTCCATTGGCCGCCCTTGGCTTCGATGCCGTCGCGTTTCACCGTCGCGAGGACCGATGCCGCCTGGTCGCCGCCCATCACGGAAATGCGCGCATTCGGCCACATCCACAGGAAGCGCGGAGAGAAGGCGCGGCCGCACATGCCGTAGTTGCCGGCCCCGAAAGAGCCGCCGATGATGACGGTGAATTTCGGCACCGAGGCGGTGGCAACCGCCGTCACCATCTTGGCGCCGTTGCGGGCGATGCCTTCGTTTTCGTACTTGCGCCCGACCATGAAGCCCGTAATATTTTGCAGGAAGACGAGCGGAATCTTGCGCTGGCAGCACAGCTCGATGAAGTGCGTACCCTTCAGCGCCGACTCCGAGAACAGGATGCCGTTGTTCGCGATGATGCCGACCTTGACGCCGTAGATGTGGGCGAAGCCGCACACGAGCGTCGTGCCATATCTCGCCTTGAACTCGTCGAATTCGCTGCCGTCGACCACGCGCGCGATCACTTCGCGCACGTCGAAGGGTTTACGGGTATCGACCGGGATCACGCCATAGAGTTCTTCCGCGGCGTACTTCGGCTCCACCGATTCACGCGGCGCGCCCTGCACCAATTTGGTGCGATTCAGGTTCGAGACGATGGTGCGCGCCAGCGACAGCGCGTGCAGATCGTTCTGGGCCAGGTGGTCGACCACGCCGGACAGACGGGTATGGACGTCGCCGCCGCCCAGGTCTTCGGCGCTGACGACTTCGCCGGTCGCCGCTTTTACCAATGGCGGGCCGCCGAGGAAGATGGTGCCTTGTTCCTTGACGATGATCGATTCGTCGCTCATGGCCGGCACATAGGCGCCGCCCGCCGTGCACGAACCCATGACGACGGCGATCTGCGGAATGCCTTTGCTTGATAAATTCGCCTGGTTGTAGAAAATGCGGCCGAAATGGTCGCGGTCAGGGAACACGTCGTCCTGGTTCGGTAAATTCGCGCCGCCCGAGTCGACCAGGTAAATGCACGGCAAATTGTTCTGCTCGGCGATTTCCTGGGCGCGCAGGTGCTTTTTGACGGTCATCGGGTAGTAGGTGCCGCCCTTCACCGTGGCGTCGTTGCAGACGATCACGCACTCCTGGCCGGCGACGCGGCCAATGCCCGTGATGATGCCGGCGGCGGGCGCGGCGTTGTCATACATGTCGTAAGCAGCGAGCTGGGAAAACTCGAGGAAGGGCGTACCCGGATCGAGCAGCATCTGCACGCGGTCGCGCGGCAGCAGTTTTCCGCGCGCGACGTGCTTGGCGCGTGCCGATTCGCCGCCGCCTTCGGCGATCGCCGCGACTTTCGCGCGCAAATCGTCGACGATGGCCTGCATGGCCGCGGCGTTGGCTTTAAAGTCGTCGCCGCGCGGGTTGAGTTTGGTCTCGATATGGGGCATGCCGTCCTCTATTCTTCTGTCTCGTGCTTACTTGGGAAATGTGCCGTCCAGATAGAACCAGCGGACTTCTCCGCCGAGCGCCGGGTCGGGTTCGCGCAGGAAGCGGCTGACTTCGTGCAAGCGGTGCGCGCGGCCCGCCACTTTAAAACGCGCGACGAATTCGACCGTATCGCTATCTGGATGATCCGGCAATTCTGCTTTACGTTGACGTAAACGTAAAGCAGATTTTATCTCAAGGCCGAGCCAACGCAGCGCCTCGTCCGGGTCGAGGATCGCGTCCTGCGGCCGGGTGCTGGGATGCCAGGTGGCGCGCAGGTAATCCTCGTTGCGCTGGGTATAGGCCGTGTAGCGCGAGCGCATCAGGGCTTCCGCTGTGGGCGGCAGGGCGGTGCCGGCAATATACGGGCCGCAGCAGCTGGCAAGCGCGGCGCCGCCGCAGGGGCAGGCGCCGGCGCCGTTGCTGGATAAGATGGTCGGTTTGGACATCCCGCGATTATCCGCGATTTTTACATGGTCCGACGTTGGCGGACGGATTGCAGCACACCTCGCCTGCTTAAATAGTGTGCAGCGTGACCGTGAACACGCTGCCCATGCCGGACCCGGCGCTCTCCGCCGTCACCGTGCCGCCATGCAGTCCCACCACGTTCCTGACCAGCGCCAGGCCGATGCCCAGTCCCCCTTGCGAGCGGTCCGGGGTGCGCTCGGCCTGGGTGAACAGGTCGAACACCTGGGGCAGCAGCGCCTTGTCGATGCCGATTCCGTTGTCGCGCACGCGCATCTGCACCTGGCCTGCCGCGCAGGCAACCGCCACGTCGATGCGTCCGCCGCGCGGCGTGTACTTTGCCGCATTATTCAGCAGGTTGGCCAGCACCTGCACCAGCCGGTTCGGGTCGCCCATGACCCGGGCATCGGATGGCACCGGCGCGACCACCAGCGCGTGTTCTCGCGCCTCGATCAGTGGACGCGACTGCTCGACGGCGCTGCGGATGGTCGCGCCGATGTCGACCACGACGTGTTCCAGCTGGATCAGGCCGCGCGTGACGCGCGAAATGTCGAGCAGGTCGTCCACCAGCGAGGTCATGTGCCGCACCTGCCGGCTGATGACTTCGCTCGAGCGGCGCACCCGGTCTTCGCTGGCGATTCCGATTTTTAATAGTTCGGCCGCCGAGGCGATCGGCGCCAGCGGATTGCGCAGCTCGTGCGCCAGCATGGCGAGGAATTCGTCCTTTCTGCGGTCCTGCTCCTTCAGCGAGCCGTACAGGCGGGCATTCTCGAAACTGTTGGCCGCGATCGTCGCCAGCTGGACGAGAATCGCTTCGTCCTGGTCCGTGAACTCGCCGTCGAACTTGTCGGAAGCCTGGATCAGGCCGATGTTCTGGCCCTGGCGGTCGACCAGCGGCACGGCCAGCCAGCCGCGGATCGCCGGATGCTGGGCCGCATGCTTGCCGAAGCCCTTCCAGGCCGGATGCGCTTCCAGTTGCGCCTGGGTCAGGCGCATGACCTGGTTGGTGCGGCAGACTTCGGCATAGATGCCGCTGCCGTCCGGCTTGACGTCGTAGCCGCGGTAGCGCGCGTACTTGTCGGACATCGACACCGCATTGATTTCCTGGGCGCCGCCCACGCTCAGCGAGACGACCGCCTGGTGTACTTCCAGGATGGCGCGCACTTCCTCGACCAGGCCCTGGGCGATTTCCTCGGTCGACAGGGCGCTGCCGAGGATGCGCGAGGCCTGCGCCACCTTTACCAGCAGGGCCGAATGGCGCTGCTCGCGCTGCAGGCGCTCGGCCAGTTCGGCCTGGGCCGTAACCATCTCGTGGATGTCCTTGTTGGAACCGATCCATTCGCGTATGGAACCGTCGGCGTCCGCGATCGGCACCCCTTTGACGGCCGTCCAGCGATAGCTGCCGTCGCGCTGGCGCAGGCGGTAATTGGTTTCGTAAACGGCGCCGCTGGCGGTGCAGTCGCGCCAGGTACCGAGGGCGCTGTCGCGGTCGTCCGGATGGACGGCGTCGAGCCAGCCATACTCTTTCCACTCGTCGTAGCTCTGGCCGGTAATGGCGCGCCAGGTTGGCGAATCCTCGAGCACGCGACCGTCGGGCGTGGTGCTCCACACGGTTTGCGAAGTGGCCATCACCAGCGAGCGGAAGCGCTGTTCGCGCTCGCGCAGGGCTGTTTCGGCGATGACGCGGTCGGTGATGTCCTCGTGCATCAGCATGACTTCGAGGATGCGTCCGGCCTGGTCCTTGATCGGATGCGCGCGTGCCGTCACCCAGCGCGCCCGGCCCGTGCCGCCCAGGGTCACCACGTCGTAATAGATGGCGGGGATCTCGATCGATTCCCCGTTCAGGGCCCGCCGCAGGTAGCCGGCGATGCCGCTGTCGACCAGCTGCGGGTCGTCCAGCAGGCGGTAGTCGCCGAGGATGTGGGCGTACAGGGGCGTGCCTTCGTGGATCTGCCACAGCTGTTCCCAGGCTTTATTCACACGCAGGGTACGGCCCTCGGGCGACACGATCTGGATGCTGGTCGGCGCCTGCTCGAACAGTTCCCGGAACCGTGTTTCGGAGCTGGGGTGGTGTTCGGGGACAGCGTTAGGGTCGGGCGGCATGGGCTCCAGGGCGGCGTTGGGCGGCCGTTTCGAAGCGGCCGCAAGCGTAATTACGCGCGGCATGATGCCATGGTTTCGCCTTGCCCGCTCAACTATTCACTGCGACTGAAACTCCTCGGTCGCCACGAACAAATCCCAGCAGGCGATGAACAGCGCCGCCACCACCGGGCCGATCACGAAGCCGTTCAGGCCGAACAGGGCCATGCCGCCCAGGGTCGACAGGAGCACCAGGTAATCCGGCATTTTCGTGTCCTTGCCGACCAGGACCGGGCGCAGCACGTTGTCGACCAGGCCGATCACCAGCACGCCGAAGGCGATCAGGACCACGCCCTGCCAGATCGCGCCCGTGACCAGGAAGTAAATCGCCACCGGCGCCCACACGACGGCGGCGCCGATCGCCGGCAGCAGCGACAGGAAGGCCATCACCACCGCCCACAGGAGCGGCGCCTGCACGCCCAGGAACCAGAAGATCAGGCCGCCCAGCGCACCCTGCGCCGCCGCGACAAGCACATTGCCCTTCACGGTGGCGCGGATCACGGTCGTGAAGTTGGTGAACAGGCGCTGCTTGTATTTCAGGCTGAGCGGGATGGCATGGCGCACGCGCGTCGCCAGCGACTGGCCGTCGCGCAGCAGGAAGAACAGCAAATAGAGCATGACGAACATGCCGACCAGGAAATCGAAGGTTTTACTGCCGATGGCGATCGCCTGGCGCGCCACCGTCTGGCTGACCTGGGCCGCCGCTTCCGTCATTTTCGCCTGCAGCGAGGCGAGGTCGGTCAGCTCGAAGCGTTCCAGCAGGTTCACCATCCACTGCGGCAGGGCATGCATGATGCGCTGGAAATAGGCGCCAAAATTGATCTGGCCGGAATTGACCATCTCATAGATGCCGGCCGCCTGCTTGACCAGCGAGGCGGTGATCAGGGACACCGGCAGGATCACCATCACGATGATCAGGAACAGCGTGAGCAGGGCGGCCAGCGTCGGTTTCTGTTTGGTTTCGCGCAGCAGTTTCCGGTACAGCGGCGCGAACAGGATCGCCAGCACCACGCCCCAGAACACCGCGCCCGAATACGGCAGCAGGATGTAGATGAAGGCCAGGGTGACGAGGGCGAGTAACAGCAGGAAGAATTTTTGCTGCAGGGTGTACTGGGTCATGGTGCCGATGCTCTTTTCATAATGTTGACCTCATGATAGAGCATCCGAGGCGCAGCGACGCCACCCAGGCAAGGCGGAGCGGGAAAAACCGCCGTGGGTAATCCGCGTCAGCGCCGCAGCGCCAGCATGTCCAGCGCAAATGGCGGATTCTTCCCTGCCATCAGGTCGGCCAGGATGCGCGCGGTGCCGGCGGCGAAGGTAAAACCGAGCGGGCCGTGGCCGACGTTCAGCCACAGGTTCGACAGCGGCGTGGCGCCGATGAGCGGCGCGCTGTTCGGCGTCGCCGGGCGCAGGCCGGCCCAGGCGGAGATGCGCTCGTAGTCGGCCGCGTGCGGCATGGTTTCGCGCACTTGCCGCGTCAGGCTGCCGATGCGCTTCGGGTTCAGGCTGAGGTCTTCGCCGACCATGTCGACCATGGCCGCCACCCGCAGCTGGTCGCCGATGCGCGCATATAAGACCTTGCGTTCGAAGTCGGTCACGCTGATCTCGGGCGCGGTGTCGCCCGGGCGGATCGGCGCCGTCAGGCTGTAGCCTTTCAGGGGGTACAAGGGCAGCCTGACGCCGGCTTGCGCCGCCAGGTTGCGGCTCTGGATGCCGGCGGCCAGCACGAAGGCGTCGCCGCCGATGGCGCCGACGTTCGTGTCCACGCCCACGACCCGGCCGCCGTTCGCCGCGATGCCCTGCACCTCGGCCTGGACGAAACCTTTGAAGCGCGGATGCGCGCGGATGCGCTCGGCCAGTTTGACGCAGAAGGCGTGGCAGTCGGCCACGGCTTCGCCGCCGTTATAGATGCCGCCGGCCAGCAGCGAGCGCGCCGCGGCGAGGGATGGTTCGCGCTGGGCGCATTCGGCGCCGCTCCAGATTTCGCCGGCGGTGGCTTTACCCGCCGCCTGCTCGAAGATTTTCGACGAACGGTACACCACCAGCTTGCCGGCGTCGCGCCAGGCGAAATCGTCGGGGGAAACGATGTGTTCCAGCTGCTTCATGCCGGCGCGCGACCACTCGCCCAGTTCCAGCAGTTTCGCCGTGGTGCGGCGATTCGCGCTCGCCGTGCACTGGCCGAGAAAACTGGCCAGCCAGGTCCACTGGCGCAGGTCGAATTCAGGCTTGAAGCGCAGCGGGCCATGTTCCTGGAACAGCCATTCGATCGCTTTCAGGGGGACGCCGGCATCGGCCAGCGGAGAAACGTAGCGGTAACTCAGCTGGCCGCCATTGGCGCCGCTCGCGCCCATGGCGACATCGGGGGCGCGCTCGACGACGGTCACGCCGAAGCCGGCCTCGAGCAGCCACCAGGCCGAGGTCAGGCCGACGACGCCGCCGCCGATGACGATTACTTGTTGTCCCCCTTGCCCCATCCCGATACACCGTTATTTACTGAGATAAGGGAAGAGCTTAGGGGCACCACGCTGTCAGAGCCAATGAAAGTGAAAGGTCACGCCATAACCGGCGGTGATGCTAGATGGCGTGGCGGAACAGGCTCGTCAATACGCGCTCCTCGAACCGGGCCAGCGCCGAATACGTCCCTTTCTGCAGGCCGGGGTCGCTCGAGCTGCCGCCGACGAGGACAATTAACCCGTTGCGCCGGGCCGGATCGAAGGCGAACACCGAGCGCAGCCCATAGGCGTCGCCCAGGTGGCCGACGGCATCGAAGCCGCCTTCGACCAGCCGGCGGCCCGGCTGGTCGGGGAACTGGGCGTTGCCGAGGCCCCAGGAATGGAAGAAGCCGTTCAGGGTGTCGCCATTCGTGCCCGCTCCGTCGGCCGTCCATTGGCGCGCGAACATGTTTTTTAAGGTAGCCGGCTGCAGGATGCGCGTTCCCTCGTGCACGCCGCCGTTCATCAGCATCAGCATGACGACGCCCATGTCGCGCGCCGCGATGCGCAGGCCGCCGGTCGGGCTGAAGGGCGTCGCGTTGTCGCCGATGACGTAGCGTTCGATGCCAGGCGGCGGGGCGGGTGGACGGCTTGCGTAATCGTCGACCTGGGCGATCCAGGGGCCGTTCGGGTCCCAGATTTCGGTGTCGGTAGTGCGCTTGCGGTACAGGGTGGCCAGATTGGCGAGAGCAGCCGGCGGCAGCGCGGCCGGGTTGTAGCCGGCCGTCAGGCCGAGCGGCTGCAGCAGCAGTCGCTGCATCAGGCCGTCGAAGCGCTCGCCGCTGACGCGCTCCATCAGGGTGCCGATCAGGCCCCAGCCGAGATTGCAATACGTGAAATACGCGCCCGGGCCGGCGTTGCTGGCCCACATCGCGCCCTTGCCGTAGAGCGCCGCGCCGGGCGTGACGAAGTCGCGCAGGGCGGTGCCGGCCGGGAAGGAGTAGCCGGCCTCGTCGCGCAGCGAGGACGTGTGGGTCAGCAGGTGGCGCAGGGTGAGCGGCCGGTCCGGGAAGTGCGGGTTACGCAGCTTGAAACCCAGGTAGCCGGAGACGTCGGCGTCCAGGTCGATCCCCTTGTCTTCGACCAGGCGCATCAGGCCGAGGGTGGTCATCAGCTTGGAGATCGAGGCGATCCGATACAGGGTGTCCCGGTTCGCGGGCAGGTCGGGAACGATGCCATTGCCGATCCGGCGCCGCCCGAACTGGCCCTCATAGCTGACTTTGCCGTCGCGGATGGCCAGAACCGAGAGACTCGCCAGTTCGCAGGCCGGGTCGGCGACAATCGCCGCCAGCTCGCGTGCGAGTGCCTCATGGCTGCGCTGGCCGCCGCTCATGGGAACGGCCGCCAGCAATGGCTCGACCGTGCCGAGCAGGGCCAGTCCAAGTAGCGTGCGCCTCTGTCCATTCATGCGATCTCCTTCTGTCTTCTCCGATCAGCTTACAATCATACCCATGAACCAAGCCCTCGATTTCAAAATCGATCTCAACGATAACTCGCCGCTTTACATGCAGCTGGCGCGCAAGCTGACCCAGGACGTGCGCGAAGGGCGCTACCAGGCCGACCAGGCGCTGCCTTCGGAACGCACGCTGTCCGAGCAGCAGGGCGTCTCGCGCGTTACGGCACGCAAGGCCATCGATCAATTGGTCGAGCAGGGCCTGGTGGTACGTCGGCGCGGCTCCGGCAACTACATTGCGCCGCGCATCGAGCAGCCGCTGTCGAACCTGTCGAGCTTTTCCGAGCAGCTGCAGCAGCGCGGCTATACGCCGAATTCGCGCTGGCTGCGGCGCGACACGGTCGTCGCCGACGCCGACGAGCAGCTGGCGCTGGGTTTATCTCCCGGGGCCCGGGTGGCGCGCCTGGAGCGATTACGGTTGGCCGACGAAGTCGTGATGGCCTATGAGACGAGCGTGATCCCGGCCACCGTCTTGCCCGATCCGCAGGCGGTCGAGTACTCGCTGTACGCCCACCTCGAGCGCAGCGGCCAGATGCCGGTGCGCGCCCTGCAGCACATCCGCGCCATGAACGCGCCCGCCGAGCTGGCAGCCAAGCTGGGCGTGCCGGAAGGGCAGGCGGTATTGTTCATCACCCGCGTCGGCTACCTGGAATCGGGTGTCGCGGTGGAACTGACGCATTCGTATTGCCGCAGCGATTACTACGATTTCGTCGCCGAGCTGCGCCGCGCGCCGGCATGAGTATGGACGCGGCATAACTTTTCGGCATGAGCCCGGTCCTGGTTTTCATGACTGGCCTTGCTTAATTGGTATTACACTGGTTTTATCGAAAATCTGCCACCACGCGCCGCCATGCTGAAAACCGAAACCCCGGCCCAGGACCACGCCCTGCTCGACCAGTACCCGACCGCGGAACTGGTCAACGCGCTGGTGGACGACCAGCTCAATGCGGTGAACGCCGTGCGCGCCGCCGGTCCGCGCATCGCCGCCGCGGTGGCGGCCGCCCTGCCGCGCATGGAGGCGGGTGGACGCCTGATCTATGTCGGCGCCGGCACCTCGGGCCGCCTCGGCCTGCTCGACAGCGTGGAACTGTACCCCACCTTCTCCTGGCCGCATGGCCGCGCCGTGGCCCTGCTGGCCGGCGGCGATAAGGCCATGTTCGTCGCCGTCGAAGGCGCCGAGGACGATATCGACCAGGGCGCGGCCGACCTGCGCGCCGTGGATGTATGCCAGAACGACGTCGTCCTCCTGATCGCCGCCTCCGGCGCCACCCCGTATGTGCTGGGCGCCCTGCGCGCCGCGCGTGCCATCGGCGCGCTGACGATCGGCTTTGCCAACAATGTCGATGCGCCGGTCGCCATGGAGGCGGAAATTGGCGTCACCCTCGATACCGGTGCCGAAATCATTTCCGGCAGCACCCGCCTGAAAGCCGGCACTTCGCAAAAAATTGCCTTGAACACTTTTTCGAGCGCCTTGATGGTGCGTTTGAACAAGGTTTATGGCAACCTGATGGTAGACTTGAAGGCGACCAACGCCAAGCTGGTACGGCGCGCCATCCGCCTGACCTCTTTTGCCACCGGCGCCGACGAGGAAGCGGCGCGCGCGGTGCTGGAGCAGTGCGAATTCCACGTCAAGACCGCGATCGTGGCCTTGTCCAAACAAATCGATGTCGAGCAAGCACGGGCCTTGCTCGATGCCGCACGCGGCAGCGTGCGCCAGGCTTTAGCACAGTGACGCGGTAGGTTTCATCACCCGGTCGGCGTGGCTGGCCGGCCTCTTGCCCGATCACGAAAGCCGTATGCAAACTTCTCAAGCGAAAAGTCCGTGGCTGTGGGTGCCTTCTCTCTACTTCGCCCAGGCCATTCCGTATGTGGTCGCGATGCAGTTGTCGGTCATCATGTACAAGGACCTGGGCGTGTCGAATTCCGACATCGCCTTCTATACGAGCCTGCTGTACCTGCCCTGGGTCATCAAACCGCTGTGGTCGCCCGTGGTGGACATGTTCGGCACCAAGCGCCGCTGGACGGTATTACTGCAGCTGGTCGTTGCCGCCTCGCTGGCGGCGGTGGGTACGGTGCTGCACCTGCCCGCCTACTTCGCGGTCAGCCTGGCCGTGATGTGGCTGATGGCCTTCGGTTCCGCCACCCACGACATTTCCGCCGACGGCTTTTATATGCTGGGCCTGCGCCAGAAGGATCAAGCCGCTTTCGTGGGCGTGCGCAGCACCTTCTACCGGCTGGCGACGCTGGCGGGGCAGGGGCCGCTGGTGGTGCTGGCCGGCTATCTGGCTGTCTCGCTGGGTGACGCCCATCAAGCCTGGTCGATCGTCTTTTTCGTGCTGGCCGGCCTGTTCGCCGCCGCGTTTGCCTGGCACCAGCTGGTGCTGCCCAAACCGAAGGAAGACCATGCCGTAGCCGCCGGCAGCAATCCGCTGCGCGAATTCTTCGGCACCTTCGGCTCCTTCTTCCGCAAGCGCGACATCTGGCTGATCCTCGGTTTCATTCTGACCTTCCGCCTGGGCGAAGCGCAGCTGCTGAAACTGGTGGCGCCGTTTTTGAAGGATCCGCTGGAAAAGGGTGGGCTCGGCCTCAGCACTGCGCAGTACGGCATCGCCTACGGCACCATCGGCATCATCGCGCTGACCATCGGCGGCCTGGCCGGCGGTTACCTGATCTCGAAGCTGGGCCTGAAACGCTGCCTGTGGCTGATGGTGTTTGCCGTACACCTACCCGACCTGGTGTTCGTCTACCTGTCGCACGCGCAGCCGGCCAATTTCTACCTGATCTCGGCCTTCCTCGCGCTCGAACAGTTCGGCTACGGCTTCGGTTTCACGGCCATGATGCTGTACATGATCATGGTCGCGGAAGGCCCGCATAAAACGGCGCATTACGCGATCTGCACCGGCCTGATGGCGCTGGGCATGATGGTGCCGGGCATGTGGAGCGGTAGTTTGCAGGAATACCTGGGCTACAAGCACTTCTTCATCTGGGTCTGCATCGCGACGATCCCCGCCTTCATCATGGCGGCGCTGGTCAGGATCGATCCGGAGTTCGGGAAGAAATAAGGAACGATGACGACGCCCGCCAGCCGCCTCGCTTCGCTCGACGCCTTCCGCGGTTTTACCATTGCCGCCATGGTACTGGTGAACAACCCGGGCGACTGGTCGCATCTGTATTCCCAGCTCGAACACGCCAAGTGGAACGGCTGGACGTTTACAGACACTATCTTCCCCTTCTTCCTCTTCATCGGCGGTGTGTCGATGGCGCTGTCGCTCGGGCGCCTGGCAGCGGGGGGCGCCGACAAGCCGCGCCTGTTGCTGAAACTGGCGAAGCGAGCGGCGCTGATCTTCCTGATCGGTTTCCTGCTGAACCTGATCCCGTACTTTAATTTTGAAAAGGTGCGCATTCCGGGCGTGCTGCAGCGCATTGCGCTGTGCACCCTGCTGGCCGCGCCCATCGTCGTGTATTGCGGCTGGCGCCTGCAACTCGTGATCATTGCGGCGCTGCTGACGGTGTATTCCGCCTTCATGCTGTTCTATCCGGTGCCGGGCATCGGCGCCGGCGTGCTGGAACCGGGCAAGGATTTCGGCGCTTATATCGACCGCATGCTGCTCGACGGCCACATGTGGGTGCAGTCGAAGACCTGGGATCCGGAAGGTTTATTCAGCACGCTTCCCGCCCTGTGCAGCCAGCTGTTCGGCGTGCTGGCCGGGCGTTTCTTGTTGAACGGCTTGAGCCGCATCGAGCAAACCGTCTGGCTGCTGCTGGCCGGGCTGCTGTTCCTGTGGCTGGGCGTGATCCTGGATGCGATCCTCATGCCGATCAACAAAAGCCTGTGGACGCCGTCCTATTGTTTCCTGATGACGGGCTGGGCTTTGCTAATATTCAGCGCCTTCTTCTGGCTGCTTGACGTGAACCCATATCAGGCGGTGCGACAAGCAGCGGCGCGCTGGACGCGGCCGTTCCAGATCTACGGCATGAATGCGCTGTTCATCTTTGCGTTCTCGGGCCTGGTGGCCAAGATGTTTGGTTATATAAAGCTGGCGCAGCCGGACGGCAGCACGGTCTCGCTCGGACGCACCCTGTACGCGCCGATCCGCGCGCTGCCGATCGGCGCGCTCAATACCTCGGTGCTGTACGCGCTGCTGTTCAATGCCGCCATGTTCCTGCTGGCCTGGGCCATGTGGCGCAAACGATGGTTTGTCAAAGTATAAAAATGTGGGAGCGGTAGTGGTTGATTTGAAAAAACGCGCGCTGGCGCTGGCAAGTGTGGCGGGGATGATGACCCTGGGTGGTTTCCTGGCCAGCTGTACCACGCCCCAAAAAAGCACAAGGAGCCCGGCGGGCACGATCCACGCCAGCGGCAAGCTGCCGCCCGCCGCGCCGCGCGAATTCCGCGCCGCCTGGGTCTCGACGGTGGCCAACATCGACTGGCCGAGCCGCCAGAATTTAAAAGCCCCGCAACAACAGGCCGAGGCGATCGCCATCCTCGACCGCGCCAAGGCCATGGGCCTGAACGCGATCGTGCTGCAGGTGCGTCCGTCGGCCGACGCGATCTACGCGTCCCCGATCGAACCCTGGTCGGAATACCTGACGGGCGCCCAGGGCCAGGCGCCGCAGCCCTGGTACGATCCGCTGAAATTCTGGGTGACCGAGGCCCATGCGCGCGGCCTCGAACTGCACGCCTGGTTCAATCCCTACCGCGCGCGCCACGACGGCGCCCGCTCGCCGGCAGCAAGCAATCACATCACCCGCTCGAATCCATCCGCCGTCAAACGCTACGGCAAGTTCATGTGGATGGACCCGGGCGAGGACTCGGCCTCGAAGCAGACCCTGGACGTGGTGCTCGACGTCGTGCGCCGCTACGACATCGACGGCGTCCACATCGACGATTATTTTTATCCTTACCCGATCGAAGCGACCACGACTGTCGCCGGCAACGAGGCGGCGCTGGACGGCAAGCCCGGCGTCAAGGCCGAGCTGGACTTCCCGGACACCCCGGCCTGGGAGCGCTACCTCGCCCGTGGCGGCAAGCTCGACCGCGCTTCCTGGCGCCGCCAGAACGTCAATGAACTGATCAAGGACATGTACGAGGGCATCCACCGCGAAAAGAGCTGGGTGCGCTTCGGCATCAGCCCCTTCGGCCTGGGCCGCCCGGACCGCCGTCCGCCCGGCATCGCCGGCTTCTCGCAGTACGACAAGCTGTACGCGGATGCCGAGCTGTGGCTGCAGAAGGGCTGGCTCGACTATTTCACGCCGCAGCTGTACTGGGCGCGCAGCCAGTCGGCGCAAGCCTATGACGTGCTGCTCGATTACTGGATCGGCCAGAACACGCAAGGCCGCCACCTGTGGCCGGGCCTGTTCACCAGCCGCATCGGCGCGCCGACCAAGGATTATCCGCCGCAGGAAATCGTCGACCAGATCGAATCGACCCGTGCGCGCCCGCAGGCCGGCGGTCACGTACACTTCAGCATGATTGCGTTGATGCAGAATCGCAAAGGCATTACCGACCAGCTGAGCAGCGGCGCCTACGCCACCCCGGCCCTGGTCCCGGCCACGCCCTGGCTCGGCAACGTCAAACCCGGCCTGCCGCGCGTAAAAGCCGTGCGCACGGGTAAAGGCATCGATCTGAAACTGGTGGCCGGCAAAGCCAACGCTTTATATACGGTGTGGTCGCGCCATGGCGACGAATGGCGTTTCAACGTCGTGCCTGCCTCCAAGGTGGACTGGAAGCTCGAGGACGATGCCCGCCTCGGTGCGCCCGATGCCGTGTTTGTGGGCGCCGTCGACCGCCTCGGCATCGAAGGCGATCGCATCCAGGTGTGGGGCAAGCCTTAAACCAGGACCCAGACTCGCTTCATTTTGAATTCCTCCGCGCATCCAGGCATCGGCCTCGGCATCGACGCCGGCGGCACCCAGACCCGCTGGGCGCTGGCGGCGCCCGATGGCGCGATCCTGGCCGAAGGTACGGTGGCCGGCCTGTCCGCCCTGCAAATGGGCAAACCCGACGGCCGCGCCAGCGTGCACGCCACTTTTACCGAACTCGCGCGCGCCGTGCTGCAACATGCGCAACCGGCGAGCGTGCGCGCCGGCCTGACCGGCTTCGGCGGGGAAGGCGCGCAAATGACGGCCTGGCTGGCCGAACTGCTGGGCATCGCTCCCGATGCGATCGCCATGTGCAACGACATCGACATCGCCTACCGCGCCTGTTTCCGCCCCGGCGAAGGCTACCTGGTGTACGCCGGCACCGGCTCGATCGGCGCCTTCATCGACGAGCAGGGCACATTCCACCGCGCCGGCGGCCGTGGCGTCGTGCTCGACGATGGCGGCGGCGGTTTCTGGATCGCGCGCGAAGCCCTGCGCCACATCTGGCGCCGCGAGGACGAAGCCCCGGGAAGCTGGGAAAGCTCACGCATGGCGCGCGCCGTCTTCGACTACGTCGGCGGAGCGGACTGGGCATACTCTCGCCAGTTCATCTACGGCCAGGAGCGTGGCGAAGTCGGCAAGCTGGCGCTGGCCGTGGCGGCGAGTGCCGGCCAGGACCCGGCCGCCGACGCCATCCTGGTCGAGGCCGGACGCGAACTCGGGCGCCTGGCGAACGCGCTGCTACGCCGCTTCGGGCCGCGTCCGGTGGCGCTGGCCGGCCGCGCCGCCGAGCTGCATCCAGCCATCGCGGCCAGCATGCGCGCCAGCCTGCCGCCCGACACCGTCCTGAGCCAGAGCGCCATGCGCGCCCACCACGCCGCCGCGCGCCTGGCCGTGGCCGACATTGACCCCGCATTTTCACCATCGAACGGACTCACATGAAATCGCTTGCAGCTACCCTCCTGATCGCCTTGCTGGCCGGTTGCGCCACCCAGGGCGGCATCGACAAGACCTATACGGCCAAGGGCCAGGCCAGCCGGGTGCGCTTCCTGGTGCTGCACTACACGGTGGCGGACAAGCCGGCCTCGATCAAGATCCTGACGCAGCAGCAGGTGAGCGCCCACTACCTGCTCACCGACGATGCCAGCCCGACCGTCTACGGCCTGGTCGACGAAACCCGCTCCGCCTACCACGCCGGCATCTCGAGCTGGAAAGGCTATACTCAGCTCAACAACAGCTCGATCGGCATCGAAATCGTGAACGCGGGCTGGAAGGACACGCCGCAGGGCCGCGTCTACGCACCCTTCCCGCAGACCCAGATCGACGCGCTGATTCCTCTGGTAAAGGACATCGTGGCGCGCCACGGCATCCTGCCGGAAAACGTCGTCGGCCACAGCGACATCGCCCCACTGCGCAAGCAGGACCCGGGTCCGATGTTCCCCTGGTACCAGCTGGCCCAGGCCGGCCTGGTCGTGTGGCCGGACGCAAACCGCGTCGCCGCCGTGCGCCAGGTGTTCGATGTGCAGGTGCCCGATGCCGTCTGGTTCCAAAAGAAACTGGCCGCCCACGGCTACGGTCTGACCCAGAGTGGCGTATTCGACCAGCCGACCAGGACGACGATCGCCGCCTTCCAGATGAAATACCGCCCGGCAAACATCGCCGGCGAGCCGGATGCGGAAACGGCGGCCATGCTGGAAGTGCTGACCACGCCGGCGAATGCGCCGCTGCCGCCGGTGCCGCCAGCGCCGATTCCGGAGATGCGTCCGGTACAGCCGACCCAGCCGGTGGATCCGGCCCAGCCCATCCAGCCAGCCCAGCCGGTCCAGCCGGTCCAGCCGGTTCAGCCGGTTCAGCCGGTCCAGCCGCTGCCGCCCGGCACCCCGACCACCCCGCCGACGCCGCCGAACACGCCGCCGGTGGCTTTCAACGCACCGTGACGGTCGCCGTGTCACGCATTTCGCTGTATCCTGCGGCCAGCCCCAGCCCATACGGTGCCTGGGCGTCTCGTTGAAGGATTCATACATGCGCCTGCGCCACATCGAAGTATTCCACGCCATCATGCAGGTCGGCACCATCAGCGGTGCCGCCCAGGTTCTCCACATCTCGCAGCCGGCGGTCACCAAGGTGCTGCAGCACGCCGAGCTGCAGCTGGGCATGCCGCTGTTCGAGCGCGTGCGCGGAAAACTGTATCCGAAGCCGGAAGCGCACCGCCTGTTCGCCGAGACGGAAAAACTGAACCGCGATCTGCAGGGTATCCGCCGCCTCGCCGCCAGTTTGAAGGGCCGCGCGGTGGAAACGGTGCGCCTGGTGTCGACGCCCACGCTGGCCATCGGCGTGCTGCCGCAGGCGATGACGGCCTGGCGCCGCGACTTCGCCCAGACCCGGTGCGAACTGGCCACGTATCACACCAGCGAGATCGTGAACGCCCTGCGCCTGGGAGAAGCCGATCTCGCCCTGTCGCTGCAGGACCCGCGCCACCCCGGCATCGTTGCCGAACCGATCGCCTCCGGCAACCTGACGGTGATGGCGCCCGCCGGCACCTGGAGCGCGGCCGAATGCGCGCAGCCGATCGGCGCCGAAGGTTTATCGGGTGAACTCATCGGCCTGGCCGACAACGATCCGCTCGGCGAAATCGTCGTCGCCGCCTGCGAGGCACAAGGCGTACAGCCCGTGTTTCGCACCGTGGTTCAGACCTACCAGATTGCCCGTTCTCTGGTGGAGGCGGGCGCCGGCACGGCCGTGGTCGATCCGTTCACGGCAGCCTCGGCGGCGGCCGACAAGGTCCAGCGTCGCCAGTGGGCGCCCGCGATTCCCGTGCAGCTGTATCTGCTGACCGCAAATCACGCGCCGCTGTCGCACGGCGCGCGCGAACTGGCCAATTGTATCGGCGCGACGGCCCGCGCCTGTCTTGATAAGGGTTGTGCATGAGTATCCTGACGCTTGCCAGCGAAGACATCGCCGGCAGCGACGCATTCCGTCACCTGACGTCGATCGCCGGCATCGCGGTCGACCTCCGTTACGCCGGTCCGAACAATTTCGTCGGACGCGATCTGTATTCGCCGTTCGACTGCGCCTGGCTGCACGTCGAGGCCGCCGCCGCGCTGGAAGTGGCCGTGGCCTGGCTCGGCAGCCACGCGCCCGGCCACACCCTGCTGGTGCTGGACGCCCTGCGCCCGCAGCGGGTGCAGCAGCAGCTGTGGGACGCGCTCGAGGGCACCGGACTGCAGATGTACCTCGCCAATCCTGCGCGCGGCTCGATCCACTCCTACGGCATGGCGCTCGACGTCACCATCCTTGACCCGCAAGGCCGCGAGCTCGACATGGGCACCGGTTTCGACGACATGACCGATTTGTCGCACCCGGCGCTGGAAGAAGGTTTTATCAAGGCCGGCCAGTTGAGCGAAGGGCAGCTTGCCAATCGCCGGCTGCTGCGCGGCGCCATGTTCGGTGCCGGTTATATGGGCATTAACACCGAGTGGTGGCATTTCGACTGCGGCGACCGCGACCGCGTGCGTTCCACCTTCCGCCGCGTTATCTGACCTCGTTATACCCGTTTCGTCCCCCGCGCACACTTGAGTTTTCTCAGCCTTTGTGAGGCTTGAGGCTCCGACAATCCTCAGGTAACGACGAGAGATTGATGCCGTGGCTTGACGAGCTCGCTTCTTCAGTCCGCTTCTTTCTGCTCGCGCAATCATTCTTCCAACGGACGAGAGAGGTGGGCGATGAAACGAGTCATCATGGCCGCGGTCGTGGGCGCGGCGCTGGCGGGTTGCGGCACGGCGGCGGGCGACCTGTTCACGGCGCGCGACCGGACGGTCGAGTATGTCCGGGTATTCGATATCAAGACCGAAGCGCCGCCGCCGGCCGTGGCGCGCGCGGCCAGCGAAGGCATCAGCCGCAACATCCAGAACGCCACCCTGGCGACACCCCTGCCTGAATCGGAAGACAGGCTCGACCAGCCCGGCCGCTTCAAGATGGCCGACGCCCCCGGCGCCGCCCGCGGCCCCAGCTGCGAGGGCGCCAGCTGGACCGCCCAGGCCCGCCCCGACGTGCGCGGCAGCCAGGACGTGCACATCGTCGCCTGCCTGTACCCGTATAAAACCGGCTACCACCTCGACATGTACGCCGGCTTTACCAAGAAAGAGGGCGGCTGGCTGGCCTGGCCGCGGCGCGCCACCGGCTATGTGATGGGCACGCCCGAGAAATTCGTGGAAAAGACGATGATCGACCTGGTGCGCACGATCCGCGAAACGACGGGGGCGCAGGTGGCGCTGGTGGAGGCGAAACCGGAACTGGCCGGCGCGCCCTGGCTGGAGCCTTCACGGCCCGGCGCGCAGGCATCCAAACCCTGATGCGCCGGGGATGAGAGCCGAGCTAGCCTTGGCGGCAGCTCGGCGCCAGTTGCTTAGAAGCTCCAGTCAACCCGTGCGTACATCTGGCGACCGTTGATGCCGATCGGGCAGGTTTCCCAGCAGTGCGTAAAGCCCAGCTGTGGGAAGGGCGCGGCGCGCACCTTGTCCCATTCCGTTGGATAGGTGTCGAACAGGTTGTTCGCACCGACCGACAGGCTGAGGCGCTTGGTGAAGGCATAGCGCACGCTCAGGTCCACTAACCATTTCGCATCCCAGGTCTGGATGAAGCCGGGCGTAAAGCCCTGGCCCTGCACCTCGCCGAAGTAGCTGGCGCGGGTGTTCACGTTCCAGGGGCCGGTCGTGTAGTCGGCCGCCACCACGTGGTGCTGGCGCGGCTGGCCGCGTTCGATCAGCGTCACCTGCGTGTCGTCGAACAATTGCTCGCCGGTCAGGACGGGCGACTGCGAGTGGCGCGCCTTGACTTCGGTCTTGTTGAAGCCGAGCTGGCCGGACAGCACCAGGGTCGAACCGGGCCAGCGCGTCGTGTGCTCGGCCACGATGTCCAGGCCGCTGGTGCGGGTGTCGATCGCGTTGGTGAAGAACTGCGCCTGGCCGACCTTCAGCGGGTCGAGGATGGCGCGGATCGGGCCGGCGCCGGCTTCCGGTGCGATGTTGCTCGAGAAGACGATGCGGTCGTCGATGTCGATGCGGTACAGGTCGGCCGTGACCGAGAAGTTCTGCAGCGGGCGCAGCACGACGCCGACGCTGGCGTTCTTCGAAGTCTCTTCCTTCAAGGGAGCGATGCCGAAGGCGCGGGTGACGGCGCTGCCTTCGCGCGCGGTCAGGGTTTCGGTGAGCACGCCGGCCGCGTTCAGGTTGGTGGAGACCGAGCTATAAAACTTCTGTTGCACCGAAGGGGCACGGAAACCGGTGGAGATGCTGCCGCGCAGGCCGACCGTGCGCGACGGGTCGTAGCGCATGGAGAGTTTACCCGTCGTGGTGCTGCCGAAGTCCGAGTATTTTTCGTAGCGCACCGCGCCGGCGATCAGCAGCTGGTCGGTGAGATTGTGCTCGGCATCGACGTAGAGGGCGATGTTGTGGCGGCCGTCGTCGACTTCGGTCGAGGGCGTGTAGCCGGGGAAGCCCTGGGCGCCCGAGGCGGCGATGCCGCCGTTCTGGTCGCGGATCACGATGGCCGGGTTGTTGGTACGGCCGTACTGGTAGGACATCGGATCGCCCGCTTCGATCTCGTAGTTGTCGCGGCGGTATTCGAAACCGGTAGCCAGCGAAATCTTGCGTCCACCCAGGTCAAGCGGGCCGCGCAGGTCGGCATTGAAGGTGGTCTGGTTGAATTTCAGGGTGCCGGTGTCGGCTTCCAGCGGCGACTCGGCATAGATGCCGCCGCCCGGCCGTGGCTCGTACCAGTAGCTGACGTTGATCGATTCGCGCTCGTGGAAGCCGAGCTGGCTGCGGCCGTGGTTCACGCTGACGTCGAATTTCCAGTCGTTAGCCAGGTTGCGCTTGTAGCCGACGGCGAAAGAGGCATCTTTTACGGTGGTCAAGATGTTCGGCAGGAAGCCGTTCGGATACACGGCCGGCACATTGCGGCCATCGTCCGCGGTGCGGAAGAAGCCGGCCGAGTCGCCGGTGCGCCTGGAGACGCCGCCGAAGGCATAGAACTCGCTGTCCCTGTCGATTGGCAGGCCGGCATTCAGCCACAGGAAGGCATCCTTGGCCAGGCTGTCGCCAATGCGCTGGGTCACGCGCGGCGGATCGGTGCGGGCCGTATCGAGGCCGGCACGGTTGGTTTCGCCACGGCGGCGGCCTTCGGCCGACAGGTTCACGTAGCCGCCGTCGCCGATCGCAAAGCCGGTGTTCGCGCTGGCCGAAATCATGTCGCCGTCGCCCTCGGCCGTGGTACCGATCGAGCTGCTGACCTGCGTTTCCTTGACTTGCGATTTGAGTACGATGTTGATCACGCCGGCGATCGCGTCGGAACCGTACTGGGCCGCCGCGCCGTCGCGCAGGACTTCGATATGGTGAATCGCCGACATCGGGATCGCATTGATGTCGGTACCGGCCGAGCCGCGGCCGATGGTCTGCTGCACGTTGACGAGCGCCTGCTGGTGGCGGCGCTTGCCGTTGACCAGTACCAGCAGCTGGTCAGGGCCGAGGCCGCGCAAGGTCGCGGGACGGATGATGTCGGTGCCGTCGCTAATAAAAGTGGTCGAGAAATTGAACGAGGGATCGAGCGTCTGCAGCAGCTTGCCGAGTTCCAGGGGACCGGCGGTCTGCATGTCCTTCACGTTGATCAGGCCCACCGGCGCGGCCGTGTCGAGCGCCGTCTTGGCGCTGGAACGCGAACCGAGCACGACAACGCGAGCCGGATTGTTTTCGTCGGCGACAGTCGTGGTGGTGGTCGTTGTGGTTTCCTGGGCGCCGGCGGAGGAAAAGGCGGTCAGCAGGGCGGTGGCAAGCAGGGTCTGGCGGAAAGGGTGGCAGGCAGGGTGACGCGTCATGTTCTCTCTTTTCTTGATTGTCGATACGAACCGGTCTGGAATGCACCATAAGGTATGGCTATGGTTCCATACTTAAAATTCATATTAACAATTGACGTTTGTCCATACAACGCGGCGTGCATGAGCGTTGTATTTGCGTGCCATCACAGCAATATTGGGTGCGTAGCAAGAGAAAAGGCAGTAAGCTGGATCGCTTGTGCCCGGTTTTGGTGCGTCATTTGTGACGGCCGATGTGGCGCGCATGGTGGGCACGGAGCGCCCACCCTACCTACGGCTGAGCTGGCACCGGCGTCACGGCTCCCGACTTTGCCACCCAATCCACCAAAGCATCGACCACGGCGCGTCCGCGTCCTTCTCCGGCCAGGTCGTCGTTGACCATGGCCACTACCACGTTCTGCACGCCGCTCGCATCCGGCACATAGCCGGCCACGGCCACCACATTGCGCAGCGTTCCCGTTTTGAGG
>Ga0308168_1001110_pt1 | contig 26145 bp, 23 predicted proteins | sample PhyCR2_FD_202133 | JGI IMG/M metagenome (GOLD analysis project Ga0308168, IMG submission 202133) | Phyllosphere microbial communities from UC Gill Tract Community Farm, Albany, California, United States - DLSLRC.R2 | ecosystem: Host-associated > Plants > Phyllosphere > Unclassified | place: USA...
ACATAAGCCTCATCTCTAGATTGAGTCAATATCTCGCGGCGAAATATTTCAAATTTCTGGCAAAGCGCCTCATCGCCAGCAATAGAACGCGCTCGAACTAATGCCTGATGCTCCCAAAGCCATGCACTTTTCAACTGATAGTGCTCATAGGCCTTAAGACTTGTCACCAACAAACCCGCCTCACCAGAGGGTCTTAAGCGTGTATCAATTTCATAGACACGGCCATCAAGCGTTTGAGTGGTCATGAGTGACATAAACTTTTGAGCAACACGCATGGCAAACTCAAAGCCAGTAATCGACTTCGTTCCATCCGTATCTGCTTGTTCATCTAGATAATGAATAAAGACAAGATCTAAATCGGAGCCATAACCCAGCTCAATGCCCCCCACTTTGCCATAACCAATAACAGCAAAGGCTTTATAGTCCAGTGAGCAGCGTTTTCCATCGACATCACATGGATAACCATGACGTTTTGCTACGGTCTGATAAGCTAAATGAAGTGTTGCATTAACACTAACTTCAGCAATATCGGTTAATGCATCAGACACCTTCATGAGAGGGCTTTCAGCTAACACATCACTTGCAGCAACAGTTAATACATTGCTCTTTTTAAACAGTCGAAGTGCTCGCATTTGGTCTTCAACTTGATCAATTTCAATGCGAAGCAATTGCTGACGTAATGAGTCCTCTAAGTCCTTACGCTTTGGTAACTCAAAGCCCATCGATAAAAACTCATCAAGCAGTACCGGATATTGCGTTAGCTCTTCACAAATCCATGGACTTACAGTCGCCATTTTAACTAAGCGTTGCAATGCCCCTTTACTTTCAATCAGCATGACTAAATACACCGTTCGACGCATGACTGATTCAATCAGTGGCATTAAACGTAAAAGCGCAGTTTGAGGTTGCTCAGACTGTAAGATCACTTCAATTAAATGAGGCCAAAAAGTTTTCAACCGCTGGACAGCATTTGAAGGTAGCTTTTTGATTGCATGACCGTGCCAGAACTCATGAATTAGATTTTTCGCATTATCATCCAACACTTCATCTAACTGCTGTTCTAACTGTCCAAAGTTTTCAGTTGCAGCATTTGAACTTGTATCTTCAATGAGCTGCTTAAATTGAACTTTAACTTTTTGACGTTTCTCGTTAAGAACATCAATAAATTCATTCCAGCTTGTGAAACCCAAGGTATCTATAATGCGTTGTCTTAGGTCAATTTCTTCTGGTAACAATTGAGTCTGCTGATCGTTGAGGGCTTGAATCGCATGTTCAACACGGCGTAAAAACAGGTAAGCATCCTCAAGTTCTAATACAGCCTGTTTTTCTAATAAACCAGCTTCACCAATATGCTCAAGGCTAATTAAACATTGGCGGTCTTGTAGCTCACGTTTAGATCCGCCGTAAATAAGCTGAAAGACCTGAACAATAAACTCAATTTCGCGGATGCCTCCCGCTCCGAGCTTAATATCATCCTCGATATGACGGCGCAAAACTTCACGCTCAATCATCGCTTTCATGTCACGCATGGCAGCAAAAGCGGTGTAATCAACATAGCGACGGAAAACAAATGGACGTGTCATTTCTAACAAGTCTTGCCCTTCTTTACCACCCGTCACAACACGCGCTTTAATCCATGCATAGCGTTCCCATTCTCGTCCATGCTGGCTTAAATATTTTTCCAAAGCGGCATGACTAATCGCCAAAGCCGAGCCATCTCCCCAAGGGCGTAAACGCATGTCGACTCGAAACACAAAACCATCTGCGCTAATGTGTTCAAGTAAATAAATGAGTTTTTGTCCCCACAAAATACAGAACTGCTGTACATCAATGCATTTGCGACCATTGGTTTCACCCTGTTCATCAAAGGCAAAAATCAGGTCAATATCACTCGACAGATTAAGCTCTTGTGCACCGAGCTTCCCCATGGCAACGACAATCAAATCTTGAACTTTGCCAGAATAGCTCACAGGTTCGCCATGTTTAGCCACGAGCGCCACACGTGCAAAATCCTTTGCCGCACAAATACTAGCATCGGCAAAATCAGAAAGTTCGCGAGTGAGTGTGACAACATCGGTAAGTTGATTGGCATCCTGCCAAATCCAGCGGAACATTAAACGTCCACGTAAAATACGAAGCGCGCGCATCCACAGCCTTTCATCACCAATTCCATCTAATGTGGTTTCTACAAATTGGTAAATTTGTTCGGTCGAGAGCGGTGCAGTAAATTGATCTATTTGATAATCTTGTTCTAAAACAGCTTGATGCAAGCCTAAAACTTGTTCTGCGTACTGACTAGCACGCAATGTTTTTTGTAACTGCTCCGCATTCATATAAAAAGCTCTTTTCCTCGTACTCTGTTTTTAGTTATAGCAGTTCGAGTAGTGGTAGGAAAAGGGATTAGACTAATTTTGCTTCCGATGATGAGTGATGTTCGGTAAGCGCCTCATGACTTTCTTGAGCCGAAGGTAATAAAACTTTAAATGCCGTTCCGACACCCTCTTTGGAGCTAACGTTAATTTGCCCCTGATTAATCTCGACAAAACGCTTACAAAGGCTCAAACCTAAGCCCGCACCTTTTTCACCTGCAGTTCCTTTAAAGCTGGCTGTAATACGTGGATGGAACAAATTTGTCATTTGTTTTTCGGTCATGCCTAAACCAGTGTCCCGAACTGTTATTTCTATATTTTTATCAGCTTGTCTCGCTTCAATAAAAACTTTTCCGGATCCATCAATGTCGGTAAATTTCAGTGCATTTGACACCAAGTTTTGAATCACAGAGGTCATCATATTGATATCGGCATAGATGTTTAAATCATCTGGAACATCATTGACCAGTTCAATATTTTTTTTCAACGCTAAAGTACGCAAAACATCACAAACGATATTGCTGACTTGTCTAAGCTTAAAGTTAATTGGGTGATAAACAAAACGCCCACCTTCTGCCATCGCCCATGTCAGTAAACTTTCAAGCAAGTTATAGGTCGATTGTGAGGTGTCGTATAAATAATCTGCAATATTTTGAATGCTAGATTCATCTAAGGTTTCACGCTCTTTGGCCAGTACTTCCGAAAACCCGAGCAGTCCATGAAAAGGCGCTCGTAAGTCATGCGAAATAATCGAGAAAAATTTAGTTTTACTTGAGTTAATGGCAACTTGTTGTTCATAGAGTTCGTTTAACTCTTCATAGTTAAACTTCAATTCGACTTGCTGCATAAAAGTAGAACAGTAATCGAGCAACAATTGAGTATCGTCATCTTCAAATGTAGCTGCATCGTCATCGAAAAAGACAGCGAAGCCCATAGATGTTTTATCAGGGTGTAAAAGATGCACGGCCAACGCCCTGCTGCACTCGATGTTTAGTTCTTTTAAATAGTTGGTTAGGTTTTGATAAGAAGGATGTGAGTGATTAATGATCTGTTGTTTAGCAAAGCACTGCTTTAAATGTTTCGAAGGCTTAAAAGAAATTGCCGTCATGCCTTCGGGGCAACGATGCCAAAAGTAAGGTTCTTGATTAAAAGTTAATAAGGCTTTTTTACAATTCAAAAGTCGAAGACTAAACCGGAAAAATTGCTCAATGTAGTTCTGCTCGGCATTTAATCCAAGCAACAGAGAGATTCTACAAGCACTTAACTGCTCAACCTGATTTAGTTCTAAACGCTGGAATGTCATTGCCCGCCTCACAGATTTTGTCGTTTTTGGTCGGAAACGCTCTTAAAAAAATGTACTTATAATCATTATGATCTACTACAAACTTTAACACAGTACATAAAAAGAGCAACGTTCTTTTCGAAATAGAAATGTGAAGTTTCAATTAAAGGTTTTCAGATACATAAAGTGGGTATGCTTTAGAAAAATACAACAAATTTTTTAAGGGAGAGAATTGTAAGATTGTAGAAATGCGAGTTCAGAATACTGATAAAAAGATAAATTTAGCTTTAAATTTTTAACCATTACAATTTAGATAGATTAGAGTTCAAGCAAAAGACAACTTAAACTCAATCAACAGATCCCTCATGGGAGCAATAAATGCAGCTATACCCAAACTTAATTGGCATGATCATGGGCATTATTTTAAGCAGCTCTATGTTCTTATATCTGGTCGCCTAAAGCCAAGCCCCTTAGTGGGGGCTTTATAATTTATTGTGATTCATCCTCTGATTTCTTTTTGTTTTTTTCTATACTTAATTCACTATCAGAGTTTTTTGATTCTTTATCACTTCCTAACTTACTTCCGATGGTACTACTGGCTTGCTCAATTGCTTTTATCGCAATATTTGAAATATTAGTTGGGATATCTTTTACAGCATCTTTTGTATTTTCAACAATACCTGCATCTTTGCCAAAATAGTCAGGTACTAAACTAAGATGAACATCGTTACGAACTGGTTTATCAAGACTGCCAATAAATGGACTTAATGTATTAAGTTTAAGATACATATTTTCACTTTGACGCCAGTGATTATAGGCACGCATTGCAATACGACTAGCATAAATAACAGCTAAAAAGAGAAGTAATGAAAAGCTCAATCTAAAAATAAGGTAATTAAAAGCATATTTTTGAGTTGCATCGCGTTTTACAGTTAAATCATTTATACATTCCTTGTAAGGCTTTACTGTCACAGAAGTAGTATTTGTGTTATGTTCTTCTTTTGGATAAGTATTTTCACAAGATTCGGTACTAACGTATTGCTGATAGTAATTGTTTATACCTATATAGGCACTAACAACAGATCCTATGATAATTAATGCACTTATACCAGTAACAATAAAATAAGAAATTTTTTCAAAATTAGATTTTTCATAATAGTGAGCAGACATTTCACTTACAGCTTTGTTTGTCATTTTATCTTGATAAAGTTCGACATCACTTAACAAAGCATCTAACTCAAGGCTATTGTTTACTAACTTAGTTTTTAGTTCTTTAACTTGAGGTTCTAATTCTGCTTGATACTGCTTTTTTAAATCGTTAAGTGAAGTCTGATAAGAAAAAAAAGCCTCATCTGCTCGCTCTTTAAACAGTATTTTTTGTCGGTCAAAATTTTCATTTTTATTCTTTTTATAATCATCATTCAAAATAGTAAAATAATTTGAAAGAGTGTTTAACCTATCTTCCAATACTACCAATTTATTATTAAATTCATCATTACCCTTATTAGAACTCCAAACAATTTTATCAACAGCAATAATTGAATTACCATACAATTCAACAAAACTTGATGAATTTGAGATAACACCCACTTTGTCATTATCGAATAAACTATATTCTTCTTGCCAATCTCTAATTTTCTCCAAAAACCAAATAATTCCATTAAAAAAACTTTTAAAAAAGAAAGTATAATCGACGGTCATTTTGTTAATATTAAAAATATTGTTTTTTAATCTTTCTTCAAATTTATGAATATAACCTGACACTTGTTTATATGAATTGTGATTTGTATTTATTAAACTATCAGTAAAAATAATAATATTTTTTAGCAAATACAAATTATGACTTACATTTACTGAATAATGTTTTTGTAAATCAATTAAAATAGCATCATTCTTAAATTTGAGATCATATCCTTCAAGCACTAATGCTATTTCACTAAAAAACTTTAGATTTTTAATCTCTTCATTATTAAACATCATCTAATCTCAAATTACGGAATTCGAACAAAATAACCTTCAGAAAGCTCTCGCAAAGGCTCAGCAATACGAACTAAAACTCTACCTAACAACGTTCCCAACTTTTCATGAATTTCCCGTTTTTTTAAGTACTTCCATAGCGGCTTTCACCATTTCAGTTGTGTTTTTCATTTGATCTTGCAGAATATTACTTGTTTCATCATTACTTTTATTATCGACATCACGTCCAAAGTACTTCATTGCTAGTTCCTTCCTTAAATCGGCAACTAGCGGATCTTCATTCGATAAATTAGCTACATAACTTGGAAATGCTTCTAACTCTAATTTAGTCTGCTTACATTGATCTGCCATTTTTTGATATTTTACAGACTGTTTTAAGAAATAAGTAATGAGTGTAATGGATGTTAAAACTAAACTACCTTTAAAAAAATAATAATCATAACCAGTTAACCCAAAGTAACCTTTAGTCACTAGAGAAAACCATATTACTGTTAAAGATAGAAAAATTAAAAAAATAAAAAGCATTCTATTAGTATCTGATTTATCTTGATTTTCTTTTGCAGCCAAATCGTAGTAATCATGAATTTTTACATTTTTCGTTTGCTCAATAATTGTTTTCACATGCTCAATATAGTCTTTAAGCTCTTTTTCTCTTATTTTTAAATTAAGTACAGTTTTTTCATTTTCTTCTTTATAACTCAAAAACTCTTCAGATTGAATTTCTCGTTCTACTACAATTTGATGCAACCTTAAGTCACTATTTAAAGTTAATAAAAATCTATTAAATTTTTGCCAATTATTAATTGTTTCCAATTGATCTACACTATTAACCAGCAATGCCGCAATCTCATTAACTACTAGTCTGTTTTCACTTTTTAATTTCCTTATTAAACCACCTATTAATTTTATACTCTCTATAACATTATCAACACGTCTATTTGTACTTGATATATTCTCTAAGGGAATGTCAATTTCTTTTGATTTTGCAATAATTTTATCATTAAGTTTATATAAACCTGCCCTTAATCTATTTCTAATTCTATTAAAATTTTCATTATTTTCTTCTTTTCCTTCGATCAAAGAATTAACACCCAAATCACTCATTCCCCACCCCAAAAATTATTATAAAGTCTTGACGCGTAATAGTATCTAAGCTTTCCCAAACTTTCTACAATAAAAACTGAACCAACAAAAAACCCCTAAACCGTTAGCTTAGGGGTTTTCGTAGAATCTTACGATTCTGAATATGGTCCCGAGGGTCGGACTCGAACCGACACGTCATCTTATTGATAATAAAAACAATTTTCAATAATAAATTTATGTTGGATGTACTTATGGATGTTTATTATATTAAGCATGATCAAGTGATTATTATTTAAACAAACAATTCTATATGCATGCAGTAACTCAGAAAATGATGTCTAACCTACGTCTTTCGTGAAAGTCTATAACTACTTAATAGAAGTATTTGTAAAGCTCCTTATGGAGCTTTTTTACTTTTCATTATTTTAGAAGCAAGTAAAGTAGCCCCTACTCCAAGACCAATTAAAGGGTTTGTTACTATAGCTGCTGCTGCCAAAGAAGAGGCTGTAATAACTACTACAGGATGATTTACAAAAGCAGAGGATTTCGAGGTATATTCATTAAATTGGTTTTGTAGTTGTTGGACATCAAGATCAGGTTTTTTTTCAACTAAATTTCTAACAGATCTTTTTAATTCAAGTGTTATATATTCTTCAAAGTTTGCGAGTGTAACCTTGTCATCATCATCTATCATTTCAAATCTTTGAGCTGTTAAAAACATTACTTCTTTTGAAACAAGATAATCTAATAATTCTTCCATAACTAACATTATGTTACTTATTCTAGTACCAATTAACTCAGCCAGCATAAGCAGGAACTCAATATTTACAGATGATTCTCCACGTTCAATTTTACCAATAGCAGCATGAGTCATTTGGAATTTTTCACCTAAATCTGCTTGCTTCTTAAAACCAGCCTCAAGTCTAATTTGATTGATAACGTATCCATTCACAATATCTACAGTACAAAATTTATCCATATTATTAACCTCATATAAATTTTTAACAGCTCACAGCTGTTATTATAATTTAATTAAAACATTGTGCAACAAATAGTTGCATAAAGTGCGTAATAATGAATATTATACCTAAATCGGAGCGCAACGATAACAATTCAAATTAACCTATATAAAGGGAAAAATGTCTCATGACATCATCACAAACAAACTTAATCACTAATGCAGCATACGACCAAATTAAAGCAAAACTAGTTACTGACCGCTCCTACGAAGAGCAAGACTTTATTGACCAATATGAAGAAGATAATGGTATCACTGGGGAATCTGAAACAACTGAAGTAATTCCCCCATTAGTTTTAAATGCGCAACAAAAAACAACTCAAGAACAGCAAACAACACTGTTCCACCCAAGTTCAGTTGAACCTGATTCGAATATGGTTGAGTTCTTCAGTACTTCAGATTCAATCCTAGACTCACAACTACCTAAGTTTAAAGATGAACGGATCAAAACACTTTTCAAATTGTCTGGAGCCTCTTCAATTGGTGCGAAGTGGTCTCGTCACACAATTATTGCTTCAGTAGTTGAAGAAAACTATGGACGACATTTTGCTAATACAGTTGGAATGTTAAGCTTTGCTCACAGTACACCAAAAACTCCTCTCAGCAAGGCTGTTAAAGAAGCACAGTTTATATGCCCATACATTACAATTGCTGCTACATGTATTGATGCACCACGTAACACACAACTTGATGGTGTACAAGATGATCAAATCAAACGTGGTAACGAGTTACATGTTCATCTCACACCATCTAAATATCTTCCCAACGATAACAACATTGCAATTTTAGAAGATATTTTTGTAAATGAAGTGATTCCTGATGGTGAAAAGCTGACAATCTTTTCTAGCTCAGTACAACGTTCACGTTACCTTCTTTCATTATTGAATGAAGCACAAGTTGCTCAGCCTTTAATTGAAAAGCTTAAGGCAAGCTGCCCTCCTCAAGTGAAAGCAGAAAAGTACAATGGATGGATCGGTATCTTGGCAATGGCTTTATTAACAAGCCAAGAGCATTTTTATCAAATGTGGGAGCTAATGATTGAAATATCTGGTACTGAGCCACTAGCAAAAAAAGATAAACTAGCAGTTGCTTTAGAATTAGTTATTCCTACATATGAAACAATGTTAGAAGGGTGCAATGTAACTACGAATCAAACAATCTCAACAACAATGTTAAAAACCTTGCTAAAAGGCATTGGATACAACGAAAGTGGTCTAAGCGATACATTTGCTGATCTAGGTTTTCTGTTGAAAGAATACAAATCAGGCATTCCACTACCTGAATTGAAACTAGCATATGAAGCACTTGTACAAGATAATGATAAACGTATTCAAAGCTACCGTAAGCAATTAAATACATAATCAATAAACTACAAAAGGCTCGATGCTAATCACATCGAGCCTTATTTTTGAGAGTCATATAGTTTAGAAAAAATTCCATCATCTAATAGCAAATATTTTAATACCTTATATAGTAACCGCTACATAGGCTATTTTACTTTAAGATTAGTTTCTGAAGCCTTAAGCAAACATGATAGATACTGTTCATTTGAAAATTCCTCTATCACTTTTTTCTTCATTTCTTTCTTTGACTGTATTGGTACTTCAAAAGCTTGTTGAACTAAAATAAGTGCGTAATTATCCAGTGCCTCTCTATATTTATTACCAAAATATATTGTCTTTTCCGCTTTTATTTTATCTGTAGTTTCATCTGCTCGCTTCTTAAAAACAATAGGAATGTTAGCTGACATTCCTAATAACGTATCTGTAATTTCTGAAGCTTTCATACCTCTCTGTCTTAATATTTGAGTTGTTTCTGCCATTGCCTCAAGAGTTTTGCACATACTTTGACTAGATTCAGCATCAGTTTCAGCAAAACTATATGTAGTAAAAACTGTACAAAGAATAAAAATTATCTTTTTCATACTTATAAACAATGTGAGCTTTAAGTTGATGTTATTCATCTTAATTTGTATTCATAAATAAACAAATAAAAAACACTATACAACGAGTTCAAGATAGAAATGAAATTGTAAGAATCCAATTTTTATAGATCGACCTTTAAACCTTGCTATCGCTTACGTTTACAATACCATCGAGTACAGAGCAGCTATTAAAAGTAGTTAAATTTTTAGCTGGACTAAACTTGTAACGTCTTACAAGAGTTGCTATCTCACACTTTATTAACAGAGTTACAAGTTTAGCCAGCATCCAACCGACTGCACAATATCTGAAACACAATGAAAGTCACCAAGGGCGTGGAGGATATGTTTCCTTTGAATACAATTATTTCCTGAAGTGAATACGCTACAATCAAAATTTTAAATAAAAAACTTCCTCCCTAAAAAACTACCCTATCAATCGGAGCATAAAGGGTATGGGGGCACTTTTGATATACCGCCTATTTCTCTGTATATTTAGCAGATGTACAATACCTAGGGCATTTTTGGAAAATCTTAAGCTATTTACCTATAGCTATAGAATGCTCTCATTTGCGTTTACAGCTCTTTATTTTTTTATGGCATAAGGTATCAAATATTGTTTTTAAATCGCTCTAACAAGAGCCTATGAACTATTAACAACTATACAAAACAACTTTAATATAAATTAAAATTACGCGTATATATTTTAGATGATTCTATTAATTTGACATAGCATGTCAGCTAAATATAAAATCGATCTATTATAAATATCAACCGCCACATACAATTCTACTATTCCAACATATAGACATCCGAAATAACCCTAAATTCAACAAATAACAAAACACTAATAATTACTTTAAACATCTAAATATATGCTTTTCTTAAAGCTACATAATAAATGTGTATTATATAGATATATATCTATCACTATCCCCTTTGTATCTATCTATATCTTACACATCCTTACATTACATAAAAATTATAATTTAAAGAGAAACTAATAATGACTGATCCAAAATACTTATTAAAAACACCTACATTTAAAGGTTATGCTGTAAACCCATATTACTCATTAAGAAAGAATTCATTAGAAACCATACACTCTTCAATGCTATGGTCCTTAGAGAACATTTCAAAGCCTAGAGCAATGCACATCACTATAGGACTTACAGACAAGGATACCTTCTGCATAGAGAAGTTTAATCGCCGTCTAAAGAATAAATTTAAAGATGAAGGCTTAGTACATCTCTATAGTTTTGAACTATCAGAAAATGATAACCATCACTTACATTGTATGTTCATCTACAATGCTGAAGTACATCGTAGCTACTACACTGTTTATAAGATGATTTATGAGTGTGCTATGTTGGATGGAGTTAGAAAAGAAGAAGTAATAAGAGAACGGACAAGCTAATGAAGTTAGATGGACTATTGCTTATCAAGAAGGTAAGAACTTCCCTGTACATTACTTAAGAACAGAAGAACAATTCATAGATGCAATGTACAGATACAGTTATCTAGCTAAAATTGATGATAAAGAAGGGATAAGACGTAAAGGTTTTGGAGTTATTAAAGTACCCACTAAATCAAAATAAAATTTATATTTCATTACTCATGTTATTAATACACTCTCTTCTATTATAGAGAGTGTATATTTTATAAGTCCATCTTAAATTGTTTTGTAATTTTATCTACATCATCATTAAGTTTAGATAAGTATTGTTGTGACATAAAACTAGGAATTTCTATCCCATCAAGAAATAATTTTTCATCATAAACATATCTTAATTGTATAAATCTTATTTTAAAAATGTAGTTATTCATTAATTCAGAATATTTCTTCTTATTTAAATAAGCTGTTAACACCCCCTTAGTAAAGGCAATATACATATCATTAAGTGTAAAACAAATTTTAAAGTACTCATCACTTACAGCTTTAAAAGGATTATCAATACAACCCGAAACCAAATATAAAGCTGTTATCTTTCTATCTAGCTCATCAAAATCTACTGTTAGTTTATCCACCTCTCGTTTAAAATCCTCTCTTCTAATATTTAGTAAATCTTGAAAATTAGCACCCTTATAAATCTTATGAAGTATTGTGTAATTATTATTCAACTTCAATCTCATGATTGATCTATGCAAAGAAGAAAATGAAGATTGTACTTCTATTAGTAAATCTAATGATTTTTCATGATGGGCTTGAGCTTTCCAATCAGTAAAGAGTATAACTGCTGCATAAGGAGCTAGAATACTCATCACTATTGAGAACACATCTTTTACAAAAGAAACATTTACACTACTTCTGTCCCATAAGTAAGCAATTCCACAAGTGGTGATACTTACAATCATACAAATTACAAATGCTACTAGAATTTTATTGATTAACTCTTTTTTCATAAAATGAATTTACTAAAAGTATATGTATTAAAGATATGAAATTATGCATCGAAATACTACTGTTATGCTATATCAAAAATTTAAATTACTTTAATTTTCAATATTTTATTCACAAACCCCAAGCTGTAGGAAAGTTCAATATCGCTCATATACTATAAAGTACAAAAAGCTTCTTAAAATATACTTGCCTTTTTACTGAAGAAAATCGAGTCATACTTTCCAGTCACCAATTCTATTATTTACATATAAGTTATTATTTTAGTTTGAATAGTTTTACTCATATGTTTTCATTTTAATGATAAAGCTCATTTTATTTTAACTTCAATCGATGATTAGAAAATACAAAAACAACGATTTGGGAGCTAAAAAATCAACCAGACTTTTATGTATATAATTTTAAAGAATACTAATACCCCAACATTACTTATTAAAATAATTTTCTTTTAGAGCTACCTTATCAAACTTAAAAAGGTTAAAATTAAAACAACAAAACTTTACAAGAAACAACAATCATGCCTATTAAAGATCAAAGCCTTTTATATCATCTTACAGATATCAATAACTTACCATTAATTCTACAACATGGTCTATTATCTAGAAGCCAATTAAGCACTTTTTCCGATATTGCAGACCAAGAAATTATTAGCTCAAGGAGGATTTTAGGATTAGAAAATTATGTTCCATTTCATTTTTTTGCTAAAAGTCCATTTGATGGCATAGTTCAAAAAAGCAATACAGATAAAACATTTATCTTGATCACGGTACAAAGAAATCTAGCAAAAACCAAGAATTGGGTTATAATTCCACAGCACCCATTATCAATGGAAACTGCCCAAATAATGGATTATAGTAGCGGTATTGAAGCTATTGATTGGGAGGCAATGGAGTTACGGGATTATGCAAATCAACATAGTAGAAATGTTTGCATGGCCGAATGCTTATCCCCTGATACAGTCCACCCCAGTTTATTTTTCTCCATTTTTGTTAAAGATTCTAGTAGCCACAAACAAGTTATGCAGTTAATTACACAGTATGGTTTAACCTGTCATGTAAATGTAAACCCCAAGATGTTTATTTCATAAGGTAAACATGGCTAATTACTCAAGAACATTAAATTCAGAAAAAGCTCTGATTTGGCGTATAGTTCATATCGACACTATTTCATCTATTCTAGATAATGGCTTATATTGTCGTACTTACCCAAATGCACCAACTTTAACTTCTATTGGTAATCAAGATCTTATTGATAGACGGTCAACTCATCCAGTACCGATACATCCTTTCGGATGTTTAAATGATTATGTCCCTTTTTATTTCACCCCTTTTTCACCAATGCTATTCAATATTAGTACTGGTCGTGGGGTAACTAAACGAACTAATGAGGAAATTGTAATTCTGGTATCTTCATTGCACCATATCCAAAATTTGGGTCTTAATTTTGTATTTTCTGATATGCATGCTTATTTCCAATGGGCAAATTTTTACAACAATATTAATGATTTAAGTAAAATTGATTGGCCTCTATTACAAAATCGAAATTTTAGTCGTGATCAAAATGATCCATTAAAGTTTGAACGTTATCAGGCAGAGGCTTTAATCCATCAACATTGCCCTGTCAATGCGCTCCAAGGAATGCTGTGTTATAGTAATGAAGTTAAAGCCTCTCTGGAAAAGAAAATTATTACAAGAGGAATTAATTTACCAGTTTATGCTAATCCTAAGTGGTACTTCTGATGATTACTTATACTACAGGCAATTTACTTGAAGCCCCTGCTGAAGCATTGGTAAATACTGTAAATACAGTAGGTGTTATGGGGAAAGGGATTGCTCTTATGTTTAAAGAACGATTTCCTCAAAACATGACTGCTTATGCTCAAGCATGTAAAAAAGGTATGGTAATTACTGGTAAAATGTTTATTACCGAACCTCAAGAATTAGTAGGGCCACGTTGGATTGTTAATTTTCCGACAAAACAACATTGGAAAGCTGACTCTAAGATCGAATGGATTGAAGAAGGGCTAATAGATCTACGTGAATTTTTAATTAGGAATAAAGTAAAATCAATTGCTATCCCTCCTCTTGGTGCTGGTAACGGCGGATTAAACTGGGATACTGTAAAACCAAAAATTGAAGAAGCATTAAGTGATTTAAATGATATTGATATTTTAATTTATGAGCCTAGTGTTAAATACCAAAATATCGCTAAATCTACTGGTGTAAAAAAACTTACTCCAGCTCGTGCTCTAATTACAGATCTAGTAAGAAGATATTGGCTCTTAGGCTTTGACTGTAGCCTATTAGAAATTCAAAAATTAGCTTGGTTTCTACAAAGACTTATTGAAATAAATGGGTTACCGAATCAACTCAAATTGAGTTTTGAGGCTCAAAATTATGGTCCTTATGCCCATAATTTAAATCATTTATTAAACTCACTTGATGGTAGTTATTTAACATCAGAAAAACGAATACCTGATTGCCAACCATTAGATGTAATTTGGTATAATCAAGAAAAAACTGAACAAATCTCTATTTATTTAAAAACTGAGGCTAAAGAGTATCTTCCTATTCTTGATAAGGCTTCCCGTCTTATTGATGGTTTTGAATCTCCTTTTGGTCTAGAACTTCTCGCTACAGTTGATTGGATAATAAATAAAATGGAAAGTGAACCAACAGTGAACAGTATTAAAGAGTATCTTGCGAAATGGCCAGCAGGAGAAAGATGGGCTAACAGAAAACTTAGCTTATTTGATGAGAAAAGTATTGCCTTTGCTTTAAAGCGTTTACAAGAATCAGACCTAAGTGTCCAATAAAGCTAAGAGGCAGTTATTAACTGCCTCTTAGCTTTATCAAAGTTATGAAGAATCTAATTTATTTTAAATCTTCATTTATAGGCTAACTCAAAAGAGTTCACCTCTTCTAAAACATAGGTAATATGGTGGCTTGTATCAATTGCAACCCATTGCGTTGAGTTACCTATAAATTTCTTAACACCATTTGCACATTCAAAAATTTTCTTATCACCCCAGCTATAATCATCTCCTTCATAATAAATAGAGTTAACTAAACGTTCTGCTAATTGTTTCCTATGTGCTTGATTACCATCTCTTGAAAATGGATGTCCTCTCACAACAAAATAATTTAAATCAATAGTGTAAACAATCTTTCCATTAGTATGCTTATTACGAATCTCTTTTTCGGGAGTAGGATGTCTCGCCCCATGATCACCAAATTTCAATCTCATATTTGGGAACATTTTTCTTAAAGTTTGCCATACGACCATTTCTTTCCGCAGAACAGGCCCATCTGTATCATGATCATGAATTGCCTCTGCCACACTTTCTGGATATGAAGCACCACTTATAGCAATGTATTTAAAATCATATTCTGAAAGTATTTCTAGAAAATCTGAGGACTTACTCAACATCTGTTCAACAGTTATGCGATTAACACTAACATCACCAAAATCCAATAAAATAGCACAATTACTTTCTGATAATTTTAAATCAGAAAGTATGGAATCAAGCTGTTCTTTAAAAAAATCTGGTTCATCAATATCATACATTGCGTCCCCATCTAATCTAATACAAAAATACGGTGCGTCAGGATAATTTAAATTCTTCATCGTATGGTTATAAAGACTACTCATTTGATCAAACCAACGATCATATCCAATAACAGGAACGACCTTTACTCCTAATGTAAATAATTTGTTATATGTATAAGTAAGAAAATGTTCACCATTTTCTAACAGAGCTTCAGAGGGCTTCCAAAAATAGCCATCTACTAAAGCAATATTACCATTCCACAATACACCTATCCTTTCACAACGCTTTGTCACATCAGCTATTCTTGATGCATCTTTTTTAAATACATTAGGCATATCAAACAAAGGATGAAATAACGGTTGTATTTGATACTGGAGTTGCTCAGCTCGGATACTCTCTATTGCATCCAACTCACCTTTCTTTGCTTTCATAATTGGAACATATTCTGGTACTTTCAACATTTTCTATTCCTCAATACTTATTAAACGGGAATTGGTTAATAATGCTTTGACCTGATGCTGACCAATTAAGTCTGAAAACAAAGTATAATTTCCCAACTCTTTTCGAATACGCCCTGCAATAATTGCTGGATGAACTCTCAATTCTTTAGCTAACTTTTCAATAGATTCTTTACTTGGTGAGATAAATGCGTCTGTACGTCTTAATACTCCTCTCGGTATAAATGCTTCTCTTGCTAATCTGTTAGCCTCAGCTTCTCTTCTATCTTCCGAAGTTGATGCATCTAAATCATCCAGAAATGCTTCTGTTTCATCAACATGTTTCCAAATGTGGGCACACTCATGTAGTAAAGTAAACCAGAAGTTATCTAATCGATCATATCTTAAACTCATCCCAATAATGGGTGTTCCATCACTGTCTTTTAGCGCAGCGCCATCAAGATGTGTACCTTTTAAATGAGGTTCAATTACTACAGCAATCCCATGTTTCTCTAAATATTCAATAGCAAGTATTGGTCCATGTTCAAACCAGCTTAATTGAGCTAATTCTCTTAAAAAACTATTATTTATTAGGTTAGGGTCGTATTTTCCTAAACTATTTTTTTTCTCTCTAGCTTGAAGTATTACTCTAGCCAACCATGCATACAATGCATACATTGTATTAGGGGTTTGAGCATCACCTGATAGCTTCCGTTTAAAAGAAGCAGCACCAATTTGCAAGCCTGATTGAGCAATATATCTTTGAATAATACTTTCAGTTGAATCACTCACATCTGATAATAATGTTTTCAACCACCCTCTATTTTTCATCTCTTTAATAGGAAATTTTGACCAATCTATATTATTTTTATCTAACGTATTTTTTGAGTTAGATAAACCAATTAATGTGTCCACAGATAAGCCTAAACCTACGGATAAAGCACGAATCATATCTACAGTTAAAGCCCTTTTGCGATTAAGAACTTCAGATACTCTACTTGTTGTTCCAAAATAAGGGGCCAAATCAGCTTGCTTCAATCCTTTTTCATGCATTCTAAATAAAATTGCATCAATAGGATCAGGAGCTTCAATTGGGTACTGTTTATTTTCATAATCTTCGATAAGAACTGATAATAATTCCAACTGATCACTTTCAGGACTACCCACAGGAGGATTTAGCGCAATTAAAGCATGCACTTCGTCAAGATAAGCTTGGTACTGCTCTCTTGTACGAATAACTTTAAATTCCATTGATAGCATCCTTAGCATTTACATCTTTAATAATCGCAACTCTTTGAGCAAAAGCGATTTGTAGACAAATAACCCAATTAGAGTTATATATCGAGAATTCGAAACAATGATTTTCCAAAATAGAAACTCTTGGAAACTGTTTCACGATATCTTCAGTATGCCGCCAATGGGCATCACGAATTTCGGAAATCCAGCTCATAAGCCACTTTTTGGCAAATTCGCATTCAATAACTGTTATTTTATCAAGACCTAAAAGCTTCATTTAAACTTATTCCCAATTTGGGAATAATTTACAACACAACAAAAAACAATTCAATTCCCATTTTGGGAATAACATCTTTTTTATTCTAAACATTGAACTATGTCTGATTTATAAAAGGCAGTAAAATCACGAACATAATTTAATTTAAGTTATTATTTTTATTAAAAATAATCTTTTTCCATATAAACAACTACAACTAACTAATTTACTAGATATTCCAACTGATCTAACATTTGTGAAAGTTCATGAGGTATGAAGTAGTAGTATTCTTGCCTATATACTCATAGTCCAAATCCATGCTTGATCTAGTTATTCAAATCCATAAGAGTAGTTTTATTTTTAAATTTTAAGTTTGGGTCCCAGTAATCAATATCTCGGGAAACTCTTTCACCGCTTGTTAAGCAGCTAACTTGCACAGTAGTACTAACATCAAAGAAGCAATTTGGATAATAAGTATCTAATATGAATCCACATCTTTGTTCATATTCCCATGCGTAGGAACAATCCGTACCCTCTTCACATGGATTCCGCACTTTACTTTTGTCTTCAAAATTACTTGGATGCTTTAGACAATCGCGTAATGCTTCTTGAGGACCAGCATAGTTAGCAATCCTGTCATCTACAACTATATTATTATTGTCAAAAACATTAGTTGTAGCTTCATTTGTCGCATTGCCTACTTGGTCACTACTCTCTTCTGTTGGACTTATTGTTTCATGCATATCAGTAGTAGTATTTTCATTTGAATCGTAGGATGATTCCGCTACAGGAGCCTCTTCAGGGACACTCTTCAAAGCTTTAGGTACTTTAAATAATAAAATTGCAAAAACAACGAGACCAATGATTAACGTATATTTATTATCTTTTAAAAAACTACTTTTTTTGTGAGTTGTATTTTTTACACTCGAATAGTCCTGATCAGTATTATTTATTGAAGGTGGCAGCTTAACTTCGCTTATTTTCTTATTTAAAGAATTCCCATACTGAGGCAATCCACAATATGGACACTTGAGTACTTCACTTGAAATCTCATTCCCGCATTTAAAGCATTCTATAAGAGCCATCTTATTATTCCTTCTAGATAAAGCGTAGAATTATTAAAGTTTTAATAAGACATCTCTGGCATGGTTAATTTCTGCTGCCTTTTGCTCAAGAATTTCTCTTACTGCATCAGTGACACCAACATTACGATCAGAATGAAAGTCTCTTATTTTTATACGATGAGCTTTCTTAATCTCATCAGTAGATGCATGAATTGATATACCTAAAATCTTTGCAGCAAGTTCTCTTTCATTAGGCTCTTCTACTACAGGAGTCTCTTTTTCTTGTTCTGATGCATGCTTAATAAAATTCTCAAGCTCTTCAATACAATAGTTACGTTCTAGACCTATATTTGAACCAAATTGAAGAACTTCTGTTTTGAAAACTTCTATATTTCTACAAGTATTAAATATCAAAATCATCACTTTAATATAGATTTCAGCCTTCCTAGGTTCATTTGGTTGAAGAGCAAGAAAATCTCGAATTGATTGTGAGATAGTTGGACGACTACTTAATTTAATTCGTTCTCGTAGCAGTACTATTTCATTATCATTTTCACAGGCTTCAATAAATATATTCTTAACAAAGTTTACCTTTTCTGGGTTCCAAGTCGGTTCATGGAGTAAGGCATAGCTACAAACAATATCTACACATGGATAAATTTGCTCAATTAAGCTTTTTCCCAATTTTATTGATGGTTCAACTTTATTGTTATTTAGGTATGGATCAATCGTTCCACTCTCGTCTTCTTTAAACGGAAGAGCTGCAAGATAGCCAATACCAAACCCGATAAAGAAACCTATAGGACCAGCAATAAAAAACCCTATAACACCAAAAATCCAACGTAGCACTTTATTTTCCCCACTAATGAATGCATAAAACTATGAAAAGTTATTCGCCTTATGGGTTTTCATTAAGAAAATATAATGCTGCTTTTTTCTTACCATTAAATACAATGGAGTCTAAATAAGGATAAGTTCCTTTTTGGTCAGCTCTTAAATTTGCGTAATCTACAAATGTCTTTTCTTTTAATACTTTTCTTGCTTGATCAACACTAGCATCAAAAACAACTATGGTGTCACCAGCATAACCACATCTATTTTCACCACTGATATCACAAACACCTCTCTGTACGCCAATGACATTTAGCCCATGAACTTTTAGCCCTTTTACTTTCCATGTAAAAAATTCTTCTGTTTTCTCTGATGGCTTATAGACACGAATACCATTACTCAACCAATAATCAATAAATCCATTATCTACAAATTTAAGAACAGATTCATAAAAAACAGGCGCATATCCGTCATTATTAATTTTTGAAAAATACTTTTGATAACCATCAAAATTTATAGTTTCAGAATATGGATTAGGCTGCTCAGATTCTAATTTATAGCTTTTCCCATCAAATTTATAAGTTTTGTAGACATTATAAGGAACTATCTTAGGGGCATCTTCAAAAGATTTCCGTATATCCTTATTTCCCTCATAGAGAATTGCTAAATCATAAACACCATTGCTTTCTTTACTTTTATCTAAGAAGTAAAAAGAGTCATATTCATACTCTGAATTATTTTCTGGTCCCCAACCTTTTGATGCAAAACGAATATTATTTTCAATATCATATATTTTCTTATTATTTTCATCCAAAACAACAATATAAGCAGGATTATTAGTTTGACCACCACCATACGTTAAGCGAATCAAGAATCCTTTGTAATGGCTACCAATATTTATAGGGTCACTATTCATAATATGATCATAAGTCATATCATCTATAGCTGCCATTCCTGAACTTCCATTGACTAGACCGTCTTTTGAAGTTCTTGCAATCAGTTCATAGTTATCGCCTGACTTTTTGAATAAGAATAAATCTAGGTCTGTTCCTTCTGATAAGATATTAGCGTACTCAGCATTTTTATGTGTAAAAGCAACTAAGTAACGATCTTCACCATTATTTTGATATGCTTTAACGCCTCTATATTGATATGCAGAAAGCTCATCTTTTAGATATGAAAAAAATTTATATTCACTTTCCTTAGCTTTATTAAATTTATCTAAGTCTTCTTTACTCTTTAAATTATTTTCACTGACTGGTGTGTATAGCGTGTTAAATAATTCTTGAGCATTACTTAAGTCCTTGACCTCTAGTCTGCCATCTTTCTTTTCTAAAGGTAACGTTTTTTGCTGAACTACTGTATCAGTAGCAAGTTGAGGATTCTTACCAGCATACAAGTGATAGGAATATATGGACGCGCCTAAAGTACAGGCGATAAGACCTAAAGTTATTTTATTAATTTTCATTCTGAAATTCCCTTCTTTATGGTGGCAGAACGAGAAAGGGTTCGCAGACTAGCATGAACTCAGACTAGCACACCCGAAGGTGTCCCTCTCCCGTCCTACCGCTACGGCAAAGGGACGAGTAGTCACCACACAAAGTTATACCTCAGAAAGAATAACTCTGATGCGGAAGTTCATGAGCAGTCTGCGACGACTGACTGACAATGTGGTCAGCGACTAGATGATAATTGTTAGTGATTGTAATCGTCAATAGTTTTTAATTAATTGAAAAAAATAATTAAAAAAATTTATATTATTATTTTAGTTTAAATCTTTAGAAGCTCTTTCAAATATCTTTTTAGCATATCCATCATGATTATAATTTGTTTCTTCACATATAACTTTTCCTGTAGATTCCTCCATCCTTGATAACAATTTAGCTCCTGACCAACCTAATACTATTGACCTGATATCATTAGAGAGGTGATTCCATTGTATATTTATTTCACCAAAAATTATAAATAAGTTTATTTCATTATTTTCAAGTAGTGACTTTTTAAATTCTTTATCTTCCTCTAGAAAAGGTTCTGTATTAAATTTCAAATATTCATAATGTTTTTCAACCAATTCTCTAAATTTAATTATGTTATTTTTTGCTAAACTTGAACAGCTCAAATCTATTTCTTTAGTACGCTCCAACAAAGTTTCTAATTTTTTTAATTCAAAAGTTAATTGTATCTCTGAAGAATATATTTCATTTTCATATTTATCATTATCTTCAATAACAGTAGAAATATGAAGAGGTTTAAAATAATCTTTTGCTGCTATATCTACTTTATCAATTTGATCCAAAACTCTAACAATAATCGCTTCCTGTTGGTTAATAATATGTTGTTTTTTCCAGCTATCATATGCTGCAATTGCTACTATAGGACCCAAGGTTGAGGACGTGATAGCAATAACTGAGATATACCAATTTGCAGGTGGAGTATTAGTAGAATGCTTAAATCTATAAAATACTAATCCAACAACTAAAACAATAAATATTATAAAAAAATAAAAAAAAGCCACCTCAAAAAGGCTATTCACGGAACCCACCTCAAAAACCAAATACTATCTTAATTAAATAATCTCTTTAACTTTTCCCAAAAGCTAGATTCTATATCTACACACTGTGTACCTTTAAAATCTTGTACTGTAAGTGTTCCTGATCTCTTTTTGATACAGAAATCTTTGTTATAAGCTTCTCTCACTCCTCCTAAAGTTACACTATAAGGAGTCTTCTCTTTTAATCCTTTAAAGTTCTTAAAATTTTTTTCATTTAGAACAATACATTTATTTTTCACTGGATAGCTCTTTTCGAAAGAACCATCATAATTCCAGTACTCTTTACTACCATGAGTTAAGCCTAATACAACAATACTAAAGTCCCCCCTTTGTTCTGTATCATTAATATAAAAGCATGGTGTATTATTTTTCACCTCTATAATAACTTCTCCCCCTCTATAGGGATTTGAAGTAGCAAAAGCAGTAAAAGGAATTGTTAACAAGGTTAAGAGTATATATTTATGCATAATCAATATCTTTTTGGCTCATGATTATAGTAAATACCTCCATAGTTCTGTGATAACAAAGCTTTATCAGAAGGATTCACAAGAAATTCTTTCAAAACATTTTTTAAGGCAAATTTTTGCATAACATTTTTATTATGTAAAACTGGATAATTATGTCCTTGAATGGGTAAATGATAGGCATCAAAGTAATGGCTAATAATTTCAGCTTGTTGCTCAAAGTTAAACTGTTGAAATTTTTTACCTTGATCATCACACACTAGATCATAGTCATAAGCTTTAGCATCACTATAACCACCTCTAATACCTATCTCGATACCACGCATTGCCGTATTCAATCCTAACTGGTATTGCCACACATGAGCCATTTCATGGATGAACCATATTTTATTAGTCGCTTTTTGATCCTGTGAAAAATCTTTGACCTTATCATAATCTTCATTAGGTAAATGAATGCTACCAAAAGGAGTCATAGCATTTTTACTTCTTGTAGGAATAGATAATAAGCCACCACGAATAATCTCAACCTTTGAATAATCGATTGCATCTTTAAACATAATCTTAGCAAGAGCAATTTCTCCGCCAGTTAACTTTCGACGTGTATTGACAGTTACAGTTGTTGGATTTTTCTCAACGAAATCTTTGCCCTGCAATCTTGCTCTAAGGCTTACAACAGTGTTCATGATCTTTATCCTCTACTACAATTTTTAATTCGATTTCTTCATTTTCAGCACCAGATATAAATTGAGTATATCCTTGTTCGTCTGTCACTCCTTTTGAAAACAAACTTCCTTCTTTATGAATTTCATAATGAACATTAGCTAACGGCTCTGAAGATGATTCATCAACAATCAAAAACTTTTGTCCAAATTCTTTTATTTGATTAGGTTGAAAATTATTAGTAGATGAAGCTGTAGATCCTGTGCTACCACCATTATCTTGAACTACTAGATTCTGTTTTGGAAGTAATTTGCAACCACAAGAAAGTGAATCATTTACTCTTGCAGCAGCTTTACCAAAAATTTGCATATATGGGTCACCTGACACAATAGTTGCAACAACTTTGTGAGTTGGACAACTCGCTTTATCACCCACGCATGCAATAGGAATACCATCAATAAGGAACATACTATTCCCTGAAATTACTTGACCACCACCAGTAGTAGGACATCCAATTGTTATATATGGCGTTGCCATTATTTTATATCTCTTTATTGTCTATTATGAGTTTCCTGATAATAACCATATAGATAACACGGAATTGTTATTTTTATTTAATTAAACTTCTCTTACCTCTGTTCTAAAAAATAACTAAATTATTACTCTTTAATAATTTCTAGATAAAAATCAAGATAAAGGCCTGTTCTAAAATAAGATAGTTTCGGTTCAAAATTTCCAGACATAAGTAATTCTTGTTTTTCCGTTTTTTCTACTAGAAATCCAATATTTTGTAAAACCTGATTTTTTGAAGCATTAGTACCTGTAAAAGCATATACACTAATTTCATTTTCAATACTCGGCAGTCCATGCATTGTATGTTTATCAACAATTTCAAGATCTTGTTGTATTTCATCAACAATATGTCTATTCAATTGATCAATCACATGTAAGTATTGATGAAATTTTCTTGAGTTTATCTCACCTCTAACATATTTTTTAAAGGCTATAGCTATATATTTAGACTGCTTTTCTAAAATCGTATTTTCTAAAATTTTAAAAATCTCAACACCTAATCTTTGATTATCAGTATTATCATTAAAAAATTTATTAACCTCATCTTGATTCAAATCTAATGTTTCAAGAAAAGTTCTTATTTGCATATGATAAAGAGCATCATTACAAAGCTCTGCATACTCGTTAATCTCTTCAGCAGCATTCTTAACTCCACTTCCCAGTCCTAATGAAATATTATCAACTATTGCTAAACCTATATTCTTAGTAGCGATCTTCGATATTTCGCTCATAAAATACTTATTAATCAATTTACATTTCCTTTTTAGTTATCTAAACATACACATCTCAATCAACAATGTATTGTAATAAAGCTAGGCCTTAAAGAACTAGAAATTAAGACTAAAATTTTGTACTTTTCAATTACTATGAAAATCTAGTTTCAAGCTATATTTCTTTGAAAGGTAACTACATTATTTTTTTCTGGGTTAGCATAGTAATAAGGTGAAACATATCCACCTTTTTCAATATCTAAAAGATATTGACTCCACCACTCCATCATTTCCTTTCGTTCTTGTAAGTACTCAGCAACGTGAGTATAAGCTCCAACTACATTATTTCGTTCTTGGTGACTCATTTGTTTTTCTATAGCATCTTTCTGAAACAAGCCGCACTCACCTAATGCAGAACGTGCCATAGCTCTTAGTCCATGAAAGCATAGTTCTGATTGAGTATCATATCCCATTCTTCTTAATGCATCATTGAATGTATTCTCACCTAAAAATTGAGCACCTTTATATGAGCTAGGAAAGATATATTCGCTTCCCATAGTAATAAGCTTTATTTCTTTAAGTATCCCAATTGCATAGTCAGATAAAGGAACAATATGTTGAGTTCTCATTTTGGCTCCACGGTCAGAATGCTTAGCACCTCTTACCTCATTTCTCTTAGGAGGAAGTACCCATTGCTTCTTTACTAAATCAATTTCACTCCATCTAGCAAAACGTAATTCTGAAGAACGTATAAAGATGTGTAGACCTAATAGAATTCCAAACTTGGTTAATGGTTGCCCTGTATCACTTTTTATACGCCGTATTAACTCAGGTAATCTTTCTAAAGATAAAGCTGGTCTATGTTTTTTAGGGGCTGTTAAATCAAGGCTCTCCATCTCTCTTGCATGATTGACTTCGATATAGCCATATTGAACAGCATAGCTAAAAATTAGAATTAGATCGGAACGTATCCGTTGTGCATTATCAGCACTTTTCTCATAAATCTTGTTTAATAACAGTCTTAGGTCACTGGACCGAATATCTGTTATTTGCAAATGCCCAATATAAGGAAATAGATGGTTTTCAAATTTCCTAATTCTTTTCCTTTTAGTTTCTTCATCTAGAGACTTCTTAACTGCATATTGTTCTAACCATGTACGTGTTATGACCTCAAGTGAAAGTTCTTGAGTAGACTTCTTTTTTAATGAGTCTAAATATTCTTTAAGGTCTTTACCTTCTGCCAAGGTACTTAAGTAATCTCTTTTCTTTTCACGAGCTAAGGCTAGTTTATATTGAGGATAGTTCCCTATGGTAATTACTATTCGAACATTTTGCTGGTTCTTATATTGAAATATCCACGTTTTTGTTCCAGAGGCTCTTATACGTAAGTAAAGTCCTTCACCATCAGATAAGTTGTAATCTTTTTCTTTAGGTTGTGAAGCATCAATTTGAGTAACAGTTAAAGGTTTAACAATCCTAGCCATTCTGATTTCATTAACATTTAAAAGAAGTTCTGGATGTTTATATGGATGTTTATTATTTCTATCAAGAGGGCTAATTTCTCAGGAAAAACTTTGAGCAATTTTATAAATCAATTAGTTAATGGAGCATAAATATTTGTTTTCTAAAACAAAAAACCCCTAAGCCGTTAGCTTAGGGGTTTTCGTAGAATCTTACGATTCTGAATATGGTCCCGAGGGTCGGACTCGAACCGACACGTCATCTCTGACAGCGGATTTTGAGTCCGCCGCGTCTACCAATTTCA
>Ga0308168_1001112_pt1 | contig 26109 bp, 22 predicted proteins | sample PhyCR2_FD_202133 | JGI IMG/M metagenome (GOLD analysis project Ga0308168, IMG submission 202133) | Phyllosphere microbial communities from UC Gill Tract Community Farm, Albany, California, United States - DLSLRC.R2 | ecosystem: Host-associated > Plants > Phyllosphere > Unclassified | place: USA...
TCAAGACATAACCTGCAATTTCCTATTCTGATAAACAAAGTGTGAACAAAAAAAGAACTTCCATTTCCTTAAATGAAACAGGAAATGGAAGCTGTATAAGTTACTGCCAGTCCGTATGGAACGTTCCGTCGCGATCGGTCCGGGCATACGTATGGGCTCCGAAATAATCACGCTGGGCTTGCAGGATGTTCGCATTGGAGTTCGCCGTCCGGTAGCTGTCGTAATAAGTCAGCGATGTGCTGAGACATGGAGCAGCGAGTCCGGATAATGAACTTTCAGCGACCACCTGACGCAGTGACGTTTGATAGTCCTGAACTTTGTCCGCGAAGTACGGTGCAAGCATTAAGTTCGCAAGCGACTCGTCTTTCGCAAACGCTTCACTGATGACATTGAGGAACTCGGCACGGATGATACAGCCGCCGCGGAAAATCAAGGCGATTTCTTCGAGACGTAAGTTCCAGTCATACAGCTCGGATGACGTCCGGTACTGTGTGAATCCTTGCGCGTATGCAGCGATTTTCCCCATGTAGAGCGCTTGGCGGATCCGTTCGATCCAGACGTCTTTATCGAGTGTCTCACGGGCTTCCGGTCCACCGAGAACGGAAGCAGCAGCGACACGTTCTTCTTTGACGGCCGAGAGATAGCGGGCGAAGAGGGCTTCCGTAATGATGGACGAAGCAATCCCGTTATCAATCGATTGCATGCTCGTCCATTTGCCTGTCCCTTTTTGACCGGCTTGATCCAAGATGACATCGATTAACGGAAGACCGGTCTCATCATCTTTTTTCCGGAGAATATCGGCTGTAATTTCGATCAGATAACTTTTCAGCTCGCCTTCATTCCAAGACGCGAAGACATCCGCAATTTCTTCCACGTCGAGTCCAAGACGGACACGGAGGAAACTGTACGCTTCCGCGATCAGCTGCATGTCGGCGTATTCGATCCCGTTATGGACCATCTTGACGAAATGGCCGGCACCTTTTGGTCCGATGTAGACGCAACATGGATCGCCGTTCACTTGTGCCGCAATCTTCGTCAAAATCGGCGCGACTTGTTCGTAAGCTTCTTTTGTACCGCCCGGCATGATGGCAGGACCGGTCCGCGCACCGACTTCCCCGCCGGAGACGCCGACACCGATGTATTCGATTCCGTGTTGTTGCAACTGATCAAAGCGGCGTTCCGTATCATGGAAATGCGAGTTTCCACCATCCATGATGATGTCGCCTGCTTCGAGGTGTGGAATCAGCGACTCGATGACCGAATCAATTGCGCTTCCCGCCGTGACCATGACGAAAATTTTTCGTGGACGGGTTAGGGATTGAACAAAATCAGCCACCTCGTAATAAGGATGCACTGGCAATCCTTCGTTATGTGCCATTAAGTCATCCGTCAAATCACGTGTGTAGTTATAGACAGCGACGTCTTCCTGACGGCTTGCCATGTTCAAGGCGATGTTGCGCCCCATGACACCGAGCCCGATGACTCCGATTGAATGTAGCATAGTGTACCGACTCCTTTTTTTAGACGACGAGACTGAGCAGAAGGACGAATCCAAGTCCGAAGACGGAAATGATTGTCTCAAGCAAGGTCCACGTCGCGAAAGTTTCTTTCATGGTTAATCCGAAATACTCTTTAAACATCCAGAATCCGGCGTCGTTGACGTGTGAAGCGATCAAACTGCCGGCTCCTGTTGCGAGAACGACAAGTGCCAGATTGACATCCGATTGGCCGAGCAACGGAATGACGAGACCGGCTGTCGTCAGTGAAGCGACGGTTGCCGAACCAAGTGAAATCCGTAAGATAGCTGCGATGATCCACGCCAGTAAAATCGGTGATAAGGTCGTATCTTCAAACATCTTAGCGACGAATTTACCGACACCACCGTCAATCAGGACCTGCTTGAAAGCACCGCCGCCGCCGATGATCAGCAGCATCATACCGATTTGCGTGATGGCTGTCGTACAAGAATCCATAACGCTTTTAATCGGAATCTGACGTGCCAGTCCCATCGTATAAATGGCGACAAGCAAGGAAATCAGCATCGCCGTCGATGCGTTTCCGATGAATTGAATGGCAGATAAAACCGAATTGCTTTCCCAACCGAGCGTTTTTTGCAATAACGTTAAAATCGTGGCAATCGACATCAGGAGAACTGGCAGCATCGCTGTGAAAACACTGATGCCGAATCCTGGTGTCTCGTCGAGATTAAATTCTTTTTGTTCCCCGAGTGACGCAATGTTGCCTGTCTTTTTAAAGGATTCCGGAACGATTCGTTTCGCGATTTTCGTAAAGATCGGACCGGCGATGATGACGGTCGGCACGGCTACGATGAAACCGTATAAAAGAACTTGTCCGAGATCAGCACCGTACTCGCCGGCGATGACAGTCGGGCCCGGGTGTGGCGGCAGGAAGCCGTGTGTGACGGAAAGTGCCGCGACCATCGGAATCCCGAGATAGAGGATCGAGACACGCAACTGACGTGAGATGGCGAAGACGATTGGAATCAATAGCACCAGTCCGACTTCAAAGAATAACGCGATCCCGATGATGAACGAAGCAACAACGACAGCCCATTGAATGTTCTTTTCCCCAAACTTCGCGACAAGCGTCATCGCGATTCGTTGCGCACCGCCTGCATCGGCAATCAGTTTCCCGAGCATGGCACCGAGTCCGAAGATTAAGGCGAGGTGACCAAGCGTTCCGCCGAGACCGGCTTCAATCGTCGTGACGATTTGATCAAGCGGCATTCCAAGCAGTAAAGCGACGACAAACGAGACGATGATTAAAGAAACGAACGTGTTTAATTTTAACCCCATAATTAAAACAAGTAACAGAATAATCCCGATGGCAACAATGACTAATGGCATGTGACTTCCCCCAAAAACTTAAATTAAATTTCTTTTTGAATCAGACCCCGTTGATACGTAGCGATGCGTCGATAATCCGTTTCCAGAACACGTGCCAAACTGATGAAAATCGGCAGTAACTGACGGTATTCGTGCATGGCTTCCTCATTTGGCACATGGCGATGTGTATCGCCGATCATGTCTGCTGCCACTTCGAACGAATCGACTTCCCCTGTCGCATACAATCCGAGAATACAGGCTCCAAGACATGAACTTTCAAAACTTTCCGGAATGACGACTTCCGATTCGAAAATATCCGCCATCATTTGACGCCACACTTCAGAACGGGCGAACCCCCCGGTTGCCTGAATCCGTGTGACCGGACCATCCATACATTCGATTAACGCCAGGAAGACAGTGTACAAGTTATAAATGACACCTTCGAGGGCGGCCCGAATCATATGTTCCTTTTTGTGTGACAGCGTCAAGCCGAAGAAAGAACCGCTGACATCCGGATTCCAAAGCGGAGCCCGTTCGCCTGACAAATACGGGTGGAACAGTAAACCGTCTGATCCGGGACGGACGCGTTCGGCGATTTTCGTCAGGACGGCATATGGATCAATACCAAGACGTTTCGCGGTCTCGACTTCCGCCGAGGCCAGTTCGTCACGAATCCAGCGTAAGACCATGCCGCCGTTATTGACCGGTCCACCGATGACCCAATGGTTCTCGGTTAAGGCGTAACAGAAGATCCGGCCTTTTTCATCCGTTTGCGGACGGTCGATGATCGTCCGGATTGCGCCGCTCGTTCCGATCGTAATGGCGATTTCGCCTTTCCGGATCGCGTTAACCCCGAGATTCGACAGGACGCCGTCGCTTGCCCCGATCAGGAACGGTGTAGAAGGATCTAGGCCAATTTGTTTGGCGTATTCCGGTGCTAAATCGGTAAAGGACGTTGTCGTCGAAACCGGTCGCGACAATTTGGTTGCATCGATGCCTGCGACTTGTAACGCTTCCGCATCCCAGTCGAGATCATGGATGTTGAATAAACCGGTCGCTGAAGCGAGTGAATGGTCGATGACGTATTGTCCAAACAGACGCTGGAAGACAAATTCCTTGATGCCGATGTATTTTTTCGTCCGCGCGGCAATGTCCGGATGTTCTTCGACGAGCCAGCAAATCTTACTGAGCGGCGACATCGGATGGACCGGAGTTCCGGTGCGGTGATAAATCGAGTAACCGTACTGTTCCTTGATTCGGTTCGACCAGACTTCGCTCCGGCTGTCGGCCCATGTGATGCAGGCCGTCAACGGTTGATCGTGTTCATCCATTGCGATTAAACTGTGCATGGCACTGCTGAAGGCAACGAATTTCGGTTGCTCCGCCGGATGTTGTTTCGTCATCAACCGGATGCTTTCAAGGACGGCATGAAAAATCTCTTCCGGATCCTGTTCCGCTGTCGAACGATTCGGTGTGTGGAGCGGATAACCGACATTCGTTTGACCGACGACTTCCCCTTTTGTCGTAAAGAGTACGGCTTTTGTACTTGTTGTCCCGATATCAATCCCTAACATGTATTCAGTCATGCGGCTCTACTCCCTTCGACATTAATTGTTGCGATTTCCATAAGTCTTCAACTTCCTGCACATCATCGAAGTTCTGGTGCAGGGAAGCGATCATCCGTTTGCGGTCACCCGTCTCGATGGCTTCGACGTAAAGCGCATGGTTTTCGAGAATCCGCTCGAAATCTTCGATGTCCTCATCGAGACGCTGACGCATCGACAGTAAGATGAAGCTTTCCATGACGGGCTTGAGATTCTGCCACATCATGCTGACATATCCGTGATCAATCGACCGGATGATGGTTTCGTGAAACAGGACGTCTTGATACGAAAATTCATCCGCATCCTTATACTTGATGGCAATCTTCATCATCTCGAGAACTTTACTCAGTTCACGGACCAGATCCTGACGATCCATCTTGACGATCCGTTCAAAAACGAACGTTTCGATTAACAGTCGGACGTCATAAATTTCCTGGATGTCTTTTTTGGACAACCCGACGACGACGGCACCCATCCGTTCCAACCGGATAATCCGTTCTGAAGCCAATACTTTCAGGGCATCCCGGACAGGAGACCGGCTGACGGAAAAATCAGCGGCCAGTTTGTTTTCGGATAGGACGGTACCGCTCTCGATCTTGCCGGAAATGATCCGCATCCGCAGTTCATGAGCGACACGATCACCGGCGGATGCTTTTGATAACCATTTAATCGGGTATAAAAGATCAGACATAAAAAAGCACCTACTTTGTTTGATAAGTATACTTGTATACAAGTAGTATAAACGACGGAAACTAAAATGCAAGCGCTTTAATTAAATTGTCATCTTTCCCGAATCGCTGCTTTCTGATGTGATAGGCTAAAGAATGAAAGCATATAAGAGAAAGTGATGAATCAGTCAGATGGAGGGGATTAAATGAAGATTTTAGTGGTCGGTGCCGGTGCCGTCGGCGGTTATTTCGGGGCACGATTGGCGGAAAAAGGGGAAGATGTCACATTTTTAGTCCGGGAGCGGCGATTACAGGAGTTAAAAACATCAGGACTCGAAATTAACAGTCTGCATGGTGATATCCATCTTACGCCGCGTTTAATTGAAGCAGGGGCAGACGAGACCTTTGATGTGATCATCTTGTCGACAAAAGCCTATCATTTGGAACAGGTGTTGCACGATATCGCACCTTTTGTTTCGGAACATACATACATCCTGCCGCTCTTAAACGGCATGGCACATTTGAAACAGTTAGTGGACCGGTTTGGAGAACAGCGTGTGCTGGGTGGACTCTGCTTTATTGAATCGACGCTTGATGCACAAGGGCGTATCCTTCAGACGAGTCCGTCCCATCATCTGTTATTTGGTCCATTGCCGGGAACGCGGACAGACCGCTTGGAAGAATTGAAGCAGCATTTGACCGGAACAGCGGCTCCGATCAACTATTCAGATACGATTACCCGCGACATGTGGAATAAGTATCTGTTCATCACGACGTTTTCCGGTGTGACATCCTTATTCCGCTCTTCGATTGGTCTAATCCGTTCGCAAGAGGAAGGAACGGCGATGATTCACCGCCTGGCAACGGAAGCGAAAGCGGCGATGGAACGGCAGGGAGCCGTATTCAGTGAGGAGATTGAACAGATTCAACAGAAACAGATCGCACAAATGGCGGATACGATGAAATCGTCCTTATTACGTGACATGGAGAAGGGCAGTGAAGTTGAATCCGCCCACCTGTTCGGGACACTTCTTTCGAAAGACGATACAACCCAGGTCGTATTGCCGGCGATCTATGCGAATCTCGAAATTTACCGTACATCAAGAGAAGACGTTTAACTATTTACTATATCGGGAAATCTAATATGGTTGTACTAATTTTATAAATGACATATTAGCCACAATAATGTGTAATTTTCAGCTATTCGTTGACTTGCTGAATTGCATTCAACTATTCTTGAAAAGACAAGATGGTTAAAAAACCAAAATATATTTTATAAGAACAGAAGTGAGAGGGGAATTATTTTACATGAAACGTATTATTATCCGTGCGGGTATGACACCGTTTGAACAGTTCGACGCAGAGTACTTGATGAAACATAACTCAATCGGAGGAAATGTCGGAAACCTGATTTATCAATACAGTATTTTCCGCACTTTGATGACAGAAGGTACGACAATCACGCCTGATTACTACTATTATGAAGAAGAGCGTGCAGATGAGATCAACGCGAACTTCGATTTGTATGTCATTCCACTCGCTGACGCATTCCGTAAAGAATTCGTTCCGACACTTCGTAAATATACAAAATTAATTAAAAAATTAAAGATTCCGGTCGTCGTCATCGGTGTCGGTTTACGTGCACCGTTTGAAGCGAACTTAAACGACGGTTTCTCGTTCGATGAAGATGTTAAAGCGTTTGTCAGTGCAGTTCTTGAGCGCTCAAGCATGCTTGGACTTCGCGGCGAAATCACATCAAAATACCTGACGCGTCTTGGTTTCCGTGAAGGAATCGACCACAAAGTCATCGGTTGCCCATCGATGTATGCGTTCGGTCGTGACTTGAAGATCCGTGAAACGAACATCACAAAAGATTCAATGATCGGGGTTAACTCGTCACGTCTTGCACCGCAAAACGTCCTTAACTTCATCACACGCGGAATGGAAGAGTATCCGAATCACTACTTCATCCCGCAATGGATGAAAGAGTTGCGTTTGACGTACACAGGGACACATCCGATTGCTGACTTATCGGTCACGAACTATCCGGTTAAAATGTCAGATCCGACTTACATGAATGACCGTGTCCGCTTCTTCCTGAACGCACAGACATGGATCGACTTCTTGAAAGAAGCAGATTTCAGCTTCGGAGCACGTCTTCACGGAAACATCACGGCAACACTTGCCGGAACACCAAGTATCCTGATTCCGAAAGATGCACGAATGCGTGAATTAACGGATTATCACCAATTGACACACATCTGGGCAAATGACATCACAGACAGCACACGCTTGTCGGATGTGATTGAGTCAGCTGACTTCCAAAGCCCGACACGTGTTCAAGCACGTAACTTCGACAACTTCGTTGATTTCTTGAACACAAATGATTTAGAGCACATCTACAAAGAAACGAACTATCCGGAGAACGTTCCGTTTGATCGCGAAATGGCAAAAGCAGAGTTGCTCCCGGTCGTTAAACCGATCACAGGAATCAGCATTGAAGAAGCTGTTTCACGTTTTGAATCATACTTCCCGGCCGAAGAGCAAAAAATCGTGGCTGCTCAAAAACGCGATAAAGCAAAAATGGCTGAAAAAGATAAAAAAATTAAATCGCTTCAAGGCAAGTTGAACAATCAAACAAAAGAAATGAAGCATCAACAAGGCACATTGAACCGCAAAGCGGTTCGGATGGCATTGAAGACTGCCGATTTGTTTGCGAAAAAATAAGCGATAGACGTCTTATACCAATTTGGTGTAAGGCGTTTTTTTTGTATGATAAATTCTGAATTGTGTTGACAATTCAGAACGGGGTTGGTACTGTTATGAAAAATTACATTCTTATCCAGAGAGGTGGAGGGACTGGCCCTTTGAAGCCTCAGCAACAGGTCGAAAGATACTGTGCTAATTCCTGCGGGTGTTGCACCCGATCGATAAGCTTCTTTTTATTGTCGACCGACGCACCCATGCATGTGGGTGCGTTTTTTATTTTATGAGAGAAAGAGGAGTGTGGAGGAGCAATGAAAGAAGGAACGTTTCGTCGGAAAATGGAATCCCGGCATATCGTCATGCTGTCACTTGGCGGTGTCATCGGGACGGGATTATTTTTAAGTACAGGTTATACGCTGGAGCAGGCGGGGCGTGTCGGAACGATTTTATCGTACTTGGTCGGAGCTCTGGCCGTCTATCTCGTCATGCTCTGTTTAGGAGAGTTAAGCGTACATATGCCGGAAACCGGTGCCTTTCACAGTTACGCGACAAAATATCTTGGGTCCGGAACAGGGTATACCGTCGCCTGGCTCTACTGGCTGACATGGACAGTTGCGCTCGGTTCAGAGTTTACGGCAGCCGGTTTATTGATGCAACGCTGGTTTCCGGACGTTCCGGTCTGGCTGTTCAGCGCGTTATTTGTCGTCATGATTTTAGGGATTAACGTCTTGACGGTTCGGTTGTTCGCAGAAGTCGAATTTTGGTTTTCCGCCGTTAAGGTGCTGACGATTTTAGTGTTCATCGTCCTGGGAACAGCGGCCATTGTCGGATTTTTACCGCTTGCTGATGGATCGCAGGCTCCGATGCTTGCTCCTTTGACGGAGGGTGGATTGTTTCCAAACGGAGCATTCGCCATTCTTATGACCATGCTCGCCGTCAACTTTGCCTATTCCGGAACAGAGTTGATCGGGATTGCGGCAGGTGAAGCCGTTGATCCGAAACGAACGGTACCGCTGGCCATTCGAACGACCGTCTTCCGGCTCGTCTTATTTTTTGTCGGGACGATCATTGTGCTCGCAATTCTGTTACCAAACGATTCAAAAGGAGTGCTTGAAAGTCCGTTCGTTGCTGTGTTTGAACGGATCGGTCTTCCGTTTGCAGCAGACATCATGAACTTCGTCATCCTGACCGCGATTTTATCGGCAGCGAACTCCGGTCTGTACGCCGCATCACGGATGCTCTGGTCTTTATCCGATCAACGGATGATTACGCCGTTCTTTTCTAAATTAAATGCGAGCGGAGTGCCGACACGTGCCGTTCTCTTCAGTATGCTCGGCGGTCTGCTTGCCCTGTTTTCGAGCATCTATGCACCGGGTTCCGTCTACATTGCGCTCGTCTCGATCTCGGGACTGGCCGTCGTCGTCGTCTGGATGAGCATCAGTGCCTCACAGTTCATGTTCCGCAAACGGTATCTGCAAGAAGGAAAGAATGTCAGCGATTTGGTCTACCGGACGCCCTGGTATCCGTTTGTACCGATTTTATCCTTTTTGATGTGTCTGGCTTCTTTGATCGGAATCGCCTTTGATCCGACGCAACGGGTTGCCCTTTATTTTGGTGTTCCTTTTATCGCGGTCTGCTACATCGTTCATCATCTGACTAAAACATCATGGAAACGGAGTGAGGAAGATGTCAAAGAACAACAATCTAGTTGAGCAACTATTAAAAAAACAGCCTTATATTTTATTGGACGGAGCACTGGCAACGGAACTCGAACGTCACGGGAGTAATCTCGACGACCCGCTGTGGTCGGCACGGGTATTGCTTGAAGAACCGGAACAGATTCACCGGGTCCATGCGGATTATTTTAAGATTGGAGCAGATTGCGCCATCACCGCTAGTTATCAGGCAAGCGTGACCGGATTCGGCAGTCGGGGAATTAAAGAGGATGAAGCGGTTGAACTGATCAAACAAACCGTATATCTGGCACAACAGGCGCGTGCGGAAACCGGACAGGCCGCGGCTCACGCTCTGATTGCAGGATCAATTGGTCCTTATGGTGCCTACTTATCGGACGGATCTGAATATGTCGGTCATTACGGAGTCGACGATGCACAGCTCGAAGCATTCCATCGTCCGCGGCTCGAAGCGTTAATTGAAGCAGGGGCGGACGTGTTAGCATTTGAGACGATTCCGTCCTTGCAGGAAGCGAAAGTACTGTTCCGACTGCTTGAGGAGTTTCCGGAACAGTCGGCCTGGTTGGCCTTTTCCCTGCGTGACGCAATACACATCAGTGAAGGGACACCGTTGAGCGAATGTATCGAAGCGTTAGGAGATCATCCGCAACTGGCAGCGGTCGGTGCCAACTGTTTTCCGGCATCGATTGCGACGGATTTCATCACAGCGTTGAAACAACTGACGGATGTCCCGATTATCGTTTATCCGAATTCCGGTGAACAGTATGATCCGATCAGCAAGACCTGGTCCGGTGAAGCAGTGTGTACAGCGTTTGAAGACATTGCCCCGGAATGGTATGCAGCAGGTGCCCGGTTGATTGGCGGGTGTTGCCGGACGACGCCGGAGCAAATCGAAAAAGTTAGAAAGGTAGTACATGCATAATGATGAACAGAGAAGGAAAACTTGCTGACTAGTTAGAATGGATAGACTAGTAGAGCGAGGGGAAGAAGAAGTGACACATCAGCGAGTAAAACGAATTAAAGAACTTTTAAAGGGCGTCGCGCCTCACAAGTCTGATCCACAAGATGTATTTTATCGACCATTTATACCAAGACCGATAAACGAAGCAAGCTTTGATATTTATTTAATGGGTATCAATCCTGCGACACCAATTTCAGTGCAACAATATTCGTTGGATTACTATGTTAGAGCTTTGGTTTGTCCAATAAAATATAAAAAAATGTATTCGGATATTAGAGGTGGAAATGGAAAATCTTCAAGAACACGCATAGGTATTGCCAGTTTTTCCGAAGAACTTCGTACGAGAACAGGGTTAAATGTTTTGGAGACAAATGTTATTCCGTATCCGACACGTAGTTTAAAAGAACTAAGGTGTTATGAGCGAGAACATCCAAATGTCATTCATCAAGCTGAGTCGTTATTTTATGAATTATTATTGATTGATCAGCCTAAAGTACTCATCGTTTACAGTAAAGCGAGTCTTTTATACTTGCTAAATATTTTGGAAGTGAGAAATCTTTTGAAGTTCAACGATGATCTCCGAGTTCTTATAAAAAAACCTATTCGTGTACTTGAAAAAGAAAGTACTCTACAATTCGTATATCCAACCGGAGAAGAGGCGGAAATTTTTATTTGTCGTCATCTCATGTATTATGGACATCATGGAAAGAGCTTTACAGATTTTAAAGCAAGAATATTTAACTCTTTACGTATCACGGACGAAGATTCAAAAAAAGGATTACTAAAAAATTACTAGTTCAAACATCCGTATAAAATCAAAAAAATCACTCTTTGCACGCGACTCCTACAGGAAAAAGCGCATTTTGCGCTGTCAGAGACAAACAAGACCCGCTTTCCTGCCTGAAGGAGGCAGGAAAACTGGCTTGTGTCTCGCCTGAGGAAAGGGCGTGAAAAAACGAGTGATTTTTTTCTTGGAAACTGACTTTTGGGTCAGCCCTATTTTCTTCGATCAAAAAATCACCGTTCCCGTAATGCCTGATTAAACTGTTTCAGCAATCGACCAAATGATTCGGTATCCTCATCCGGCCAGTTGGTTAACAACCGTTCGATGCTTGTTAAACGGGCTGTCCGGTAAATTTCGAGCTCTTGTTGACCGTAATCTGTGATGTTGTAAAAGAAGGCCCGGCCGTCTGTCGGGTCTTTTATTTTTTCGACTAATTTTTTCTGATCGAGCGCAGCCGCTTGCCGGCTGACGGTCGAGACGTCGAGTTGCAACTCACGGGCAAGGGTTTTGACACCGACTTGACCGGAGTCGGATAACTGGCGCAAGAGTAAATAGGAAGCACGGTCCAGGTTCCGATTATCGGCCGTTGCCGTCGTTAAACGACGAATAAGAATCGCCAGTTCCAGTTCGATTGTTTCCAGGGATTGATTCGACATATTGTCACCTCTCATTAGCATTCATTGCCCTCATCATTACGCACGGGCTGTCCTCTGTCAATCAAAGGCAGGCTTCTTGACAGGGTTATAGTTGTATTATACAATCATAAATGTTATTTAATTGTATCGTGAAACTTGTTGTTATGAACTTATTTTATATTACAGCGTCTGATGAAGGAGAATTCTGATGAAAGCTTATCAATCGATGAAAGAAACCGTCATTACGGTCAATGAACAGGATACGATCCGGACGGTAGTAGAACGTTTTATTACATCCGGTATCAGTGGGGTTCCGGTCGTCAACGGAGAGCAGGAAGTCGTCGGCTATATCAGTGACGGCGATATCATGCGGGCCATCGGCAAACATAAAGACATCATTGTCGATACGTTTTTATATGTCGATGTCGTCAAAGGCGATGATGAAAACTATGAAGAGCGCGTCCGTCACATCCTGACACGTCCTGTCATGGACATGGCACGCCGGAAGGTCGTGACAGCGACGACAGAAACCGAGATGGAAGAAATTGCAGCGACACTCGGTTCAAAACGAATTAAAAAATTACCGATTCTAAAAGACGGTAAGCTCGTCGGAATCATAAGTCGCGGTGACGTCATCCGTCATTCGTTTAAACAGTTTATTTAAGAAAGAAGGATTTATATGGCTCTTGCGGAAAAAACAACGACACTTGCGCCTGAAACAGTTTTATCGGAAAGCAAACATGGTTTACTGCATCAACCGATTGCTGTTTGGGCGGTATTCTTTGCCAGTATTACGGCATTCATGGGGATGGGGCTCGTCAATCCGGTTTTACCGACGATTGCCGAAAACCTCGAAGCATCGAAAAGTGAAGTCACGCTCTTATTTACAAGCTACAACGCCGTCATGGCGTTTGCGATGCTTATCACCGGCGCAATTTCTTCACGGATCGGTCAAAAAGGAACATTGATGCTCGGGATTGCCGTCATCGCAACCGTTGCCGGTTTTGCGTCACAAGCTGACAGCATCTGGACACTCGTCGCGTTACGCGGCGGCTGGGGACTCGGAAATGCACTGTTCGTCGCGACAGCACTCGCAGCGATTGTTTCCTTGTCATCCGGTGGAACAGCGAAAGCAATCATCTTATATGAAGCGGCAGTCGGTCTCGGGATTTCAATCGGTCCATTGCTCGGTGGAACACTTGGTTCAATCACATGGCGTGCACCTTTCATGGGTGTTGCGACGATCATGGTCATTGCGTTTCTCGTGTTATTATTCCTGATGCCGAAACCGGTCGCAACCGCAACACCGGCGAAAAAGATTTCGTTGATTGCGCCGTTCCAGGCAATGAAACACCGGTCTTTACTGACGCTCGGTATCGTCGCCGCCTTGTATAATGTCGGATTCTTCACGATCATGGCCTATGCGCCGTTCGTCATGAAGCTCCCGGCAAAAGGACTCGGCTTCGTCTTCCTCGGTTGGGGAATGTTGCTTGCGTTGACATCCGTGTTAACCGCACCAAAATTAAAACAATGGCTCGGAACAATCAAAGCAATGGTACTGATGCTTCTCTTGTTCGCCGTCCTGTTGTTGTTAATGGGGATCTTTACCGAAACACCAGCTGTCGTCATCGTCTGTGTCATTCTTGCCGGGGCAGTACTCGGGAATAACAACACCTTGATTACGACGGCCGTCATGGATGCAGCACCGATCGAACGTTCGACGGCATCCGCTGCATACAGTTTCTTACGTTTTCTCGGGGCAGCCATCGCGCCATTCATGGCCGGTAAATTGGCTGAAATCTATAATGCCAACCTGCCGTTTTATGTCGGTAGCGCGTTCGTCTTACTGTCTGTTGTCATCATCGGGGTCAATCTCAAACACATTCGTCACATCGATACAGCAGATAGCGGGCATTAAATTGAAACAGTAAACGAAACGTCCTTTCTTTCGCTAAATCAGCGGAAGCAGGGACGTTTTTTTGGGGAGCTTAGTATTTCGGATAGGTTGTTTCGAGAAAAGCGACCGAATGGACAATCAGTTCTCTTAAGACAAGCAGGTCGACATCTGCTAATTTAGTGATAGAGATGCAGCTTTTACCGCTCGTGTGTTTGCCGAGGCGCGCGAGGTACTGGTCCCGCTCAATACCAGTCGCAAGATAAAGGCTGATATTCGTCTTGCGCGGAGAAAACCCGACGAGAAACGAGTCGCCTTCGTGACCGGACGTATAACGGTAATGGTAATGTCCGCATCCGACGATGTTTTCTCCCCACATGACGGCCGGTTGCCCCGTCATTTCTTCGAAAATCTGGCGTAACTGTTCGCAGTCCGTTCGTTTCGTGACAGGTGTAATCTGACTTAAAAAGGCATCAACACTCTGATCTGTCGGCAACGTCTTTTGTGATGTACTCATCGGAAGTCTCCTTTCGTAAGAGGACAAACTATACCGGATTCGATATAAAACCATTCCCTGTCTGGCAGGCATTCATTCAAAAAGAGGTGATTTCGTTGAAACATATCATCCCGTTTACAGGATATGAGGAAACGCTGGCGTGGCACATCACGGAAGTGAATCAAGCGTCGGCTGTATTAAAAATCGAAGTTTGGCATCAGGCTAAAAAAATTCATCAGATGACGTTGTCGTTTGAAGAGTATGACCGGTTTGCCGGTGAGTTCCGGATGGTACACGAACGGTTTCCGGGAAGCGTTTCTTTTAAAAATAGTGAGTTTGTCTTTAAATTGATTTACGACCGGCTTGGGCATGTTCAAATCGAATGGTGTTTCGCCGGTGAATCGAAACACGTACTGCCGTCCGATCAAAGTTACATCGGACAAGCCCTTGCTTTGATTGGTGTCTACCTGTGAAAATATTGGACCACGTCCAAACTTAAAAATATGCGACACTGTTAAGTAAGACTAGTTCATGCCAGAAGGAGTGAGTCAAGTAATGGATCGGATTTCAGAAGCAACATATATGACAGTAGATAAAAGTCCGCATTACCGGAGGATATTACGATTTTTTTATATCCAACATGAGCATTTACTGGAGTTTTTAGTCCCGGAAATGATATTAGAAGCGTTACAAGAAGATGAACTTTTTTTTGAGTATGATTTAGAACGCTTACATATGGATTTATCCCAACTCGTAAAGTGGGGGAATTTAACGGCGCAACAGGAAACAGGTCGGGTTCGTACGATTGAGGAATTCAAGAAACGTCGTTTTCGTTATCAGATTACGCCTTTTACAGTTGAATTTGAAAGAATGCTCATTCAATTCGAAGAAAAGGGTGATTATTTTAGCGGATCACTCGAGAAAACACAGTTTCAACGATTTCGTCATGTGTTGGAACAAATTCAAAACGTGGGGAAGTTATCAAACGAAGACTGTTCTCAATTGTGGAACGATTTAATCATGTATTTTAAAGCAATCAAACAAAATACATCCGATTATTTCGGATATTTACGAAGTGAGCAAACGGTCGAACAGATGCAGTCAGAAGCGTTCTTGATGTATAAAGATCGATTCACCCAGTATCTGAGTGACTTCATCATCACCCTTCAACGAACGTCATCGAGTATTCAGTTTTTATTTGAAAATCTGTCAGATGAGTATTTGCAGGAGTATCTTCAACGTGTAGAGGACCATCAATCTAAAAAAATCATTGGTCAATCCGTCGAAGGTAGTTTAGATGAATTGCTGATGACGTTTGCGAATATTAAACGTTGGTTCATTGGTAAGGAAGGTGAGATTAGTCAATATGATCTCATTCAACAACAAACAAACGAAGCAATCCGTCGTATGACGAGAATCGTGCAACGTTTTGGTGAACGACATCAATCGCGCCGTAGTCGTCAAGCGGACTACATGTACATCGCCAATTGGTTTTTAGAAAAGGATTCCTTAGAAGAAGCACATCGATTATCGGCGGTGCTGTTCGGAATGCGCGAAACGCGTCATCTGCACGCAGATTCCATTGCGACTGATCAAATGTACGCAGATATTTGGACCGAATCACCGGCTGTCCATGAACGTGTACCACTCGTCCGCGATTACCGTGAGCGGACACGGGCGAGTGCAGCGATTGATTATACAGAAGAGAAAGAGCGAGTGCGTGCTGAACATCTGGCGCGGCAACTCCATCAACAAGAAATTATGCATCGTCACCTCGATCAAGATACAATTCATCTTTCAGAAATGAGCGAAGTGGAACCGTTTGTCCGAAAAATATTCCTGGCTTGGGTGGCAAAGGCGATGATGCAGGAGAATCGAACCATCAAAACAGCATACGGTGATGTGATTCGTATTGAAATCGATGAAACGAAACAAATTGAATTGACTTCGACAGATGGAACTTTACGCATGCCGGATATGACGATTCACTTCATAGAGAGAAAGGAGCGTATTGGAACGAATGGATGAAATTGCAACGACCGCACTGAATGTATTGTTTGAGAAGTTTTGGATTACTCGCGATCAAGAACCAGACATGTACCGAACGATTCGCGATCGCGAGATGGTATTAAAACGACATCTGCAAGATAAATATGGGTTGGAACTTATCGTTCATCGATACTTCGCAAAGTTGGAAAAAATCCCTGTCGAACCACAACCTTGGATGGGCATTCAAACATTTGAGAAGACGACGGATTATGTGTTGTTTTGTTGTATCTTAGCGTTTCTCGAACGAAAGCGCGTCGATGAGCAGTTCTTGTTATCCGATTTGACCGAGTACGTGGCGGAAACCTATCCTGGATTTGAAAAAATCGAATGGTCTGTCTATACGATTCGACAATCATTGATTCGGGCAATGCGTGAAGTGATTGGTTTTAGTCTCATTCGAACGATTGACGGATATCTAGAAGGGTACCAATCGGATACGACGGAAGACGTGTTGTACGAAGTGACGATTTATGCAAAATACTTTATGCGTGCCTATCCTGATGATTTGACACGTTTTCATGATGAACATGAGTTGTTGGAGCAAGAGTGGAAACGTCGTCCTGAAGACATGACACGTCGACGTGTCTATCGGGCACTTCGGATGACACCTTTTGTCCGTCGGAAAGGTGAAGACGATTTGGACTTTCAGTATATCAGACGTTATCGTGATCGATTACAAGATGATTTCTTAGAAACCACGCCTTTTCGGTTAGAGGTATACCGTGACGTCGCGTTCTTGAACCTGCCGGAACCGAAAACGATGTATACCTATTATCCGGGAAGAGGGTCAATCCATGATGTATCGCTTCATGTCACCGCAATGTTGATGGAAACACTTGATAACCAAGAACTCGTTTTAGGTCATCTTGATTTGCCCTTCAGTCGTTTTAAACGACTGTTGTATCAAACAAAAGAACGATGCGGGCATGGATGGTCTAAAGACTATAGAGAAGGCTCAATCGCACATATCATGAAAGAAGTACTACGATTGTGGAAAAACTGGGAGTTGGCATCTGTCGATGAAGCAGAGGAAATGATTCATGTATTTCCAGGAATCTCACGTGTCATTGCCCGTTATCCGAAAGATTATGAAGAAAAGAGGGAGCGTCGGAATGAATAAATGGGAACTGAATCGAGCGGGGTTATTCAACTTTTGGTATTATGACGACGAAATTTTACATTTCAAAGACGGAAAATTATTATTGCGCGGAACAAACGGTTCAGGTAAGTCCGTCACGATGCAAAGTCTATTACCGGTTCTTTTGGATGGACGCTATACGGCAAAACGACTTGATCCATTTGGATCACATTCTCGAAAGATGATTGATTATCTGCTCGGTGAAAAAGAAGTATCTAAAATCGAAGAGCGTACAGGTTATCTTTTTTTAGAATACAAACGTAAAAATACGAATCAATACATCACGACGGGAATCCGTCTGCAGGCGAAACGCGGAAAGGATATCCATTTCACAGGGTTCGTCATTACGGATGGACGGCGGATTCGTGAAGATTTTCAACTCTATGAAACCGTCCGGAGTGCAAATGGTACGGATAAGAGACCACTCTCACGAATCGAATTGAAAAATCGAATCGGTGACGGCGGTATGGTCGTCACGACACAAAAAGAATACAAAGAACTCGTCAATCGATATGTCTTCGGGTTTGATGACATCGTTGCTTATGACGATCTAATCAAGTTACTCATTGAATTAAGAAGTCCGAAACTCTCTAAAGATTTTAAGCCGACTGTTATTTATGACATTCTAGAAGCAGCTTTGCCTGCCTTGTCGGAAGACGATCTCGTTTCACTTTCGGATTCTCTTGAGCAAATGGATCAGACCGAACAACAGATGGAACAGTTGGAACGTGAAGTCACGGCCATCCAAAAAATCAAGACCGCTTATCAGGAATATGAAGAAAGGTTAATGTTCGATCAAGTGGAACAATGGGAAGAAATCATCAAAGAACGTAAAAAAGAAGAAAAAGATTTGGAACACGAATTAAGTGAAATCAAGAATTTGTCTGAGTCTTTAATCACGCATACGAATGAACACGATCAGCTTACGCTTAAATATCAGGTTGCCCAAAACAGTCAGATGGAGTTGGCACGTCACGAAGTGTTTCATTGGCAACAGGATAAGTTAAGAAAAACGGAAACCCTTGACCGGCTGATCGAAAAACAGACGGGACGAGAGCGGGATAAAGAACGTGAAGAAGACAAACGACGACAATTGGTGAAAGATAAGAACGAGAAAGTCTTTTTACTCCAACAACTGATCGAAGCACAAACGGATCAAATCGATGAAATCGAGTATGAAGCGCAAGAAAGTGACTTCTCGTTACATGAAACTTACCGTAAAGCATATGCTCAAAAAGAAGAGGACTTTTCATTTGAAACATGGAAAGGGATGGCTCGGCAGCACGAGGAACGTTTAGGAACATTGTACGAAGCCTTACGAGAACTGGCCACCCTTCAGTCGCGTTACGCAGAACAGACGCGACAAGCCTCTGAAGTGGAAGAAGTCGTTGACCGATCGAGAAATGATGCGGCTAAATGGAAAGAGATGCAACATACAGAACGGCAACGGATCGTCGAACAGTTATACGACTGGTCCGATCAAGTTTCCTTTGATTTGGCAGAGGAAACAAGCCGCCGGTTTATTCGTTCACTAGAAGATGTGCCGCAGACGGTGTCTTATGAAAAAGTGAGAGAGCCGTTTTTTGAACAAATCCAGCAAGAAAAACTGGAACTCAAAGCGGAGCAGTATAAGGCGTTACAAGTATATGAAGCGTTGTCTGCAGAAAAACAAATTCTCGGGGGAAAACGTGATCGGTTGGTCAACGAGGAGGAGGATCCAGAACCTGTTCGGGATGCGCAACGCCAAGAAGCACGCCTTGCGTTAAGACGTTCGAAACAGCCACATGCTCCGTTATACGAAGTGACATCGTTTCGACATCACGTCTCACCGGATACAGCTCTGCGCATTGAACGGGTCTTGATGGCGAGTGGTTTATTGGACGCCTTGATTTTAGAAGTCGATGAACAGGTAGAACATGATTGTGTGTTACATCCACGTGCTGTTCTGACCGGTGAAACATTATTTGATTATTTAGAAGTAGACGCAGAACAGACGACGTTACCGCGAGGACGAATTGAGCATATCTTACAAAGTATTTCGATTCATACAGAGGGCGACATCATGCTTGATTTTGATGAAGTAAGATATCGTTTCGGTTCTCTTCAAGGTCATGCACCTGATCAAGAGCGTATCTGTTATATCGGAAAAGAAGCGAGACAACGGCATCGTGCGCAGCTCGTTACCGATTTGAACGCAGAGATTCGTGTCTATGAGGAACGGCTGACAGAACAAAACAGCCGTTTGACGGAGATACAGACAAAAATGACTCAAATCGATCACTGGTGGAAGGCATTTCCGAAAGAGGATGACTTACAGGAAGCAACACGTCAACTTGAGAAGACAACACGTTTCCTGTTACGTCATGAAGATGTGTTGGAACGTCTTGAAACCGAACGGACTCTCTTAAATCAAACGCTTCGTCAAAACAAGGCAAAGCTTAAAGAAGAGACCAGTGAACTCTCGATTAAAATGACGGTGGATGCCTATCAACAGGCGCAACGACTCATGCGTACCTACATCGACGCTATTGAAACGTGCATGAGACGCCATGGGGAGATTTGTCAACTCGAAGAACGGATCGTCGAGCGGACGGAACGCATCGAAGATCAAGAACATGTCATTCAGATTGCGCACGAGGAATGGATCGATGTGACTCAGGAACGAGAAAGAGTCGAATATGAAATCGAAGCACTTGAAGAACAGTTGAAACTGCTTGGAGCTGAAGAAATCGAACAAAAAATCAAAGAACTTGTCGAAGTAATTCGTCAATCCGAAGAGCGGATGAAAGTCATCTCAAAAGAGATCGGGACGTTTACAGAACGTGAAAAAAATCTTGTCCTACAAAGTGAATCGCGTCAAAAACAACTCGATTTCTTACGGAAGTTAGAGCAACTGTGGGAAGGAAACATGAGAGCTGCCTGGAGAAATGTTCAATTGGATGACAAAGAAAACCTTGAAACTTGGAAAGAACATCTGAAAACATTCGCACTAAAAGAACGTTCTCGTTTAGAAGAACGTTTGACTAAATTATTTAACGAGACTCAATCAGATTTGATTGAATATCGGATGCGTCAATCTAGCCCCCGCCGTGACTTGCCGGAATGGGAGGAAGACGTGATGGAAGTCGGAAATCGAAGTCTTTTGCATGAGTGGCAACGTGCCTTCAGTCGGATTCTTTTTCAGTTCGAGCTTCATGGTAATCAAGTGTTGCCTCACGAACTCTTTGATGAGATTCATTCAGAATATACGCTTCAACAAGACCGTCTAAGCGCATTGGATCGTCAATTGTATGAAGACATCCTATTAGACTCCGTCGGGAAGATGCTGCGTGCGAAAATTCATAATGCTAAACAATGGACAAAAAATATGAAAGACTTGATGGAAAATCAAGATACATCATCCGGATTGAAATTTTCAATCAAGTGGGTTCCAAAGACGGCGGATTCTGAACAGGAAATGGACACAAAGGCGTTAGTCGATTTGTTAGAGCAAGATGCAAGATTGCTGAAGGATGATGATTTCGATCGGATTACCGCACATTTTCGTTCGCGGATTCAGTTTGCAAAACAGATGATGTTAGAGTCTGGAGAAGGACAGACGCTACTCCAAGTGCTTCAAAACGTGTTGGATTACCGAAAATGGTTTTCCTTTGAATTATGGTATGTACGACCAAATGAGCCGAAACGTGAATTAAAAAATGATGCCTTCTTCAAGTTCAGTGGGGGAGAGAAGGCGATGGCGATGTATGTGCCATTGTTCACTGCCTGTTATTCGAGGTATCAGAAGGCGAAACAAGATGCACCTTACATCATCTCGTTGGATGAGGCATTTGCTGGAGTTGACGAAAATAATATCAGCGAAATGTTTGAAGTAGTGGAAGCGTTAGGCTTTAATTACATCATGAATTCCCAAGTGTTATGGGGCGATTATACGACGGTTTCGTCACTGGCGATAACCGAGTTACTTCGACCTAAAAATGCAAATTTCGTCACAGTCATGCGTTATGAATGGGACGGGAAATCTAGGATAGAGCAATGAGTAACCGTGCTGAAGAAGCGGTAAATTACTTTACTCAGTATCCTGTTTATGAAAAACTGTTTCAACTGTTTCGAAAAAAGTACGAATCATTAGGAAAAGTAAGCGGAACGGTCAAAATTGAACAATTCACAAAGGAAGAGCTGAATCATCTCAGCGGTTTTTTAAAACGGTCGGTTCATCATCTACAAGAGAACCCAACGGTTTCGTTACGACTTTTCGAACGTCGCCTTCAGGAAACACGTTTTGAAGTTGCCGATTTACATGAACTATTGGAACTGTATTTTCAAGAGCCGATTTTGTGGAAGCAACAACTCCGAATGGATGAACAAGAACTGAGACGACAGAAATTCGAGCAACGAAAGATCAGGTATCCTCAATTATCAGACTGGTTATCATTGCTTGAAGCAAAAAATGAGAAACATCGCTGGATACTGAAACAGCTAGATGAAGATAAGACGATTTTAACGACACTTCATCTTGCGATTACCGAAAAGCCGTCTGATTTGGAGCGGATTTCGGTCTATGCGCAACGCATAGCGGGTGATCCCCATGCCTTCGACGGATCAACTGTTTTAGGAAGATGTCTCATTCATTATCTGTATCATTTGTCTGATCAACAAGAAGGTTATCCGACTTCGAGTGAAGCCATCAATGCATTGTTACTCACGTTCGGTGTCTTACGCGATGATATTTCAAATTTCATCTCAATTGCGAATATCCAAGCGACTTATAACGGGGGTATCCATCCGGTGTTCGCAGCAGCCAGTCAGCAACAAAGTGTTTTAAACGTCCCATTGCGAGAGATATTGCGGTTGGACGGTTGTCATTTGAGTCAAGGAAAAGATGTATTTGTCGTTGAAAATTCGGGTGTGTTCTCTGCCATCCTGGATGATGTTCCGACAATGAACTTGATTTGTACACATGGTCAAATTCGAATTGCCGGCTGGAAAATGCTTGATTTGCTGGCATTAGCCGGTTGCAGGATTCATTACAGTGGTGATTTTGATCCGGAAGGACTTCAAATGGCGCAACGGATTTTAGAACGTTATCCAAAGCAGGCTGTTTTATGGAGAATGTCTCCTGGCGACTATGCTCTATCCTCACCGTCTGTCCGATTGAATCAAGAGCGCCTAAGTAAGTTGAATAGCATCCGACATGTCCAATTAGTTGATTTAGCAAAACACATAAAGGACAAGAAAGTGGCTGGTTATCAAGAAGGGCTGCTCACACATTTAATAAAAGATAGTGAGCAATATAACGAATGCCAAGAGTGAGCACGATTAAAAACACTTGTCGCAAGACCTTAAAGGTTTGTCTGCAACAAGTGTTTTTGTATCGTATTTTTAAACGAAGTCGTGTAGCGCAAGACGCTTACACAATTCGATCGTTTCCGCATATTCCAACAGCGGAATCGACTCATCAATTTGATGCGCCAACCGGAAATCGTGGAACGAAGCCACTGCAATCGGGAAGTTCCGGGCCGCCTGGCTGAACATCGCACCGTCCGTCCCGCCAGGAATTGCGACGCGTGTTGTCGGCTGCTTCCGGATGGATTCCATCGTATCCGCGACGATCTGTAAGAACGGATCGTCACGATCTGTTTCGCAGGAGGGAATGTCTTTAATGACTGTCACCTCCATCGAGAAAGTGTCGTCCTGTTGAGACAGCCGTTGGTTGACGGCTTCGAGCGCCTGCAGGACCTGCTCCCGTCCAAAGCCCGGTATCGTTCGAATGTCCATATAAAAGGAAGCCCGACTCGGAATGACGTTCGGTCCTTCGCCGCCTGTGATCGACGTGATGGAAGCGACGACCGGACCGAGCTCCGGATGGCTGTGATCGGTGATCGTAAACCGGTCGGATTTGATTTCTCGAATCACACGATACAAATCATCGATGGCGTTTTGACCGAGCTGTGGCGAAGAGCTGTGAGCGCTTTTACCCATACACGATATTTCGACGCCGACAACCCCTTTTTGCGCATAGCCGAGATAACCGCTTGTCGGTTCCGTAATCAACAGAGCGTCCAAGTCATCGGCGTCACCACGGTCTGTTAAATGACGGGCACCGGTCATACCGTTTTCTTCATCCGATGTAATCAGCAATTTCAAGTGGTTCGGCAAGTCATCGTGTTGATTCAATTCAATCATCATACTGACCATCGCCATCACACCGGACTTCATGTCAGAAGCACCGCGTCCGTAGATCCGTCCGTCTTCGATTGCACCGCCGAACGGATCTTTTGTCCATTCACTGATTTTAACCGGTACCGTATCGAGATGACCCGAGAAACCGATCGTTTTCGGGTGAACGGCAGTAGCACCGGCCTCAATCGTGGCGACAAGACAAATCCGTTTCGGAGAGACTTCAATCCAGTCTGTCTTGATACCGTGAGAGGTCAGTAAATCATAGACGTACGCGGCGACGTTCTCTTCACCGTCGAGTGGATTTGTGCTTGGAATTTGTAAACAACGCTGTAAATAAGTAATCGATTCTGTAAGCATAGATTCTCCCCCTTTGTTTTACTTTTCCCGTTCAAAAGTAGTTCAGTGAGGTAAACTAATGGCCAAAACATTTAAGCGCACCGAATTTCTTAGGCTCAAACCATTCAAAAATGAACAAAAAAAGCACGGCTCCATAAGTAGGAACCGTGCTGAACAGAAAACCGAAGCCGTTTATTCCGCGTCTGTTTTCCATTTATCGTCGATTAACATTTCACCCGGCCACGTATAGGCCATAATGCCGCCGTCGGCTGTGATGTCTTCGCCGGTGACGTAAGAGCTGTCATCTGACGCCAGGAACAGGGCGACCGTCGCCATCTCACGCGGTTTTCCGAGACGGCCGAGCGGAGTAATCCAGGCGTTGGCGTCGCGGAACTGTTTGCCTTGTTCTTCTTCTTTTCCACCGACGAGTGTATCGATGAGCGGTGTTTCAATCGTCCCTGGAGAAAGCGAGTTGACGCGGATGCCGTCACGGGCATAATCAATCGCCATCGCCCGTGTGAAGTTGGCAATGCCGCCTTTTGCTGCATTGTAGCCGGAACGATTCAAGTCGGCTGCACGTCCTGACATCGATGACGTATTGATGATTGATCCGCCGTTCTTCAGCATCAATGGAATGACGAATTTACTCGTTAAGAATGTTCCGCGTAAATCGACGGCGATGATTTGATCAAACAGTTCGATCGGATATTCATGGACTTTCCCGCCTTGTTGGTCGATCCCGGCATTGTTGAACAGGACGTCGACCGTTCCATATGTAGACTCTAGATGGTCGGCAAGTTGTTTGACGCTGTCGACTTGTGAGACATCGACATGAACGGCTTCTGCTTTCCCGCCGGCTTTCTTAATTTTTTCGACCGTTACTTGTGCTTTTTCAAGATCAACGTCCGCGCAGACGACAGTCGCACCCTGTTCGGCAAAGACGAGTGCCGTTGCCTGACCGATTCCTGTTGCTGAGCCGGTAATGACGGCTACTTTGTTTTCAAGTCGTTTCATAAAAAATCTCCTCCTAAAAAAATAATGTCCGTTGTTGTGCTTCACCTTATGAAACATTCCCTGCGTCCATCGTGCTAAACCCATCAAACTGTCTAACGTTTTGGAGGAAAGGGAACAACTCAAACAGGAAAGCGCAACAGGAAGGGAATGAGAACGCTGACATCCGGACATTTAAAACGAGCAAAAAAACTCTTAACGGAAGCCGTTCAGTATCAGATCGAGTTGAAGAATGGACGGATGAAAGAAGAACTGATTGAGGGAACGACACCGGTCTTATGGTTTGGTGATGCGGCGAAAAAAAGCTGGTTGACGGTGGCGACGAATCCATCCGCCGGACAGTTTTTAAAAAAGGATGGAACGCTGCGGTTTGACTCGACGGGACCGTTCTTTTTACTGGATCCGGGTATGTCTTTAGAGACGTATCTAACCGATGACAATCTGGAACAAAGCATCCGTAAGTTTAATGACTATTTTAAACAAAAAGATATCTACAAAACCTGGTTCGGAAAAGAACAGGGCGGAAAACTGGAAGGATTCTTAAACGGACTGGGTGCGTCCCTGTACGATTCCTCTCTCCAGTCCGTCATCCATACCGATTTCTTTCCGTTCCCGACGAAACGGTATATGGGGACGATTTCGATGCGGCATGAACTGGAGCAATCCGTTTTTGGACAAACCTTTTTCATGAAACTACTGCCGCTATTTTCTTTGCACGGTATCATTTTACTCGGCCGGGAGCATACGGACCGGTTTCGGAAACTGGATTCAAGTACCGTCTGGGAAAATCCCTTCTCATTACCCGATTATCCGGATACTATCGTTGAATTCGGGTATTCGGCTGGACTTGATTTGCCTGTCATCGGACTTCATTTTAAACCGGGCGAACAGTTCCTCGGTCTCGGCAGCCGTGTCGATGAAAATGGACGAAGTCATGGGACGTATGGCTCGACGAACGGGCTGCGGGAGATCGGAAAACATGTCCGCGAAAAATTCGAAGCATTCTATCCGGCAGAGGATTGACAGCCGTTTTCGTATCCGTAATAATGGAAATGAATTAGCACTCTTGTTGATAGAGTGCTAAAAATGAACAGGGGGTATCGA
>Ga0308168_1001118_pt1 | contig 26023 bp, 24 predicted proteins | sample PhyCR2_FD_202133 | JGI IMG/M metagenome (GOLD analysis project Ga0308168, IMG submission 202133) | Phyllosphere microbial communities from UC Gill Tract Community Farm, Albany, California, United States - DLSLRC.R2 | ecosystem: Host-associated > Plants > Phyllosphere > Unclassified | place: USA...
CCGTGCAATAGGCCGGAGCTGCAGGCTGCTGCCGCCAGGAGTCAGCAATGGTTCCAGCATCCACGGCGTCAAAGCCTGTATCCTCCACCAGCGACATGGCGATCCTGCCGTCATGGTCAACGTCAGCCGCCACCGGGATGGCGAGCCTGTCCGGTGCCCCGACTGGCCGTCCTTTGTTCTCCAGAGAACTAAACATGATCGCGTTCCATGCTTTGGCTACTCGCCGTCCAAGATGCTCTTCGACCCACTCACTCTCAACCTGCCCGGCTTCGATCGCTTCAATAACCCCGGTTCTGTAAGGCCAGTAGTTTGACGTATCAATAACCACCACCTCGTCTGACACGTCGCTGAATAAGGGAGCCAGGTCGGGAATGCGTTCCAGCGGTATTGAAATGATGACAACATCTCTGGAGCTTACCGCCTGTTTAGCCGTCACGGCTTTCGCCCCTGTAGCCAGTAAGTCGTGGCCAATCGTTTCTGGCCCCCGGGTATTGGCGATCGCCACATCATGGCCGGCAGCAGCAAGCTTCAGCGCAAGTTGCTTGCCGATCATGCCTGCGCCCAGAATTCCAATATTCATCATTATGCCTCCGTGAGAGTTAAGTTCAGAGTCGCCGCCCTGGACGTATATTGAGCATGGCGCGAGCGGATATCTGGAGCTGCGCCTGTCGTGCGATAGTGTGGGTCTCTTTTCAAAAGTCCTGCATAAGGTCTGAGACAATGTCTGCCGCCGGACGAATAGATTTGATAACGGAAATACCTGTGCCGGTTGACACGACACCCTGGTCAAAATTACCCAGTCTCATGGCCTGCCAAAGCGAGTGATAGCCATTCATGGCCTTAAACATGGTTTCACGATCCGTATTTTGCACGTCTAACTCTGCCAGCTTCGGACTCAGATCGGTGGGTAAGGTACGGTAATAAGCCGGCAGCGTGCGGAACAGCATCAAATCCTCCGCCGTGGAGTCGACAATCAGACGTTTAACTTTTTCAGCGGCAGGGTTTTCGATCGCAGTCAAAAAAAGACTGCCCGCATAGACGCCTTCCGCCCCCAGAGCCATTGCGGCACGCACGCCGCGAACATCCCCGACTCCGCCCGCCGCGATGACCGGAATGTTCACACTATCAACGATCATCGGAACGATGCTGAATGTGCCAATCACCCGGCTCGGTACGGTCCCACCCTCGTCAAAACCTGTAGCGATGATGATGTCGGCCCCTAATTTTTCTGCTTCTTTTGAATTAGCGATGGTGGGTGTCAGAGCGCGGTAAAGCGTTTTTATGCCGTAGCTTTTAAAGAAATCAAATATGTCAGCGTCCAGCACTTCATTGATAAGCACAATTTCAACGCCTTCTTCAGCCAGCATTTCGGCAGTGGGCCGCCAGAAACTCATATCCGGACCGTTAATCAGGGTCGCGGCAAAGGGTTTAGTCGTCAGCTTCTTAACTTTGCGAATCTCCTCCCGCATACGTTCCAGCGCCACATAGCGCGAGCCAGGCAGGCGTTCCTGACCCGCGTGCGGTCCCAAGGTGCCAAGACCACCAGCGTTTGAAACGGCTGCAACCAGATCAGCATTGGTCAGGAAGTACAAGGGGGCCTGTATGAGTGGATAGCGAATATTTAAGATTTCAGTGACGCGGTTATGCATTTTGCAGTCCTGGTAAAAATCAGTCAGACAAAATTTTATCTGTTGCAAAATGGAATGGAACCACCAAAACTAGTTTGATGATACCCAAATATGGAAATCAAAATGGATTTCAACGCAACCAAATTGTTCATCGCGGTAGTTAATGCAGGCAGTTTTTCTGCAGCCAGCGAAAAAATGGGTGTTCCGATTTCAACCCTGAGTCGAAAAATTAATGAGCTTGAGCAGGCTCTTAACGTACAGCTGCTGGAACGCTCACGACAGGGTGTTAGGCCAACCCATAAAGGACAACAGTTCTTTGAGCAGACTCGTCTGGGTATCGAACTGCTGGAGGATGCGCAAAAGTCGGTAACCTCAGCCCACAAATTACAGGGTAAGTTACGTCTCTCCGTGCCCCCTAATTTCTCTATCTGGTGGGATTTACTGATCGAATTTCAGCAGCGTTATCCGGATATCAATGTCTTTTGTCATTCAAGCGAAAGAGTGGTTGATTTGTTTGAAGACGGCGTCGATGTTGCGCTAAGAATGGGCGACCTAAATACCGATGATGTGATTGCTAAACCTGTCATGACAGTGGAAATCTTGTTTGTGGCAAGTCCCAAATTACTGGCACGTCATGGTACGCCAAAGACGCTAACTGAAATGGCCCGGCTTCCTGTTGCTGCCTGGGAAAGCCTGAATCACGGTTTTTTTGAATGGGACTCTGGAACGGAAAAAGTAAAATACGAGCCCTTCTTTTCCACTAATAATGTACAAGGATTAATTCACTATGCGCTGAGTGGTATGGGCATCACACATCTACCGGATGTATTAGCCAGGCCCTGGCTGGAGAACGGTGAGCTGATAGCGCTTTTGCCCGAAACAGCCAAACAAGTCCTGCCGTTACACCTTGTTTACGCCCGTCATAAGCATCCTTCAGCCCTTGTGCGGGCGTATCTGGATTTTTGCGCAGAATGGGTGGCAAAGCTGCGTTAGCATTATCCGGTGAAGGTCCATGCGCCTGTAAGGCAGAAAGTAGCCTATAGCTGCGCATGGAACGGGACCTAACGTCTCGATTTATCAGCATCGACATTTACGCTGACGTTCAACCTTTTGGCTTCCATCGCGATAATTTTTTGGGCAATAGCCATATCGCCGCCGTGGACGCGGTCTATCAGGTTCTGGATGAGAGTAACCATCAAAAAACTCTTATTAGCAGGAGCGAAATCAGTCATATCGATCCCGCTCTCCTGGAGCTGTTGGTGTGCTGCGCTCTCTGTTTCCTCTACAATTTCAGCTATTTTCTGATTCATCTTGTCGATGTGCATAAAGACAACGCGATTTATCATTTCTATTTGTTCTGGCGTGAAATTTTTTCCCATATTTACTCCTCGTGAAGGTTAGAAACGCTAAATATCGGTCATATCGCAACACATATAATAAATGAAGACACCACGACTTAAATAGTAAGACATTCTTAAGTTTAGAATGGCCAGAGCCTGCCGCAGGCATCTGGCCAGAGGATGGCTTAACGCATGGTCAGGCCGCCATCAATCGAGATGGACTGGCCTGTGACGTAGGATGACGCATCGCTGGAGAGCCAAAGCACCACGTCCGCAATTTCTTCAGCCTTGCCATGACGCTGCATAGGCACGCCCTGCACCATCGCCTCCAGCGCCTCTTTCTGCCCGGAGGCGACCATGGCATCAACCATAGGGGTCCAGATCAGTCCCGGGCAGACGGCGTTGACGCGAATATTGCGCGCGGCATACTCAAGCGCCGCACTTTTGGTCAGGCCAAGCACGCCATGCTTGGCGGCGTGGTAGTTAGCGCGTTCTGCCCCGCCCACAATCCCGCCGATAGAGGAGCAGTTCACGATAACGCCGCTGCCCTGCTTACGCATCTGCTGCAGTTCGTATTTCATGCAGCCCCATACGCCGCGCAGGTTCACCGCCGTGACGCGGTCGAAATCTTCTGCGGTGGCATCGGCAATCTCAGCCAGCACATTCTGGATCCCGGCGTTGTTGAAAGCGATATCGAGGCGGCCAAAGGTGGCAACGGTCTCCTGCACCATCGCAGCGACATCGTCCAGATCCGCCGCATTGCAGGTCACTGCTTTGGCGGTGTAGCCCGAAGCCACCAGCGACTCGGCGGCCTCTTTCACCGCCTCTGCGTTGATATCAGCCAGCATCACCCATGCGCCCGCCGCAGCGTAGGCTCGCGCGGTGGCAAGACCAATCCCTGAAGCGGCACCGGTCACTAAGGCAATTTTATTTTCAAGTGAATAAGTCATAAATAATTTTCCTGATTGAATACGAAGCTGGCTGTTAAAGGTTTTTACTAAAGAACGCAGCGAGTTTTTCTACCGCCGGGTTGACGTACTGCGGCTTGTCATATAAATCAAAATGGGATGCACCAGGAATTATCATTAATTCTTTAGGCTGCTGCGCATTATCCCAGGCCTGCTGACTAAATTTACGGGTTTCCGCTTTTTCTCCAGCAATTAATAATACCGGCCGGGGAGAAATATCCGCCATATGCTCCAGCGGATAATAAGCCATATGCAGCCCCGGACTGGTTACGACATAGCGGTTTCGGGCATTCGGATGCGCCCCGCGTGGGGTGAGGTAATATTCCGTCGCCTCCCGCACAAAATTCGGCGTACTGGCATTGACGCTGTCACGCGCCGGGAGCAGCGGCTCTACCTGCACCGGCGCACCGGCGGCCTCTTTATTTAACTGCGCATCGACGCTTTGCAGTAATTTCAGCCTGTCGGCAGCAGAGACAGGCGATCCTTCAATACCGTTTCGGGTTGCATCCCCAATGTCATAGGTGACTACCCCGGCGACCGCTTTAACACGCAGATCGGTTTGCGCTTCGTGGAGGGTATAGCCGCCGCCCGCACAGATGCCCAGCGTTCCGATGCGGGCGGCATCAACCTGCGGCAGACTGCTGAGATAGCCAATCGCGCTGCGGATATCCTGCACCCGGTCGGCCGGATTTTCCAGGTCACGCGGTAAGCCTCCGCTTTCCCCGTAGTGAGAGGCATCATAGGCCAGGGTAATGAATCCGCGCTTCGCCAGCTGTTGAGCGTAAAGACCGGACGTCTGCTCTTTTACCCCGCCCCAGGGATGGGAGACAACAATCGCCGGGTATTTTTTCGCGCTATCGAAATCGGGTGGCAGGTAGAGATTGGCCGCCATTTTGATTGTGCCGTTCTGGAATGAAACTTTTTGCGAATTCATGACATTAATACCTTCTGCCACGGTGGTGGGTTGGGTTTGTGCAGAGAGTGCCGTGTTGGCAATAAGTAATGATGCCAATAATAATGAAACCTTAGATAAAGACATGACGCCTCCTGGCCGATATTTATATCAGCATGTTTGAAGTGTTTTAGGGGTAATTATTACGAACGCCCGGAGCAGGGAAAATAGTCACACCCCCGCCCTTCGCATTTATAATATTTGTTTCATTATGCCCGGTAGAGTTATTTCCGGCTATCCATACTGGCTTGCTGACAAATATACATAACGTATTAAATCCCTACCAGTGCGGCTGGTTTCTTGCATTCATAAACAGAATTCATTAATCTTTTAAAGCCTGTCTTATCCCTTTGTCGCTTCTGTGTGAGGAAGAAATGGCTCGTGAGGGTTTCAGTGATTTATTAGCACTTATCGCGATAGCGCAAACCGGGAGTTTTACCCGGGCCGCGGCGCAGCTGGGTGTCACCCAGCCCGCGTTGAGCGCCAGCATCCGCGGTCTGGAGGAGCGGCTCGGCGTGCGTGTGTTGCTGCGCAGCACGCGCCGGGTAAGCCTGACCATGGCGGGTCAACACCTTGTGGACAGGATCGTTCCCGAATTTGAGTACATTGAGAAAGAACTTGAATCCTTAAACGACCTGCGGGACAAACCGACCGGCACCCTGCGCATCACCGCCATTGACTATGCCATCCGCCAGGTGTTGTGGCCCAAACTCTCACCCTTTTTGCAGCAGTATCCGGATATCACCGTTGAGCTGATCAGCGAGTATGCCAGCGTCGATATCGCCGCCAGAGGCTATGACGCCGGGGTCAGATTCGGCACGGAGCTGGCGCAGGATATGATCTCGGTGCGAATCAGCCCGGACGTAAAGAATACGGTGGTGGGATCGGCAGACTATTTTAGGCGCTATCCGCATCCCGAGCGGCCTGACGATCTTGCACAACAGAGAGGCATTCGGCTGCGCACTTCCACCTATGGCGGCCTCTATGACTGGGAGTTTACCGAGGGTCAGCGCGAGTTCTCGGTCAGGCTCGGCGGCCCCGTCATCTGTAATAACGCTTACGATATTCTCGAAGCCGCAAAAGCGGGGTTGGGTCTTGCCTACCTGCCGCAGGATATGGTTCAGCCCTGGCTGGATACAGGCGAGCTGGTGTCGGTACTCGAAGACTGGTGCCCGCTCTGGCCGGGCCTGCATCTCTACTACCCTAACCGGCGCCAGCATTCCCGGGCGATGACGCTGATGGTCGAGGCGCTGCGGTTCCATGAGCATCAGCCCTGACCGGGCTTTTAACGCATAAACGAGGCGGAATATGTCAGGCGAAATTTTCAGGGATATCGTGGCATTTATCACTATCGCCCGGGAACGCAGTTTTACCCGGGCGGCCGCCGAACTGGGCGTATCCCAATCGGCGTTAAGCCATACCATCCGCAATCTTGAGGCGCGGCTGGGGCTGCGACTGCTGATCCGCACCACGCGCAGCGTCTCTCCCACGGAGGCAGGGCTGCGCCTGCTGGAGCGGGTGTCACCCCGATTCGATGTGATTGCTGATGAACTGGCCTCCCTGAGCGAACTGGGGAGTAAGATCGCCGGGACCCTGCGGATCACGGCGTCGGATTTCGCCTGGAACAGCTTCGTATGGCCGCGCCTTTCCCCTGCGTTGCTTCACTATCCTGACGTGAAGCTGGAGGTATCGAACGATCCGGCCCTGACGGATATCGTTGCCGAGCGTTTTGACGCCGGTATCAGGCCGGGCGACAGGATCGGTAAAAATATGGCGTCAGTCCGCATTTCACCGGACTGGCAAAACGTAATTGTCGCCTCCCCTGATTACCTTTCCGGAAAAGAACGCCCGCTCACGCCAGAGGATTTATTGCGGCACGCCTGCATCAACACCCGATACTCTATGAAGGAGGGTATCAGCCCCTGGGAACTCAAAAAGGGGGACGCCCTTCAGGCCTGGCGTGTCGATGGCCCGTTGATCTTCAACTCGGTGTATGCCGCGCTCGATGCCGCGCTGGCGGGATATGGCTTTGCTTTTGTGCCGGAAAACCTCGCCCGCCCCTGGCTGGATAATGGCACTCTTAAGGCAGTGCTGGAGGAGTGGTGTCCGCTGCGGCAGGGGTTTCACATTTTCTATTCCAGCGAGCGCCAGCTCCTGCCAGCGCTCTCGATGATTATTGAGACGTTACGTTATGAGCCAGGGTTCATGCCCTCCTGAATTACGCGAGCCGCAGGCAATCCATAAAAAACCTGCCAGCATATATCCAGAATGACCGGCAGGGTTTTCGTTACTCGCTCTGTTCTTCAGCGAGGATTTTCGCCATCCACACGCGGTCAATTGCCCCCGTATCATAATGGGCGAGGGTAAAGACCTGGGCCTGACTCATCATTAGCGCCAGTTCGGGGGTGATATTGAAACTTGCCGCCACTTCATGGTGCTCAAGTCCAGGCCGACGCTTACGACGTTCAATACGAAAGCGCAGCTGGTTGTATTTTGCCCAGGTTATCAGCGCCAGACTGATAAGACAGGCCACCAGCAGGTAGACACTCAACGTACTGAGTGTGGTGTAGAACGGCCTGGTCCCCATCAAAGGATCATGTTCAATCGCGTTTATCAGACCACTGTAAATCAGCCAGCTAAACCCCAGCCAGGCAACGATGGTTAACAGGGAATCCAGCACGCGTGGAAACAGCCGTTGTTCAGTGAAAATTAAAGGTTGGATCATGGTTTTAATCTCCCAATACCGCGATCGGGACTCACCCAACGAGCTCTGCTGCGTTTGCGGCGCAGCATGACTTTCGGGAAAGCCACAAGCGTTGTGAACAGGCTCAACATCCAGTACACCACCGGAAACCAGATAACCCAGAACAGTGACGCCGCAATACCATTCTCGTAGCGTCTTTCAATAATCAGACTGACCGCGAACTGCAACAGACAGACCACGCCCAGCATCAGGCCAGTAAAAGCCGGTGGGAAAAGGTGCTGAACATATAAAGAATCGGGCATCGGAACAAGCAGCCCGATGAGAAACAGCAGAATGGTGACGGCATAGGCAAAGGCCCATGCGGTTGACATACAAAACTCAAGAAACAGAGGCCACATGCGTCGGTACTCCCAGCCCCACAAGCGACGCATATTGACAATAAACACCTCCGCGCCCCCCTGCGCCCAGCGCAGACGCTGCTTCCAAAGCCCTTTCAGCGTCTCGGGCATCAAAATCCAACACAGCGCACGAGGTTCGAAGAAAATTGACCAGTGGCGCAGTTGTAACTTCCAACTGATATCAATATCTTCCGTGATCATATCCGGGCTCCAGTACCCCACCTCTGCCAGGGCGCGACGGCGATAAGCGGCAATGACACCGGATACGGTAAAGACCTGACCATAGACGCGCTGGGTACGCTTGATGAGGCCGATGATAGAGGAAAACTCTCCCACCTGGACTCGCCCAACCAGCGTTGAACGCGTACGGATACGCGGATTCCCGGTCACGGCCCCCACGCGAGGGTGATTGAGCAGCGGTGCAACCATATACACCGCCGCATCCTTATCCAGCAGCGCATCACCATCAATACACACCAAAAAATCACTGCGCGCCGCCGCGGCACCCGCCTGCAGGGCGACCGCTTTGCCCTGATTTTCCGCCAGATGAATCACCCGCAGCCGCGAATATTCACTCGCTAACTTGTCCAGCACGGCCGCCGTGCTGTCTATAGAACCGTCATTGATAGCAATCACTTCTATATTTTCATAACGTTGCGCCAGCGCCGCTTCGATAGTCTCACGTGCATTCAGCCCTTCGTTAAAGCACGGCACAAGAATGGAAATCAGCGGATTGCCTGCGAGTGTAGGTGGCGGTGTACCCGGCCCCCATGGCCAGTAGCGCTCGCGGTGAAACCAGAAGTAAAGCCCACCGCTCATCCAGAGGGCTGACATAAACAGCGGCCAGAAAAAGACGAAATCAAGGATCACTTCACCGGTAAAAACCACCGCCACGCCGAGCGGAAAACTGAACATCAGGCAAAGGATCAGGAAGGCGATGAGGCGATCGGTCATTTTTGCGGATACCAGTAGGAGGAAAAAGCAGAACGGATCTCTGCCATCCGGGGTTGATCGTTAATGAAATCGTCCGGGTAGTAGCCATAGTTTCCGGCACCGCTCAGCTTGAGCTGCCGCATCCACCCGTTAAGCATTTCACCGCTAATATCGTCCTGCCCTGCCCCCTTACGCCAGTCGCGTGCCTGAAGTTCAAAAACCGTTTTATCCAGCGCGCCAGGGAAACGGGCTACCTGCCCGACGAGTCTGTCCAGCCAGGCATTGGCATCGTTGACCGGGACATTTTCCATCAGCGGCATCGCCATTGGGGCTGTCCAGTCGTAGGTGCTGAGAAAATCATTCAAATTCTGCGCAAACCAGGTTTCGCTCTCCGGATCCAGTACCGGCATGGCGTAAATGTTGCGGGCGGTTTTGACCTGTGGGCCGCGCACGGCACGCACGGTTTGCGTGAGCTGTCGGGTAAAATCAATCAGGGCGCGACTTTTAAAGCGCGTCCAGCGCGCCAGCAGTTGCGGGTTGGCGCGGATCTGCGCGAGGTTGTCCGGGAAGCCTGCTAAACGATAGGCTTTGAGCGCATCCGGGGAGGCATCCTCAAAATCGGTCAAAAAAGCGTCATCATGGAACAGGATGCCGCTGAAGTTGGCATAGCGCGCCAGGTCCTCGTAGATGTCGTTGATTCTCTGCCGGGCAACCGCATTCCAGGGTGATAAGCGCAAATAATGGCGGTTATCGGGCGCAATTCGTCCGTTGTCTGGCGACCAGGCCGCTACGCGAGGCACCGAGGGATCTAACCCAAACGCCAGTACCGGCATCCAGGCGTAAACTTTCACCCCGGCACGGGTCTGCAACTGCCAGGAAACGAAGTTAAACAGATCCGCCCGCATAGGTAGCCAGCGACTACGGAAATAGAGCGCATTGACGTTGCCGTCCCCTTTCGGATCGGCATAGGCCTGTAAAAAGACATGGGTTATCTTCATATCGAAAACACGCTGGATGAGCAGATCGATATTTTTACGCTGTTGAGCCGGGTTTTTGTCGTACACATAGTCGAGATCGATATGCATAACCCGCATGGTATCAGGTTCCCTGACCTGAGCTATCTGGCTGGCGAAGCTGCGCAGCGAAGGGTTGTTGGAAATCAGCACCCGGGGAATGTCTTCCAGATTGGCGGCATTCGCCAGTCCCTGATTCAGGGTGAAAGCCATCTGGTAGCCCTGCTGATGCGCGAGCTTCAGTGTTGTCCCGCTCGCCGCGCCGTAGGGCCAGACCCAGGCTCGCGGTGCTTTCCCGGTGACCTCTTCGATTTTGCCCGTAATGCGCGACAGGTCGGCACGAATACGTTTTTCAAACTGCACATCCGTTTCGTACTGCCCGGTGGTTTTATCGTAAAAACGGTTAGCGACTGCGGGTTCCTTACTGCCTTGCGGATTGGCCTGATGGCCGTAATGGGAGGCCCAGGTGTGCGCCCCCACTTCCACGAGCCCCGACTCGCTGGCCTCGCGTACCATCTTCCAGGTGGCAAATTTTTCCCGCGGCGTTTTTAATCCGCCAAAATCTACCAGCGAATGTTCCGGTGCATCCACCCAACTGCCGACAGGCGCCCACAGAGCAGGCCATTTGAACAACCGAAGCAGCGGCAGAACGCGCGTCGAGAAGCTACTGTATCCATCATCAAAGGTCAGCAGCACCGCCTTTTCAGGCAAGGTGATTTTCCCGGCATGGGCATCCAGCACCTGCTGCACGCTAATCGGGTGGTAGCCGTTATCATGCAACCAGGCGAACTGGTCGTTCAGGGCGCTGGTGCGCACGGACAGATAGCGCTGATCGGCGGCACCGTCCTCCACGTCATGCCAGCCCAGCACCAGAAAGCTGTTGGTGGGCCAGGGCTGGTCCGCATACAGCGGCGCCCGCTCGGCGGGAGGAAGATAACGCGGTGCCGCGGCCAATGCACACATGCTCATCATCATCCACCCGACTATTACCCTCGCGGCGAGAAGCCATCGTTTCATCATGAAGCGCCCTTAAAACCTGACATTTAGATCAAATGCGAGGGCAATATTGCGCTCCCGCTTACCATCGTAAGGACGCTTATCCCAGGTCAGTTTCACCCCGGCATCCACTACGTTATTCCATTGAATACGTTGCCCGTAACCTAACTGATTGATGGCCCCAGCGCTGTGCCCCTTTTGCCAGTAACCGCCCGCTCCCGCCTCAAACTGCTGCTTCCAGACCGTGTCGTAATGGCGGTATAGCACCTGTTCGGCGCGCAGTCCTGCAACCGCCGAAAGATCGCGTTTGGGGTTGTAATAAGGCACATTTTCTTTGCTGTTATCACTGCCGCTGATGCCAGGGATAAAATCCAGAGTAAAACGTGGCAGCGTCCAGAGACGCTCTTTACCGCTGATGCCGTATTCCAGTCGATCGTTGCCGTCGGTGAAATGGGCGCCGGAAAACGAAAGTTGATATTCGCGTCGTTCGTTCTGATACCAGCGTAACCACAGATCGCCACCGTTGGCGTTTACCCCATTGCGCAGGGCACGCAGCGGCGTGTTACGGGATAACCGCTCGGCCGAGCCCCCGACCCGCCAGCTGTCGCTGAAATCGTACCAGCCAGAGAGGCGTCCGCCGATTTTCTGATCGCTGCCATCGTTGCGCCCGGAGATCTCCATTTCGGCCCAGCTATTCCTTGACGTCCATTCCGCGCCCGCCAGCAGGTCCCGGCTTATTCCCTTCCCTTCCTCAAACTCGCCACGGGCAAAGTTGTAGCCGGTAAACAGTCGCCAGTTTTGGTTCACAGGTGGGCTATAAAGCGCAGTGTTGAGGGTAAAATCATTTTTGCCACTGACCGGACTGTCGGATGAGATGCCCTGAGACCCGGCTATCCGCAGTTCAGCTTTGTTATGCACCGCCATCAGTCGTTCAAGCTGCAACGTGGCGGCGTCATCCGGGCTGCGGGTGACCACATCCTTCGTCAGTTCGTCGGCCTGCTGCCACTCCTGGAGCTCCATGGCCGTCCATGCTTGTTGCCTTTCCAGCTCAAGGTTGCTGGGTTCAATGACTTCGGCAAACTTAAGTTCGCGCTCTGCGGCACGAGGTAATCCTCTCGCCAGCAGCACTGATGCATAGGCAATACGCAGTGCCTGGTTACCCGATCCCGTACGCGCCAACCGCTCCGCATGCGTCTCGGCTGCAGGCAAATTATTGGTGGTCACCAGATATTCGGTTTGTAAGGTTCTGGCCAACAGCCAGCTGTCATTGGGCTGCGGCGTGGGAGAACCATAGACCTGTCGCAGGTAAGGGGTCTCTTTAGTGTATGTATCCAGTTGCTGTTTCGCTTCGTCGAAATGGTTGTTATCGAGACGGGCATACAGCAGTTCCTGTTGGTCGTCCATGGTCATCGGCTGTGATGCCAGGGTCGAGCCACGCGGAAAATAGATGCTTTCAAGCAGCGACTCGGCTTTGTCCGGCTGCTTCTGCGCAAGATATGCAGAAGCGATCCATCTTCTGGCGTAGTCAGGAACAGGCGTTCCGCTCGCTTCGAGCGATTCAAATTCGGCGATCGCTTCATCCATGTGTTTACGGATAACCAGCGCCCCCAGTCGGTCAATTCTGGCGCGTCGCACATCACCTTGCGCCTCGGGATGTTGTTTCCACTCGGCAATCAGCGCGTCATAGCGAGCCAGTGCTTTATCTGCCACCAGAAATCGTTCATCTTCATTGCGGGTGGGCGTGAACGCAGTGCGGACGGTTTGCGCCGCTGCGTCCAGTTCAAGTTGACGTGTAATGGCATCAGGCTGCGGGTAACGCTCTGAAAGGGTCAGCGCGGGGCCGGCAATGCGGTTGGCCGACATGGCAGCCAGCAGCGTGGGCACCACGTTTTTGTTGCGGTCTGAATCGGTATCGATTTGGCTGGCCGCCAGGACTGAATCCCAGTTTTTCCCCTGAGCATGATAAACATAAGCCAGCAGTGCCTCCCTCTCTGGCCCCGGCTCCTCGTCTGCCCAGCGCTGGGCTTCGGTGATGGCCTGCTCGTTGCGATGGGCATCTGCGAGCGTCATTATCCAGCCGGTGCGGGCGTCGCTATTGCCGGGTTCAGCTTGCAAAACGGTTTCCCAGACGGCCAGCGAGGCATTCCACTGCTTTTGGTTACGCAGCGCGCGGGCGGCAGCGACTTGCCCTCTGGCAGGGATGGCCATGCGTTGGCGATAACGATCCCATACCGCCAGCGTCTCAACGTCATTATTGGCCCATGAGGAAACCTGAAGCCAGTCAGCAATCTCTCCCGCCGTTAACTGTGTCTGCTTTTCCCGAACGGCAAGGTATTGCAATAAAGGCTGGCGGTCGCCATCCCGTGCCTGAATAATAAGTTCGTCGTAGGCAGACGTTTGGGCGTATACCCATGTCGGGAATAACATGCTCACCATTAATAAGTATCTTCCTGAACGTAATGGTTTAATAACGCAAAAGGAGCAGGAAACTCTGAACATAGCTATCCCTTTATCTCTGTTTTAACGTGAGCTTTTCATTTATTGATGACTAAAAGATGACGAAAATTTAATAGCTAAGCAAGCAACAAAAAAGTACAGATAAATTTAAAATGTCATACTTTTTTCGTATTTATCATTACCCAATCCAGGACTACTTATTGTCAAGCGAAACCTGGATGCCAATCAAAAGTTAGCAGCCGCGCTTACCTTTTACCAATTCATAAAATAAAAAAAACACGCCGGAGCGTGCTTTTCATGTTAATCTCATTCTTTCGTATCAGACTTTTTCTGCATACTCATTAAAATGGCTTGGTAAACGGCTGTTAAAAATTCTTATCCAGAGAAAGTGTGATATTCCTCTGTCGATAATCATAGAAATCGATATTGCTATCGACCCGCTTATAGGTGAAATTCAGTTTCGGCATCACCCCAAAGAAATAAAGGTCGCGATGCCAGAGCGAGAGGTTATAGATCTGTTCGTTATCTTTCCGTCGCGTCGAGAAGATATCACTGTCGGCCTGGTAATTGCGTCTGGCAATGGCCGTGGTGGCGGCAAAAGAGAGTTGCCAGGGCATATCAACCTGCACCCCGCTGCGCAAACCTACCCGATGGTTAGATTCACTGCGAGTGAAGGTCTGCTGATCGAGCAGATCGAAGCCGGCAAATCCTGACACCCGGTTACTGAAGGCATGGGACAGGGTGGTGGAAGAGTAACGATTTTGCCCGCGCAAGAAACGATAATCTTCATCATCATAATCCAGTTTCTGATATTCCAGCGCCTGACTCACCTGCCAGGTGGGCGTAAGTAAATAACTATATTCGGCGCGGACGCCAGGGCCAGAAGAGTACGCCTCGGTGCCATACCATCTTTTTTCATAAAAAGGCAACAGTGCAAATTGGTGCCGGAAATTACGCCATTGATATCCAGCATAAGCACGGGTGGTAATATCATCAAAATCATGATTATTCCAGTAACTCTTACCGTTTACCGTACCAAGAAATCGCAAGCCATGCTGATCGTAGAGTTGAACATCTTTTTGTAATGCGCCATTAAACCAGAAACCCTCACCGCGCTGAGGGAAACTATCCTTATTACGAATAAACAGGCGATCGCCAACCCGAATGGTTTTACCCGATGAAGCATTATTCACATTGCTGTCATTCAGATAACTCACGCTGAATGAACCCGTTAATGCGCTGCCTTTCTGAATGCGCTCAAGATATTGTGCAATGACCTGCTGAATATTCTCAGGCGGATTGCTTTGTAATACACGACGAAATTGATAATCAGCTGCGTCAAACTGACGATTTTCAAACATGGCACGCGCTAAATCCAGACGCACCGCAGCAAAGTCAGGATGCCTGCTCAGAATAGCGCGATAGTGTTCAATCGCCTCTGCATAATGCCCCTGACTGCGCGCCAGGCCGGCTTTTGCAAAATGAATCAGGGTAGAATCCGGATTGGGTGACGCCGCATAGACAGGTAAAATAGCACTCACCATCGGCCACTTTTCTTCACGAATGGCCTGATCGAGCAGCGCCATCGCCAGTTCTGGCTGTTCCGCCAGTTGAGCATTGGTAACATGCAGCGTCTTTTCGCCAGGCTCGGTGCGCTTCTCTGGCGTGGCCAGTCGTTCAAAGTGGGGAGCAGCAGGAATCGAGTCGGTTTCCGGCGGCGCAGCAAACGCAACGCTGAGCGGGCACAGCAAACTCAGTGCGCCAGTACGCAAAATATTCATAGAAAGGCTTACCATCTGAAGGTCCGGTCAGCGAGGCTGACCGGAAAACGATTTATTGACGTGTCGCGCCAAAGGATGCGTTTTTAGTCGTGTCTGCAAACTGCGCCAGACCGCCTAACTCTTCAGCCGTAGGACCATTGAAATGTCCGGTGAAGGTCCCCGCCTGCCCGCCGGATTGCGCATTACCGGTGAAACCACCGTTGGCAATGTTGCCCTGCATCGCAACTTCGCTACCAAAGGTATCATTTCCGGCAATGGTGCCGTTGATGGTTTTCGCAGCAAAATCAATGTTAAAGCGAGCATCGCTCAGAATGTCTTCACGCATACCGTGACCCACATAGGTCGCTGTACCCTGGGTTGGCACGTTAGCCGCGAGCGTGGCATCTCCGGTGTAGAATACGTCATGCTGCCCTTTTTCATACTGTGTCCAGGTACCGAACGTGGTGTAACTCATACGGCCGCAGCACCATGACGTTGAGGAGACCGGGGAACGGTCGTCACGGGTGAGCCGTTGGGTTTGCGTCAGGCCCGCAGTGATCCCGGTGCCCCGCATTACATATTCACGGCCCTCAGGGGTGGTGTAGGTCCAACCAGAAATGGTACCACCGGTAGTCAGGCTGACCGGTGCCGTGGCAGGGGTTTCCGGTGGGGTAACCGTATTGCCGTTATCCGTTTGCACGGGCGCAGTGGTTACCGGGGGCGTGCTGTCGCTACCACCGCCACCACCTCCGCCACCGCCGCCACACGCAGTCAGCACAAAAGCAGTCAGTAATAATCCAGGTTTTAAGATCCCCATACGCTAAACGTCCTTGGTTGTGAATAAATTTGTAGAATTTGTAACATGATGTTTACGAATAAATTTACGCCAAAACATTCAGCATCTCTAATGAATAGTCTTTATTTCCGCTGATTCTAAGATTAATCTTAACAACCACTTATATAATGTTCCGCCTACGGATCGGTTAACCAGCGTTAATTTGACTTAAGTAGATTAATTAGTGCTTTTTGCACGCGCTTTCTATTATGTGACCTTATCATCCTCTCGCCTGCTTATGACAGATAATGTCATTTAGGGCCTGAGGGCAACACTGTAATTGGCGATGCATTTTCAGTTAGATGCTACTCAATGCCATATTTTCTTTGAGTTACAAAAACAGGCTGTTTCCAGTTCGGGCCTTTTATCACTCCCATTCTGTCATTAAGGGAAACAACCCCTTTTTCACACAGTTCGTGGAAAGTGTTCATAAGCTCTCCTGTTTCAATTGCGTTGAATCGATATCGTACAAAATATCTATCCAAACTTGCATAACCAATACTTTTCTGAAAACCAGCAAAAAACGTAATGATGTCCTCAACCTTCTCATTTTTGAATAATAAATTTACATCAATCAATTAATCACTCTCCATCTTTATTCTTCTGCTGCTTTAGTAGATCTTCACTTAGTCTGAGCTGTAGATTCCTGCGCTCCAGTAACCCTTACCCTGCCGACGACGCTCTTTCCAGCCCAACGATACAAGTACTCTCGCAATCAGCCGATTCATCACCCCATGCCCCATAAGCAGCACAGGGCCGTTTGATGCTTTTGAACATGTTATGAGGATATCCGCAGCCTGTACGGCGCGTTGTTTAGCTATTCTCAGAGGCTCAATATGAGGGGAGAGGCCACACAGCCACATGATACGGAAAACCAACGCCCAGAAGGTAGGCGCTAACCTTAAACCGGGTATGTGGAATATGGGCAGGTCAGCTTCTTTGAACACATCATCAATGAGAGTCGGTGTACGCCCTAATGCCTTCAGGGAAGAAAGCGCTCGGGGAAGTGGACTGCTCAGGATCTGCAGTGCGCTGGATGCTAATGCCTGACTGGATTGCGGGGGCATATCACTACCCGTATCAGAAAGGTTATAGTGTGAAATCCATGTGGCCATCTCCAGGCTCGTGACTCTTGAAGAACCTGAAAAAGCAGGCTTTCCATGACGCATCAAAATAATTTCCATACAGTGCTTCTTGTTATGGTCCTTTTGTCGTAAACAGACTAACGTGATAAAGGCAGAAGGAACTACTACCCTATTTAGGGTTGACCTGTTGTTAACCACCCCATAAAAAGGACGCCTGCACCATGCTAAAAATCCTCGGCAAAACCACCTCCATCAACGTGCGCAAAGTGCTCTGGACATGCGAAGAGATCGGTCTCGACTATCTGCAGGAAGATTACGGCAGCGGCTTTGCCTCGACGGAAACCGACGCCTTCCGCAAGCTGAACCCGAACGCCATGGTGCCGGTGCTGATCGACGGCGATTTTGTGCTGTGGGAATCCAATGCCATCTGCCGCTATCTGGTGCGTAAAGCCGGGCGCGACGACCTGCTCCCCGTGGAGCCGCAGGCCTGCGCCAACATCGAGCGCTGGATGGACTGGCAGGCGACCGAATTCAACAACGCCTGGCGCTATGTCTTCCCGGCGCTGGGGCGCAAAAACCCGGAGTTCAACGATCCCGCGCGGATTGCGGCGGGAATTACGGAGTGGAACCACCACATCATGATCCTCGAGCAGCAGCTGCAACACACCGGGGCATGGGTGGCGGGCGAGACGTTTACCCTGGCCGACGTGGTGCTGGGGCTGTCGGTGAACCGCTGGAAAATGACCCCTTTTGAGAAGCCGCAGGTACCCGCCATCGAGGCCTGGTTTGAGCGTTTAAACCAGCGTCCGGCATTTTTACGCCACGGGAATAATGGCATGCTATGAACTTAGCCCCTGAAGTTAAATATACACTTTCTTGCCAGGGTTATTTTATTTAATTACGAAATCCACACACGCCTCCGGTGCCGTAATAATTAAGCGCTATCCTGGACAATCCAGGAACTGGCTTTGCTAGCCTGATTATTCAGGCAAAGCTCAAACCGGAGGTATTCTTTGCTGATTAAACTCAAGAAAGAACGTACGCATCAGGAGGATCGCCGGCTCGCCCTCTGGCTGGCCACCTCCGCAGGCTTGCTGAATGCCATTGCGCTGGGGGCATTCGGTTTTTTTCCTTCCCACATGACCGGCAACACTTCACAATTTTCCAGCGAAGTTTCCTCTACGGATCTGAACGATATTATCTTCTTTGCCACCATTATTTTGTCGTTTGTGACGGGCGCAATCATTGCGCGGATAATCGTTTTATGGGGTATCGTCCAGAACGTGCGGCTCATTTTTTGTCAGGTTTTGTTTATTGAAGGAGTATTACTGGCGGGCGTTTCTCTGTATGAAATGTATTTTCATACCTTAACAACCAATCGTGAAATTATGGTTTTTCTCTGCGGACTGATGGGGATCCATAATTCAACCTCCACCCAACTTTCCGGCGGACGGGTAAGATCCACGCACATTACCGGCACCTTAACCGATGCAGGCATTGCGCTGGCTTCCGTTGTGGTGGCGATGCTACGCCGGGATTTCTCCAAAGATACGGCAGCCCAAAGAAGCCAGCTCAAAACCCATCTCACAACCCTTTTCTCGTTTATCACGGGAGGGATTGCGGGGCTGATACTGTTCAGATGGTTTGGCTTTAATGCAATGCTGGCGCTGGGGCTGATGCTGACTTTTGTAGCCGCTTTCTCCATCATCAGCACCTCGCTGAGGGTGCGAAAAGCCCGGGCTGCGCTGAGCAAATAACAAGTTCACTCTTTCATTAAGTGACGGTGTCACTTAATGAAATTATCTTTAAGACTATTCTGCCTGACCCGAACCAGGCCTTATCCCATAAGGCTTAACCCATGATTTCCCCTATTTTCATCGGGTTACTGATTTCACCGCTTCGCTGGAACCCTTCCCAATCGCTTGCTATAGCTCAACTACCCCTGCCGAATCATGGCATAACAACAGGCAACCGGTGGTTGCTATAACGCATGCGCACAGGGAGACACATCGCAATGCATCCATTATTCAAACGTTCGCTGCTTTTTGTCGGCGCGATTATCGTGGTCGTCGCCCTCCTCGTCTGGGGAATTGGGCTGGAGACGATCAAAGCGCGCCAGGTTGACCTGGTCTATCTCGGGCAACAGCACCTGATTTTAGTCTTCTCATCCATGTTCTTCGCCCTGCTGGTCGGTATCCCCAGCGGTATTTTGCTGAGCCGTCCGGCCGCGCGAGGTATCGCCGAATACGTGATGCAAATCTTTAACGTCGGTAACACCCTGCCGCCGCTGGCCGTTCTGGCCCTGGCGATGGTGGTGATTGGCATTGGTGATACCCCGGCCATCATCGCCCTGTTCCTGGCCTCGCTGCTGCCCATCGTGCGTAACACCTACGCCGGGCTGTGCTCGGTGCCGGGCTCGCTGCTGGAAGCGGCGAACGGTATCGGGATGACCAAATGGCAGCGTCTGTGGCAGGTGGAGGTCCCCAACGCCTGGCCGGTGATGCTCTCCGGGATCCGTATCGCCACTGCGATTAACGTCGGTACCGCGCCGCTGGCCTTCCTGATCGGCGCCAGCAGCTACGGCGAGCTGATTTTCCCGGGTATTTACCTGAACGACTTCCCGACGCTGATCCTGGGCGCGGCGGCTACCGCCCTGTTCGCCCTGATTCTGGATACGCTGCTGGCGGCGCTGGGTCGTCTGATGAGCCCGCACCTCGCGCGATAATTATAACAAGGAGCTTCTATGAGACTGTTTACCGGCCTGACGGCGCTGTGCGCCGCCGCGCTCTTCTCCAGCCAGGCGCTCGCCGCACCGCTGATTCTGGCGACCAAGAGCTTTACCGAGCAGCACATTCTCTCGGCCATGACCGTGCAGTATCTGCAAAAGAAAGGTTTTCAGGTGCAGCCGCAGACCAACATTGCGACGGTGATTTCGCGTAACGCGATGATCAACAAGCAGATCGACATGACCTGGGAGTACACCGGGACTTCGCTGATCATCTTTAACCACATCAACAAACGCATGTCGCCGCAGGAGTCTTACGAGACCGTGAAGCGCCTGGATGCGAAGCACGGCCTGGTGTGGCTTAAACCCGCTGACATGAACAACACCTACGCTTTCGCCATGCAGCGTAAGCGCGCCGAAGCCGAACATATCAACACCATGTCGGAGCTGGTGGCGAAGGTTGAGCAGGTGCGTAAAACCGACCCGGATAACAACTGGCTGCTGGGGCTGGACCTGGAATTTTCCGGGCGCAGCGACGGCATGAAGCCGCTCCAGGCTGCCTATAACCTGGAGCTGGATCGCCCGCAGATCCGCCAGATGGACCCCGGTCTGGTCTATAACGCGGTGCGCGACGGCTTTGTCGACGCCGGGCTGATCTACACCACCGACGGGCGCGTGAAGGGCTTCGACCTGAAGGTGCTGGAAGATGATAAAGGCTTCTTCCCGAGCTACGCGGTGACGCCGGTGGTGCGTAAGGACACGCTGGAAGCCAATCCGGGCCTGGAGGAAGCGCTGAATATCCTCTCCGCCCAGCTCAACAACGACGTTATCACCGAACTGAACAAGAAGGTGGATATCGATCATCAGTCACCGCAGCAGGTCGCCCGTGATTTCCTGCGTAGCAAGCAGCTGCTGTAAGGAGGCGCTATGGATACGGTTCACTACATTATTGATAACTGGGGCTATCTGTTAACCCTGACGCTGCAACATCTGTGGCTGGTGGCGCTGGCCGTGGGCCTGGCCATCATTATTGGCGTGCCGCTGGGTATTCTGATCGTGCGCCACAAATGGCTGGCAACGCCGGTGCTGGGGATTGCTACCATCGTGCTGACTATCCCGTCCATCGCCCTGTTCGGCCTGATGATCCCGCTCTTTTCCATGATCGGTCAGGGTATTGGCGCCCTGCCCGCCATTACGGCGGTGTTCCTCTACTCGCTGCTGCCGATTGTGCGTAATACCCACACCGCCCTCGACAGCCTGCCACCCGGCCTGCGCGAAGCCGGTCGCGGCATCGGCATGACCTTCTGGCAGCGTCTGCGCTGGGTAGAAATTCCAATGGCGCTACCGGTGATTTTTGGCGGGATCCGCACCGCCGTGGTGATGAACATTGGCGTGATGGCGATTGCCGCCGTCATCGGCGCGGGCGGGCTCGGCCTGCTGCTGCTTAACGGCATTGGCGGAAGCGATATCCGTATGCTGATTGCCGGTGCACTGATGATTTGTCTTTTAGCGATTGTGCTCGACTGGTTACTGCACCGTCTGCAGATCGTTCTGACTCCAAAGGGGATTCGATAATGATAAAACTGGAAAACCTCACCAAACAATTTTCACAGAAGCAGGGCCAGACCTTTAAGGCCGTGGACAACGTCAACCTGAACGTGCCCGAAGGGGAAATGTGCGTGCTGCTCGGCCCGTCCGGCTGCGGCAAGACTACGACCCTGAAGATGATTAACCGTCTGATTACCCCGAGCAGCGGCAAGATCCTGATCAACGGCCAGGACACCACCGACATGGATACCGTCACCCTGCGCCGCAACATCGGCTACGTGATCCAGCAGATTGGTCTGTTCCCGAACATGACCATCGAAGAGAACATCACCGTGGTGCCGCGGATGCTGGGCTGGGATAAAGCCCGCTGTAAAACCCGCGCCGAGGAGCTGATGGATATGGTGGCGATGGATCCGCATAAGTTCCTCAACCGCTATCCGCGCGAGATGTCCGGCGGCCAGCAGCAGCGTATCGGCGTTATTCGTGCCCTGGCGGCGGATCCTCCGGTACTGCTGATGGATGAGCCGTTCGGTGCGGTCGACCCGATTAACCGCGAGGTGATCCAGAACCAGTTCCTCGAGATGCAGCGCAAGCTGAAAAAGACCGTGATGCTGGTGAGCCACGACATCGACGAGGCGCTGAAGCTGGGCGACCGCATCGCCGTCTTCCGTCAGGGGAAAATTGTTCAGTGCGCCAGCCCGGATGAACTGCTGGCCAAACCGGCGAATGAGTTTGTCGGCTCGTTCGTCGGCCAGGACCGCACCCTGAAGCGCCTGCTGCTGGTGTCCGCAGGGGATGTGACCGATCAGCAGCCAACCCTGACCGTGCGTCCGGCGACGCCGCTGCCTGAAGCCTTTGCCATCATGGATGACAACGACATCCGGGCCGTGACCGTGGTGGACGAAAACGGTAAACCGCTGGGCTTTGTGAAGCGCCGGGAAGCGCGTCAGGCCAGCGGCACCTGTGCCGATCTGATCCACCCGTTCCGCATGACCGGCAAGGCGGAAGACAACCTGCGCGTGGTGCTGTCCCGTCTGTACGAGAGCAACACCAGCTGGATGCCGATTGTCGATGAGGACGGGCGCTATAACGGCGAGATTTCCCAGGACTATATTGCGGAGTATCTCAGCTCCGGGCGTACCCGCCGGGCGCTGAATATTTATAGCGAAAGCTAATCCTCTAAGCCGGGCAATGCCCGGCTCTTTACGTTGCTAACCCCACGATTTCCCCCCACAATATTGTATCTTTCCTGTTTACGCGTAACCCATGCATCGTCTTCATGCTTACCCTGACATTCGCGCGATGTTTCGCAGGCTGCTGATTGCCACCGTTACCGGCGTGCTGGCGGCGCTGGCCGTGGCGGTGTTTCGTCACGCCATGACTCTGCTGGAGTGGCTGTTCCTCAGTAACGAAAGCGGCAGCCTGGTGAATGCGGCCAGAATGCTTTCGCCCTGGCGACGCGCCCTGACGCCCGCGCTGGGCGGACTGGCGGCCGGATTGTTGCTGTGGGGCTGGCAGCGGATGACGGCGCAGCGCCCGCATGCTCCCACCGACTATATGGAAGCTCTGGAAACGGGCGACGGGCAGTTTGACTACGGCGCCAGCCTGGTGAAATCCCTGGCATCGTTACTGGTGGTCGCCAGCGGCAGCGCCATAGGCCGTGAAGGGGCGATGATCCTGCTGGCTGCCCTCGCCGCCTCCTTTTTTGCCCAGCGCTTTACGCCAAAATCAGAATGGAAACTGTGGATCGCCTGCGGAGCTGCCGCCGGGATGGCCAGCGCCTACCATGCGCCCTTAGCCGGAAGCTTGTTTATTGCCGAGATCTTATTCGGCACCCTGATGCTGGCCTCGCTCGGTCCGGTGGTGATTGCCGCGGTTGTCGCCCTGCTCACCACCCGCCTGCTCAGCCCCGGTGCCAGCATGCTGTACGAGGTGCATCTCAGCGCAACGCTGACCGGGTTGGATTACGCCCTGATGGTCGGCATGGGCCTGCTGGCAGGCATCTGCGGCCCGGCGCTGATGTGGCTGATGGATATCAGCCACTCCCTGTTTCTGCGCCTCCGGCTCTCACCGCCGTGGCAGCTGGCGCTGGGCGGGCTGATCGTCGGGCTGCTCTCGCTGCTGACGCCTAAGGTGTGGGGCAACGGCTACAGCGTGGTGCAGGCGTTCCTGATTGCGCCGCCGCTGCTGTCGGTGATTGCCGGAGTATTCATTTGTAAATTACTGGCCGTGCTTGCCAGCAGTGGTTCGGGGGCACCGGGCGGGGTATTTACGCCAACGCTGTTTGTCGGCATGGCGACCGGGATGCTGTTTGCGCAGCTCTTTATGCTGTGGTTTCCCGGGTCTGAGATGGCGATTTTGCTGGGGCTGGCGGGGATGGCGACATTGCTTGCCGCCACGACGCACGCGCCGATCATGTCGGCGCTGATGGTCTGTGAAATGACCGGGCAGTATCAACTGCTGCCCGGCTTGCTGATTGCCTGCGTGGTGGCGTCGGTCCTGTCGCGGACGTTACGCCACGACTCGATCTACGGACAGCACACTGCCGAAAGTCGAGAGGTCGATGTAGTGCGCTAGATCGCGCTGCTCAGCGCGCGGCAGATAGGGCAGCTCGCCCACCAGCGGACCCGGCAGTTTTTTACTCAACACCTCTATGATTTCGGCATAGTGGGCCAGGCCTGGATTGATGCGGTTTGCCACCCAGCCCACCAGCGGCAGGCCGTCATTGGCGATGGCCTGCGCCGTCAGCAGGGCATGGTTAATACAGCCTTCCTGAATGCCCACCACCATCAGCACCGGGAGTTGCTCCTGCACTACCCACTCTGACAATGGACGCAGATCGTTCATCAGGCTGCGCCAGCCGCCGGTCCCTTCCACCACCACGTGATCGACCTGTTCGCTCAGGCTGGCGAGCCCGTTCGACAACAGGGTGTAATTGACCAGCCCGCTGTGCGCCACGCTGCTCTCATCTTCGCTGAGGGCAATGGGGTTTATTGCGTGGTAAGGCAGTTCAAGCGAGGAGACGCTTTGTAACACCAGCGCATCTTTATTGCGCAATCCCTCTGGCGTCTCTTTACTCCCTTTTGCTACCGGTTTGTACCCTGCAACGCTCTTACCGCTGGCCATCAGGGCTTGCAGCAAGGCGCGGGACACCACCGTCTTCCCGACAGAAGTATCAGTACCCGTTACAAAGAAACGCTTAAGCATCACTCACTCCACCGTTATGCTCTGGAAATATAAATCAAGGAAATAATTCAGTGGGGGAAGTCTAAGGCATGCGCTATCCGCTCAGTTTGAGATAGCGCAATTTTTGGTAAGACTACAGGAATCTGTTAACCCTGTAGCAGACGGATCAGCAGGGAACCGTTGTACATCGCATCTTTTACCAGCGCCGCACCGGCCATCGTTCCCTGATTGGTAAACTGGGTGCTCTCCACCACAATATGTTTACTGTAGGCAGGCAGGGACTGCTGGCGGATGGAGTCGGCAATCGCCGGGAACAGAACGTCTGCCGCCTTGCTCAGGGGCGAACCAATCAGGATCTTTTGCGGGTTAAAGAGGTTCACCATGATGGCAATGATGCGCCCGACGTTGGTGCCGACGCCGGTAATGATATCTTTTGCCAGCAGGTCGCCCTGCTGGGCGGCCGCACACAGGGACTCCACCGTCAGGGGCTGACCGTGGAGCGTTGAGCTCATCGACTGACCGAGCCGGAGCTGGGCAAGCTCGAGCACGCTGTCCACGCTGGCGATGGTCTCCAGGCAGCCGTGGTTACCGCAGTAGCAGCGTTTGCCGTAGGGATCGACCTGAGTGTGGCCAATCTCCACCAGGCTACTGCTCCCGGCATGTAACAGACGGCCATCGGTGATCACCCCGGCCCCCACGTTGTGGTCAATCACAACCTGAATCACATCCCGCGCCCCGCGCGAGGCCCCGAACAGCGCCTCGGCCATCGTCCAGGCGCTGATGTCATGCTGGATATAGACCGGCACGCCGGTGTGGTTTTTCAGCACTTCGCCGAGCGGCATCTCCTTGACGTCGTCGTAGAACGGCATCCGGTGGACAATGCCGTTTTCGGTATCAATGATGCCGGGCATGGTGATGGCGATAGCGGTCAGACGCTCCAGCTTCTGCTGGTGATGAATAAAGAATTGATCGATAAGCGCGGTGATCCGTACCTCAAGCGGCAGCTCGGCCTTTAGCTCCAGCGGCAGTTGCTCTTCCACTACCAGCTTGCTGCTGAGATCGCGCAGCGCCAGGTAGATTTCGCCCCGGCTGATACGCAACGAGAGGTAGTGCCAGGCTTCGGTTTCCACCACCAGCCCTACCGCCGGACGGCCACGGCTGCCCGGCTCCTGAATTTCGGTCTCCTGCACCAGATGCGCTTCGAGCATTTCTCGTACGATCTTGGTGATACTGGCAGGCGCCAGTTGCGCAAGGCGGGAAAGATCGATGCGCGAGACCGGCCCAAGCTGATCAATCAGGCGATATACCGCACCCGCATTGGTCTGCTTAATCTGATCGATATGCCCAGGCTGACTATCAGCAACCACCACGTACTCCCTTATTTTCGAGCTTCGAAATAAACTGTGGGCTATGGTGAAGCACTTCTACAGTAATCGTCAAATTTTTACTTAGCCTTGTGATTTACAGCACATTTTTACCCGCTTTTTTTGCGGCT
>Ga0308168_1001122_pt1 | contig 25976 bp, 21 predicted proteins | sample PhyCR2_FD_202133 | JGI IMG/M metagenome (GOLD analysis project Ga0308168, IMG submission 202133) | Phyllosphere microbial communities from UC Gill Tract Community Farm, Albany, California, United States - DLSLRC.R2 | ecosystem: Host-associated > Plants > Phyllosphere > Unclassified | place: USA...
GCGGGACATTTTATTTAATTGTTAGACAAATCTTTTAAGGCGTTTAAACCAATCCAATGCTTAGAAAACTGATAAGCAGCTCGACCAGAGCGCTGACCCCGCATCTGACACCAACGTAAACTTTCAGCACGAACCTCATCATTGAAAGGCATGTTTGCTTTATCAAGATAATGTTCTACGATTTCTAAATATAGGTTTTGATCCATTGGATAAAAAGATAGCCATAGACCAAACCGATCCGACAAAGAGATCTTTTCTTCAATCGCTTCTTGTGGATGTAATTCAGTATATTGGGGAACGTCCACCTTAGTTACAGGTGTATTTTCATGCATAAATTCAGGTAACAGGTGGCGACGGTTACTGGTTGCATAAATAATAAAATTACTTGAACCTGACTGTAATGAACCATCTAATACACTTTTTAGACTACGGTAATTTTCATCTTCGGCATTAAAAGCCAAGTCATCACAATAGACGATATATTTTTCAGGACGATTTTGAATGAGTTTTTGAATTTTAGGTAAGTCTGATAAATCATCACGTTCAATTTCAATTAAACGTAATCCTTGAGGGGCATACTCAGTGAGTAAAGCACGAACAATAGATGATTTTCCTGTACCACGTGAGCCTGTTAACAGCACATCATTCGCTGGTAGGCCATTTAAAAATTGCAAAGTATTTTGAATAATTTTTTCTTTTTGACGCTCAATGCCTTTTAAGTCATCAAGATAAATATTTTTTGGCTTATAGATGGCATTAAGTTGCTGATTTTCCCATCTAAAAGCAGGTGCAGTAAAATCTGTTTCTTGTCGAGGCTCAGGCAAGACTTGCTGTAACTGATTTAATACAAGTGATAATGTTTGAACTAAATTGTCCGGTAAATCAATGGTAGCCATGGTAAGTCAATCATGTTAAACAGTGTTTGATAGGATACTAACACCGAAATTAATAGGCTGACAAAAAACTTATTGCCTATACACTTTATCGGTTTTGCAATTGATTGAAATGTTCAGACCGAGCATAGTGTTGTGATGTCTATTCAGTAAAATCATCTGTGAAGATGAGGACGAAATATGTTTGAAAAAATACGAAGTGATATGAATCCACATCAGGCTTACCGTATCAAAAAATTACAACGTCAATTAGACATGGCTGAATCTTATGAGGAATGGAAGTCTTTTGCATTAAAACTAGATGAAGAAACAGGTGTGCAAGAGTGGAAGTTTGATAATAGTTCACCTTACTTCGATGCCGAACTCATTTCTTATCGATACACTTTGCTCAAAAGATATCGTCAGCAACATCGCACATTAGACCTCATCTATTTACTTAAAGAGGGGCTAACCTACGATATTGCAAATATTGGTCATCCAATGCTTTTTGCAGCAACACATGTCGGTACGAAAAAGTTAATTGAAGACTATATTGAAGAGGTTAGCCAAAGCTTAGCTTACATCGCTTCAAGTGAATGCATCACATTTCAAAGAAAAGAAAAAATAGAGTTTTTTGAAAACTGTGAAAAGGCGTATGGACAACCTGCACTTATGTTTTCGGGCGGGGCGACTTTAGGACTTTTTCATACGGGAGTATGTAAGGCTTTAATTGAACAAGACTTAATGCCTAAAGTGCTCTCTGGCTCAAGTGCAGGGGCAATTATGACAGGTATGCTTGGAACCTCTGCTAGTGAAGATATCCAAAACTTATTAAATGGTGAGCAATTTTTTAGTGATGCTTTTCATTTTAGGAAATTCCGTGAACTTATTCAAGGCAATGGTGGAATTGCCGATGTTCAATATTTGAAAAAATTCCTCATTGAGAATTTAGGTGATCTTACGTTTGAAGAGGCTTTCAAAAAATCTGGTTTAAACATTAATGTGGCAGTGGCGCCATATGATGCAACAGAAAACCCAAGAATTATGAATGCCATTATGACACCGAATGTTTTGGTGTGGAGTGCTGTATTGGCTTCATGTGCTGTGCCAATTTTATTCCCACCAGTACGCTTAACCAGTAAACGTTATGACGGTGAACATACACCTTATATGGCAAATACAAAGTGGGTAGATGGAAGTGTAAGAAGCGATTTCCCACAAGAAAGAATGGCACGGCTTTATAATTTAAACTACACCATTGCGAGTCAAGTTAACCCACATATTGTTCCATTTATGCAAAATGATGCGGATCGCTTCCGTAAAGACGTTTTAAGCTGGCCTGAAAGAATTTTAAGACGCCAAGGTAAAGTACTATCAATGGGTATCATGGATTTTACGCGTCAACGACTTGGTTCTATATCTCCAGTTAGAAGATTGTTAGATCATGGATATGGCGTAATGGGACAGCGTTATTATGGTGATGTAAATATCATTGCTAAATATAGCCTAAGTCACTATACCTACACTTTGCAAAACCCGCGTCCGCATCTGTTTAAGCGTTTGCAAAGAGAAGGGGAACGTGCAACTTGGCCAAAAATTTCTTCAATTGAAACCCATGCTCGTATTGGTAAGACGATTCAGCATTGTTTAGAAGTTTTGCGCTTTGAAGAAAAGAAACAACAGCCTGAGTCTTACTATGCTGAAGCATGATTTTGCTTCGCATATAGAAAACTTAACATGTGTAACAAAGCCAACAAGTGCAGCGTTAGGGCGGTGTTTATGGACATGTACCATAGATACCAAGAATTACTGGTTAAAATATCACTTGCCTGAAACCCATGCTCAAAGTGAGCAAGATTTCATGCATGAGCAATTATTTTACGAAGAAATGCACTTTAAAAAACCTGCATGGCTTTTACCTTATAAATTGATTGAGGGCAGTTTAATCCCTCAGCTAGGTCATTCTTTTGGTAAGGTTTTAATTTTACCTAATAGTGACGTGTGGTTCGGTTCATTGGTTCATGAAAGTGATTTAACTGATGTATACCGTAAGATTTGGTTCGCAATAAATAAGCTTGCAGAACTTCATCAACTTGGCTGGATTCATGGAGACGTTAAGGCAGAGCATTTTAGAAAGTTTCAGCAAAAGCCTTATTTAATTGATTTTGAGAAAACGAGACCAATCTCAAGTTGCGATACAGTCATGGATGCAACACCTCGTTATATGGCTCCTGAGCTATTTAGAGGAGGGCATAAGGGAATACAAAGTGATTTATATGCTTTTGGCATCATTTTATATGAATGGTTGACTCAAACTCGCTTAGAAGCAAGTAGTTATCGTGATTGGGCAATCTTGCACTGTCAAAATTTAACCATTCAATTACCCACGCAGTTTTTGATTTTTTATCCCTTACTTGCAGGTTTATTACAAAAACAGCAGCAAAATCGGTTTTCAAATGCTGATGAAGCAATAAATTGCTTAAAACAGATTCAAATTGATAAAAATCATTGATCTAGTATCTGTATACAATTTACACGGTTAGTTTTTTTTAGAAAAAAAACACTTGTCACTGTCAGATCTTATCGCTAATATACACAGCCATCGGGGGCGTGGCGAAATTGGTAGACGCACTGGATTTAGGTTCCAGCGCCGCAAGGTGTAAGAGTTCGAGTCTCTTCGCCCCCACCACTTTAAGTTAATAACTTAAAGTTTGATGTAGATGTTAAGTCATCTAGATCTTGGAAGAGGATTGGTGTAATGGTAGCATGACGGTCTCCAAAACCGTTCGTCAAGGTTCGAGTCCTTGATCCTCTGCCACATTTATTTTAAATAAATGTCCCAGATGGGGGCGTGGCGAAATTGGTAGACGCACTGGATTTAGGTTCCAGCGCCGCAAGGTGTAAGAGTTCGAGTCTCTTCGCCCCCACCATTAAAAAAGCAAGATTATGATCTTGCTTTTTTTGTGATTAAATCTTGAGTGTTTAATCATGAATATAGAGGATTGGTGTAATGGTAGCATGACGGTCTCCAAAACCGTTCGTCAAGGTTCGAGTCCTTGATCCTCTGCCATAAAATAAGGCTCCTAATCAGGAGTTTTTTTATTATCTATATTTTTAAAAATAACTTTTCATTCGTGCTCAAGCAATTTTCTAAATAGACATTTTTATAACTGTTGCTTTTCAATGTTTTTATCACATCATAGATTGTTTTTTAATTAAGCAATATACTGAATTTCTTAATCTTTTTATTAAGCTATTGTTTTATATTTATTTAACTTAAGTTTTGGAAATTATTTATATAAAAGCCTTGAATACTAATTTATTTCATGTATGATGCTGTTAACTAGAAAAAAGACTTGTTAGTAAATCTTCTTTTAAGTATCGTAGTTTTAGTCATAATCCTTCGTTTTTTAAGATATTAAGCTCAATTTGTTATTCTTTTTTCAAAGTTATGATAGGGTCATTATTTAATGATTCTAAAATATTAGAAATCAGTAGGATATATCATGTCTAATACAGTAAGTGGTACAGTAAAGTGGTTTAACGAAACTAAAGGTTTTGGTTTCATTCAACAAGACAACGGTCCAGATGTGTTCGCTCACTTCAAAGAAATCGCAGGTTCTGGTTTCAAAACTTTGCATGAAGGTCAACGCGTAACATTTACCGTTACTCAAGGGCAAAAAGGCCCAAATGCTGTAAATATTATTCCACAATAATATAACAGCAAGTAAAAAAAGCACTTTTTAGTGCTTTTTTTATTTTAGCTTTTAAAGAAATTTATTGTTCTTTTAGAGCTTTAAAAGCCCCCAAAAAGGAGGGCTTTTTATTTTCTTGTTAATATAAATCATTAGTTATTAAGCTCTTATAGTTAATAATCGAGCATATTTTTAATATAAACTTTAGAATATGTGTGAAATATAAATTATTAGTAATAGAGATATGGTAGATTAAAAAATCTTTAAATAAAGAAATTTTATATTTCACGGAATTGCTAATGAACGTTCGCCTGTGTTATGCCAGTCAACGGAACGAAAAAAATGAAGACTTGTTGCAAGATTTACGTGATATTTTGACAGAAGCACGAGATTTCAATGATTTGAATCAGATCTGTGGGGTGCTCTATTATGCCGATAATGCTTTCTTTCAATGCTTGGAAGGTGAGCGAGAGGTGGTTGAACGATTATTTGAAAAAATTACAAATGATGAAAGACACCACAATGTTAAATGGTTGTGTACATATTCCATTGAACAAAACTCGTTTCAACGATGGTCAATGAAATATGTACAACGCAATACAAATATCGAATCTTTCTTTCAAAAAATGGGAGAAAGTACTTTTAATCCTATTCGTCTTGATGAGCAAAACTTAAAAGCTTTCATCAATGAATTAGTCATTGCCGAACAAACTAAAATTAACACGGTTAAGAAAGTGGGTATGGTGAATCGTGGGGTGAAACCATTTTAGCTATTTGGCTATCACGCCAATATGGATGGTCTTGAGTTTAGGTAATATTTTAGTCATGACTAAATATACAATAACTGAACTTGCGAGCATCCATATCACTTCTAAGCTTTGACTAATGACAAACATAGCCCAATAAAAAAAGCTAAATAGGGCGAGACATAATCCACTACCTTTAAAATACCAAGTAATAAATATTCCAAATAGTGCAGAAGAGAGAAGAAGATTAATCGTCTCGTTCATTCCTATGTAATTAAAGAAAATAATCAGTAAGCATAAAGCTAACATTGATAGTAAATATACAAATATATTTTTTGCAATAAACATTTTCTATACCCTATCTGATGATTAAAAAAGTATCTTTCCTCTGTTTCCAGAGGAAAGATAGTACATATTAATTTTTGAGATTCTTTTTCTATTATTAAGAGTTTTTATATTAATAAAGATGACTTTATCATTTTCTCCAGATCTCTTTATTAATATTCAGCTTTCTATTTAATAGTAAAGAGTGCTTATATGTACTGAAATTAATTATAAGAAAAACAATCATTTGAGTTGTAAGCTTTGGCTTACATAATTGTGAGAGATTGCCTACATTTGTATAAATAATAATCAAATTTTACAAAATTAAATTTATAAAAATAATTGTTTAACAATAACTTAAGTAAATATATTGTTTAGATGAGCTTTACATAAATAACAAAAAGTAACATCAACTTTAAGAGGTACTTTTTTTAAAATTTATAAATATTAATAAGAAAAAATTGATCTATTTAAAAAATTTTAACATTTAATAAAATATTGTTTTATTAATTTGTATTTCTAATAAATAAAATTTATGTGTTGAAGGATTTTTAATGTGATTAATAGTGAGGAAATTATATTTATATTTTTGTGTCATCTAGTAATGAGCTGCTTTTGAATTAAGAGAAAAAACTACTGCAATATAAATGGAACTAGAATATCAGATTTATAAAATTTAAATTTTGGCCAGCATAGAACTGACTACACTGGCTTTACTGCTTTTGAATTAATTATTCTGAACGAGTAGCTAACCAAGTACTTACTTCTGGCCAGACCGTAGTGGGTGCTTGACTACCAGAAACTACGCCCATATGACCACCTGGTACCACCTTAAATGTTTTGTCTTGGCTACTAATTAAATCCATGAGTGGTTTAACAGCATCGGCTGTGACAATAATATCTGTGTTGCCACCAATAGCTAATACAGAGCATTTAATATCTTTTAGATAGGCGGTAAGTTCACCAAATTTAACTACACCTTTAGACAGTTCATTATCAATCCAGAAACGGAGAATAATATCGCGCATGACACCGCCCGGATAGGCCAACATATTATCGATAAATGAGCTTGAGGTTGCATGGTCGACAATAAACTCTCGGTTATCTAGATTTTTAAAAAGTTCCCAATATGTTTTCAGATTTCCAATCGGGTCAGTTAATTTAAAACCAAGGGTATTTTGCCAGCCATGAATATGAAATGCTTCACTTGGTACATGATGGCGAATACGAAATGGCGTATGTTTGCGAACCCATTCGGCAGGTTTGGTAAGACTACCGTATAGTTTCCCCATATAACCTGCTTTGTGTGTGTCGATAGGGGAAGCGAGAATAATTAGATTTTTAATATCTTTATCTTTAAACAATGCGGTATAGCAGAGCGAAAGCGCGCCGCCTAAACTCCAACCATGTAAAGAAAGCTGTTGCTGACCGCTGTGTAGGCGAACTTGCTTTAACATCTCTGGCATGAAAACTTTAATATAAGTACCGAAGTTGTATTTTGCTTGGTGTCGGGTTGGTACGCCCCAGTCAATTAAGTAAACATCAAACCCTTGGGCTAAAAAGAAACGTACAAAACTACGAGTAGGGAACAAATCGTAAATGAGCATGTTCACTGCTAATGGTGGAACAATAACTAAAGGTACGCGGTGTTTAGGAGTAGAGGTATCGGTCTCATTTTTATAATGGCGTAAGGTAATAATTTCATGCTTATGAATCACATCAAAAGGTGTTTTTCCTGACAAAGCTATTTGAGGGCCTCTGAAAAAGAGATCTGATGCATTGATCAGCATGTGAGGTATTTTTTGACCAGCACGTGTCTGAAGAGATTTTTTAATAGATTGTAGCTGTGGAACATTCTGACGAACTTTAAGCAATAAACTCATTGAATATAAAACCTATAAAGATGTTGCCCAGAACAGTAAAGAGCTGGTCTTTGAAGGATATTAAAGTGAATGATAGAGAAGTTCAGTGACCCAAAAGACAGGATTTTTCTTTAAATGTATCAAGTAGAGCTTAGCTTAGCCCAACATACTCTTACTTAAAAAATCGGTAATAAGATTGAGGCAACCAGATGTCTTGATTTCATCGCTTGAGCATTTAAATCTTTAAAAAATTAATTATTAACGTAATATAGAAATTTAAGAGAAGATACATTGTGATTTTTTACTAAATACTCAAAATAACAAATTGATTTATATGATTATTATTAAATAAAGATGGTTTTTGTAAAGTTTGTTTGTGTTTTTTTTAAATAATAAAAAATAAAATATAATTATTTTACAATCCATTAGGAATGTAATCAGAAAGTAGTATATATGGAATTTGTTTTTAATGGTTTTTATACACTAATTTCGGCGGTTATCGTCTTATTGTTGGGCCGCTTTCTTGTTAATCGTATTGATTTTTTAAAACGTTATAATATCCCTGAACCTGTAGCTGGTGGTTTGGTTGCTGCTGTAGTTTCTTTACTTGTCCACACTTTGTGGGGGTATAGCATTGTTTTTAGTAGCGAATTACAAACCAGCTTTATGCTCGTGTTCTTTGCTTCAATTGGTTTAAGTGCCAATTTTATGAAGCTTAAAGAAGGTGGTACTGCTTTAATCATCTTCTTAATTTGTGTAGCCTCATTTATTGTTGTGCAAAATGCTGTTGGTATGAGTCTTGCGACATTATTAGGTCTTGACCCACTTATTGGTTTGATTGCTGGTTCAATTACCTTAACCGGTGGTCATGGTACAGCTGGCGCATGGGGTGAAATTTTAGAAAGTCAGCATGGTATTCAGGGTGCTTTAGCATTAGGTATGGCGAGTGCTACTTTTGGTTTGATTATTGGTGGTGTGATTGGCGGGCCGTTAGCGAAACTACTTATTAATCGTTACAGTCTTGCTCAACCAAAAACCAATGCTGAAATCCAAAATCGCGACACTCATCTTGAACAAAATTCAGATGACCTTGCTCCGTTTGAAAACCCGCATCAAGTTCGTTTAATTACTGCCGATAATGCAATTACTACACTGGGTATGTTTGCAGCATGTTTAGCGTTTGCTGAATTTATGACTGGTTTTAGTAAGGGAACTTGGTTCGAGTTACCAACTTTCGTTTGGGCACTTGGTGGTGGCGTAATTTTAAGAAACATTTTAGAAAGCGTGTTGAAAATTGATATTTTTGACCGTGCGATTGATGTATTTGGTAATGCGTCTTTGTCACTTTATTTAGCCATGGCATTGCTTTCGTTAAAACTTTGGCAACTTGCCGACCTAGCTGGCCCGTTAGTTGTAATTTTAGGTGCGCAAACCATTACGATGGCTTTATATGCAGCATTCGTGACGTTCCGCGTTATGGGCAAAAACTATGATGCAGCAGTGTTAGCAGCAGGCCATTGTGGTTTCGGTATGGGCGCAACTCCAACCGCCGTTGCAAATATGCAGGCCATTACTAATATGTATGGTCCATCGCATAAGGCTTTCTTGATTGTTCCGCTTTGTGGCGCATTCTTTGTCGACTTAATTAATGCAACGGTTATTCAGCTCATGTTGAAATTCATTGCTTAATTTGAAAAAAGCCCGTTAGGGCTTTTTTTATGGGTGTTTGTCTATGAATATTTGATTCCTATTTATAGGCTCAATTTTTATTTTCGTATGACTCAAGCCATTTTATTTTTAGGATGCTTTTTCTCAAAACTAATAATCGCCCTTAAACCTCGTTTCACATAGAATAAATTGCAGATAAATAAAATGAGAAATGTATGAGCTCAGAAGCACATTCAATTAGCTTGGTTGCCCCTGTGGTTTTATTGGCGGCTGCTGTCATTGCAGTTCCTATTTTTAAACGTATTGGTTTAGGTTCAGTACTTGGTTATTTAATTGCGGGCCTAATTATTGGCCCATTCGGTTTTGCTTTTTTTCAAGATTCTGCCGCAATTTTGCATATTGCCGAGTTAGGAATTGTGATGTACCTCTTTGTGATTGGTTTGGAAATGCAACCCTCACATTTGTGGAGTCTTAGACGCGAAATTTTTGGCCTTGGTACATTGCAGATTATTATTTGCGCGCTGGCTTTGACTGGCGTTGGGCTGTTATTTGGCTTTACATGGCAAGTTGCTTTTATTGGTGCCGCAGGGTTTGTATTAACCTCGACTGCGATTGTGATGCAGTTATTGGGTGATCGGGGTGATTTGACTCAGCCCCGTGGGCAAAAGATTGTAGCCATCTTACTATTTGAAGATTTACTCATTGTGCCATTGCTGGCTATTGTTGCTTTTATGGCACCGAATCATGTGGTCGAAAGCACGTCGGTACGATTAGAAAATATAGGAATTGGTTTAATCGCAATTGCAGGGCTTATTGCGGCAGGGTATTGGTTACTTAATCCATTATTTAGACTCTTGGCTGCTGCTAAAGCGCGAGAAGTCATGACTGCCGCCGCATTATTGGTGGTGTTGGGTGCGGCGTTACTGATGCAAGTCAGCGGTTTGTCCATGGCGATGGGGGCTTTCTTAGCGGGTGTACTTTTATCTGAATCAACCTTTAGACATCAAATTGAAGCGGATATTGAACCGTTCCGTGGAATCTTGCTGGGCCTCTTTTTCCTTGGGGTCGGCATGTCATTGGACTTATCGGTAGTTGCTCAGAACTGGCAGCTCATTATAAGTGGCGTAATTGCCCTGATGTTTGTCAAAGCGCTGATGATTTATATAGTCGCCCGAGTAACGAAAAGCCCTCATACAGAAGCGTTGGATCGCGCTTTACTTATGGCTCAAGGTGGAGAGTTTGCCTTTGTACTTTTCTCGGCTGCGCTAAGTGCACAAGTTATTGATAGTACCGTTAAATCTAACTTAACCGCCATTGTTGTGCTTTCAATGGTTTTGACCCCAATTGTCGGTATTATTTTCAAACGTTTTACTCAAGCAAAAACGAAGGTTTCTCTAGAAAACATCGATGTTGCCGACGGGCTAAGTGGTAGCGTTTTAATGATCGGTTTTGGGCGCTTTGGACAGGTTACCAGTCAATTGTTGTTAGCAAGAGGTGTTGATGTCACCATTATTGATAATAATACTGACATGATTCGAAACGCCGAAAAGTTTGGTTTTAAAATTTATTATGGCGATGGTTGCCGTCTAGATATTCTGCATGCGTCTGGCGCTGCAACAGCACAAGCAATTGTGGTGTGTGTAGATAGTAAGGAAACGACCAATAGAATTGTGGAACTTGTGACCCATGAATTTCCTTTGGCAAAACTATTAGTCCGTTCATATGACCGCGAGCATTCACTGCATTTAGTTAAACAAAAAGTGGACTTTATGATTCGTGAAACGTTTGAATCAGCAATTAAGTTTGGCGGCGTGATTTTGCAAGAACTTGGTGTGGATGAAGACGAGGTAGAAAGAATTACCGAGGAAATTCGAGATTTGGATAATGAGCGTTTTGAAACTGAAATCGCGGCAGATGACGTCAATGCGGGAGTAGGTATGCAATATACACATACTCATCACCCAAGACCGACAGCACCATTGATTCGACCAAAACAAGAAGGGCGGATTTTAAATAAAGAAGATACCTCAGATAATGAAAGTCTGGATTAGTATAAAAAATATCTGTAACAGCTTTGTTTAGCAGAGCTTTTACGGAATGACTATAAATGCTCTACGGCTGTGCCTTTGACTGGGGAGTTATATAAATAAAATCGCAAATAGGAGAGTTGAAGAACTTTTTATTTTGAACTCTTAAAAATTTACTCAAGTTCCAACTGATTATCATCTTTTGTAATTTTAATTTTTAACTTCTTATATTTTCGCTTATTTGGATCTAGGGCTGAGTTCATCACTTCATCGGCGAAAGGCGGGCACTGCATCAGTTTTGCATAAGCCCTATAGCCGATGCGTATTCGAGTAGGCGGGCAATCGGTTCTTTTTGAGTAGTATTCAATGAGTGAGTTCAGTTCTTGTAATAAAGTTTGCTGTTCCATCATACATACTTAACAATTAGATGACTTAAGCATAATAGACTTGGCCGTTTAGCGGAATATGCCTTTAAAATGTACAGCTCTGTAAATTGTGATGTAGTTCTCTAAAACACATATTTTATGTATGAAGTTTGTTTAGGAGAGATTTTGGATGTTTTTTTAATCGGATTGTCATAAAGAAAGACTAATTTAGACTCATAACAAAAATGATGAAGATTGTTGCGAACAATAAAATCAAAAGCAATTTTCACAGACGTGGTCGTGAGGTAATTAGGGCTAATTCGAAAGAGTTGGCTTTTTTGTTTTAGTTCATTTGCTTAGATCAAGATGTCCTTTATTAACATTCAATTGCAAATAATCAAGTTCTAATATGGAACTTTATTTTTTAAGTAGATAAAAATAAAGGATCTTAAAAATGTTAATCTCAAGCGATAGATTACCAAAAAGTTTTAAAGACAGAGCCAATCAAAAGGTTGCCAAACTTTCAGGCTCATTGTTGGGAGCTGTTACATCAGAGCGACAAGCAACATTGCCAAAAGAGTTTGAACTCAGTCCTCATACTCTTTATAAGCGCTTTGGTAGTACACATTACGGGGTCATGATTCCTGACTTACCTGAACCATTTCGATATTTATCTTGGGCTTCGGTATTAGGTTATGTTGGATTTACGATTACAGATACCAACTATCAAATGTCTAAAGATGGAAAAGGGGATACAGCTTCTTTGGTACATGGAACAGCATTATCGACAACGCCTGAGGCCTACAGAACATTTTCAATCAAAAATGATATCAAGTTTAACCAAACTCCTTTCGCTATTAATTTTGACAATCAAAGTGTCATGCATGAGGATGGTGATGAATTTATATTAATTACTAAAAGAGAAGATTTAGAACTAGAACTTCATTTAAAGCCTACCAAAGCTATTTCATGGTTTGCCTATAGTACTTTTTATAAGCATTTTAGTGTCTTGATGCATTATGACGGCTACATTAAACAAAAAGGCAATAGTGAGAGTATTAAAGGGCTTTGTACGCTTGAGTCTTGGAAAGCTGTAGCGACCTCAATGCTCAAAAACAAATGGTTAGTTGAGAATATTCAACTTCCTGTAAAAGTCTTTAGCTATCAAGTTATTAATATTGACCATGAACAGCAGTTATTACTGGCTTTTATTTGCTATGAAGACCAACCCATTTTGACTTCTGTTTACTATCGTCATATTGATGGAACATCAATTCAATACAACGGAGATATACTTTTTGAAGTAACCAGTCTTCAAGAAGAACCACAGATTACACCTGATGGTTTTCCAATGAATTTACCAAATACTTTTCGCTGGGCTGCTTATCACAATAATCAAAAGGTTCTAGATATTTCAGCACAAGTAGACACTCCATATTGTTTTGGCTTGGCTGCTGGTTTCGTTTCTTCATATACATGGCAAGGCGAATTCTATGATCAGCCATTAGTAGGAAGGGGCTATCTGGAATATATTGACCGAAGATAGAAACTTATTGCTTTTAACTTGCCAAATAAGCAAGGTAAGTTGATCAGGTTTATCAGTGGATGGGATTTATTGTCCAGAAACTCTAGACGAAGCTAATTTTGCTGTGCATTCTGTTTTCTGAATATACAGCCTATTCAGACTTTAATTTTTTTCTATATTGATGAGGAGTTATGCCTGAATATTTTTTAAAAGCCCTAACAAAGTTAGTAGACTCTTCATATCCGATCAAGTTTGCAATATCTTGAATATTATATTGTTCTTTCGCTAAAAGTTTTTTTGCTTCTTTGAAACGAATTTCGTTAAGAATTTGAAGGAAGCTTGTTCCTTGTGCCTGTAAATGACGTTTAATTGTTCTTTCAGACATATTTAAACGTTTAGCAATCTCGGGAAGAGAAGGATAGTTTTTATTAAAATTATGTAAAAGTTCCATCTTTATCGAGTTTTGCAAATGATGTGTGGCATCTTTTACTATTAAACCTTTATCTTTTTCGCAGTATTGAATAGCTTGTTGGAAGGCAACTAAATCACTTTGTGAATTGGGATGTTTTAAATACTTTAAAGGAAAAGCTATAGCATTTCGCTTACTATTAAAATGACATTTTATATTTTTATTTAAAACTTTTTCATAATCTGAAGATTCAGCCCAATCTAAAAAAATTTCACAGCTCTCTAATTTCTCTTGAATGAGTTGTTCTAAAGAATGAATTCCACCAAATAAAAGACTCTCAATTAAAAAGGTTCTTAGTTTTTGAGATAACTGTTCATCACCTAATTTTACAGGGTGAACATCGTCAAGATATATGTATACAAGTTTTTCATCGAAAGTCCAATTTGGTACGAAACTTTGAATACGTGTACAGAAAAAATTTTGGCAAAGATTTAGAGCAGTTTCTACATCTACGCAACTCAAAAAAGCAAAACCTAATGAACCGTGGGCAGTTGGCCTTAAGGTAAATCCATATTCTATTCCTAGATGGTTGTTACCAGTTAGTCGAAGCGCATTGACTACTAATTTTGACCATTGATGCGGACTCATCTTTACATCATGTTGTTTGATATTTAATGAGGATAGTCCCGTATTTTCTAGAAGAATCTCAGTACTAATATTATATTTTTTGCAAATTTCTAATAAAAGATGAGCATATGAGATTGATATTGTCTCATTAAATAAGCCGAAAGGATCTTGCATATACTTAGTCTTGGCCTAAACTGATTATTAATATGGCATATCTACACCTATTGTGTGAAGGTTTTTTTTATTAACTTATAAAAATATTTGATCACTTTGAGTTCCCATATGTTAACTAAATATTCATATACAGTTGTTGAAAATCCAAATGCAATGAAGCGATTCCCTTTTAATGTAGTCTCTAAATTTTTTAATAAAGATGCGCTGAACGCTACAGAAGCACAAATAGCATCTTTTAACTGTTTTAGACAAATTGGTGATCCTGTAGCAGATAATTTAGTTGAATGTATGCATAGAGTTGGATCTTCATCTAGGCATATGTTTAATCAAGCTCTTGAATATGGTATTGAGACGGTTGATAACCCACCACAAGAGCTGATAGATTTTTTTTCTGTAGTGGATAATATTCCGTATTGGGTCGATCAAAAAAGACTTGATCGTGCTACTCGTTTGTACAAAACGATAGGTAAAGAAGCTTTTACTATTTTTCTTCCAGGTTTAGCCGTGAGTTATGTTGCACCTGTTGCCAATCATGTTTTATTAAGATCTGGGGATCTTTATAAAAAAGCAGGAAAGCGGGCTGTAGAAACATTAAATTGGTTTAATGAAGTCACTGCACCAAATGGTATGTCTAGTCGTTTTAGTTCAGGATATAAAGCATGTATACAAATAAGAATGGTTCATGCACATATGCGAAAAGCTATGAAATCTAAAAATGACTGGGATTTTGATCAGTGGGATGAACCTATTCATCAAGTTATTTATACCGCAACAATTTTACCATTTGCTTTACTTGCAACTTTGGGTGCAAATATTTTAGGAATCCTTTCAGCGAAACAAGAGCGTGAAGATATTTTTCATTTATGGCGTTTAATAGCCCATGTTGTTGGGGTACATCCTTCTCTTATTCCAACAAATGAAGCGGATATATGGCGTTTAACTTGGATTGAACTAGATCAAGTTTTTATACCAGATGAGACATCAGCCATGTTGGGCGGTGCGCTCTGGCAATCCTTGGATGAGATAATAGGTTTTGATCAGAATAAACTTAAAGACCGTATTAAAAGAAAAATGACTCAAGATTATATTAGTACACTTTCTCATTTAATGCTTGGTAAAGAGATCGCAAGTTCACTAACTTTCCCAAAAAAATCAATGACAGGTATGGCTCTGATCGGAGGCTCATTTGTTAAGAACTTTGTTGTTACGTCAGTTGCACGCGTTGTACCTAATGGTATTGATCATTTGGGTAAATATAAAGCGAAACAACGTAATCAGTTCATGCAACGGATTATCAAAAATACTCGTGCCGATCTTAGCTATGAGAGGAGATAATGATTAAATAGTTGTATAAATCAAATTTAACAATAGATTTTAATTATTTATCCTTACTTTTTAATGATCTATTTTAAAACAGATGTCATTTTGTGTGCTTGACTGAAATAGGGTTGGGCACTATCCTTTGCCTGCTGGCCTACATTGCCAGTCGGTTTTAGCAGACCGTCTACAAAAGGCGCACAACAATGCTGTTTTGGTTTTTGTGCGTTCTCTTAAGTCACGCCTTTATGGTGAGGCTAGGAGGGACACCTTCGGGTGTGCTGGTTTCCTTTTGTACCAGTCTGCTAACCCTTCTAGTCTTGCCACCATTATTTAGCAGTAATTGGTAAGACTCTTCTAAATCAAAAGGAGTCCGCCGTTATGCGTACTATTTCTTCTCTCTCGTTGGCAACCTTTGCCAAATTCTCTCTATCCATACCGTTTAAACAGTCTTTAAAACGATTTAACCGACTATAGGTTTCTACACCTTAAGAATCGTTACGACTAAAACATAGCAACAATAAACCAGAGATAGGTGAGCACACCATTATTGTGCGGTTTTGCATGCCTGTATTTAGCACTCATTTTAAGAGTGACGGCATTTCTATCTCTTTTATATACAACAAAAAATTATTTTAAGCGGTATACATGAAAAATTTAGAAGTTTCATTTAGAGCAACGCGAGCGCTTTACACAGCAGCAGATTTATTTAAACAATATGGCTTCAACAAAGTCGGGGTGGACCGAATTGTTAGTGAGACTAAAATTTCTAAAGCCACTTTTTACAACTACTTTCACTCCAAAGAAAGACTGGTTGAAATGTGTTTGTTGGTTCAAAAAGAACACTTAAAAGAAAAAGTGAGAGCGATAAGTGAATCTCGTCAATATCCAGATTTGTCTCTTACGCTTAGACAAATTTACCTTTTACATGCGGACTTAAAAGGGGCGTATTACCTGTTGTTTAAAGCGATTTTTGAAATTAAACAGCTTTATCCAAATGCATATCAAACCGCAATTCGCTATAGGCGATGGCTTAAAAATGAAATTTTCTGGGTTCTGCGAGAATCTAAAAAAAGGGCTACGTATGAAGAATCGGATATTTTTGTATTTATGATTGATGGTGCGATTTTTGGGCTTTTAGGTTCAAGCCAAAATGAAGAGCCTGATGAGTTGCTGACTTACTTTTTAAAGATAAATGTTCAAATTGAACCATTAAATTGAAAAACTGAAATAGCAAATTAAAGAACAGAAAGGAAAAAGTGAGGCTGCTAGAGCCTCACTTTATATAGGTGCTTATTTGCCTTTTTTAGTTTTTAAATACTCTGCATAAGCTTCATCTGCAAAGCGTCTTAAAGAATCACCAATTGCGGCATATTGGTATTCATTTAGGTTAGCTAAAGATGCACGGGCAGAAGGATGCTGCACACCGAAGCCAGAACCCGGCAATAAAACCACACCTGTTTCATCTGCTACTCTAAATAATAGCTCGGTCGGATTTTTATTTTTCATAACCCAATCTGCAAACTCATCTCCATAGAGAGTCCGTGATGTGTTTTCAAGGTTGACTAGCGTGTAATAATCAACAGCATTTGGATCTGTTGGAACCTCGACACCAAGCTGTCTATAAAGTGCTGCATCGCGTTCACGAACAACAGATTTAACTGCTTTTTTATAGCTTTGGCGTGAGTCCATCATATTAAATAGTGCAAATAAAACCATTTGAACTTGTTGTGGGGTAGACAGACCAGCGGTATGGTTCAAAGCAACATTTCGGCTATCGGCAACTAAACGGTCAATAAACTTAATGCTTGCTGGGTCGGTAGTTAAAGATGAATAGCGCTCTTCAAGCTCTTTCTTCTCTTTTTTCGATAAGTTCGCAATTTGTTTATCAAGCACATTGTTATTTGAAAGTGCAATGACACCGAGTCGCCAACCAGTCGCACCAAAGTATTTAGAGAACGAATAAACCAAAATTGTATTGTCAGGACAGATTGCAAATAGTGATTTGAAGTTATCTGCAAACGTACCGTAAACGTCATCGGTCAAAATAATCAGATCAGGGCGTTTTTTGACGATATCAGCTAAAATCGCAAGACCTTCATCACTCATTTTTACTGATGGCGGGTTACTTGGGTTGACTAAAAAGAAAGCTTTAATAGATGGATCTTCTAATTTCCTAAGCTCCGACTCAGGATATTGCCAACCGAGTTTAGGGTCAGCTTCAATTAATACTTCTTCAAGCTGGTAGTCATTGAGTTTTGGAATCTCAAGATATGGTGTAAAAATAGGGCTACCAATGGCAATACGGTCGCCATTTTTGATAATTTTATTTTCTTTTAATGAGTTAAAAATATAGGCCATTGCGGCTGTTCCGCCTTCGACCGCAAACAGATCTAAGTCTCTTTTTTGCATGCCTTGTACGCCCATTTCCCTTAAGACGTACTCTTTAATAATTGTTTCACTCACTCGAAGCATTCGGTCTGGTACTGGATAGTTACAGCCTAAAATCCCTTCAACCATTTCAAGTAAAAAAAGATCTGGGTCTAAGCCTAACTGGTCGCGCACATAAGACACGGCTTTGCCTAAAAAGACCACACCGGGTTTGTCACGGTTTTCCAAAATGAAGTTATCAAAACGTGACTGGAGTCCAACGGGGCGCGGGAAGCCACCTAAACCTTCCGGCATATAGGAAAATGAAAATTCGGATTCGGTCGCAGAAAACAAACCCAGTTGAAAGAACGCTCTACGTGGGATGGTAGCAAGAAAGTTCGGATTACCACGCCCAGCATTTAGCATCATTCGGTCAGTTCTGCTTTGAGCTAATTCTATTAAATTATCTTTTAGTTCAAATGGGCTGAGTTTTGCGTATTTAGAATAATCGACTTTCCCCATGGGACGTCTCCTTAATTATAGTGGGATGAATAAAATTTCTAATTCAATGTATAAAATCAGGCCAAGCCTACGATCAGTGGTCCGAGTAAGGTTAAGAACACATTTGCTAGGGCATAGGTAATTGCAAATGGAACGGTCGGAATCGAGTTTCCTGCTTTGTCTAAAATTGCACCAAATGCAGGGTTTGCACTGCGTGAACCAGATAGTGCACCTGCCATTACTGCAACGTTGTCATAACGCAGAACATAACGAGCAAAGAGCATGGAAAGTAGGAGGGGAACCAGTGTTACCACAACTCCAATCATAAAGAGTGAAAGACCACTTTCTTTAATGGTTTGAATAGCTTGCAAACCAGATTGTAAGCCGACGGCAGCAACGAAGCCTGCAAGACCCAAATCTTTAAGAAGCTGTGAAGCTGCTAAAGGCATATTGCCATGCACTTGATTTCTGCTTCGAATCCAACCAAACAGAAGACCTGATAGTAAAGCACCGCCACCGGCACCAAGAGTTAATGGCACATCACCTAAACGAATCACAAAAAGACCAATCACTAAGCCAACCACAAGGCCTGCACTATGGAAAATCCAGTCCGTTTTTAAACTTTCAGGTAGGGCTTTACCTGCTTCTTTCACCAAGCGGTCAAGGTCGCTTTTTGTACCGTATACGGTGACCACATCGCCTTGGCGTAAAACGGTGTCATCACTTAAAGGTTGTGGCTCATCCTTACGCTTAATCGCAAGTACATAAATACCGTGCTTTAAATACGCAGGCGTATTGGCCTTAATGTCTCCTAAGGTGCGGTTGAGATATTTGGAATTTCTTAGGATGACATCGCTGGTATCCATAATCATTTCCATACCTTGCGATGACTGTAATTCGCTACCGATTTGCTCGGCAACTGAAACTACATTGGCACGGCGACCAACCAGTAAAATGACATCGTCTGTTTGTAAAGTTAGCTCGGGTGCGACATCAATAAACTGATCTTTACGTTTTAACCGTTCAATCGTAATACTCGGCTCTTTTGCTTCAATTTCCGCAATAGTTTGCCCATTGGCTTGTTTAATTTTATAAATACGACCAACAATTTCGGGCATTGCCAGTTCTTGACCCGGGGCTAATTCAAAAGCGCCTTTGAGCCGCTCACTTTGAGCTTTTAAAGCATCGTCGTGAATTTCTTTACCCATAAATTTAGGCAAGATATTCACACAGACAATAATTGCTCCCAATGAACCAAAAATATAAGTGACCGCATAGCCAATCGCGACATTTGCTTGAAGTCTTTGAATTTCTGCGAGTGGGAGATCGAGTCTAGAAATTGCATCTCCCGCAGTCCCAATAATGGCTGATTGAGTCATGCCACCCGCAGCGAGACCCGCAGCCAAACCTTTATCGAGATGAAAAATTTTAGCCATCACTAAAACAGTGACTAAACCACACACTGCCATGAATACTGCTAATAAAATTTCTTTTATGGACTGTGGACCCAGTGATTTAAAAAACTGTGGACCACTTTCAAAGCCGACTGCGTAAATGAAGAGAGCAAATAAAATTGCTTTAACGCCGTTATCGACAGGTACGCCAATAAGGCTTAAAACAACTGCGACGAGTAAGGAGCCTGCGACTCCACCAAATTGAAATTTTCCAAACTGGAATTGTCCAATCCAGAAGCCTATTGCGAGTGATAAGAACAATAATATTTCGGGGCTGTGCTTTAAAACACCTTGTAACCATTCAATCATTTTGATCTCACTTTTATTATTAGCTCTATCTTTAATATATAAATTTATTTATTTTTCATTTTTAAAATACAATATGAAAATTACTTAAGCAAACCTTTAAGTTTGGTGGTTTTCTTAAGTTTAATTATAAGAATTAATGAGTTTAAAATGCTTATGATCCAAGGTTTGGTGGTAATTCTGAGTGTTTAAATCAACTATTAATTTTTTAATCATAGATAAAATTTATTTACAATAATATAAAGAATATTTTATGAAATTAAAGCGTATTGCTTATATCTAATTTTGAAAACAAATTTTTAGTTTATTGATATTTAAGTGATTAATTTTTAATTGTTAGGCTGGTCTTAATTTTTATATAAATTAAAAAACAATCTACTTAAAATTAATTTTTTGATAATTATGTCGCATAAATTAATTTTTAATATATTTAAATTAATCTTTATAATGACATTTATTTTTAAAGAAAAATATAAGATTTGAAATTGCTGTTCTTAAATGGAATGTATATTTGAATATAGAAGTGATTAATATTTTTGTTTTATATCTTAATTAAAATTATCATATTAAAAAGAGAGGGTTATAGGTATTAAAAAACTTTAGAAATACTCTATGACTGCTCATATTTTTAAGTAAATCTCTGTCCGCGTGTATAACCAATACGCTATTCTTTCGTACTGGTTTCCCAATGACTCACATGCCGTACTGTTCAGAAATGCTAAATTTTTGATGGTTTCGTGCTGTCACATGCTGATCTAAGATATGTTGGTCATAAAACTGTACTATCTCAGCTTAAGCCTTTGACTTTTAGGTTCTATTTTAATTTGGCCACAGAATTTGTACAGATTATTCAGTACTTTCAATAATATATTGAACAGTACACGGTAATTTTCATCTCAAAATTTATGATGACTTGGATAGTTTTTCGATTGATTTATATTTTAATTTACCTTAGTAATAAAAAGAGTTTTGTGTGACACAGTTAAAACTATAAATCTCAGAGTATAACTATGAAGCTTAAAGAATTAGCAGGTTGTGAGGAATGCGATACTGTCTATCGTAGAACCCCGCTTGCTTATGGAAAAAGAGCTTATTGCTTATGCTGCGGTGCTGAACTCTATCGGCACACCAAACCTTTTTCGACGCTGTTGGCTTTAATATTAACGGCATTAATTGTATTTATTATTGCTAATAGCTTTCCTATTGTAAAAATTGAATTGCAGGGCAACATCTCTGAAACCACCTTACTGGGTGCGGTCTGGGTAATGTTTCATTATGATCGGGCTTTTGTTGGCATTCTTATTTTAATTACTACTTTTATTGTGCCGCTTTCCTATCTGTTATTACTTTCCTATGTGTTGGGCTCAGTAAGTGTATTGAAGAAAAGACCTACATTTTTAGTGTTTGCCTTACGTACACTTTATTTTATGAGAGTGTGGGGAATGGTTGAGGTGTTCTTAATCGGAATCTTGGTCACGCTTGTGAAGTTAATAGGAATGGTGTTGGTGATTCCCGAGATTGCGTTATGGGCATTTGCGATCTTAAGTGTATTGTTGGTCTATATTACTTCCATAAAGGTGAGTGATATATGGAACGAAATTGATAGGTCACTGCCATGAAAACGATAAAAAATGTGACCCAAACACAAAGCTCGCAGCAAGGGTCAGTGCTTAAGCAATACCCAAGAGCCAAAGATCTCTCATTGATTGTCTGTCACTGCTGTGGTGTCGTAAATTCTGCGAAAAATGAAAAGAGACAACTCAACCAAAGCCATAAGGTTTTACGTTGTACTCGTTGTAATAGCGTACTGCATTCACGTAAGCCAGCAAGTTTAAATCGAACTTTTGCCTTAGTGGTGGCTGCGACTATTCTCTATATTCCAGCCAATGTACTTCCAATGACGGTGACGGACTCACTGTTGGGTAGCCAGCAAGATACCATCATGAGTGGAGTCATTTACTTTTGGCAAAGTGGAGACTATCTGGTTTCAGTGGTCATTTTCATGGCCAGTATTTTTATTCCCATGTTGAAGCTACTGATTTTGTATTTTTTATTGGTGGCGGTATATCTTCAACAATCGTCAGCTTGGAAGTTTTTACCTGAGCAATGCGTTAAATTATATCGAGTTGTCGAGTTTATCGGCCGATGGTCAATGATTGACGTATTTGTGGTGGCACTCTTAACAGCGCTCATTCAGATTCAGTCGCTCGCTACCATTTTAGCAGGGCCGGGTTCGATTGCTTTTGGTGCAGTTGTAGTGTTAACCATGTTTGCATCTTTAAGTTTTGATCCACGACTTATTTGGGATAACTTCTATGCATCTCAAAATACAAATAAACCTTCTACTTTTGCCTCAAACAAAACCAAGATTATTCAGGCAGAACATCCGCCGTTGAATAATGATTCTATTAATCCCAGTCAATAAAAGAACAATGAGTATGTCTGAAAATGAAATAACCCCTGGTAACTCAGATCGTCGTGATCCAGATGTTGAACTGGATAGCATGAATGATTTGCCAGAACCCCAAGAAAAGAAAAGTCGGTGGAAGCCTCTTTTAATTTGGCTCATTCCATTGATTGCTCTTTTAATCGCGCTTTCGTTAGCGATAAAAGCGCTCTTGTCTCACGGCCCGACCATTGATGTGTCTTTTAGGACGGCTGAGGGATTGGTCGCAGGTAAAACAACGGTCCGTTATAAACAGGTGGATATTGGTGTAGTACGCCAGATTGATCTTTCAGAAGACCGTTCACACGTGATTGCCAGAATTGATTTGCGCAAAGATGCCAGTAACTTTGCCGCAAAAGATTCACGGTTTTGGGTTGTGCGACCGCGTATTGGGACGAGTGGGGTTTCAGGAATAGACACATTATTGTCAGGTTCATATATTGAAGTGGATGGCGGCAAGTCGGAAGAGAAAAAGCTTGAATTCACTGGCTTAGAAATACCGCCAGTGATTACTTCCGATGTGCCGGGCAAAGAATTTTTCTTAAATGCAGATGATTTGGGGTCTTTAGATGTCGGTTCCCCAATTTATTATCGTCGAATTAATGTGGGCCAAATTACAGCCTATAAATTGTCTAACGATGGTAAAAGTGTAGAGCTGCAAACTTTTATCCGTGCACCATATGACAAGTTTGTCACCACCGATGCACGTTTTTGGCAGGCGAGTGGGATCGATGTGAGCTTGAATGCTTCAGGATTTAGTTTAGATACTCAATCGCTGGCAAGTATTGTCGCGGGCGGTATTGCTTTTGGAATCCCTGAAAGCTCTCGTGCTACTACAGCGGCAAATCATAGTCGCTTTAATCTATGGGACTCGAAATCTGAGGCATTAAAAGACCCTGACGGGCAACCTCGCGGTGTGATTATGTACTTTGATCATTCATTACGCGGACTGTCTGTTGGCGCGCCAATTGATTTCATGGGCATTGAAATTGGTAATGTTAAATCGATTAATGCAGAGTTTTATAACAATTATAAGCAGATTCGTATGCGTGTTGAGGCGGTCATCTATCCGTCACGCGTTGAGAATGGACAGGCACTCAATCCAAACAGCAATATTTTCAAAGATTTTGTTGAACATGGATGGCGTGCTCAAATGAGAACAGGCAACCTTCTCACGGGTCAAAACTATATTGCCCTAGATAAGTTCCCTAAAGCCAAACCAGCCACATTGCAAATTTTGAGTGATGACCGTGTGGTGATTCCGACTACACCAACTGAACTGAGTGGCTTACAAGCACAAGTTTCTCAGATTGCTGACAAGTTAACTAAATTCCCGTTAGTTGAGATTGGGCAAGATGTACGTAAAACGCTCAACAATATGAACACAGCCATTGAGTCTACCGACAAACTGGTTAAACAGTTAGATGGAAAAGTTGCACCTGGTTTACAAGCAACCTTAGACGATGTTCGTAAAACTGTAAGATCGTCAGAGTCTATTTTGTCGAGTGATGCGCCGTTACAACAAGACGTACGTAAAGCATTGCAGCAAATGACACGTGCAGCTGCTTCATTACAGTTAATGGCAGACTATATTGAGCAACATCCTGAATCAATTATTCGTGGTAAGACACCAGAGACCGATGATGAAAAATAAAAACACTCTATCTTTTCAACATCCTAAAGCAGCCAAATGGCTGCTTGGGAGCGGCCTGTTTTTAACGGCTGTTGCCATGACGGCATGTTCGAGTTCGCCAACGCCAAATTATTATACGATGTCCCCTAAAATTACTGCGGCTACAAAATCAACTGTGCAGGTGATTGAGGTATTACCCGTCGGGATTCCAGACCGATTGGACCGTGCGCCTTTGGTACTCCAAGACAGTAGTGGTAAGTCTACGGTGTTAAACAATGAACGCTGGACATCGACCATGGGTACGCAATTACGCGATACCTTGTCGGCGGGTTTGCAGCAAAAATTAGGGGCAATTGACAGTTATAGCAGTGGGCTAGCTGGAAACAACCAACCTTTATATCGAGTTTCTACAGACTTTTCTCATTTTGATATTGTAGATAAAAGCTATATTAATATTGCGGTATCTTGGGTGGTGAAGCGTCAAATACCGCCCACTCAATTAGAGTCAAATAATGCAAAAGTCATCACGAATGCAGGATCTCAGCTCAATTGTCGAATTGCTTTTAAGCAGCCGATTGATCAGAAAGCTAAAAAGATGGAAGGTATTGTGAATGCTTCAAGTGAAGCGATGACTCAAATCATTAATACGGTTTCTTCTTCAATTGTGGCGCTAGATTCAAACAAAAAATCGGTTATTAGCAATGGTGTTTGTTCGTAAAACGCATCGTTTTTAATCAACCCCTTTATTTGTGCGCAACAGATAAAGGGGTTTTATTTTTAGTTGCCTCTATAGGTTGAATAACCGTAAGGGCTAAGTAATAAAGGAATATGGTAGTGATTTACGCTTCCATCGACTTTAAAAATTACTGGAACCTCGGCAAAAAAAGTTTGTTGTTTGTTCTTTTTAAACCAGTCTTCAGTTTTAAAAGTAACTTTATAAACTCCTTGCTCTAGTTTTTTATTTTCTGGATAGAGCGCAGTAATACGACCATTTGAATCGGTCACTTGCTGATTGAGTTTAACCCACTGGTTATTGGTATTTTTTTCTAAAACCACTTCAACCTGAGAAGAGGGCAAACCCGTCTCTAGGTTTAACACATGCACACTTAGTGGATTAGTTTGTGCAAATGTAGCTGAAGCTATAAATAATGAAGATAAAGCAATGAATGATTTAGTCATGATGAACTCCTTATGAATGAAAAACGGTTTCAATGGCTTTGTTTGCGCATTGATTGTCATTCTGTGCGCCGCCAGCACCTGCAACCCCAATCGCTCCGATCACTTGGTTCTCAAAACGGACAGGTACGCCACCGCCTAACAAAAGTAAATTTGCTACGGTAGTTAAATTTTTTGCATCGGGGTTTTGGTTACTGTTTTGGCTTAAAACTAAAGTCGATGTTTTGGTAGATAACGCGGTATAGGCTTTTTTCTCGGCAGCCATTAAATTATGCGGGCCCACCAACTCATGCCGTTCGGCAGTTAATGGATTACCGCCGCGATCTACAACAACAACCGCAATATTTTGATTTAATTTTTTGCATGCCTCTTTCGCACTGTCGGCTAACAGATGGGCAGTTTTTAGATCTAACGAATAAACTTGATTCAAAGCAGGGGGCTGTGCAAAAGTACTATTACTGAATAGCACGACTGCTAAC
>Ga0308168_1001125_pt1 | contig 25922 bp, 26 predicted proteins | sample PhyCR2_FD_202133 | JGI IMG/M metagenome (GOLD analysis project Ga0308168, IMG submission 202133) | Phyllosphere microbial communities from UC Gill Tract Community Farm, Albany, California, United States - DLSLRC.R2 | ecosystem: Host-associated > Plants > Phyllosphere > Unclassified | place: USA...
GGGTATAGCTTCAAGCTTTCTGATATCAAATGGCAATTAGATAAAGAGACTTGTATTTTTCCACATAAGATTGCCGACAAAATGCCAGAGTCGATGCGTATTGGTTACCTTACTACCTTGGCATACTTTTCGGCTGAATACAGTGCAGGTTACACAAAAAACATAAACCAGATTTTTAGTCAATGGTTAGGGATGATAGACCTTAAGACGATAGATGCTAATGCGGTTTATCAATTTAATGTTAGTTTAGGCCCTGAGAAAAACTACAAACTAAATTCTATAAAGAAATTTCTAACGAAGTGGAAAAAGCTCGGTTATGTAGGAGTTGAAGCTTCAGCTTTAACAATGCTGGGAAAAATAAAAATCAAAACTAATTTGACAGGAGAAGCCGTCAAACGAAGAGATCCAAATAGTGGACCGCTAACTGGAGAAGAACTGGAGTTCATTCTTGAGAGTATCAGCAATTTGTTGAAAGAAGATAAAGTCCCCATGTATCTTTATTGCTATGTCATTCTTTTAGCAACAACGGGAAGGAGGCCTTTACAGTTAACCTCCTTAAAAGCGAAAGATCTCATCAGAACGGGAGAAGGTTGGTTTCTAAACATACCGAAAGTAAAACAAAGGAAGGACTTTAGAAGTGAGTTTAGCTTGGTAAGTATCGATGACTGCCTTTATGAAAAACTAACAACCTTAATTGATATGAATCAAAAATATATCGAAGATAGTATTAATCAGAAGATTAATCATATAAAAAATAAATTACCTATATTCATGGACTACAAAAAAAACGTATCAATTCAGTCTGGTCAAAGTTTAGATACCATTATCGCAACGGATTTTTTACATATGAAGAATTCATTTATCTCGAAAGAATTAGATAAAATCACCACTAAATTTAATATCAAGTCATCAAGAACCCATAATCCTATAAAACTGAATGCAAGACGATTCAGGTATACCCTTGGATCTCGTTTAGCAAAAGAAGGAGCCTCGGTTGAAGTGATCGCTAAAGCATTAGACCATAAATCTATTAACTCATCAGGAATATATGTAAAAAATAGCCCAGACAATGTTCACGATATTGATATGAAACTTCATTCTTTTTTTGAACCTCTATCGAAGATATTTCAGGGTATCGATAGCACACAGAACAAGAAGCTCTTTACGGAATATGTTTTAAATTCTTTTGGATTTACTGATTGTAAACACGAACACATAGAGTGTTTTACCTGCAAAAACTTTAGAGCTTGGAGTTCTGAATGACCGATGTGATTTTATTCGAGCCAATCAATGCTAACAACCCAAATTTAAATGTTGAGGATTTTATTAAATTTTGCAAGGGTAATGTTTTCAACTCTAAGTTAGCCATTGCATGGGAAAGCAATATATGGAAGGGATGTTACAGATTCAACAAGTTTGACATGAAAAATAATCGAAATAGCAAAGATAGATTAGATGATAGCTTCATTGATTTTGCTAAGGCTTATATGTTTCATATTCACTCGTTTAACAAGTCAAAATCAAACCAGAATGCTTTGGCAATGTTGAAGATCGTTGAGTTTGTGCTATTGAAATCATGCGGTGAAGCTAATGTAGTCAAGTGTAATAATAACATTTTTGATGAGTGTGTAAGAGTAGCAACGGCTAAATATACGAAATTAACAGCAGTTGGAATTGGTAAGGAACTTGAGAAACTATGTTTATTTTTGAGTGAAAAAAGAATGACAAGCTCATCATACTTTTTTTGGGTAAATCCGTTAAGGCATAAAATAACTCAAAGTTGGCAAGGTTATGAACCTTCGCTGGAAGGGCACTCAAAATTACCAGATATAAAATCTGTCATAGCCATTGCGGACATTTTCTCAAAAGATGAAAGCCAACTGTCTGTGAGGGACATTTTCACAACGTCTGTTCTTACACTGCTGATGTGTGCACCAGGACGAATCTCGGAAATTTTAAGCCTTCCTGCGGATTGTGAGATTACAGAGCATGATGAGAACGGCATTGAACGATATGGTTTAAGGTTTTTTTCAGTGAAGGGGTATGCTGGAGACATCAAATGGATTCCTTCAGTAATGGTCCCTGTAGCTAAAAAGGCCATAGCCCGGTTGAGAAAGTTGTCCACCCATCCAAGGTTTGTTGCAAAAACGATGGAAGGGAAGGTCCCTGAGTCATACAAACATCAACTCTTCACTAAAAAGCCTCAAAATTTCCCTTGGTATGATGAAGAAAAGAAAATCAAATATTCGAATGCTTTATGTCTGTTATTCGAGGGGCAATTATGCCAGAAAACAAACAAACATTTGGCACCTTTGTTCAGACCCACTGCTCAGTTTTTTAGAATGGATATTGATGCATTTGCGAGTATCAAAGGCACTACAAACATGTTTAAAAGACACGGTTATATTAACGAAGACGGTAGCCCATATTCGCTAAGAACGCATCAGTTGAGACATTTACTAAATACTTTTTCCCAGATCAGCGGTATGGACGAGTTTAGCATTGCCAGATGGTCTGGAAGGAAGCTGGTCTCACAAAATGTTTCCTACGATCACCGATCACACTTACAAATGATCAATCTCATGAAAGATAAAACTTCAATCGGAGCCGGTAACAGTCATAGGAAAAAAGAAATAGCTGTTATGGACATAACTGATTTCGATTTATTGAATGATGGAGCTGTGCTCGTAACTAAGCATGGTTACTGCAAGCACTCATATGTTTTTGAGCCTTGTAGTTATTATCCCTTACAAGACTCTGGAACGGATGATGGCCAACTAATGATGATACACGCTAAAATTCTTGAAAAAACCAATTATGATAAAAATGATGGGAACGTTAATGCTGATAAATGGTATAAGTTTCAAACTAAAATAATAAAAGGAGAATAAATGGCTAAACATATTACTGGTTATGATGAAAAATTGATAATAAAAGTTATCAATACATGGAATGAGGATGAGAAGCTGACTTGGGAGGCTTTATGTGACGAGTTGATAAAGATAATTGGGAAGAGACCTTCGAGGCAATCTTTAAGTTGTCATGTTAAAATTGCGGATTGTTTTAATTCAAAAAAGGAGCTTCTCAAGTCTGGTGTGAAAGAAACATGTGCGGTTAAACCTGCTAATTTGAAGATTGCTTGTCAGAGAATAAAAAGGCTCGAAACTGAAAACGAAGCTTTGATAGCATTGAATAACAGATATTTAGAGCAGTTTAAGATATGGCTGTATAACTCTCATTTAAAGCAAATAACAATCGATGAGCTTAATCGTCCTTTACCTAAAAAAGATATTCAAAAAGAAATTGATAGGTTTTAGCTATTGACATGATTGAATGTTATGATATTTCTTTAAATGTCAGGATGACATTCACAACAGCAAGGATGCTACTATGAATAAATTAAACAGATATTTGCCAGATCAGAAATTTTTGATACTCCTCAATCGCTTCATTCTTAGATACGATGAATCAGACTGCAATAAAGAAAAAATCGTAAAAGATGCCTACCTGTTTTGTGTAGGATACTTTTTGAAGTATCAGCAAGACTATCAGAATCCCTATCTGAAGGGGCCAAGCAACATTATTGCAGTTTTGAGTTCGGCTTTGCTCAGTCCAAACTTCTATACAATACCTTCAACTGTCAGTCTCGAAAGAGTGCTGTATTTCTATAAGTTTATTATTGAATACATTATCTGGAATGAGTATGAAGTAGAAAGAATATTTGCTACTCAAAAACAGAGCTTTACGCCTTCACCAGAGCTTAAAGCGGATGGTTTCAAAATGAAGAAAAGGGTTTAGGATATACTTTTTATTCAGTATAGCGATAAAATAACTATGCCATATGATCTTTACACTTAACTTAGGGCGAGTGTTCTGCAAATGGATCATATGGCATCTCAGCTTTAATGTATGATATATTTTCTTTTATCTTATGGCTTTTCAGGATGATGAAATGAACGATTTTGAGCAAAAGCTCCTTCAGAATGGATTTTCGGCGAAGGATATCCGCAAGCTTAATGAAATTCTTACCCGAGATGAGAACAAATCAGATACACTTCAGTCTCTCATTCAGGAGCTGAGCAAGCGCTTTTGGGCTGGTATAATTTCCATGCTCATTATTTTATCAGTTTTCATTTATGGTATAGCGAAAGGGCATAAAGAAAGCCTGATTTCTTATGCTATCGTCCTTATCATCGGTGCCATAATCGTTTACTTTGTCATACCAATGAATCTGGCCTGGAAAGCACACAGGTTTGCTAGTAATAGCAAAAGTTAGTTTCCATTTTGGTTGTGATTCATCTGATAGAGGTTCACACCTATAGCGCTACCTTTCCAGACTGCTGTTGCACCTTTTAGAGCCAAGTCTTGTTTGCTCATCATCTGCACCTGGCGATAGTAATCAGTAGGGAGATACTTGAATATTCTCCAAGCCTCGGGTTTCAAAGTCAGTTTGAAAATTCCGTAGTAAGATGTAGTGAGATCAACTACTTGGTAAGCAAGCAGACCCAGGCGTTTATCAAATCCAAAAAATTCAGCTACATCCTGATAAGCTTCAATCACCGGATTGGAAGGATTCGAAGCTCCTCTTAACTTGTCTATGCTTTCCGCCATTGAACCTGCACCATTAGCAATCAATGCAGAACCAGCAACAACACCGATAACATTTCCACTGAACAGTGATCCAGCAAACAAGCCTACCCCAGCCAACAACTGAACAGTCCCAAGAACAACGCCGATGCTGTCGATGACATAGCCAATGATCTTTTCATGGTCATGGTAGACTTCACAGGAGACGATACTAAATTCAAGCACAATTCTCCGGTATTCAGAATGCGCATGATTGTCGAAACCTTACTAAGCTCTAAAGGATATCTTAGTAAATTCAATATATTGCATGTCGTGAATTGCTACCTTCTTTGGGAGTGGGTAAATGACCTGTCTTCGTAACAAATTCCCTCATACCATAATTAAAATATTGTGGATGACTTGATTTGCACCCAACATCAAATTTTAATAAATATATTTTACTTCATTAAAATATTACTTTACTAAAACACTTAAAGTGGTCTATAACTCATTTATGAATGCTTGGAACTGGGCAGAACTATGAAAAACACAGCTATGGAAGAGAGTCAGGATTTTCGTCTTGTCAGCAATGATGATTTTACTGAGGATGCATTAATTAACTCTACTCAGGAAGTTAAAGACAGCGTTACTCCCGAGATAATAATAGCTCTTTGTGGCCCAGTCGGCTCTCCTCTACATGAAACTGCCGAGCAAATATCTTTTTCATTGGAAAAATATGGTTATAAAACTTATAAAATCAGGCTTAGTGAATTAATAAGAATTAATTATGAATGTACAGGTATAGAAATAGATGAAAGCACAAACTTAAAGAGATTTAAGTCTCTCATAACTGTAGGTGATAAGCTTAGACAAATCTATGGTAATGATATCCTCGCTAAATTGGCAATAGCTAAAATTAGCGCAGAGAGAGCTAAAGCTTTTGGAGAATTTGACGAGATTGTTAACGATTCTAATAAAGATGAATGTAAAAAAATAAAAAACCAGAAAATATGTCATGTTATAGACTCAGTAAAAAATTCTTCTGAGTTAGAGTTATTAAAATCCATTTATGGAAAAATGATTTTTTCAATAGGTGTTTTTTCTCCTTTAGAGAAAAGAACGGATAATCTTAAAAAAAATAACGGGCTGAGTGGCAATGATATTGCTGAGTTAATAAATACTGATTCCGGTGAAGAGTTTGATCATGGCCAGTCAGTCAGAGATACCTTTCCAAAATGTGATTATTTTCTTCGAGTTGAAGAGGGGCTTGCTGAACCTGATAATGATAAAGCTAAAAGTCAGATTTTTTCTAAGTTAGAGAGGTTTTTTAAACTTATATTCAGAAGTTCAATAATTTCACCATCTGAAGAAGAAAATGCAATGTATGCTGCATCTTCTGCTGCTAAGAATTCAGCATGTTTATCTCGACAGGTTGGTGCAGCAGTTACATCTTCTTCAGGAGAATTACTTTCAACGGGATGGAATGATGTGCCTCGAAACGGCGGGGGACTCTATGGGAAACCATCTCTCCGTTTTAGGATGATTGACGAAGATAATAGGTGTTATGCATTACATAACCGAAATTGTTCTAATGATTTTGAAAAGAAAGTTTTAGCGGAACTTGTTATCGATAGCCTCATTGAAGAACGAATAATCACAAGAAAAAATAGAGCATTATCAATTGATACTATTATCAAAAATACTCGCTTAAAGGATCTCATAGAATTTTCAAGAGCTGTTCATGCAGAAATGCATGCAATTCTTGGAGCATCGAGAGTAGCTGGAGAGAGAATTTTAGGAGGGAAAATATTTGTTACAACTTATCCTTGTCATTCATGTGCAAGACATATCATTGCCTCAGGTATTTCTGAGGTGCATTTCATAGAACCATATCGGAAGAGTTTGGCGTTAAAATTGCATTCGGATGCTATGACTGAATCCATAATTGATTCTGAGAAAAAAGTTAAATTAATTCAATTTGATGGGGTAGCTCCAACTCGATTTCTTGAACTTTTTGACTCTGGCTCTCGAAAATCTAAGGCAGGAGTGTTAGAGTTGCCAATTGATAAACATGCTATGCCAGTTGATAGTGTGAGCTTAAAAGCCATTCCGAAATTGGAGCAAGTTGTCATAGCTGATGTTAATAGTAACCATCTTAACTTACTTGGTCTTGGTTGATTTATGATTAAGAAAAACAAAAAACAGCTTGAACTGTCAATTTTGACTGATGTTAAAGCTGTCGCATCGTGCTTGAATAAAACCATAAATAGAGGTAGTTCGTCGTCTTCAAATTTATCATCAACCAACCCTTATTTTGATGATAATACAAAGGCAAGTTGTGATGATATAAAGATTTACAACTCTATCAGTGATGCATATTTCAGAGAAAGCAAGATCTCAAAGAAATAATCTTCAGTATTTAATTTTTTGATCGTAATTGGTATTATTTTTTATATAGAAAAGCCTTAAAAAGTGATGGGTTTTAATATGTCATTTTTTTCGGTTTAAGGCTGCCTTTATATTATGATTAATTTAAATTAAGGTAATTTTTTTGTTAATTAATATATCGAATATATATTCAGCGCTTAACTTGCAATTTAATGAATCTGAATCCTACCTGTGAATTGGATTCGCCTTTTGTTCATAGAAGATTAATCGCCATTCTGAATACTTGAGACCGCCCACTGCGATATAAAAACCTGATTTGCTGAACTTTTGGATGCTTCGATTTCTTTATTTATATGTGGCCTTTAGCACGTAGTAGACAAAGTGTATCGCCACTCGTTTATGATTTTTTCCTGCCTCAAGATTTTCAAAAGTAGGACCAAACTCATTAATCTGCAAAAGTCTGTCTCGTTAGGAAAGTTCTTGCCATTGGCATTCCACTTTTCGATTGAATGGGCGGCGTGAACCTGTGACCCTTCAACAAATAGAAATAATTCAATCCAGTTTTAGCATATTTATGAACTTAAAATAGTTATCATTTCTACCACAAAATCATGTATTTTTTTATTCTTATGTGGTATCAGAACTGTCGAAAAAATTTCCGACTTAACCTGATAATGTAAATGGTTAGAGTAATTTATTCTTAGATTCCAGTCATTATGTAAGGTAATATTATGTAAAATAACCTCTTATCTGTAAATAAAAGGATTTTTATGGGTGTTTCTTATCATAGTGGGCCAGCTCTTCCGACACCAGAACAAAGATTGTTACTGATGAACGAGGATGACTGGGAAAATTTTATCTTGCAATCTGTCAATCAACTTGTCAAAGAAGGAAAATATTTTCAGGCTCATCTTATTGGTGGTGCTGGGGATAAAGGTCGTGACGTTTGTGGTAACACTCAGGCTAAAGCTGAGTTTTGCACTTGGGATCTTTATCAGGGAAAGCATTACCAAGATACTTTATCACCAAGTACGTTTTTGCCTGATCTTGCTAAATTTTTGTTTTATGTTTTTTCAAAAGAGTATACCCAGCCAAAAAACTATTTTATTTGTGCTCTTAAAATAGGACCAAAGCTTTATGATATGGTCACTAACCCAAGCTCAACAAATACTGAGGATATAAAATCATGGGTTTTAAAAGAATGGAAAGAAAAAAATGGAGATTTTAAAAGTTTTAAGCAAGATTTAAGCCCAGATCTTGAAGTTTTTATAAATGAATTTCCTTTTGATATAATAAAAATAAAAACATCGAGTGAGTTAATAGACATACACTCAAGATCTGATAAACACTGGGAGATGTTTGGGGTGTTAGGTGAGAGGGGGGTTAATCCCGAAGTTCCAAATGACCCTGACTTTCAAGAGCAAGTATACTTAAAAAAACTCTTTAAAGCTTATGGTAGTGTTCAAAATATAAGTGTTCTTTCTATTAATGAAATACCAAAAATTTATAAAAATCATTTTTCCCAACAAAGGATTCTATTCTACTCTGCGGAAGGATTAAACAGATTTAGCCGTGACAAAATTCCCGGAGCGTTTGAAGAACTTTTAGGTCAAGTAAATATAGGCATTGGTTCTGTAGGTGCTCTGCCTTATGCTCATGGTGTTGATAAAATAACGGAAGTTCAAAAGGTAGCGAATGTCCTTCAAGTGAATTCTAATCCACTACACAAGCGGCTTCAAGCTGGAGATCTTCAGGGTGCGTGTCACCATCTTGCAAACGATGGAAAGTTAGACTGGGTGGAGGAAGATGAAAATGAATAATTTATTTAACTCCCCATTAGAAATGGGAGTGCGAATGGTTTATTTGCTACTTTCATTATATCCGAGGAGCATTGATTTACAAAAATTAATCTATCTTGAATATGCTACAGTATATTCTGAAGATTTGGGAGGGCCATTGAGTTTACATACACCTGTCCCTATGAGAGGTGGAGAATACATTTGCAAAAGAGATATTATTGAGCAGGGACTTCATTTGATGTCTTTAAGGTCTTTTATTGATGTTACATATGATTCAAGGGGGATATTATATTCTGTGGGAGATAACGGTCCTGCGTTGGTGGGGTTAATTGGTGGTGATTATTCGGAACGGCTAATTAAATCTTGTGAATGGGTGGCAAATAAATTTGGAGATTTCAATATTGATGAGTTGTTGTCAATTTTTGATAACAAAAGTTTAACTTGGGGTGCTGAGTTTTCATCATCAGAAAGTAAAGGATTATTATGACAATCAAAATTATCAAACTCACTGTATCAGGAGAAAAAAAAGAAAATGCAAGCATTTCATTTAATGGCGAATCTCACTTAATATTTGGGCCAACTGATACTGGTAAGTCTTACATTGTCGAGTGCTTTCGTTATTGTTTGGGAGGGAAAGATAGGCCCAAAGACATAGGTTATTCTCAAGGTTATTCGACTATTTCATTACAGATCAAGGTAAACGATAATCAATACTTTACTATCTTTAGGGACCTTATAAGTAATGAACTAAGTGTATATCATGGTTTTTTAAATTCTGTTCCTGATATGAATACCTCCAAAGTAAAAGAGGATTTTTCATCATTATTATCAAAGTGGAGCAATGCTGCTGATAAATTAATTTTAACGAAACGCGGAGTTAAAAGTAAACTAACAGCAGGAGATTTACGCTTTCTTTCAATTTTTGACGAAATAAGAACACTCGATAATGTTGCAGTAATCGGTTCAGACAATATTACGAAGACAAGAAACTCTTCAAACATGGCACTAACAATTTCTGGTAATGATGATTCTAAAATGATTTTGCCATTATCAATGAATGAAATAAATAAAGCTATAGGTCATACTGCTGCAATTGAAGAACAAATCAATATTATTAAAAGTGAAATTCCAGAAAATCTTATTAAAAGTGAATTAGAAAACTCACTGGAAAAGATAGACTCTGAGATTGAGAGGGTAAATGGAATCGTCGCTTCTATAAGTATTGATTTAAATGAAATTAGGAATCAGGAAATTCTACTTGATAAAGAGAAAAATAGGATTGATGATTTGTTAACTGCATATAACGAATCTTTGTTGAGATTTAGCATTTTAGATAAAAAATATACGAATGATATAGCAAGACTCGAAGTGCTAAAAAAAACTGCTGAAATCATTCCTGCATTTGGTAAAAAAGATTGCCCATTATGCTCAACACCATTTGAAGAACAGACTAATAATGTTGATAGCGATATTGACTTCACAGCAATTAGTTTAGCTTCCCAATCTGAAATTGATAAAGTCTTAAGTCTGCAATTTGGTCTAAAGGATGCTATCAAAAATGTTGAAGATGATATTGAACATTTAATCGCTAAAAAAAATATTATTATAAAATCTATCAATGATGCTTCAGACAAAAAAAGAAAGATAACGGAACCAGTTGGTGAAATTGATAAGTTTAAGTTTTCACTTTTATCTCAGAAGAGAAGTGAGCTTGTTTTTTTTATTAAGGCCCTTGAAAAAATAGATAGTCTGAATGTGCGTCTTGGTGAAGTTGGAAAGAAAACCAAAATGACTAAAAACAAAATAGTTAGAGATCTGTCATTAAGCAGTCATTCACTTTGTCAAGATATTAAGGATTTATTATGCAAATGGCAGGTTCCTGGAATAAGTACAATTTCTTTCGATGATAAATTGTATGATATAGTTATAAACAACCGTCAACGTGTATCTTATGGAAAAGGTAAAAGGGGAATATTTTTAACGGCTTTCATGGTATGTCTCATGGAGCGAGCAATCAAAAATAGTTACTCTCACCCTGGCTTTTTAATTATCGATTCACCGGTTGTTACCTATAAAGACCCAAAGTATTCTCTTGGTAATGATGAAGAAGATCTCTTAGATGAGGGTGTAAAAGAAAGTTTTTACACTTGGTTAGGGAATGAAAGTAAACTGGGTCAAGTAATTATTCTTGAAAATGAAGAGCCGTCACCAAATCAAAAGGCTGAATTAAAATATACTGAGTTTTTTGGGACTGCAAGCTCCAATAGTAGATCTGGATTTTTATCGAGCTAATATGGAAATTACGATGACTTTATTTTGAAAAATAAAGTCATCGTTTTATATTTGCTTAATCAACTTGAACTACTATTTTTTGTTAGCTGTTTATTTCTAGTTTTCATACCTATTATTTATTAATTACTTTATCAAAAATATGCATCCAGCGCTTAAGTTGCAATTCCGTATCCCGCATGCCTTCTTGTGAGTTGAAGTCACCTTTTTGAGGAAAGAACATTACTCTCCATTCTGGATACTGAACATCGTCTACAGCGATGTAAAACCCCGATTCTCTGAAATCATGAGTGCGGTCGAGTTCTTTGTTGATACCGGCCCGTTCTCTTGTAGTAGACAAATTGTATCGCCACTCTTTGATTGCTGAGAACGGATAGGTTTTTTGTTTGTTCTCTTCCTTGAGATGTATTAGTCCTCGTTTTTCATCGAGTTTCATAGCAGTAGGTCCGAACTCATGACTCCACATACCGTCAGACTCTCCGAATACATCTCTGGTGCTGGCATTCCACTTTTTGATGCGGAATTTTTTATAAGCAAACATCATGAGCATGATGCTTGCGAAAACCCATACGATTGCAAGTTGGACCAACCCCTGAATTCCAGAGAAATAGAAAATGACAATCGGCAGTGCAATAGCAATCCACACCCTTTTCATCATAAGGAAGTTGGGCTGTTTTACTTCAGTTGTTGCTGTCATAGATTCTTCCAAGGTTAGTTTCACTGAATCGAAGGCGCACGTATACATCAGCTTATTCTGCTGATAAATCAGTGTGCTATGTGTTTCCGTTTGAAGTTACATTACGGCTTGGAAATGGGGTCTAGCAAATCATTTGTACCGATCGATCGCTTTCTTTTGATAGTTTAAAGCTATCATGTGTATTTTATTGATCAGTAATAACGATCGATCGTTTTTACCTATCGATTTGAAAAAGAATGGAAATATTTATAATATTTGACTCAGTGAGTAGTTTTAACTCACTGAAAACTAGCTCTTTAAGGTCGTTTGAAAACGTTTTTTAACGCTAAACTTTGAAAATTTACTTCAGAAATCTCTTGTGTTTCGGGGTTGCTGGTTCGTATTGCGGCATAGATGACATTTCTTTTGAGAGGATTGAGAATCGTTGAGCCAACAGCTTTTAAACTGGAAACAAACTCCTCAAGGTAAGGTATCCACTGCAACCAGCGAGACCGGATATGTTCTCTGGGATTTGCCGTTAGGGGAGGAACTGTGGGATGAACTTCAATGGGATTCAAAACGTTTTCTTTGTCGGAAAGTGATTCAGGAGCAACAGCCTCCATAGGTTGAGTCACGGTGATTTGCTTACTCATGTTTGACCAACTGTATGCTTTACCGAGCTGTGATGCCTTAAAAGCGACTCCTTGATGCTCAAATGAAAAACCGTTTATCTTGCCAGTAGATGCGATGTTTGCTGTTGCCGATATATTTTGCTTTTGTAATTCATATATGAAGTCTTCGATAGTGATGGTATCGAAGAAGATAAGGATCGCATCTACAGCTTCCTGTATCACTTTTTTAGAAGGTTTCTCTCCGGTCCTGTCCTGCATCATCTTTTCATTACGAGTGAGCTTCCTTTGCTTCTTGGGCGGTTTAGCAGGAGAGGGACCTTTCGTTCTGGTGAGCTGATGATCCCGTTCAAGGTCTTGAATGATTCTGGTGCTTACGAGATTCTCGTTCTTACCCAAGTAAAGTTGGCCATCTACTAAAACGTTTATACGGGAAGCAATGATGTGTATGTGCTGACCAGCTTCATCATTATGTAGGACATAACAACGGAGGTGAGTGTCATAGAAGCCCATCCGTTTCATGTAGTCGTCAGCAATGTTCCTCCATTGCTCTTTAGTAAGTGATTCACCGACTGGGAGACGAAGGGAGTTATGCCAAACTGGTTTCGTAACATCCTCTCTTAGCTTCTGAGTCTTTACGAACTCGGCGGTCAGCTCGTCTACAGTAATGCCCACAAGATTGCCACCAATCACCATTGGTGTAGTCATATGATGAGGAGCAGGGGCAAGCGCATACGAGATGACTCCTCGGAAGTTTTTACCCCTTTTTATTTTATTCATACCCTTCATCTTGGATGATCACTTTTCAAGTGTCAGCAGAGCATCTCTTACATGCGACAGTTTCAATTTTAAAGCGCTTACTTCCTGCGATAGTGGCTGAGCATCTTCGCCTCTACGAAGCAGGAACGACGTAAGATCATTCAGTTTCAATAGGGAACCAGTAAGCTCCTGCCAGGCTTCTTTGTTGATTTCGGGAACAGAAGGGGGTAGTTGCTGAAGAGCTGAGGATCTCAGCCAACAGCTCCTGCTTAGCTGTCCTCTGAACTGATTTACTTTGCTCAGCTCGACTTCGTTTAATCTGACTGTTACTGAGTGTTTGCGAAGACGATTAGGGGGTAATTTTTTAACGGTAGTGTCATTGGTAAATGTAGAAGGGAACTCATCGTCAAAAATAATATTGTGTTTTTTCATATCAACTCCTTTTGATATTTTTGATTAATAGCAAATCCATATGCCATCTATAATAAATACCACAAAGATCAATCGCGTCAATGGGTTGGGTTTGGTGTTTTTTTGCTTTGATCTTTCTTTTTCAACCGAAGGGCGGAAAAAGCAAGGCAACTCAAAGATGCGGAGCATCTTTGAGTTAGCCCTTGCTTAATTTTATTATTTTTATTAAGCTCTTGATTTTTTAATTTAGTGTGTTAATAAAATACAGGGTCTTAATTTATTGGGGAGGTTCAATGAAAGTTTATGAAATGTTTGGTATGGAAGAAGAAACGTTTTTTGCAACAGGAAAATTATTATTTGCAGAAAAGGTGATGGTAAAAACATCGTCTCATTCCTTCATTATAAGATATAAGGTTGATGTTTTATTAGGTGAGGAAATTGAATCCTTCATCTTCTATCCTGATGACAAAATAAAAACTCTGATAGGAGATGATATCTCAATTCTTATCAGTTATAAAAATAATGGATTTGGTAGCTTATTACACATTTTTAGTTAGTTGAAATCAGTAGGGTTCTTTGCGATTTAATGTTGCTTTTTTATAGGTGGATTTTGAGTTTAAATAAATTTTAAGAAAGTAAGCATTTAAACTTTTTATTGTTGGTTCATTGATAATCTTACTTTCTTTAATGTCATGCTCATCTTTTATATAAACTATTCTAGTATATTCACATTCTTCATTTAATTGCAAACTGTTCATGTGGCGACATGATAATAACGCCTTGTCAAGATCATTAAAAATTGACTCAATTATTTTACCTGTTTTTGTATCCACTATAAGGAATGTTTTTTCAATTATTTTTTTATTACTATATGGACAGGAAAGCTTATTACATATTTCAATGATAATGTGTGTAAATGAAGCACTCATGAAAAAACCCTATTAAAAATAAATAACAAATAAAAAAATCCAGGCCAAGATCATTTTGCAATCTATACCCTTGACACTATGACTGGACGATGAATCGACCATCACCCATATTTCGCATACCAAAATCATCATGTTTATAGAAAACATGCGTGCCTGCTTTACTTGAGCATGAAGGACAACTTTTGAATACCTCGCGATCTTTTTCAATTATCACAGAATCATGCAGGGACTGCTGACATGTGAAACATACATCTTCCGCTGGTTTCTCAGACATTTCATTGATTCTCCATCATTACATTTTAAATCAATAGCATAGCCAACGATGCTTGTTGCGCAGAATTTAATCAAATCATAAATTCATGTAATCATATTGGCATGGGTCATAAAACTTTTCAAAACAAATTTACATTCCAAAATATGATGATTACTATTGCGGTATAAGAATACTCTGTAACTCAGAAAAATAAAATTCAATAAAATCATATTCTTGTTGGTTGGTGCTGTTTTTGACCATGTTTTTCGAGGTTCTTCACCTTCTATGAAAGGTAATTAAAATTTTGTATTTCTTCTTTGATACTTTCTGAATGGTAATGTTATGCAAAAAAACATATCAAAAACAATGTATTCGGAGTGGGTAATCAGAAATAGTCTCTACTGGATGAGTGCTATTACTCGCTGGAAGCTTGATGAAGACGACGAGGATTGGCTTGTTTCGGTCGTTCATTGGAACGACGAGGTTGAGTGCGAGTTCGAGCGACTGCTGAATGACTACAAGCTCAGGGAGAAGCTTCAGGCTCATACCGGACAGGTCAGGGCTTCAATCATCGACAATGTTCTGAGGAGCATCGATTCGAGACTCTCTCAATGAACACGATGCCATTCAACTTTGATCGCCTAAGCAATGGCAAAGTCTTTATCAGCAACCTTGCTGGTTTTCACAGCTTCGCCGATGACGAAGAGCTACAACTTCTTGCCGATAACAAATTCCCTCCTGAACAAACAACCTCCCGGCTACTTGAAAGCAGATTGTTCATTGCAGACGATGCGACTCAGGCAATTTCAAGAGCCTCTCTGAGTTCTGCCTTCGCTAAGCGACTGATGAACGAGCTGGCCGTAAGACCTATCTTCATGATTGTGCCGACTCTCAGGTGCGATCACACATGCAAGTATTGCCAGGTCAGCAGAGCATCGATTGCTGCTGATGGTTATGACCTCAATCCAGAACTGATACCGCAAATCGTCAGCACCATTAAGAAGCTGGGCACTCCACCTTACAAGATTGAAGTGCAGGGCGGAGAACCGCTTCTCAGGTTCGATCTCGTCCAGTCAATTTATGAAGAGTGTGTGAGTTCGTTAGGGAGTGATGCTTTCGAAATGGTTATTGCTACGAGCCTCTCAATACTCGATGAAAGCATCCTCTCTTGGGTTAAAGAACGGAATATCACCTTTTCTGTATCTCTTGATGGTAATGAAGCTGTCCACAATAAAAACCGTATCCTCACCGACTCTCAGGCTCACAACAAAGCCGTCACGGGCATTAGAAAAATCACAGAAGAGCTGGGAGCAAACCGGGTCGCTACTGTAACCACCGTTACAAAAGAGCTAACAAAAGAACCAGCTTGTATAGTGGATGCTCATCTGTCCCTTGGTCTAACCGACATGTTTATCAGGCCAGTAAGTCCTTATGGGTTTGCTAAGAAGCAGAGCTTCACTTTTTCAATGCCTGAATATTTTAAGTTTTATAAGAAGTTAATGCAGGAAGTTTTGCTTCAGAACCAGAAGGGTATACCTGTCGTTGAGCATTCGGCTTCAATCCATCTAAAGCGGATTTTCAATCCGGGCTTCAGTGGTTATGCAGATCTGAAATCACCAAGCGGAGTAGTGCTGAACTGCATCCTGTTCAACTATGACGGTAAAGTCTACGGTAGCGACGAAAGCCGTATGCTCCAGAAAGTAAATCCCGAAGCAGATTTCAGTGCAGGAGAGTTTGCTTCACTCTCATTCAGTAGCAACGAATACTACCGTTCCACTCTCTCATCATCATTTAACTTTGCCATGCCAGGTTGTGACACCTGTGCATACCAGCCATTCTGTGGTGCAGATCCTTGTCAGAACATCAGTGTTCATGGCGAACCTGTTGGTGACAAGAGTCGGTCAACCTTTTGCCAGTATCACAAAGGGATGTTCCGCTTCCTCCTGAATGAAATCTCTCAAGATGGACCAATGGCTGAGATGCTCAAAAGGTGGGCTTATGTCTGAGGTGCTGAGAAACGATATTTTTCAGTTTTCATCGGACTTGCCAGTTCAGCAAGGCTTCTATCGCCTATGCAAATCCAAGCCCAAAAATCCTCAATTCTATCTGCCAAATTTGCTTGTCACTGCAACTGAACTCGATTCCAGACTTCCTGCATATTTTGCAGACTCGATTGTGAGCCAGGAACTTTACGATTCCATAGAAGATGGTGACATTGGGATCGTCAACAACGGCAACATGCTCCGGGTGATACTTTCCCGTAGAGCAAACCACAACACTGTACTCGTCACTGAAAGGTGCAACAACAGTTGCCTGTTTTGTTCTCAGCCTCCGAAAGCTGTAAACGATGACTGGCTTCTTAACCAGTCAGCTCTGGCTATAGCTTCCTTCTCTCTGAATGGAGTAGTGGGAGTGAGCGGGGGAGAGCCTTTGCTCTATGGCGAAGACTTCCTGCATTTTCTGGACTTTATAATCGAAAACTCCCCTGACACAGCACTGCATGTTCTAACCAACGGAAGGAAGTTTGCGGATGTCAGCTTTACCCAGCAAATGAAGGAAAGAAGCGATAAGATCAAAATCACTTTTGGCATTCCACTTTATTCTTCAAGAGCATCCGTGCATGACTACTTGGTTGGAAGCGAGGGAGCATTTGATGAAACAGTCAGGGGAATAATCAATGCCGGTAACTCAGGGATCAACATAGAACTGAGAGTCATACCTACTCAGGCTAACTACACAGAGCTTGATGACATAGTAGAGTTTGCTGGTCGTGTGTTCTCGAACATTAACCAGATCTCCCTGATGGGACTGGAGTCGATTGGATGGGCCCGTAAGAACTGGTCATCAATCTTTATTGAGCACGACAACTACAGTGAAAAAATCCTTTCGGCTGTAGACACTGCACACAGGTCAGGTATCCCTCTTACCATCTTCAATTATCCACTATGCCACCTTCCAGAAAGAGCATGGAATTTTGCAACTCAGTCGATCTCTGACTGGAAAAATTACTATCCAAAAGAATGTGGTGAATGCACTCAGAAGTCTTCCTGTGCTGGTTATTTCAGTTCATCAAAAGGCCGTTTTCATCAACCTCCGAGACCAATAATATGAAAAAGTTTAATTTCGCGGCTCTGCTTCCTGGTTTTTTGGCTCTTAATAACTCTGTTTGGGCAAGTGATTCATCTACTGGTGCCAGTGACTTACCTGGTATGACTTTGAACGAACATGATTTGGTGATAGCCCCGCTAAACACCGAAGTGCCTTTCTACATTGCCGGACACAGAAGTCACAGTTCTCATCGTAGCCACAGCTCACACCGTTCCTCATCAGGTGGTGGCTACTATGGTGGAAGTACTCCTTACTATCCCAAAACATACAGCTCCCCTGGCACATCAGACTCATCCAGTTCAGGAACTCGTTCGTCGTCATCCTCCTCTGTCCGTTCACTTCGTTCTGATGACACAGATAGCACAACCACAACAAATTCAGCAGGGACCACAGGTGCCAATCGTGCAAGTAGTGGGCTGACTTCGGATACAGAAAAACGTAAGCGGTTAATAATGAGAGTGCAGTTCGCCTTACTCGATAAAGGTTTTTACAACGGTAATATTGACGGGAGCATGGGACCAGCCACAAGGACAGCAATCAAAAATTATAGAGTTGCAAATGGATTGCCTACTCCAGTAAGAGAAACCTTAGACACTCAGTTATTGAACTCTTTAAATATACTGGCCCGATAAGATATTGGGAATAACTATAATGAAGATAAAACTTTCAATTTATAAAACAAAAAGAATTACAGATGACATTAATCAGGTTTTGAATCTTGAAAGAGTTAAAATACCTGTTGAGTTTGAAGTGGAGAATGCAAGAGCTTACCTTTATGTAAAGCAAATTTCTGACCCAGTGCTACCTGAATGGACAACTTTATTTACAAGCCAAAAGACAGACATAAAGCCCGATTTTTTTGGTATGAATAGTAGCACTGGAGCTGTACTGGTGGTTGAGGTTGATAACTCAAGGTATCTTATTCCGTTTGGAACTGGTCATCACTTAATTAATGATAGTAGTATTGTCAAAGGTTTTGGACTGAAAACAATCCTTAAATGTATTGAGCATAAAAAAATCCGTAGTCTGGATAAAGGTAGTCATAACGAAACCAATCTTCTAACTCGGAGTCAGAGTAGTAAAGAAGTCGATATATATAATCTTAAAATAGATTCTGAGATGGATATTCTCACAACCCTTACAGGCACTTCCACTGAAGATGTTTTAGGAAATAAAATAACTGGGAGAGATGCTTTTGTAATTGTGCCTGATGTTGAATTGAAAACCATTCCCGAATTGTTATCTAAAATAAATTATATTTATCTTTTACCACTTCCTGAAGAATTCGAGTGGGTGAATAATATTAAAGAAGCCGATGAAGAAGAAATTGAAATATTGGATTTTATTTTAATCGAGAAAATAAAATCAAGAGAATTTAATGATGTATGGATTGGAGAGCCTGAAATAGTAGACTGGGAAAATCAAATCGGTTATTGCTTTGATAAGAGACAACGATTTGCACATGAAAACTTGTCAGTAGAACAAGTTTGTGATTTTTTCGACATTAAAAATACAGAGATAACTATTGACGAGCTTAAAAAAAATCACCTGCATGTTTTGAATGCCGATTTTGAATCAATAAAAAAATGGTCCCTATATAGATGCTTTTATGCTGAGATAAAAGAGGGCGACCAAAACTATATTTTAAGAGACTCGATATGGTATGTTGCCGATAGAAATTTTGTATCTAACATCGATGATGAGTTGAAGAAGATTCAACATTATGAGGAGTCAAATAATTTACCTATCTACTCTTATAATAAAGAAGAAGATTACAATGAAAAAGTTTGTCTTGATAACAAGTCATTTACACTTATGGACCAAAAATTTATTTATCACGGTGGGGGTAAAAGTAAGGTTGAATTTTGCGACTTTATAAATGGGGCATCAGACTTTATTCATGTGAAATATTATAGTGGTCCGCAAAGTATGAGTCATCTTTTCTCACAAGGATATGTTGGTTCTGAACTTTTTATAAGCGATTCTGAGTTCAGAAGTAAACTTAATGAAATACTCCCTGACCATATTAAATTAACTGATCATACAAAACGACCAGATGCCAAAAATTATAGATTAGTCTTCGCCATAGCTACTAAAAAAAACCTGCCTGAAGATCTTCCTCTATTTTCAAAAATAAATTTAAAGAACTTTTATAAAAGTATAAGTAATTTTGGATACGAAGTCAGGATCTGCAAAATTGATGTAGACCCTGAAATTTATAAAAGGAAACAATGTAAACCGCAAAAGAATAAGCTTTAAGTTAATTTGTTAATGTCTGAAATTTCTGTCAGTTCGTTGAGATAATCACTTTTATTTCGTAGGAGCCAATGGAATACTTTTGGATTTTCAAGAAGTTTCTTAATATGGGAAATGACAATAGTAAGTTTCAAGCTATTAGAACCGTAGGTTTCTTTAATTCTTTGAGTATCAAAATGAACTTGAGCCATTTCCTTCTCAAGTCGTGAAATAGCTTTTCTATTAGCAAGTTTACAGTCTGATTTCTTTTTCGGTTGCTCTGTTAGAAAATCTGGAGAGGAGCTAAGATATAAAGATTCCGAAAAAAGTGTTGAATAGTTTTCGAACTTTACCATGAGATTTGCACACTCTATTTGTCTCAAAGGAACCATTTTTCTCAAAGTTCTAAATGTATTTGTTGGGATATCTTTATCATTAAATAATTCTATAACTTCTGGGCAAATCCCTTTCAATACTGATAGGTTAGATTTTAGAGACTCAATACTTATATTCAATGCAGTGCAAAGCATTTCAACAGGAACACCTACTCTTACAGCCTCTTTTAGCATTCTTTGAATCTGTATAATTGTAATCCTATTGACTTTTTTATTAGGCGTATAAGTGTCGTAGGTAGTAGAAATAAGGCAGTTAACTTTATCTTCGCCTAAGTCTTTAAGTGCTTCAACTCTAAGATGTCCATCGAGAATTTTTACAGAACTATCAGATTGATCGATGAAAACGAGTATTGGCTCTACTAAACCAATGGATATTATTGTGCTTTTGATTTGTATGAATTTTTTGCTAATTTGAAAATTGGTAGGAAGTTTTTTTGTGTAAACCAGATCAGAAAGTTTGAAGCTAACTGATTTTTCATTAAAGCAATATTTAATCATTTAACACCTCAATTGGTAGTGTTTTTGACTATGACTTTAACAATATCTTGTAAGCATTCTTCATTCACTATTTTAGAAAAATGCTCATTAGTGGAAAGCTCTTTAAATATTTGGCTTGCAATTAGTAGTTTTATTTCAACATACTCTGCTTTTTTATTTATTTGCTTATGTTGGGAAATATTTTCCTGATAAAGATGTTGTAACTCATCAGTTGTCATTTTTTTCTTTTTTTTAGCAACTCCAAAGTTGTTATTGATAAATCCTTTAAGCCCTTCATCGCGCGAGTCGAGTATGTCACGAACTTTTCCAACATCCTTATGCTTTATTAGCCCCTCATCGAAAGCTTTTATCAATAATTCCTGACCACCCTCATAATCTACTCTTGCAATTTCAACCGCAAATGATATGGGTATGCTTCCAGACTCGACAGCAGATAGTAACTTGTTTTCTCCTTTATTAATAAGCATGGTTATACTTGCAATCCAATGCAAAGATAATCCGGTGGAATTTGATATCTCTTTGTTACTTAATCCTTGTTCGGTCATTTCTTTTATTCGCAGAAATTGCTCACCCGCTCTTGGTATTACGCGGGCCATGTTTTCAACTAAACTCATTATGTAAGCTTGGTGTTCGTCAATATCTACTATAAAAGCTGGAATTAATTCTTCTCCCAAGGCAGTTAAAGATTCAAGTCTGCCTTGACCACAAATTAGAGCAAAATCGTATTTCTTATCAACGATTCTTCGAATTGTTATTGGCTTCCTTAAACCGCTGGTATCAATGCTTTCTGTTATTTCAGCATGTCGAAATTTGTTCCTCGACCGGGGGATTACTACCTTGATGGACGATATTCTGACCATATGAATATTTTGATCTTGCATTTAAATTTTGTCCTTATCATCAGTTGACAGCATATTGAAAAAATCTGTGATATCATCAAATCGATACATTTCGAATAAAAGGCTATTGTTGTCTTTTAGTTTTAACTCATTTTCAAAAAAATCTATCGAAGGCAAAATATAATAATCAACAGGTTCGATGTTAAGGCTATTCATTCTTGCAATGATACTAATTTCTGAATTTAAACTTCTGTTCAATCGAACTATCCATCTATGTTTACTCGGACCAATTTTTTTACATCGGGAGAGAATTATAGAAAAACTTAATGCTTTATTGACTGTAACCAGCTTGTTTTCAAGTATCTTGACTTCACTGTTAGTAATTTCATTTTTTATTTTATTTATAATGTCATAGTGTTTTTTTTGGAGATAAGAATTTATCTCTATGTATCGGTAATCACGTTCGGGTGTGTAGTCGATTAATTTATATGCATTGAGAAGGCCTCCAAAGCGATTTGCAATTACACTGCTTGATGGACTGCTTTCCTCCTCATCTATAATGAATCCTGATATTTTCCCATGCTTAGAAAGAATTTTTCTAAGACAGTCCAAGATCTTTTCATTGCTCATTTTTACAGAGCGGTTGTCAATAATCTCTTTTGCCAACTTGAATTTTTCTTCTGAAATTATCGGCTTAAAAAAAGAATTATATTCGACCCATTCGTCTTCTGGATTTTGAACCCTCTTTGTTTTAAGTTTTTGTGAGGTTCTATTATATATGTATTTGCCTGTATATCGTCTATTTATGAGGACAGAATGAATTCGTCCTCGTGTCCAATCTGTTTTATCGCTGAATCTATATCCCTCTTTATTGAGTCGAGATGCAATGAGATACTCATTCAGCCCATCAAAAATGAACATGTTGAAAATTTTTTTTATTAGTTCGACTTCTTTCTTGGCTCCAGGAACAAGAACTATTCTATCTGTTTGAAGGCTCTTTCTCTCACCATCAGTAAGAATCATTTTGGGGTTATTATTGTTATCAAGCAATTTTCTTTTAAGTCCATATCCGGGTTTACCACCTTGGTAGTATCCTCGCTTAACGAGGTTCACATGTCCCGCAAAAACTTTTATTGAGAGATTTTTACTAAATGCACCCGCTGCATACATTAGTGACGAAAGTATAAATGTTTCAGTTTCACTATTTTCAGGGAGATTCTCCGCACAATAGATGACATCCACATTGTTCATTTTTAATAGATATTTGTAGTAAATGCCCTCTTGGGGGTCTTTGAATCGGCCAAAACGACTTACATCGTATACAAGGACTGCATCGATGTTAATTTCCTTTGTAAGAACATCATTAACAAGTTTATTGAAATCATGCCTTCCGGTTGTTGACACACCACTTTTACCTGCATCGTCGTATGTATGTGTGATCTCCATATTGTGAGCATCAGCATACTTTTTGATGAATTGAGCTTGATTATCTAACGAAAACTCTTGGAGGTTTGTGGACATCCGTAGATACTGAGCGACCCTAAGCTTATGAATATGCTCAATTTTATAAGACATTTAAATTCCTTAAGGGAACAGCAAAAAAAACATTGGTTAAAAATTGATCAATTTTCAGCCCGTTGCAACTCTTTTTTTATTTCACAAATGTTATTTTATAGTCCGGCCCACACATTCTTTGTGGGAGTATGCGGTTTAGGAGTAAAAGGAGAACTTTGCACAGTATCAAAGGGAAGTTACCTTCATAACTCTATACCTAAACCGCGAGTTAAAACTTAGCGTTTTAAGTATGAGAAAGTAATATATGGAATAGTGGACATTAAATATAACACTTAAAGCCATCATTATTGAATGATACTTGGGATGGAGTCGATACCTTAGGAAGGTAATCTTTGCCATGAAATGAGTGATGTAATTTTATACAAAAAAATTATTTATTTCTTTAAATGTTTTTTTTCTCTAATAGAGCTTTCATAATCAATCTTGACAAAGGCTCAATCTGCGTTAAAAGAATTATAAATAAAAATGGAGGTGTTCATGAATGAAGATGGTTTGAAAGAGAAGCAAATATCATTTGCTGAGGTAAAAGATTTTCTTGATAGAGTGCATGATGACTTAGTGGCTTTATTAGAGCAAAATAACATTAATGAAAGCTATAGAATGTATCCTGCTGAGGATATTGTTTATATTATGTTTAGAGAGTGTTACGCCTCTCAGGATTGCTTGAAAATCATGAGCATAGTTGAAGGTTTTGAGTTAACAGAACTTTTTGAATACAATAGTGTTGACTGGTGGTTTTTTTCAGCCTTAGCATTTGATGTTGATACTGATAAGATTATAAAAATAATTCAAGAAAAAATCACTGAAGAAGAGAAAAGCAAAATAAATTCTGTGCTTGTTAAAGAAGATGACGGGGGTGTTAAAAAAAGAATTTAGTCCAAAAAGTCTTAAAATAGTCTGACTTTCATGGTCAGACTATTTCAACTGTGATGCACTTTACTAAAAAAAATTTTATTATTTTAGTGTTACTCTACCAACAGAATTCTGGATATACGTTTTATCGCCTATGTTTATAAATTCTTTTCCATCAGCGCTCCCTCTTATAACTAACGCTATGCTATTATAAACACATTTCTTATGCTCGCCATTAGTATCATCAAAGCAAGTGTAGTCATCAACTGAACCATCTCTGGTTCCTGTTGGTAATTTTTCATAACCACCGAAATTCATTATGATAACTGTGAAGTTATCTGGAGTATTGATAATCTGATATTTTTTCTGAAGTGAGTCTTTGTTTTTCAACCACCAGTTTAATTTCCCTTCTGTAGTCATCGGTAAATGTTCTACAAAAACAGCACCATTATCAACTCTGACTATTTTTGCTGGTCTTATAGCAATCCATAGGCAGTATGCTATTATTAAAAAAACTAAAAATGCTCCAATCTGTTTATAGTTAAACATTGTTTTCTCCTGTCAATGTTATAGTGGCTTCGAAATTTGTGAAAAATGGTTTTTGAGCAAAATGCTTAGCCCTCTGTAGGACAAACCATATTCTGAAGAAACTAATTGAGTTAAATTTAACCTTTAAGATATCTTCTTTATCTAAGCCAAAATGGTCTTGTGCTCTGTATTTGACAACCGCAGTATATTTATTGCCTTGAAAGTTCAAGCTTTCAATGGAAATCTCTGTGCTGTTTATATCATGGACGGTAATTCCCATACCATTGACGAAATCTTTCCATCTTGTGAATTTAGGTAAATGGCTTTTAGATAACACAGTTGAAAAATGTTCTTTCGTCAATTGGGACTTGTTGAAATCAAATTGCTCGATAGTATTTTTAATTATGGATAATGTGCTATCGACAGAGTTGTCACTCAAAATAAGATTTTTGTAGGCATTGTTCATAGTCGGATGCTGATAATCTTTTCCATTATTGCGCTGCATATGATTGAAAAGATTAATGATCAAGCCTTGGTATGGTCCTCGGAAAGAAAAGACATAGGACTGAGATCTTAGTTCATCGTATAACATCGCTATGGCTCTTTCCCTGCTAACTGGCCGGATGGAGTTAGTAGCGGGATGCTGATAGGAGGGACCAAAAGTAGTCCAGTCTATGAAAGTTGATACTTGTCCAAGATGGTAATGCTTTTTCAGCGTATCAACATCCATATCGCCACTTTGCATGTCATCGGCGTTTCTGTCGTTGAATCTTTTTTTTGTGGTGAAAATGGTTAGTTTTTTGTCGATTCCTTTCATTCAAAATCAATCCCTTTCAGTCAAATGACTAAGTATTATACATTTTCTGTTTATTAGGTTGGTTAAGAAATTTCTTAACCTTTTCTATGCTAAGAGTCATAGAAGCTCACACAAGCACTCATTGATAAACCACAGTCATGGTGGTGATCACTTTGTTAAGGGGGCATATCTGGGGGCAGATCACAAATTGAAATGGAAAAAAATACATAAAGAACATAAGACTAGCTAGAAGGTTTGAATCCTGTAGGGGCGCCAATATATTTCAATGACTTACCTCCTTTCTCCTCAAGCAAGTTTTTCAATGTGGGACGGATTTGGGACACGACTGCCATAAATCGCGTCAATTTTGGGGCTTGTTCGATCTTGTGCCAGATTG
>Ga0308168_1001129_pt1 | contig 25827 bp, 18 predicted proteins | sample PhyCR2_FD_202133 | JGI IMG/M metagenome (GOLD analysis project Ga0308168, IMG submission 202133) | Phyllosphere microbial communities from UC Gill Tract Community Farm, Albany, California, United States - DLSLRC.R2 | ecosystem: Host-associated > Plants > Phyllosphere > Unclassified | place: USA...
GACGTCCTGGAAGACCGGGCCGTGGGCGACAGCATGCGCGGCAGCGCCGTCTTCGTGCGTGACAGGAAGGTCGACAGCATGCTCACCGGGAGCACCTACACGATCGGCGCCCTGCCGTTCTGGACTACCATCTGGTATCCGCTCTCCGGACATCCGATCCTGCTGGCCCTGCTGTCGGTCCTGGCGGTGATCATCTTCGCTTTCGCCTTGTGGCGCGCGCTCAGGGCGATTGCCCAGCGCCGCCTGAATGGCGGTGCCAAGTGATCGCCCGCTCGCGCAGGAGCGCGGCGCTGGCGGTCGCCCTGGCGCTGGTGGCGCCCGGACTTGCGGCGGCAGCGGCCGCCGGCCACGCCGTGGCGGGGCCCGCCTGCGGACGCTGGCCGGAGTGGGAGCGGTTCAAGGACAACTTCCTCGACTCCGGCGGCCGGGTCATCGATCCAAGCAGTGCGGGACGCCACTCGACCTCGGAAGGACAGTCGTACGGCCTGTTCTTCTCACTGGTTGCCAACGATCGCGATAGCTTCGACCGCATCCTGCGCTGGACCGAGGACAACCTCGCCGGCGGCGACCTGACCGCGCGGTTGCCGGCCTGGCAGTGGGGCAAGCGTGACGATGGCACCTGGGGTGTCATGGACGAGAATGCGGCGGCAGATGCCGACCTGTGGATCGCCTACGTGCTGGGCGAGGCGGGGCGCCTGTGGAACAGCGCACCGCACGCTGCCCTTGGACGGGTGCTCGCCGCGCGCATCCTGCGCGAAGAGGTCGCCAATCTCCCGGGACTCGGGCCGACCCTGCTTTCGGGACCACGCGGGTTCCGGCCAGGCGGCGCCGATGCGCGCCTGAATCCCAGCTACATGCCGATCCAGGTGCTGCGCCGCCTGGCGCTGCTGCACCCGCAACAGCCATGGAGCAAGCTCGTCAGTAGTGCAATGGCCGTGACGACCGGTGCCGCGCCGCGCGGTTTCGTACCCGACTGGGTGATGTACAAGTCGGGGCATTTCGAGCCCGACACCGACAGCCGCGCGCTGGGCAACTGGAATGCCATCCGCAGCTATTTGTGGGCGGGCACGCTCGCCGACGGTGAACCGCTCAAGGCGGTTCTCCTGCGCACGTTCGTGCCGATGACGCGCCACCTCGTCGCCCGTGGCACCCCGCCGCTCGACATCGACACGCGTAGCGGCGCTATCGACGGCGTGGGCCCGCCCGGCTTCTCGGCCGCCTTGCTGCCGCTACTGACCAGCGCGCACCTGGATGACGCGTCGCGGCTGCAGCGTGACCGTATCGAGGCAAAGTCGCCGTTCGAGCGCAAGGACAATTATTACGACCAGGCGCTCACCTTGTTCGGACTCGGGTGGGCCGACGGGCGTTATCGTTACGACCGCGATGGAATGCTGGTGACACGATGGACATGTGGCAAAAAGTAATCGGCATCGTGGTATTGCCGGCGTCGTGCGCGGCGGCCAACGACCCCGCTCTCGCGCATCCGCCACGGCAGGATAGCGCGTCACTCGTGCGCACGAATGCCGTGGACCGCGCGGCTTTGCTGCGCCAGGCCAGGTACTGGCAATCGCAGGGCCGCGAGGACCTGTGCATCGAAGCGCTCGCCAAGCTGCTGCGTGTCCTTCCGGACGATACCGGGGCGCTGGCCGCACTGGCACTGGCGCAAACCCGCGCCAATCTCGGCGAGCAGGCAACGATGACGCTGCAACGCCTGCGCCAGCTGGACAGCCACCACCGGGTATTCGCCCAGGTCGCCGCGCTCGACCGCCTGGCAAAGGTCGACCGCGACCGGCTGCGGCAGATCCGCATGCTCGCCAAGGCGGGCCGTACCGACGAGGCCCTGGCCGCGATGCGCACGCTGTTCCCGCAAGGACGGCCGACGCCCGAACTCGATCTCGAATACTGGCAAATGGTCGGTGCCAACCAGGACACCTGGCGCGAGGCGTATGCCGGATTGGCCGCGCTGGCACGTGAGTATCCGGACAACGTGCGTTTCAGAGTGGCCCTGGCCGACCACATTCTGGTGCGGCGGCCGGACGATCGGGCATCGTTGAACTTGCTGATGAAGCTGTCCCGGCTGCCGGCGTTCGAGGCGCTCGCCCGGCCGGTATGGCGCCGCGCCATGCTGCGCCTGACGCCGGACAGCAGGCATGTAGCGTTGATCCAGACATACCTCAAGCAGGAGCGCAGCAAGGACGTCGCGGTCATCGACTATCTGGCATCGATGCAGACGGCGCTGGAAGAGCGCCGCCGCCTGCTGGCCGATCCGCGCTACCAGGCCAAGGTCGCAGCAATGGCGCTGTTCGACGCCGGCAAGGACGACCAGGCCGAGGAGCGCCTTGGCGCGGCATTGCGCGGCTATCCGGACGACCCGGAACTGCTCGGTGCGCTTGGTGTGCTGCGCATGCGTCAGGGCTTCCATACCGAAGCCGAGGCTTATTTCCTGCAAGCGTCGCGGGCGGCGCCGTCGAGTGCCGCGCGTTGGAACGCAATGGCCCGCACGGCGCAGTACTGGAGCCTGCTCAAGGAAGTTTCCGGCAGCATGGACGGCGCCGACCTTGCGCTGGCCGAAAGCAAGGTGCGCGAGGCGATTGCGCTCGACACCACCGCGCCGGATGCCTGGGTCGCGGCCGGCAAGGTGTATGTCGCGCAAAAGCAGTTCGACAAGGCCGAGACGGCATACCGCCAGGCCTTGTTACGCGACAAGAAGGCGTTCTCCGCGGTGCGTGGGCTGGTGATGCTGTACCTGGACAGCGGTCGCGACGAGGACGCGGCCCGGGAATGCGCGCAAGCCCCCTTGAGCGAGCAGCAGCGCCTGGAACTGGACCAGGATGTCGGGGCCGTGCATGCCGGCCGTTTGCAGGCGCAGGCAGAGCTGGAGTTGAAGGAGGACCGCGCCGACGCTGCCGTCGACACGCTCGCACGCGCCTTGAAGTATACACCGGACAATCCCTGGCTGCGCTTGGACCTTGCGCGCCTGCTCGCGTCGGAGGGCATGCCGGAAGCAGGTGACGCCTTGTTCGACGAGCTGCTCTCGCAGCGGCCGGACGACGCCTCGGCGCGCTATGCGGCCGCACTGTACCAGTCCGGCCGTGGGCAGGAGGCGCGCGCGCTCACGACGCTCGAACGCATCGCCGACGGCGCGCGGACGGACAGCATGACGGGCCTGCAGCGCCGGCTGTGGGTTGCGGCGGTCGCCCAGAACGCCCAGCATCTGGCTGCGGGCGGCGATCGCGGCGCGGCCGCCGCGCTGCTGTCGCGTAGCGCCGGTGCGATCGGCGACGACGCCGAACTGGCGTTGGACGTGGCGGCGGCCCAGGTCGACGTCGGCGACACGGACGGGGCGACCGTATTGCTCGGGCGTCACTTGCCCACCTATGGGACGGCAGCCGAATCCGGACTGCGGTATGCGCGGCTGCTCGAACGCATGGACGCCAACGCCGGCCTCGACGCCCAGTTCGGGCGCCTTGCGCGTCTCGCGCTGAGTTCCGAACAAACGGCCGAACTGGCGGCCATGCGCAAATCGGCCTTGCTGCGCCGTGTCGCAGCACTGCGCACGGTTGGCGCGCCCGAGGTGGCGCTGCACGAGCTGGACGGTGCGCCGATGCCGGTGCGCGACGATGCCGACCTGCTCGCGGCGCAGGCGCGCATCGTGCGCGGGCTCGGGCAGACCGACGAGGCCATTGCGGCGTACGACCGGCTGCTGGAGCTCAAGCCGGACGATGCGAGCGCGACAATCAACCGGATCGAGACCCTCATCGAGGCCGGCCGCCGGCAGGAAGCACTGGTCAAGATCGGCGAGGCAGCCCGGCGGCCGGACCAGAGCGCGGATTACGTCACCGACCTGGCCGGCGCCTTGATTGCCCTGAAACGCTACGATGCCGCCGCCGCCGTGAATGCCGTCGCCATCGAGCGCTACCCGCAGCATCCGCGTGCGCGCCTGCAGGCAAGCGAACTGGCGGAGCTGCGCGGCGACGCGCCGCTTGCGCTGCGCAGCCTGCAGCAGGGGCTCGCGTTGCAGGCCGCGCTACGCGCCGAACCAGCTGGCGTCCCCCTGACGCGCTTGTCGCTAGTAAGCGATGAGAGCGGAAGGCCGTACCTTGCCGTACAGCCCGCGACTGCCGATGCAGCCGCGACGCTGGGCGCCGTCACCGGGCCGTACCGGCGCCTCGCGGCGATGCTGGACGCGGACGCGCCCTGGATCGTGGGCGCAGTGGATCGCAAGTCACGCGCGGGCACTGCCGGCAAGTCCGCGCTGCACGCAACCGAGATACCGCTCGAATGGCGCCTTCCGCTGCGCGGCGGTGCGCGCCTGGCACTGCGCGCCGAGGCGGTGCGCTACGACGCCGGCACGCTCGACCCGGCGGACCGCGAGGCCGCGACCTTCGGCAGCGCACTCCTGTGCCAGGCCGCCTGCAGCGGCCCGCTGGGCCAGGACGGTGCCGGCGTTGCGCTGTCCGCCGCAATCGACCATGGCGCCTGGCATGCCGACATCGGCACCACCCCCTTGGGTTTTCCGCTGCACAGTCTAGTCGGCGGCGTCGCCCGGAAAGGCGACCTTGGTCCGCTTGGCTATACAATCGAAGCGTCGCGCCGCGCCGTGACCAGCAGCGTATTGTCGTATGCCGGCATGGTCGATCCCAACACCGGACGCAAGTGGGGCGGCGTGACAGCGACGGGTGCGCGCCTGGGCATGAGCCTGGATCAGGGCGGTGTCGTCGGCGGCTGGGCCTCGCTCGGACGCTATCGCCTTGCCGGTACCAACGTGGAGGCCAACTACAGGACGCAGGCGATGGCGGGACTGACCGTGCGCATCATCAACGACGACGACCGCATGCTGTCGGTCGGCCTGACCAAGATGGACTGGCACCATAGCGAAAACGCAGGTGAATACACGTTCGGACATGGTGGCTACTACAGCCCCGCCCGCTACAAGTCGACGTCGCTGCCGGTCACGTATGCGCATCGGTTCGACCGCTGGTCGCTTGCGGTGCGTGCCGCCATCTCGACCTCGCGCTCCATGACCGACGAAGCCGCGTATTTCCCGACCGATCCGGCACTGCAGGCGCGTGCCGATGCGCTGACGGCGCGCACCTCCAGCAATGCGCGCTACGGCGGCACTAGCGGCGGAGGCCGTAGCCATGCTATCTCGCTAGCGGCCGAATACCAGTTGGGTCCACGGTTATTCATTGGCGGGCGGGCCGAACTCGACCGGTCGCCGGACTATGCTCCCAATCATGTATTGCTGTATTTCCGTTATGCCGTCGGACGGACATCGGCGGCAAAGCCGGTCGACCTGCTGCCTCAGGCTATCTATCCAAGTTCCCAGAATTGATATGCATACTTACCTGCTGCCGATCCTGCCGCTCATCTTATGCAGCGCCTGCGCGAGCGCCCCAGGCCTGGATCCGACCAATCCTTACGAGCTAAACGAAAAGGCAGCCCACGAGGTGCAGGCCGGCAGGCTGGGCACCGCCGAGATTCTCCTCGAACGCGCGATGCTGACGGCGCCACACGACGCCACGATCAAGCGCAATCGCGATGCAGTACGCGCGTACCGCGCGGGCCGTTCACCAACCATGGGCGAAATACCTTCCATAATGACTGGCGAACCCAAAGGGCAAGGCAATACCGCGTCGGAACCAAGCTTTCCGCTTTGGCCAATCAAGCGGATTGTCGATTTACCCAACCAATGAAATCAACAAAGTATTGTTACTCATGGGGGGTCGGAATCACGTTGGTTCGCAAACAGGCAAACACCCCCGCCAATCAGCCGGTGTAACTCCGTACGCAACTCGCACGCCTGGTGCGGCATGGCAGACATAGTGATGGGTTTTATGCGGCTTGATAGGGTCGGCGCCCCTTTCCATGCGCCTCCACGGGAGTATCCATTGGCATCCGCCACCGTCAAGGTGAAAAGCGCGATCGCCGGCGCCGTCCATGATCTCGGGCCGGTCAAGTTCCACTGCACCTTGGGCGATGCGCGCGTCGGCAATGGTGGCGCGATGGCGATGCGCAGCTACATGGCCGGCATGACCGTGAGAGCAGGCGCATTCCGCGATGGGGTCTCCGATCAGTATGGTCTCGATACCACCTACCCGCTCAGCAAACGCATTTTTCTCTATGCCGCCACCGGATATACGAAAAACGGTAATGACGTGCGCCTCAACTCGGCGAAAACCGGCCAACCTCGGCAGTATCAAGTACCAGTGTTGAGCCGGCTCAAGGCGACCCGCGCGGGTCGCTTAATCTCGAAAAAAGCCCGCCGAAGCAAGCCTTTTTAACCACAGAAGGAGAGTTTCCAAAAAGAAACTCACTCCCACTCGTTTATCAATGGCTGATGTAAGCCTATGAATTGCTTAGCATTTTGATGGCACTCCTGGCCCAGTACCATTCGCGATACCATGCCAAGGTCATCGATCCATGCCCCCGGCAACAACGGGCATTACCTGGCTTTTACCCTGCCGCGACCACCATCCCCGCCGTTGAGCCTCTCGTGCATGATATCGCAGGCGATCTACCGCCAGCCAGACCCTAACTAACGGTCTCCACGAAAGCCGGGGCGGATTAAGGCAGTGCCCGACATTCGTATGCATACACACGGCGGAGATTCACGCTTAACGAGGTCGCCAAGCAGCCTAGTCAGGAATTACCTGAGAACGCACCGCCCCTTTTCGGTAACAGCCGGGCGGAAAAGTCCCAAAATGCCCGAATGGTAGACGCTGAGACGGCAGCGCTGCAGGCGGTCATCTGGCGGCGCGCGCTTTCCCACTCGCACGATGCGGAATTAGCCGGCGCGTCCCAGCATTCGAATAATGCCGGTTGCCAGCGGGGCAGCGCCTGGGCGACCAGTACGTGCTCCACAATGCTGGTCAGGGTTTCTCCCAGCATGCGCAACGCCATTGTCTGGAGCGCCACTCCAAGCAGCAGGACGAACCGGGTCTCGGCCGCGACGGCCGCAATAGCAAGTCCTGGAACGGCGCACTATCGATCACCTAACGGCTGCGGCATGGGAATGAAATTGGCTCGAGAAAAAAGGTCGCAACAGAAATATCTCGTGTTACCATAAACACACCGCTGACCCACTGGGGGCCAGCCTCCTCTCACGAGACGACTATGACTACCACCTCCTCCGAGGGTGTGTGCAACAGCGCGCCCGATCCGCTTTCCCCTCCGCAGTCTACCCGTCGTTTACTCGTCGACGATCCAGCAGCCGTCGGCGTAATCGTCGCCCTGCTGGCCCAAGGTCTTGAGCTTATTTATGCGCGCGTTGCAAACGACATTGGCATCGTTCGGCAGGATCACAATGTCCCACAACCCATGCAGGAAGCGCAGTCCTTCATCGGGCGCTTGTATCTCGAAGAGGGAAAGATCGAGAAAGGCTCGGCCGATTTGCATGAATTGATCGCTTTGTGCACCAAGCCCCTCGACTCACCAGAGTGGGGACTCGCTGCGTTTTCGCGCGATGATTGCGTGTTTCGTCATACGGTGCTGGTCGACCCGGAGTTGCGGGTTCCAACCAGAGAATGCGGAGTGATCGCCGCATCATACCAGGGCTTCGGGGAACATCAGATCTTCGAGCAGATCCTCTTTGAAAAACTCAAGTCGCTAGCTATTCAGCAGAGAGACAGCGCATCAGCCTACTCTGCCCTGCGCGAGCTGCTGGGACGGCATTCCGTGATCAGCTCAACTGACCTGGTCAGCTACCTCGACCGGTACGGCATGCTGAACATTCAGGCTGACGTCGTGCGCGAGTTTTACCAGCCCGTCCCGGACGCATGGCTGGTTGAAGGCGTGGCGTACCGCTGCGAACACTGCCGGGCACTGATGAAACCAGGGCGTCGCGGATTTGCTCCCAAGTGCAGCATGGTGCAGTGCGCCACCATGGCCAAATCAAGCAAGCCGATCCTGCTTGATTCCGCGGGACAGCAGTTACTGATTGCGCGCGCGCCTATCCTCAAGTATTGGACCGAACCGGCGATCGACGAATTACGCATTTACGACACAGCGCGTGAACTAGGCATTGCTGACGCAGCCTTGTATCCGTTCCACGACGCGGTCGACATCAGTATCCTCCCCGGCATGGCCGTTGGCATCGACGTCAAGAGTTATTCTAGCCCCGAGATATTGGCCATGAAGTTCATCCAGAGCGGCATCGGCGGCCTGGCCCAATACCGCGAAAAAATCGTAGCGATCACCGATGCCTGTGTGATGGGAGAGCCAGACTACATCAAGCGGATGCTAAAGCGACTCAACGATGCAGGTCTTGATCACCCGGCCCGGGGCGTCCGATTCCTCACAGTTGGTACGTTGTTGAACGAGCTGCCGATCCATGCAACGGGAGCTTAGATTATGCGCGACTTCGGCACCAATCTTCCACCTGCCCCCGAGCGAATTCTTTGGCTTTGCGTACTGCTGGAGCGGTTCCTGGGTCTCAGCGATTTCAAATTTGTGCGCGTGCTTCTGGCTGGCATGCCGAGCGTTGTACACGCGCCTGTTCTGGAAGGCGCCAGCCTTGCATTGACCAATTTGCGGCACATGCACTTGGGAATGGACACCCCGGCCGGCGTCGACCGCGCCATCGACGACTACCTTAACTATCATGAGGAGCACGGCACACAAGGCGAGTATGAAATCGAACCATCCACCAAGACCTTCAAGGCCATTCATTTGTTTGGATCTGAACGCCTCGACCGCCAGGAAGCGATCCTGCGGGCGCCTGCCCCCCATCGCCCCACCGTCACCCCTTGGGCGGATCCGACGCGGGAAATGACCGCCCGCGTGCAACAGTTGGATGGCGCGGAAACGATAGTGCTTGACCCTATTCACACCGAATTGCCGGCGCCCGAGTTTCACGATATTACGCGCCACGCCGAGGCTTCGATCGACATTCCGATCGACGAACTGCGCGCGATTGCCGCCGAAATGGACGATACCGACAAGGCGGCGGGACGCGAACGGCCAGGAGCGTGGGCAAAAAGGCTCGCCATGGGACGCTTGTCGGCGTGTTCGCCTGAGGGCCTTTCGCCGACTGCCACCCTCACCTTGCGCGAGGTGCGCCACCTGATCGGCGTCCCAGGAGTCGGTAAGACCTCATTGCTGATGGTGCTTGCGATCTGGCTTGCGCGCCACGGGAAGCGCGCGATGCTGGTCTTTCCGACGGTCGAAGTCAGCCGCCAGTACAAGAGCGATTTGACGTTCTACGGCGTTCGCGCCGGAATGCTGGTTGGTCAGAGCGAATTGACCTTACGTCGGCACCAGGAGCGCAACGCCGAAACCATCGCATCGCAGTTCGGCAATGGTGGCTTTGGCGGCAAAATCGACGCGACCGAGGATTTCGCGGCCAATTGCGTTCTGCGTGCCTACAGCCGGAATCGCGCTGCCGACTGGCGCTATGGTTTCGCACCTTGCCAGGCGATCGAGCAGCGAAACGACGGCAGAAGCAAACCGGTTCCCAAGCTCTGCCCCGTGTTCACGGCGTGCGGTCGCAAGAAAGCGGCACGCGATCTGGTCGGGGCCGATATATGGGTCGGACATATCCGATCAATGGACACGAGTCTGAATGGTTATACCTCGCAACTGCGGATGCAGTACTTCGAGTATATCGCTCGCCATTTCGACGTGGTGATCTTCGACGAAGCAGACAAGGTGCAAGCCGACCTGGACGCAATGGCCGCGACGAAGCTGCAGATCATCGGCAAGGACGGCGCTCTGGTCAATCAGAAGATCGGCGAAATCGTCAGAATGCTCGCCAATCCGGCGGACCAGCGGCTGCACCACCTATCGTCGCAGCAGTTCATGTTGGCCGCACCGACAGTCGTGTCGCTGTCGTCAAGCCTGAGCGGTGTTCTGCATGGCATGCTGCGTCACGCGGACAGGAAGAAAGCAGTCCAGCGCTTCAGAGGTCAGTTGCTGACCGGCCCGAAAATGTTAATTGACATCATGGGCGAGTTCGGCGCGAAAGCGGACAGGGAACTTGAGCAAGGGACCGCGCCGCAGTTCGCCCGCACCAATGCAATCATCGAATTGTGGGAATCGGTCGCGTACACTGCCCACATGGAAAGCATGCAGCATACGGTGTCAACCTGGCAGCGTGCCGGGCACGTCGCAGGTGCGGTTGGCTTGCCGCTTGACGAGGTGGAACGCCTCCATCGCAAGCTGCATGGCTATCTGCGCACCTACCGCACGTGCAACCAGGTTCGAGAGCGCCAGGAAGTTCTCGAAAAAATCGCAGATACCATGGCAAACCTGTGTTTCGAGGGCCGCCGCCCGCTGCCGGTCCTGCATGCCGCTCTGCGGCTCCTGGCCCCGGTTTCCTTGCTGATCCTCGCTTACCGCGACCTTATGCGCATCGCGCCATGGCTGCCGCTCGATCCGAGCGTGATCGACTTTGCCGACAACACGATGTCCCTCACGCTGTCGCGCTATCTTCCCGAGTCGCTCGCTGGGCCGCTTTCCGGCCTCAAGTACGATCTGGTCCCGGCGAAGAACAGGCGAGACGACGAATATGCGATCGAACTGGAATACGCGACCATTCGCCGGCTGCCACGCATGTACATGCACAACTTCCACCGACTGTATGCGGCCGAGGGGCACAGCCATGGTCCTGCGGTACTGCTGATGTCTGCGACGTCTTTTCTGGAAGACAGCCCGTCCTTTCACGTCAACTGCGGTCCGCATTATGTCCTGGAGCGCGGCTACATTCAGCACGCCAAGCCGCTATCGGAATGGTGCTTTCGGCCGGTTAGAAATCCCAGGCGCCATACGAACGGGCAGCCCTACCTAGTCTATTCGGGCGGTGGCGATGAACGTACCGAGAATCTCAAGCACATGGTGGCCGGTTTTCTCCATGAGGACATCAACCATTCCGAGGTACACAAGGACATGCAAAGCTTCGATGTGCAGGTCGGCGTCCCGCGCAAGGCGGCCTTCGTGGTCAACAGCTATGAGCAGGTTCGCATCATCAAATCGTTCATCGACCGGCGCTATCCGCAATTTAGTGGCCGAACCAAGGCGGTGGTCGATTTTCTGCGCGAAGACGAATCCAGCGTTGACTACATCACCACTGCCCAGGTGGAAGCGATTGGCGACGACACCTCCTGTGAGATCGTCATTTTCCCAATGGCGGCCCTTCAGCGCGGCATCAATATCGTATTCACGTCAGGGCCGCGCAGGACCCATGCGGCGATCGGTCACCTTTACTTCCTGACCCGGCCGCACCCGTCGAGCGATGACATGCAGTTCATGCTTGGCCTGATCGGCAAGACAGGTCAGGAGTTCGCGCAGCAAACGTTCGACAATCGCGAGACGCTCGAGACAATCAATGACCTGTATGCCGCGGGCCGAAAAATCCAGAATAAGCAGGTATGGCAGATCCTGCGCGAACCGCTGCGCGCTTCACGGCTGCCACCGCAGCTGTATCGCCAGTTCGTTGCAAATCTCATGGTGATGATTCTGCAAACGATCGGTCGCGGGACCCGGGGCAACTGCCCAGTACGCGTGAACTTCGTCGATGCCGCGTGGGCGCCGAAATCGGCGGTCGGACAGGACGACGACGCCAAATCGAGCATGCTGGTCATGATGCGCTGCATCCTCGAAGATTGCGTCAATCATCCAGATCCACTACATCGAGCTATCTATCAGGTGCTTTATGGTGAATTCCTGCACCCGATGCGACAGATTGACGGCCTGTGCTCGGCCGGACTCGATGGACTGGGGTCCAGTGACAGCGATGATGAGGATTTCGACAACTACGTACCGGAAGATATCGAATGAAGAAGAAAGGCGTACCGACAAGTCCAGAGAACTCGAATGCGGCTGACGGCAAGAATACCCTGTGGGCAGACGCTCCAGTGACTCGGCGCACGATGGCCATGGCCTTCGCTCCTGCGACCGACGCGCCACCCAGATCGCTATGGGCGATGTCTCTGGCGTGGACTAATGATTTGATTCGTGAACTGGTATTTGTGCGTGAAGCTGGAGCCCGGGCCAAGGGAGTGCCGAAAATCGAACTCCCATATGCCGCCCTGCGCGCAGCGCTACACATACGCGTACGCCCCCTGCTGCGGTTGGAATCGAGCCTGGGCTTGTCGTTCCTGCGCCCCGAAGTGAATCAGCAACCGGTGTTCGCCCTGGTTAATGGCTCAGCCGAAACTGCGGAAAATATCGAACAGACGCTGTCGTCCTGCCTGATTCATTGGCTGCCGTCTCTGACGCGCTTTATCGGTACCGATATGGCAGGGTGCGCAGCGATTAACCGAATTGAGGTCTTGGTCCACGGACATGGTGCGTTTGTTCTAAAGTCCCACACCATTCACACGCTTCCTTGGCAATCCTCGGCGGTTACCCATACCACCGCAATCCGCGGTGGGGACCGCGAAAGCGACCGCTTCGCGTACGCAGCACTTGCTGAAGAAGCGGCGATTGCACTGGTCGGACACGAATTGCTGCCTGGAGCCGGCGCACTTCGTCGGATTCTGGACGGCGACCCGGGACGTAACCAGGCGATGCTGCTGACACCTCCGATTCGGGTCGACGACGGTGAATTCAGCATCTGTGTAACACTGCATGTAGAGACAGTTCCGGCCTTCGAAAAGCCGGTTGTGGTGTTTGACTTATCCAAACGACGCTGGGTCGGCGGCGCGCTGAAAGATCGCTTCGGCGCGAAGACCATCCGCGGCCACGTTTTCGTCGATGCGCTTCCTGATCGCGTATTATCATTTTCCGCACACCGCAAGGAAAAGGTCGACAACAGATACCAGCTTCCGACATGCGAAGCCTTTGGCTACATCGCAGGCGCCTACGGGCTACCGCTCCACCTGACCTCGGCCAGGGACATCGCCGTGCGTGCCTATGCCGACGTCGATCAGCATTGCCAGGTAAGGCTGACCTACGCCAACGGTATCACCGCAGCAAAGCATTCCATTGACGCCGGGGTGCCCGAACGGGATTGGCTCGATGCGTACCAGGCTGCGGCCGAGGTATTGCGATCTATTGGCCTGATTCCGATGAACGATTTCAAAGTTGTTCGCAAGAGCCGGCCACGACGCTCTGCTCTGGCACAGCATGTCATCGACATGCGTACCGCCGGCGAAGCGGAGAATACGGGCGAACCCGGTGACGCACGCAAGATCATCAACATCGGCACCATGCTTGATGCACTCCGCACGCAGTACGCTTCCGCCGATGCGCTGTTCTCACAACGATATGGATTTTCTCCCGACAGTGCCTACGTCTCGAAGAAGGAGCTCAGCAACAATAATCAGAGCGACCGCCTCGCGGTAGTCCAGGCAATCAATGAGTTGACCATCAATCGCCTGAATGAGAGCGAGTCGCCATTGCTACTGCTGATTCACGACCCGCACACGCCAAAAGTCGAGATCACACTAGTGAAAGACATGGCGTCAATCCTGTTCAACAACGGCTTGCAGATCGAGACCTCTTTTCTGCCCCCGGATACCCACGGCCCTCAGGAATCGTTGCCGGAAAACAAGGCTGGCAACGAGAAGCGATTCAAGGCCCGTGCGGCCGCATGGAATCCGCTGGCAGCGAAAATCAGCGCGGCCACGGCTTCGGGCCGGAAAATATACTGCCTGGTGATGGCGCCCGAATGGTATGCAACCGAACGCGGGCGAAAGCATGATGACCCGGTTAACAAGCCTGCCGCGCGCAACGCGCTGATCACACGCGGTGGCGCGATGAGCCAGTACTTGCTTCCACTGGAAAAGACCCAGGATGGCAGAATCTTGATCGAGAACTTCAGCCAGCGGTTGCAGTCCGCCCTGAAAGATCTGCTGCTGGCGCACAGTGGAAGCGTCATTCCTTTCGAACCGCTGGCGGGCACGTATTTCCCCACCTCCGCCGCACCCCAGGAAGTGGTCGGCATCACCATCATCCGCAGCCAGGGTGGCCGCGTTAATAAATCTGACCCCTCGTTCGTGCTGGCGGCGTTTCGGCTAGCTCTGAACAAAACGCATTGCGAGGTTCGCTTTGCCTACGCGCGGTCAGGCGCATTGCACATTTCGCCGTGGGAAAACCTCGCACAGGGAGTGGCAACGATTGCCGGCGCGACTCCTTGCTGGCTATCCGACGAATCGGACGGCCGCATGCGCCAGACCGTCACCAAAGAACGCTATCAGGAATTCGTCAAGACGGTGCTCGACGACTGCTCCAGTCGGAAGACCAATGCGGTCGTTCTGATTGATTCCACCAACGCGTCATCCTTGTGGCCGTGGCTGACGGATCAACGCATCGACCCAGGGAACATTTCCATCGGCAGTCAGCACAGGAACATGCAGCATAACTGGAAAGGTCTACGTATCGTGCGCACGCGCCAGCAGATTGCTCCACTGCTTGTCGACGACAAGGTACGCCTGCTGCGCCATTCCGAAGATGGCCATGTGGTGGACGAGATCAGCGTTCCTGCGTCGCCATCCGGCTTGTTCAAGGTCAGCGGGTTCGACACCGGGCCACAGGCGTTCTGGTCAATTGCGCCAACCGGTGCATCTGTGAAGCGCGGATCATCCTGCTATCGCCCGACGACAAATACAAAACGGGCACCGAAAACGGTCAGTGCAGGCTGGATGGATATCGAGACGGTGGCTCCGCATACTGGACAATGGCCGACTCCGAATGCAATCGAATTCGTCATCGGATTATGCGATGCCGGGGACGATCCGGAAAAGCTGGCGACGTTTTGTGATGCACTGCGCGGACTTTCGTTGCATTATGACGACACGACATCGCTGCCGGTGCCGCTTTTTTTCGAACGCGTAGTTCGCCAGTACATCACCAAATTTGCGCTGAATGATGCTGAGAGCAAGGACAGTGAGGACAACGAGGAAATATAAGGTGTACTGTCAATAGCAGACACCCTTGTTTCAAGCCTGAATCGCCACGACTATCGTAGACACTCCTGAGCCATAATTGGACTTCCCCCGGTTCAGTAGACAAATCCCGACCTCACGCTGAGGCGCGCTCGAAGGCCTCGGGGCTGACTCCGCCCAGATGGCTGTGGCGCCTGGTTCGATTGTAAAAGACTTCGATGTGGTCGAAGATATCCGCCCGGGCCAAATCTCGGGTTTTGTAGATGCGTTTGCGGATACGTTCCTTTTTCGGGCTGCTAAAAAACGATTCCGCCACGGCGTTATCCCAACAATTTCCACGACGGCTCATGCTTGGCTCAAGATTGTTGGCCTTGCAGAAGCGCCGCCAGTCATCGCTACCGTACTGGCTGCCGTGGTCTGAATGCACAAGTACAGGATTCTTGGGTTTGCGCCGCCAAACCGCCATCAGCAAGGCGTCAACGGCCAGCTCGCGCGACAATGTCGGCTTCATCGACCAGCCAACGACTTTGCGTGCAAAAAGGTCGACCGCGACGGCCAGATAAAGCCAGCCCTGCCAAGTTCGGATGTAGGTAATGTCAGTGACCCAAGCCTGATCAGGGGCATCGACGGTAAATTCTCGATTCAGCCGATTTGGAGCAATGATCGAAGGCCGGCCAGCAATCCTTCTCAGTGCTTTATAGCCGCGTACCGCCTTGATTTTGTTGACCTGCATGAGCCGCGCTACCCGATTTCGACCACACGTTTCGCCGGCTTCTCGCAGATCGCCAAAAACGCGGTTGGCGCCGTAGACGCCACCACTGGCCGAATACGAATCACGAATCACCTCGACCAACCGAGCATCTTCTTTGGCTCGCTCCGAGACCGGTTGATGTAGCCATTGGTAAAACCCAGCACGGGCCACTTTCAATACTCGGCACATCAGCACGAGCGAAAATTCCTGGCGGTGCTCGTTCATGAACTGGTACTTTACTCGGGCTCCCTGGCAAAGTACCGCGCGGCTTTTTTTAGCAGGTCGCGCTCCTCTTCCAGCCGGCGCATCTGGAACGCAGCCGCAGGATCTCGCTCTTTGCTTCGACCAGCTCGGCACTTTGCTTTTCGTCTCTCGTCGGCATGACCGCCTTTACCCACTTGTACAAACTATGGGCCGATACCCCAACCGGGCCGCGACCTCCGGGACCGGGTAGCCCCGCTCGACCACCTGCCTGACCGCTTCTTCCTTGAATTCCGGCGTGTAACGCTGTGTGCTCATTCATTTCTCCTATGCTCAAATCATAGGTCAGAAATGTCTACCAGAGTGGGGGGAAGTCCATCAACGACTCTTAAGTGTCTAGAAAACGGGTAGCGATTAACATTTTATCAACTTAGAACAAAAAATATTGGAACGACAAAGGGAAAGCCATACAACAGGGCGACTATAATAACTAGATAGAAACCTGAAAACTCTAACCACAATGAACAAAAAGCGCCGCTTAAGCCATTTGCAAGCCTTGTAAACATAAAAGGAGTTAATGATGACCGTCGACATTGAAAAAATCAAAGAGGCATATAAAAATTACGGCTTCGAACACCGTCCAGACCTCTCTGAGCCAGAATTATTAGTTTTCACTATCACACAAGGCGTATTTGACAACGCTATAATCCTGTCAATAAGATCCGGAATCTCCGCAGAAATTTTAGAATCAGAACTATCTGAATTGGGATTTCACGTAAAAAAGGAGATATTTTTATCGATCAAGGATACACACGAGTCGCTATTCGCCGGATTCTTCTCGGTAAAAAAAACCAAAGCAGGTTTTAAGAAAGACTACGACTCGCATATTGCAAATATTGTTAAATCATTCCCCGCCGACGACGCATCTTATGATTACATCAAATCGCCTTTTGTAAAAAACTCTTATTCTTTTGGCGCTGAAGAAGATATCCTCAGCGATATCCACGTAGAGCTTTCGAGTGATGGCCCTAAGCTAATCCTCGTAGAGGCAGCTGCAGGATTTGGAAAAACCTGCACTGCCTATGAAGTTGGAAATCTCATTTCAAGTCGAGATGACGATAACATCGTACTATTCGCCGAGCTATCCCGAGACCGACAAGCGAAGATCTTCAATCACGTGTTATATAAAGAAGTAGCGAGATCATTCCCTGCAGTATCTCCTGACCTCGTAATCAGAGAAATAAAAAATGGAAAAATCATTGTAATACTTGATGGCTTCGATGAACTGCTCAATGAGCGTGAGGACGAACGCTATCAATTCGAAAAGTCACAAGCAATGCTGGAAACCATCGGAAAAATCCTTGAGCATGATGCAAAGGTTGTTTTGACGACACGAAAAACAGCAATTTTGCAAGGTGACGATTTCGACGAGTGGGTAAGCGGACACTCAGACGATTTTGCGTTCACTCGCTACAGTCTAAAACCACCATCAATACGCAGCTGGCTAAGTTATGAGCGCTACGCACGATTGGAAGAATCTCGCGTAAATATAAAAAATTTATCCAACCCAGTACTCCTGACGTTTTTGAGGTTCATTAGCGACGAAGAGTTCACAGATATTCTAGTGAACCCGAACACGATAGTAGACAAGTACTTTTTATTACTGCTGAATCGAGAAATTGAGCGTCAGAAGCTGGAGCTTACTGTAGCCGAGCAATCCGACTTTATGAAGAGATTAGCTCAACATATGATTAGCCGAAACTTTACACGCGACTCTAAAGAACACATTGTAAACTACTTTGCCGAGTGCGAAGTTAGCCTGATTGAATCATCCAGATCCCGCTATCGCCCCGAAAACAGACCTACATTCGAGGAGATGCTTGAGAAACTTTCGAACCATGCTTTATTAGACCGTTCTAGCATCGATGAAAAAATCGGATTTGTAAATAACTTTGTGCTAGGCCATTTCGTCAGCATGGATCTTATGGAGACATCGGGAGACTGGCTAGCTGACAGCATATTCCTGGAGGCTGCGGTCAATGCCTATTCTTCCCGCACGCTTGACCAGCGACTCATTGTCTGGACCCGCCTCGCTGAGTCACTACAGTACGCTACGGATGATGAGCGCATCCGGCTAGAGTTAAATCTGTTAGATCGAGTCAGCGGAACCTATAAGAATAGTCAGTTTAATGACATAGTATTCGACACCCACGCTTTCTTGGATGAGGGCAATATAGATAGCTGCTACTTCAACGAATGCACATTCAAAAACTGCACATTTGATTTTTCGCGCATATCAAACTGCCGTTTCATATCTTGCTACTTTTATGGATGCCATTCAATCGGAGAATCAGAAAGCAACGAGTTTATATCACCCTATATGGACGAGCCTTCTGAGCAGGCACTAATCATTCCTGCTAAACAGGCCACTTCTGCTAACAATTCGGTCGAGCCAGATGATGTCAAGAAGCATATTCTGGAAAAGTTTTGGCCAGTTGGAAAGGACACCGTCGCGTTTGCGCATCGTCCAATGTTCATTTTTTATCGAGGTGGAACGCATCCAGCCACCGCCGTGACTAGCGCCATTGAAGAGCTTCGGCGGGACGGGATCATAGTATCGGCGAAGCGTAAAAACTGGGTAGGGGTGGATCTAACAGCGAATCACTTTGTCACTATCAAGGAAATATTGGGGCGCTAACATGGAAGGCAGTCAAACAACCAATCTGGTAAAAGATATCGAGAGCTGCATTTCTAAACTCGGAATTATGTTTAGAATCTTTTATCGAGAAAAGACCAAGAGCTCACTGGCAAAAAAGCTTGAAAAACAACCCGGAAAATATGGCCACGAAAAGAAAATCCAAGACTTGATTGGCGTCAGAATTGCCTTATATTTTGTGGACGATATTGCGATTGCCAGAAGGGCTCTTGAAGATCGGTTTGACTACGTTGCAATCGATTCTCAGGTCGACGAACCGAAAACCGAAACATTCAAAGCAGTTCGCTGCAACCTGATATTCAAACTCCCAGAGCACTTTGATTTCTCTCACAGTTTGGATGAAAATCATGCTGCGATGGTAGATAACACTTTTGAAGTTCAGATCCGCACAATCCTCTCAGAAGGCTGGCACGAAATCGATCATGATTTACGGTATAAACGTAAAGATGACTGGGTAGGATTCGACCGTGAAGATCGAGCGTTGAACGGAGTATATGCTACGTTAGAAACTAGTGAATGGACGCTGCTGAAGCTTTTCGAAGAACTGGCATATAAACACTATAAAAGCGGCAACATCCCGGCTATGCTTTATAATAAGTTTAGGATGAGGCTCAAAGAATCCTCTCTTGACCAGGAACTGCTCACATATGTTGAGTCAAACCAGAAACTTATAAAGACAATTTACAGATTTGACCGAATCCGGCTACTCGAATGCATCTCATCAAGACCTTATATACCGATCAGCATGTCTAATCTCATATTCATCATGAACTTGGATAGCATTAACGATCCTTTGATTCTCAGACGAATGCCGTCTAAATTCAAGACTTGGTGGGAGAGCGCTGCTTGATGAAAACGTTAATGGCGCTAACGCGCTATCACCTCGATCACTCTACACGAGTCGAATTTGGTAGAGCCTGACGTGCGCAAGGGCTAGATGCTTTATTACAATAAGCTGCTCAGCTGGCGCACCCTCTTCTAAGAAATCGTTGATCAATTCGCCTTTTCTACAAAGATTTGGCGAACGACTGAACGGCAAGTTAGCCCGGTGGATTTCCATAACAAATCGCCGGCATATGCCGGCGATGAGTACGTTTGATATCGCGTAACGCCCGACTGCGGACATGAGATATGCTGAAGGCGAGAATGGGAAGTCGCACCCATCTAGACTACTTTACTGGCCTTTGGACAACTTATTCGCCTGGGCAGCGAGTCGGACAACGGCATAGAACCCCGGTCCATCAATCGCTGTGTACATCAACATCTCGAAGATCTTTGTACGAACTCAGGACGACAACTTTAACCAGAGTCAGAATAATTCTAACTCAGTTGAAAATTCCTGCAGCGAACGAAGGGAATTTCAAAAGGAAACCCTACTCCCACTCAATCGTCGCCGGCGGCTTCCCCGAAATATCATAAACAACGCGATTGATCCCGCGCACTTCATTAATAATCCGGTTCGACACCTTACCCAGCAGCTCATGCGGCAAATGCGCCCACTGCGCCGTCATGAAATCCAGCGTCTGCACCGCACGCAGCGCGACGACGTATTCGTAGGTGCGGCCGTCCCCCATCACGCCAACCGATTTCACCGGCAGGAACACCGCAAACGCTTGCGAAGTCGCCTCGTACCAATTGATCGGCGCCTTGCCGGCATCGATCCCCGGCACCATCGGCGACGCGAACAGCGTACCGCGCAGCTCTTCGATGAAGATCGCATCCGCCTCGCGCAGCATGTCCGCATACTCGCGCTTGACCTCGCCCAGGATACGCACGCCCAGGCCCGGGCCCGGGAACGGATGACGGTAGACCATGTCGTGCGGCAGGCCCAGCGCCACGCCGAGTTTACGCACCTCGTCCTTGAACAGCTCGCGCAGCGGCTCCAGCAGCTGCAGGTTCAGGGTATCCGGCAGGCCGCCCACGTTGTGGTGGCTCTTGATGGTCTGGCCCTTCTTGCCCTTGCCTGCCGATTCGATCACATCCGGATAGATGGTGCCCTGTGCCAACCAGCGCGCCGACGTCAGCTTGGCCGACTCGGCCTGGAACACTTCGACGAATTCACGGCCGATGATCTTGCGTTTCTGCTCGGGGTCGGTCACGCCGGCCAAGTGGCCGAGGAACTGGTCGGACGCATCGATGCGCAGCACCTTGACGCCGAGGTTCTTCGAGAACATGTCCATCACCATCTTGCCCTCGTCCTTGCGCAGCAGGCCGTGGTCGACGAAGACGCAGGTCAGCTGGTCGCCGATGGCGCGGTGGATCAGGGCCGCGGCCACGCTCGAGTCGACGCCGCCGGACAGGCCGAGGATGACTTCATCGGTGCCGACCTGGGCGCGGATCTTCTCGACGGCTTCGCCGATGTAGTCCGGCATGTTCCAGTCGCTCTTGCAGCCGCAGATCTCGTGCACGAAGCGGCCGATGATGGCTTCGCCTTGCGTGGTGTGCGTCACTTCCGGGTGGAATTGCAGCGCGTAGAAGCCGCGCTCCTCGTCGGCCATGGCGGCGATCGGGCACGACGGGGTCGAGCCCATCAGCTTGAAGCCCGGCGGCATTTCCAGCACCTTGTCGCCGTGGCTCATCCAGACTTTCAGCATGCCGTGGCCTTCGTCGGTGACGAAGTCGTTGACGCCGTTCAGCAGCTTGGTATGGCCGCGCGCGCGCACTTCGGCGTAGCCGAATTCGCGCAGTTTGCCGTTCTCGACCTGGCCGCCAAGTTGGGCCGCCATGGTCTGCATGCCGTAGCAGATGCCGAGCACCGGCACGCCGAGTTCGAACACGGCTTGCGGAGCGCGCGGCGAATCGCCTTCCAGGGTCGAGTTGTGGCTGCCGGACAGGATCACGCCCGAGGCGCCGTAGTTACGGACGAACTCGTCGCCGATGTCGTAGGGATAGACTTCGGAGAACACGCCGGCGTCGCGGACGCGGCGGGCGATCAGCTGGGTAACCTGGGAACCGAAGTCGAGGATGAGGATCTTGGAATGCATGTAGTCTCTAGTAGCGAATACAAAAACGCGGCCCTTGGTGCATCCGGGGCCGCGTCGTCATGAATTATTCAGTGCGGTAGTTCGGCGCTTCCTTGGTGATCTGCACGTCGTGGACGTGCGATTCACGCATACCGGCCGAGGTGATCTCGACGAACTCGGCTTTCTCGCGCAGTTCTTCGATGGTCTCGCAGCCGCAGTAGCCCATCGACTGGCGCACGCCGCCGACCATCTGGTAGATGATGGCCAGCACGCTGCCCTTGTAGGCAACGCGGCCTTCGATACCTTCCGGCACGAACTTCTCGGTCTTGGCCGAGGCTTCCTGGAAGTAGCGGTCGGCCGAGCCTTCGGCCATCGCGCCCAGCGAGCCCATGCCGCGGTAGGACTTGTAGCTGCGGCCCTGGAACAGGATGACTTCGCCCGGCGCTTCTTCGGTGCCGGCGAACATCGAACCCATCATGACCGAGTGGGCGCCCGCCGCCAGTGCCTTCGAGATGTCGCCCGAGAAGCGGATGCCGCCGTCGGCGATGCAGGGCACGCCGGTGCCGGCCAGGGCTTCGGACACGTTCGAGATCGCGGTGACTTGCGGCACGCCGACGCCGGCGACGATACGGGTGGTGCAGATCGAGCCCGGGCCGATGCCGACCTTGACCGCGTCGGCGCCGGCTTCGACCAGCGCCAGTGCGGCGGCTGCGGTGGCGATGTTGCCGCCGATGACGTCAACCTGCGGGAAATTGGACTTGATCCATTTCACCTGATCCAGGATGCCTTGCGAGTGACCGTGGGCGGTATCGACCACCAGCACGTCGACGCCGGCTTTCACCAGCAGCTCGACGCGTTCCTTGTCCTTGTCGCCCACGCCGACGGCGGCGCCGACCAGCAGCTTGCCTTGCGCATCCTTCGATGCGTTCGGGTGCTCGTGCGACTTCAGGATGTCCTTGACGGTGATCAGGCCGCGCAATTCGAAGTCTTCGTCGACGACCAGCACGCGCTCGAGGCGGTGCTTGTTCATCAGGCGCTTGGCTTCGGCCGTGTCCGCGTCCTCGTTGACGTACACCAGCTTTTCGCGCGGGGTCATCTTGGTGCGGGTCTCGGCGTCCAGGTCTTCTTCGAAACGCAGGTCGCGGTTGGTGATGATGCCCACCACCTGCTTGCCTTCGACGACCGGGAAACCGCTGAAGCCGTGCTGGTGCTGCAGGGCGATGACGTCGCGGATCTTCATCGTCGGCGGCACGGTGATCGGATCGCGCAGTACCCCTGCCTCGAAGCGTTTGACGCGCGCCACTTCGCGCGCCTGGTCGCTTGGCCTCAGGTTCTTGTGGATGATGCCGATACCACCCTCCTGTGCCATCGCGATTGCGAGGCGGGCTTCGGTCACGGTGTCCATTGCTGCGGAAATGACCGGGATGTTCAGGGACAGGTTCCGGGTCAGCTTGGTACGCAGGGACGTGTTGGCCGGGAGGATGTTGGAGTAGGCCGGGACGAGCAGCACGTCATCGAACGTGAGTGCTTTCTGAAGAAGACGCATAGTTTATTTCCTATAGGCGCAAAAGCGAATTATACAGAAAGTCTTGGTGATCATCCCGGGACTGCCAAAAAATACCCGATACTCTTCAGCAACTCTTGGATTGACAGTCTCGTCCGAACATGGCGAAATCGGGTACTTCACCAAAGGAAAGATTATGACTCGACACTGGCGGCGCGCCTGCCTGATGGGCGCCCTGATGCTGCTGGCGCAGCTGGCCCATGCCCAGTATTCCTGGATCGACGACAAGGGCACGCGCGTATTCTCGGACCGCCCGCCGCCGCCGGGCACGCCGGCCGCGCGTATCCGGCAAATGCCGCGTTCAGCTGCGCCGGCCGTGGCGGCGGGCGATGCTGGGAAAGCGCCCTCTTCCGCTGCCGGATCGACAGCCACTACGACAGCGACTGCAGCGGCTGCAGCGGCGACGCCGAAGCCGCCGACGCTGGCCGAGCAGGAGACCGCCTACCGTGAACGCCAGGCCAGGCGCGAGGAGGATGCGCGCAAGGCCAAGGAATCGGCCGAGCAGAAGGCTGCGCTGGACGAGCGCTGCGCGTCGGCGCGGCAGGAAGAACGGCTGGTGACGAGCGGGACCCGCATGTCGGCGGTGGATGCGAAGGGAGAGCGTTACTTCCTGTCGGATGAGGAGCGGGCGAAGCGGCTGCAGGCGGCGCGCCGGGCGTTGGCGGATTGCCGGTAAAGCCAACAACGTTTGCACGTCATTCCCGCGCAGGCGGGAACCCAAGTTGTTTGCATCTCGACAGCGCAAGCATGACTTGGATTCCCGCCTTCGCGGGAATGACGTTTATGGGGCAAAGGATACAATTCGCGCCCGTACGCGAGCGAGCCGGGTTGTTACGCCGCCGCCTTCTTGGCCGCCCGCTTCCTGCGCGAATCCTTCGGATCGGCCACCAGCGGCCGATAGATCTCGACCCGGTCGCGCTCGCGCAGCGCCGTCTCGAGCGTCTTCTTCTTGCCGTAGATGCCTACCGGCTGCGTCACTAGGTTAATGTCCGGAAAACGCGCCAGAACCCCGCTGCCTTCGATGGCCTGGCCGATTGTGGTGCCGGGCGCGACGCGCATCGGCTGGATGAATTCCTGCTGCGCGGTGGCGTACGCCACGTAGACCTGCAGTTCGCCGCCGGCGTCAGCCGCTTCAGCCATAAACGACCTCGGCCCGCTTGCAGAACGAGTCGACCATGGTGTTGGCGATCATGCCGAACACCGGGCCGACGATCTGCTCGAGGATGATGCTGGAGAATTCGTACTGCATGTCGAAATCGATCTTGCAGGCGTCCGCGCGCAGGGATTTGAAGGTCCAGGTCGCTTCCAGCATCTTGAAAGGGCCGTCGACCAGGTGCATCTTCATCTGGGTCGGGCGCTGGTTATGATTGGCGGTGGTGAAGCTTTGCTTGACGCCGTGGAAGTTGATTTGCAGACAGGCGACCAGCTTGTCCTCGTTGCGTTCCTGCACCTTCACACCGCTGCACCATGGAAGGAACTTGGGATAATCTTCGACCTTCGCGACCAGATCGAACATCTGCTCCGCGCTATACCCTAAGAAAACTGATTTGTGCACTACTGCCATAGGTCAACCGTTTGTTATGATGTTGTTTTGCGCTTATCAAAGACACACATTAAGCGCGACAACAGTAGTTTAACCGACGCGCGGATTTTAGCTATTTCATGAGCATTGTTGATAATAAGAAAGTGTTCTTCGACTACTTCATCGAAGACCGCTACGAAGCCGGCCTGGTGCTGGAAGGTTGGGAAGTCAAAGCCATCCGGGACGGCCGTGCCCAGATCAAGGAAGCGTACGTGGTCGTGCGCGATGACGAGCTGTTCCTGTTCGGCGCCCACATCAGTCCGCAAAGTTCGGTCTCGGGCTGGAGCCATCCGGAAGCCGTGCGCACCCGCAAGCTGCTGCTGCACAAGGCCGAGCTCGAGAAGCTGATCGGCAAGGTGGACCGTTCCGGCTACACGCTGGTGCCGCTCAACCTGCACTTCAAGGGCGGCCGCATCAAGTGCGAAGTCGGCCTGGCCAAGGGCAAGAAGCAGCACGACAAGCGCGATACCGAGCGCGACCGCGATGCCAAGCGCGAGGTCGACAAGGCGATGAAGCAGAACCGCCGTTGATCGTTCGCGTCGATTTCTACACGGGTTGAACGCGTGGACGGCAAGCCGTCCACCCTACCCGCGGCATGGACGCAGGGTGGACGGGTCTCCCGTCCACGCGTTCAGGCGCCACAAGATCACGCGTTGACCGCCTTGCCCCGCCCTGCCAGCATCCCCAGCTGGCAAGCCAGGAAACTCGCCACCAGCCCCACCGTCACCCCGACCGCCAGCTTGAACGCGCTGCCGAACAGCAGAGGCGCCACCAGGCCCGACATCAGCGCGAACGACATCATCTGGATAAACGCCAGCATCGACGACGCCAGCCCGCGGTTTTGCGGGAACAGCGCCAGCGCACCGACCTGGATCGCTGGCATCGCCACCGCCAGCCCGAAGGTGTAGACCATCAGCGGCAGCACCGCCCACGGCACTTGCACGCGGTCGCCGGCCAGCGCGGTGTAACCCACATTTAGCAGGCAGGCCAGCGCCATCAGCCCAAAGCCGAGGCGGCGCAGGGTCGCGGCCGGCATCTTGGCGGCGCGCTTGCCGCCCCAGGCCGAACCGATCACCATGCCGCTGATCAGCGGAATGAACATCCAGGCGAACGCGGTCTCCGGCAGGTGCAGGATCTCCATCACGAAGTTGGCGGCCGAGCCGATGTACAGCGACAGCCCGCCGAAGGCCAGGCCCACCGACAGCGACAGCAGCAGGAACTGCGG
>Ga0308168_1001134_pt1 | contig 25742 bp, 18 predicted proteins | sample PhyCR2_FD_202133 | JGI IMG/M metagenome (GOLD analysis project Ga0308168, IMG submission 202133) | Phyllosphere microbial communities from UC Gill Tract Community Farm, Albany, California, United States - DLSLRC.R2 | ecosystem: Host-associated > Plants > Phyllosphere > Unclassified | place: USA...
TCGCGTCTCTTCGCGCTGTTCTTCCAGCAGTTCTGGGTTTGCCATGGCTCGTTCCTCTTTAAAGTGCGGCAGATACTTCTATTTTCACACACGGATGTGTTTGCCTCCACCTTTGTAAGAAAGATTTGTGAAACGGGGTTGCAAGTGCATATTGATACAGATAAAGTGAATTTTAATTCAATAAGTGGCCTTTGCCATGTGAGGATAAAATGTCTGAACTGTATAAAAAACACTTCCTGAAATTGCTCGATTTTACTCCCGCACAGCTCACCTCTCTGCTTGCCCTTTCGGCACAGCTGAAAGCCGATAAGAAAAAAGGGACTGAAATACAGAAACTTACTGGCAAAAACATCGCGCTCATCTTCGAAAAAGACTCAACCCGCACCCGATGCTCTTTCGAAGTTGCCGCATTTGACCAGGGCGCTCGCGTGACTTATCTCGGGCCGAGCGGCAGCCAGATTGGGCATAAAGAATCAATTAAAGATACCGCGCGCGTGCTGGGCCGGATGTATGACGGCATTCAGTATCGCGGCCATGGTCAGGAAGTGGTCGAAACCCTGGCGGAATTTGCCGGCGTGCCGGTGTGGAACGGGCTGACCAACGAGTTCCATCCGACCCAGCTGCTGGCCGATTTACTCACCATGCAGGAGCATCTCCCGGGCAAAGCCTTTAACGAGATGGTGCTGGTCTATACCGGCGACGCGCGTAACAACATGGGTAACTCGATGCTGGAAGCGGCGGCGCTCACCGGGCTGGATCTGCGTCTGGTGGCCCCCAAAGCCTGCTGGCCGGAAGAGAGCCTGGTGGCGGAGTGCAGCGCGCTGGCAGAGAAGAACGGCGGCAAGATCACCCTCACCGAAGACGTGGCGGCGGGCGTGAAGGGCGCAGACTTCATCTATACCGACGTGTGGGTGTCGATGGGCGAAGCCAAAGAGAAGTGGGCGGAGCGGATTGCGCTGCTGCGTGGCTATCAGGTGAACAGCCAGATGATGGCGCTGACCGGTAACCCGAACGTGAAGTTCCTGCACTGTCTGCCGGCGTTCCACGACGATCAGACCACCCTGGGCAAGCAGATGGCGAAGGAGTTCGATCTGCACGGCGGGCTGGAAGTGACGGACGAGGTATTTGAGTCGGCGGCGAGCGTGGTATTTGACCAGGCAGAAAACCGCATGCACACCATTAAAGCGGTTATGGTCGCCACTCTGGGTGAATAACCTCTGCTTTTAAATTAACGGGAGGGTTATCGCCCTCCTGCTCTTTATATTATCCGTCTGGATATTATTAATTTGCCCTCACCCGCACCTTACCGTAGGGGCACTTTTTAAAGATGCATTTTGTCGGGGCATCGCACGTCTCGCTCTCCGGCTCGCGATGGCCGGGGCAGCTGGACATCTTGTGCATCACGCGCCACAGGGTATGGCTGTATTTGTCGATCTGCAGAATATTAATATCACAGGGCTCGTCGTTAATAAATAAACGATTATAAATGACTTTTATCCGATCGCCGGGTTTAAAAAGCTGCTCGCCGTTATACCACAGAATATATTTATGATTGTGCTGAGTGAGAATTTTTGAAAATAACGTTCCAGTAGCCGGACTGGCAATTGTACCCAAAGAGATCCATGTTTTCGAAGCAGTCATAAAATACCTTTTAAACGAGCCATGCAGAATGCGGAAAGCCATACGGTTAATGAGTGTAAAAGAACAATTAAAATGTGAGTAATAGGCACAGCCTATCTTTTTAATTCGGATCCATAAGCATCAGATATGACTTAAGTCAAATTTCACCGCCTCTGTTGCCAATGTCGATATTGAGATCGGCCGAGGCCGCGCCTGCCGGGTCGATTGATTTTTCAGCGTAAACAGGGTACGTTTTGGCCTTAATTCCTGCGCGGATGTGCCGATCTTATGCCTATTATTCAATCTGTTGAACGTGCCTTACAGATCCTCGATCTGTTTAACGAACAGGCGACGGAACTTAAAATCACCGACATCAGTAAACAGATGGGCCTGAGCAAGAGCACCCTTCACTCGCTGCTTAAAACCCTGCAGCTGCACGGCTATATCGATCAGAATCCGGAGAACGGTAAATATCGCCCGGGCATGAAGCTGGTCGAGCGCGGTCACTTTGTGGTGAGCACCATGGATATTCGCCAGAAGGCGAAGCACTGGCTGACGGAGCTGTCGGAGCGCACCGGGCAGACCACCCATCTGGGCATTCTGGACGGGCGCGAAGGGGTCTATATCGAGAAGATTGAAGGCAAGCTGGCGGCCATCGCCTACTCGCGCATTGGCCGTCGCCTGCCGGTGCATGCCACCGCCATCGGCAAGGTGCTGATCGCCTGGCTGAGCGACGCCGAGCTGAATACCCTGCTGGAGGGTTATCAGTACACCACCTTTACTCCCGCGACCCTGGCCTCACGCGAGGCGCTGCTGGCCGCGCTGGCGCAAACCCGCGAGCAGGGTTATGCCCTCGACAGCGAAGAGAACGAGCAGGGGGTGCGCTGCGTGTCGGTTCCGGTGCGTAACCACGAATCCCGAGTGATCGCCGCCCTGAGCCTGTCGACCTTAACTTCCCGCGTCAGCGATGAGGAGCTGACCCACTTCCGCGAGCAGTTGCAGGAGGCCGGGCGCCAGCTCTCACGCGCCCTGGGCTACCCGGCCTGAGCCGTTATGCCGGCTCGTAGGTGAAATAGTCGAAGTCGGCGTGGCAGCCGTCACCGCTGATGTCCTCGCAGTGCAGCCCGACAAAGGCGCCGGTAAAGAAGCCGCGCCCGCCGATATAGTCATCCGACAGCTTCCACGCCTCGTACGTGACCGGAACGGTGTGCCACGTCTCGCCGTCAAAGGAGTAGCTGTAGCGGTAGACCAGCTTATCCACGTCCACGCGCAGCCAGATGCTCTCTGCGCTCTCCGGCACCGGGATGGGCTGTTCGTGCAGTGGCCACGACGGCACGTTGTGGTCAAGCTGGATCACCTTGATGGTTCTGCCCTGCCCCTCCTCGTAATCGACAAAGCAGTAGCTCCAGTTTTTGCTGTTGTAGTAGCAGGTCAGGCCCGCACTCTGCTGGAAGTGACGCGGGGCGAACTCCATCCGCGTTTCCGCGCGAAAGGCAAAGTGCTGCCAGCGACGCGCCACGGTGGATTGGGTAAAGGTCGAGTTGAGGGAGTCGTTGCCGTACAGGCGTAAAAAGCCTTTACGCGCCCGCAGGGAGCCAAGACTCTCGTCGAACGGAATACGCAGGGTCTGCAGCTCGGGGTCGAGGCGCTCGCCGTCGAAATCGTCCCGCCAGTCGGGCTGCGCCAACGTCGGCGTCTCGGCCATCTGCGGGCCCTGCACACTCAGCTGGGCGTGTTTGCCCCCTTCCACGTACGGCCAGCCGTCGCGCCATTCGATGCGCGCGATCCCCGTTTCACGTCCCAGCGAGCAGTATCCGCGCCCACCGGCGGCCAGCAGCGGAATGCCCGGCAGACGCTGCGGGCGGCTGGTGAGATACGCCATATACCACTCCCCGGTGTGTGTCTGGAGCAGCGAGCCGTGGCCGCTTTTTTGCAGCGGGTTCTCCGGCAGGTGCCAGCTGGTCATCATCGATACTTCCGGGTGCAGCTCGTACGGGCCGTCCAGATTTTTTGCACGCAGCACCACCACCGCATGCTCGTAGCTGGTGCCCCCTTCGGCGACCATTAAATAGTACCAGCCGTCCTTGCGGTAAATATGCGCCCCTTCGGTGTAGCACAGCGGCGTGCCGCTGAAGAGAGTTTTACGCTCCGGCGACAGGGTACAGGTCTGCGGATCGTATTCCTGCATCACGATGGTGTTATGCGGGTTGCTGTGATGCCGCGGCCCCCAAGGGCGATAGATATAGTATTTGCGGCCATCGTCGTCGTGGAACAGGGAGGGATCGAACCCGCCGTTGCCCATCGGGATCGGCTCACTCCACGGGCCCTCGATGGAGGGGGCCGTCACCAGGAAGTTACGCCCGTTTTTCCACGGCGAATCGACAATTTTCACATCGGTATAGAGCAGCCAGAACTGCCCGTCGGCGTAGCTCAGGCACGGGGCCCAGATGCCGCCGGAATCGGGGTTGCCCTTCATATCCAGCATCGACACGCGATCCAGCGGGGTGCTCACCAGCCGCCAGTTTTTCAGGTCGCGGGAGTGGTAGATACGCACCCCCGGGAACCACTCAAAGGTTGAGGTGGCGATGTAGTAATCCTCGCCCTGACGGCACATCGAGGGGTCCGGGTTGAAGCCGGTCAGAATCGGGTTGGTAATGGTGTACATAGTGCCTCCTTCTTAATGAGATGCCGCCGTCGCCGCGTCGGGGATAGCTTCGCCCTGCGCCGCACGATGTTTGAGTAACTGCTGGCTGATGGCCTCCACTCGCGCATCCGAGAGCTTATAGAACGACAGCATGGTAAACATGCCCACGTAGAGCACCACCGGCACCACGCAGAACAGAATTTTGATGGTGGTTAACACCTCAACCGGCTGGACGCTGTTGCTGGCAGAGTAGTTGACGTACGCCAGGATCCAGCCCACCACCGCGCCACCAATCGCCAGGCCGATCTTCAGGCTGAACAGGTAGGTCGAGAACACCAGCCCGTCGAGACGGCGGCCGCTGCGGCTCTCCTCGTAATCCACCACGTCGGAGGCCATCAGCCACTGCAGCGGCGTGGTGGTGTTAAAGACAAACAGGAACAGAATGTTGAGGGCGAAAATCAGGGCCATATGTTCGGCTGGGGTGAAGAAAATCAGCAGGCTGATCAGGGAGTAGATGACGATAATCCACTTGAAGGCCTTCACGCGGTCGAAACGGCCCAGCAGGCGGGAGGAGCAGAGCGAGCCGAACATAGTGGCGATGCTGCCGTACAGCAGGAACTGGGTTGCCATCTCCGGGTGGTCCATCACGTATTTCACGAAGTAGAGCGTCGCCCCGCCGCGCACCACGTTGGAACAGGTGGCCATCATTTTGAAGGCGCACATGATCCGCCACTGGCTGTTGCCGAGCAGCAGCCTGAGATCTTTCGTCACCGACGATCCCGGCTGCACCTCAAAGGTGTAGCGCTCTTTGGTGGTGAAGAAGCAGACGTACAGCAGCACCACGCCGCTCAGCCCCAGCACGCACATCGCGCCAAAGTAGCCAAGCTGTTCGTTGCCTCTGCCGATGATCCCTACCAGCGGCAGGGCAATGCCGCTGATCGCCAGCGATCCCGCGGCGGCGAGGAAGAAGCGCCACGACTGCAGGGCGTGACGCTCTTTCGGATCGGCGGTGATCACTCCCGGCATGGCGCAGTACGGCACGTTGACGAAGGTGTAGACCAGGGTCAGCAGGATGTAGGTGACGCAGGCGTAAATAATTTTGCCGTTGGCGGAGAAATCCGGGGTGTAGAACGTCAGCATGCAGACGATGCCAAACGGGATCGCGCCCCACAGCAGGAACGGGCGGAACTGGCCGTGACGGGTGCGGGTGCGGTCCACCAGCAGCCCCATCAGCGGATCGGTTACCGCATCCAGCACGCGGGAGACTAAAAACAGCGTCCCCATGATCCCGGCAGAGAGGCCAAACACATCGGTATAGAAGTAGGCGAGCAGGAACATGGTTGCCTGCCAGACAAAGCCGCAGGCGGTATCACCCAGCCCGTAGCCAATTTTATCTTTCATGGTTAATTGCATCATCAGATATACACCCTTATTTCGTGTGCTGAATTCACAACATCGTGTTAATGGAGTGTAATGAGCTGTTCAATTAACCAGCAATGGTCATATCTTGTTTCTGAATTACGTTATTTTGCTTTTGTGATGCCGCGCGATATATTTCAACTCATTGTTTATATTGGTAAATTACAGACACAAAAAATCCGCCCGCGGAATATTTTCCGCAGACGGTTTTATTCTAATAAATAATTAAATGCCGAGCGCTTTCTTACCGGCGTTAATTACCTCGATAATTTTATCGGTATCGTAAATACAGCCTTTCCAGGTTCCGCCGCTGACCGACTGTAATGCTGCCCACAGGCGGGTATCGTCGGGTAAAAAATCATGGGCGTGCAGTTCCGGATGCGGCTGACGGCGCGCCAGCTCCATTGCCCCCTCTTGCGGCGTGAGTGGTACCTCCCGCGTGCCGATAAAGTTGACGCTGCCGGTCAGGGAGAGGCGGTCCACCGCAATTTCGATGATGTCGTTATCGCGCAGCTTGCCAATCGGGCCACCGGCCAGCGCTTCGGGGGCCACATGGCCAAAACAGGCGCCGGTGGAGACGCCCGAGAAGCGGGCATCGGTGATCAGCGATACCGTTTTACCCCAGGAGACATGCTTGAGCGCAGAGGTCAGCTGGTAGGTCTCTTCCATGCCGGTGCCGGACGGCCCGCCGCCGATCACCACCATGATGTCGCCCTGTTCGATCTCGCCGCTTTTGATCGCCTTGATCGCCCGGGCTTCCGAGACAAACACCCGCGCGCGGCCGGTGTGACGATAAACGCCATCGTCACCCACCACCGACGGGTCGATCGCCGTGGCCTTGATCACCGATCCTTCCGGCGCGATGTTGCCCACCGGGAAGGCCACCGTGGAGGTGAGCCCGCGAGCTTTGGCGCGCGCCGGGGGCAGGATCACATCGTCCGGATCGACGCCGTCCTGCTCGCGCAGGCACTGGCGGAAGCGCTCCCGGCGTTCCGAGGCCTGCCACCAGTCAAGGTTCTCCCCGACGGTCTGGCCGGTAACGGTCATGGCATCCAGATGCAGCAGGCCGAGATCGCGCAGATGGAGCATCACCTCCGGCACGCCGCCGGCGAGGAACGCCCGCACCGTCGGGTGATAATCCGGCCCGTTCGGCAATACGCTCACCAGCCGCGGCACCTTCCGGTTGATCCGCGTCCAGTGGTCCACGTCCGGAATAGTGCAGCCCGCCGCGTGGGCGATGGCCGGGATGTGCAGCAGCAGGTTGGTGGAGCCGCCGAACGCGGCGTGGATCACCATCGCGTTCTCAATGGCTTTGTCGGTGAGGATATCGCGGGTGGTGATGCCGCGGTTATCCAGCTCGACCACCGCCCGCGCGGACTGGCGGGAGATCTCCAGCCACACGTCCTGCCCGGACGGGGCCAGCGCCGAGTGCGGCAGTGCCAGACCCAGGGCTTCGGCCACCACCTGGGAGGTGCCTGCGGTGCCCAGGAACTGGCAGCCGCCGCCCGGTGAGGCGCAGGCGCGGCAGCCCAGCTCGGCGGCCTCCTGCAAGGAGAGTTCATGGTTGGCGTAACGCGCCCCGATGGTCTGCACCTTCCCGGCGTCCTCGCCGAAGGTTGGCGGCAGCGTGGCCCCGCCCGGCACCAGAATGGTCGGCAGGTTGTGCATCGACGCCAGCGCAATCATGGTGGCGGGCAGGCCTTTGTCGCAGGTCGCCACGCCAATCACCGCCCGGCGCGTGGGCAGGGAGCGGATAAGACGACGAAATACAATCGCCGCATCGTTGCGGTACGGCAGGGAGTCAAACATGCCGTGCGTACCCTGGGAGCGCCCGTCGCACGGGTCGCTGACAAAGGCAGCAAAGGGGATCCCGCCGTTGCGGGTGATCTCTTTTGCCGCGGCCTGCATCTGCAGGCCGATCTCCCAGTGCCCGGTGTGATAGCCCAGCGCCACCGGACGGCCGTCGCCCGCGCGGATGCCGCCCTGGGTGCCGATAATCAGCACCTCTTTGCCGGTGAGTTTGTTGGCATCCCAGCCCATCCCGGCGTTCTGCGTCATGCCAAACAGATTGCCGCTCGGGGATTCCATCAGCATCTGCGGGGTCAGGGGCAGCGCCCCCTGCGGCCCCGCCGCGTGGGTGATCACCGAATAGAAGGCGTCATCCTGCGGGGTAAAAATCGTTTCTATCGACATCGTGACCTTCCGGTTCAGCAGAGCTTGAGCTGTTGCAGCAGCGCTTTCAGCTGCGCCTTGCGCGGTTCATCCAGCGGCCCGGCAGGCGGCAGCACGTGAGTGGAGACCGGGCGCACGCAGAGCGCAATCGCCTCTTTAATCACGTTCACGAACGGGGCATCCAGCTGATACATCTGCGGGATTTGCAGCAGGGTCTGATGATAGTGCGCCGCTTGGGCAAGGTCGCCTTCGCGGAAGGCCTGCAGCAGCTTGACCGAAACCTGTGGCGCAAAGTTGCCGCTGGCCGAGATCGCCCCGTCGCCGCCCAGCAGCAGGGTGTTGAACAGGTGATCGTCATAGCCGCACAGCACCACAAAGTGCGGGTGCGCCGCCTTAACGGTGAGGATCATGCTGCGCAGATGGGCCACGGAGTCGATGGTGTCTTTGATCCCGATGATATTGCGGCGGGAGTCCACCAGGGTTTTGACCAGTTGCGGGGTCAGATCCTGCCCGGTCAGGGCCGGGAAGTTATAGAGGATCACCGGCAGGGTGACGCTGTCGGCCACCTGCTCGAAGTAGCGGATCAGGTTCGCTTCCGAGACTTTCCAGTAGTAGGGATTGATCACCACGATGCCGTCAGCGCCAACCTGCTGCGCGTGCTGGCTCAGCGTGATGGTTTCCCGGGCGTTGGTGCCCCCGGTGCCGATCAGCACCGGCACCCGACGATCCACATGGGCAACGGCAAACTCGGCGATCGCTTTACGCTCGTCGGTGTTGAGCTGCGAAAACTCCCCGCCGCTGCCTAAAAAGAACAGGCCATTGACGCCGGCGTCGATCATGCTGTCGATTAACGCGGCGGTACCGGCTTTATCCAGTGCGCCGTCGGCGGTGAAGATTGTGGAGACGGGAGGAATAATCCCCGAGAACTGTACAGTCTGCTGCATGCGATCTCCTTGCTGACTCATTTTGTTCTACATTATAGAACAGTGTTCGTTTATTTAACGATCATACTATGACGCAGAAAAAGCGCAGGACAATGGGAGGAGGGAGAAGGAGTGCGGGAAATTTAAGCTGGATCACATTATACAAGAGTGCGGCTTGATGCCCTCACCCTAACCCTCTCCCACAGGGAGAGGGGACTTTGACTCCCTCTCCCCTGGGGAGAGGGCTGGGGTGAGGGAAAATTACCCCACCAACATCTTCACCACCACCTTGCGCACCTGCGCCGGATTACCCACCGCGCACAGCGGTTTGTGCACTTCGCCCGGGTAGAAGACCACGAAATCGCCTTCGTTCAGCACCACGGTTTTCTCCTGCTCGCCTTCCGGCAGAAACGCAATGTCTTTATCCGCCAGCCAGTCGGTGTCCGGGGTGCCGTTTGGCAGGGTGCTGAAGGTCATTCCTTCCTGGCCTTTCAGCACGATCTGGATGTCCAGATAGCGGGCGTGATACTCCGCGCGACGCTCGGCGAACGGCTGGGTCATGTCTTCGGAGACCAGATAGAACAGGTTATTGCCGTCGATATCGTGCTTGCCGGTTGGGGTCGCGTCAGTCACGTTTGCTTTGACGTGTTCGATCGCCTGACGCAGCGCTTGCGGCAGCCAGGACTGGAGGTTGTGAATGTTGCCAACGATCATGGTGAAATCCTCAATATAAAACATCGTTTCATTTTCAACTTTTATACGAGAATTTCAGCTGCCATACCACCCCTTTTTGTCCGGGATTTGCTCTTGCGCATAACCATGCATACGGAAACCTTTACCTTGCGTAAAGTGTGCATTATTCGCTTGATCCGCGATTCAGGCTGCGTATAATGCCCCACAATTTGCCAGGAGGAAGCATGCTCAAACATGTTCGACAGAGTGCCGTAGCGCGTCTTAAAACAGACGCTGGCCTGCCGTTTTTCTTCCCGTTGCACCCCCTATTCCAGAAGCCCCTCATTTGAGGGGCTTTTTTTTGCCCGGCGTCAGGAGATAAAAATGAATCCGCTTTATCAAAAACACATCATTTCCATCAACGACCTCAGCCGTGAAGAGCTGGAGCTGGTTCTGGCAACCGCGGCAAAACTGAAAGCCAATCCGCAACCGGAGCTGCTGAAGCACAAGGTGATCGCCAGCTGCTTCTTTGAAGCCTCCACCCGGACCCGCCTGTCGTTCGAGACCTCCATTCACCGTCTGGGCGCCAGCGTGGTGGGCTTCTCCGACAGCAGCAACACCTCGCTGGGCAAGAAAGGCGAGACCCTGGCGGACACCATCTCGGTGATCAGCACCTACGTTGACGCCATCGTGATGCGTCACCCGCAGGAGGGTGCCGCGCGTCTGGCGACCGAGTTCTCGGGCGGGATCCCGGTGCTGAACGCCGGGGACGGCGCTAACCAGCACCCGACCCAGACCCTGCTGGATCTGTTCACCATTCAGGAGACCCAGGGCCGTCTGGAGAACCTGAACATCGCCATGGTCGGTGACCTGAAATATGGCCGCACCGTCCACTCCCTGACCCAGGCCCTGGCGAAGTTCAACGGCAACCGCTTCTACTTCGTCGCCCCGGACGCGCTGGCGATGCCGCAGTACATCCTCGATATGCTCGATGAGAAAGGTATCCAGTGGAGCCTGCACGCCAGTATCGAAGAGATGATGGCCGAGGTGGATATTCTGTATATGACCCGCGTGCAGAAAGAGCGTCTGGATCCGTCGGAGTACGCCAACGTGAAGGCGCAGTTCGTCCTGCGCGCCAGCGATCTCGAGGGGGCACGCAGCAACATGAAGGTGCTGCACCCGCTTCCGCGTATCGATGAGATCACCACCGACGTAGATAAGACGCCGCACGCCTGGTACTTCCAGCAGGCCGGAAACGGCATCTTCGCCCGCCAGGCGTTACTGGCACTGGTTCTGAATCGCGACTTAGCTCTGTAAGGGGAAATGACCATGACACACGATAACAAACTCCAGGTCGAAGCCATCAAACGTGGCACCGTAATTGACCATATCCCTGCGCAGGTGGGCTTCAAGCTGCTGACCCTGTTCAAACTGACCGAAACCGACCAGCGCATCACCATCGGCCTGAACCTGCCGTCGGGCGAGATGGGCCGTAAGGACCTGATCAAGATCGAGAACACCTTCCTGACCGACGAGCAGGTTAACCAGCTCTCCCTCTACGCGCCGGACGCCACCGTCAACCGCATCGACGACTACGAAGTGGTGGGCAAATCCCGCCCAAGCCTGCCGGATCGCATCGAGAGTGTGCTGGTGTGCCCGAACAGCAACTGCATCAGCCACGCTGAGCCGGTCAACTCCTGTTTTGCAGTGAAAAAACGCGTCAATGACATCGCGCTCAAATGCAAATACTGCGAAAAAGAGTTTTCCCATAATGTGGTGCTGGCCAACTAATCCGGGTGGTAATGCATGCCTGCCTCTTTATAATGGCAGGCCTACTCACAACGCTGTAATTCAGGAGAAATCATGACCAAAGTACTCGCGACGGAAAATGCACCTGCAGCTATCGGCCCATACGTTCAGGGCGTTGATCTTGGCAGCATGATCATCACCTCCGGCCAGATCCCGGTGAACCCAAAAACCGGTGAAGTGCCGGAAGACGTCTCTGCGCAGGCGCGTCAGTCGCTGGAAAACGTCAAAGCGATCGTGGAATCCGCTGGCCTGAAAGTGGGCGACATCGTCAAAACCACGGTCTTCGTGAAAGATCTCAACGACTTCGCCACCGTTAACGCGACTTACGAAGCCTTCTTCACCGAGCACAACGCCGGCTTCCCGGCGCGCTCCTGCGTGGAAGTGGCGCGTCTGCCTAAAGACGTGAAAATCGAAATTGAAGCGATTGCCGTGCGTCGCTAAGCATTTATTTTAATATGCAAAAGGCAGCCCCGGCTGCCTTTTTTATTTCCTGGATACACAGAGCGAAATATCCTTCAAGCATTTTCACTATTCTTTTTCATCGCAGCTTGAAATGACTAATTTTTTATTCCGGACGACACTAGCCGTGCCCAAAAAGCATTAATCCCCTTTAATGGAATAAAAAATGAAACTTTCAAAAATTGCGTTGGCACTTGCCACACTCACGGTTGCTTCATCGGCTTTAGCACATGGTTATGTAGAATCCCCGGCCAGCCGCGCTTATATGTGTAAGCTCGGTAAAAATATCGACTGCGGTACTGTTCAATATGAACCACAGAGCGTTGAACGCACCTCTGGCTTCCCGACTGGCGCCCTGCCGCCGGATGGTCAGCTGGCCAGCGCCGGTATTTCCCAGTATTCTCAGCTGGATCGCCAGAGCCTGAATGCCTGGACCAAAACCCCTATTACAGCGGGTGCAAATAAATTTACCTGGTTCCACACCGCACCACATAAAACCGTTAACTGGCGCTGGTATATTACCAAGCAAGACTGGAATCCAAATAAACCGCTGACCCGCGATCAATTTGAATCCACGCCATTCTGTACCGTTAACGGTAATGGCCAGGCGCCAGCTCAGCGTCAGGAAATGAATTGTAATGTTCCACAGCGTACTGGCTACCAGGTTATTTACGCGGTATGGGAAATTGCGGATACCACTAATAGCTTCTACCAGGCGATCGACGTTGATTTCGGCAACGGCGGCAACGTAACGCCAGACGAAACCCCGGCAGTGGTTTCCGAGTGGACCAAATCCCTCGACGGCCAGATCTCCGGTAATAACGTCAACGCAGGCGACAAAGTGATCGCTCGCTTCTTCGACGCAAACGGCGAAGTGACCTCCATGCGTACCGAGCTGACCGTCTCCTCTGCATCCCAGGGTCAGGCAAGCCAGTGGTCCTACGACCTGGCGCAGGCGATCAACGCAGCACACAGCGATGTGCGTGTCGGTATGAAAGATGAGAGCGGCGTGGTTAACCCGGTTCACGGCGCGAACAACGTCTACGTGAAAGACGGTAGCTCCCTGAAATCTGTCGCCATCTCTTATGAAGAGCAGCAGACTCAGGCCAGCGAAGATATCGCTGTAACCAACGTACAGTTCAGCAAAATCAAAGACGGCGCGGCAACCGTGACCTTCCACGTGAACACCCAGGGTGATGTCAACCTGGAAGCCCGTGTGATGAACCACGCTGGTGCTGAAAAAGGTTATGTGAAGCAGGACATGAACAACGCCAACCAGGACGTGACCATGAACCTGTCTGACGTGACTCCAGGCCACCACATGCTGAAATACTACGCCACCAATAAAGATGGCGTGCTGTTCGCGCAGGACGTGATTGACATGATGCTGGAAGGCGAAGCGTCAAGCACCGACAACGGTACTGCGGGCAACTACGAGTTCACCTTCCCACAGAACATCGCCTCCTACAAAGCAGGCACCGTGGTGCTGCAGCCGAAAAATGGCAAAACTTACCAGTGTAAGAAAGCGCCATACAACGGCTACTGCGTCCAGTACGCAGCCGGCGCTAACCAGTTCGAACCGGGTGTAGGTTCCCACTGGCAGATGGCGTGGACCCTGAAGAACTAAGTCGTTCTGATGCCCGGCAAGCAGGTTTGTGCGGCCTGTTTGCCGGGGGCGCTTCGCTTGCCCGGCCTACGGGCCTGATTGATGTTCCAGGCCGGGTAAGGCGAAGCCGCCACCCGGCATTTTTTTACTGATTGCGCGTCGCGCGCAGCAGTTTCTCCAGCGGATAAACCGCCGCAATCACCACTTCATCCTGAATCTGCGCCGCCTTATCCAGCTCCCCCTGAATCGACGCAATCTCGGTATCGTCCAGCGTCCCCTGTCGCGCCACCAGATCTGTTAAGCGCAGCCCTATCGCCGCCAGCTTATCCACCGTCTGAATCACCGGTTTCAACGCCTTCAGCTGATAGCTGTTCTCGGCCAGCGCCAGCGCGTCCGGCGTATTGGTCTGCCAGCGGGTAAACAGATGACGCAGCGACTCCGCGCTTTCGTTGTCTTCGGCATCGCTCACCAGTCGCTCCACCCAGCGGTTCATCTGCCGCACCGTACTGCTTTCCGGCGTCAGGGCGTCGGCCAGGCGGTTCAACGGCTCAAAAAGATCGTAATTCCCGGCCTGGAACTTAAGATGGTTGCGGGTGTAGTACTGGGCAGGCTCCAGCGCCTGGGCGAGGATATTCAGCGCCATGGTGTCGGTGGTGTTCCCCAGACGGGTAAATTGCACCTGCTGGCGGGCATGCTGCTGCAGACCCACCGAGACCGTCGACCAGCTGTCCATCGCCTGCAGGCGGGTGTACATGTTATCCACATCGTTCACCTCCTGCGCCGACCACAGCCGCTCCGCTACCGCAAACGCCCGCGGCCAGAGCTTGATATCCAGCACCGGAGCAGCAACGTTTTCCGCCCACAGCGCCGCCTCACCGCCCAGCAGATTGGCCTGCTGGCTGGCGTCCGGCACCGCCGGGGCGATCCCTTCCGGCACCGCATCCAGCCGCTGGCCCGTCACCGGATAACGGCTGTTGCCCAGCAGGAAATAGCCCTCAATCTTGTCGTCTTTCACCGTCACCACCGGGCGGGTCTCCCCCATCCAGGTATCGACGGTAAAGCTCACCTGATTGTCGCTGCGCCAGTCGATGTCCTGCACCGCCCGCCGCGATTTGCCGTTGAAATCGATAAACCCGCGCCAGCCCGCGTCGCCTTTCACCAGCGTAAAGCTTCCCTCCAGCGGCTTGCCCTTCAGGCGCGGCAGGGTAAATGACCAGCTCTGGGCGCTGTCGCGGTCGGTAATGACATCCACGTTGTTCAGTCCCTGGGGGAGGATCTCATTGCGGTAGTGATAGGCGGTGTACTGGGGCTGATCGAGATAGAACCCGGTGGAGAGGATCCCTTTGTAGCCCTGCTTCGCCACTTCGCCCAGCGCGTCCTGTCCCTGCCAGGACTGGATCAGAATACTCTTCGGCAGATCCGGGTGGAAGATCTCGTCCCAGCCCACCATCTGGCGCTGGTTTTTCTCGAGGATCGTCTCCAGCTTGCGGTTGAAATACGCCTGCAGGGCGTGGCTGTCGGCCAGCTTGTTGTCGCGCATAAACTGCTGGATGGCGGGATTCGCTTTCCACTGGCTGTCGTCCACCTCATCGCCGCCGATGTGCAGGTAGGGATCCGGGAAGATCGCCGCCAGTTCGGCGATCATCGCGCTGGCGAAGGTATAAGTGGCCTCTTTGGTCGGATCCATCACCGGCTTGAGTACGCCCCAGTGACGCTCCATCTGGTAGGGACCCGGGGCGCTCATCAGCTCCGGATAGGCCACCGCAATGGCCGACGCGTGGCCGGGCATGTCAATTTCCGGCACCACGCGAACGCCACGCGCGGTGGCGTAGCGCACCACGTCACGCATCTGATCCTGGGTGTAGAACAGGCCGTCGCTGGCGAGCTCGGTCAGTTTCGGGTAGCGCTTCGAGGCAAAGCGCCAGCCCTGATCGTCGGTCAGGTGCCAGTGCAGGACGTTGAGCTTCGCCGCCGCCATGCCGTCGATCTGGCGCTTGATGTCCTCCAGCGGAATAAAGTGGCGGGCCGAGTCGAGCAGCAGGCCGCGCCACGGGAAGCGCGGCGCATCCTCAATGGCGACCCACGGCAGGGAGGTGTTCTCCGGTCCGTTCTGGATCAGCTGCAGCAGGGTCTCCATCGCCCGCAGGGCACCGAAGCGGGTATTGGCGGTGATATTTACCCCGCTGGCGTCGACGGTGAGTTTGTAGCTTTCATCGCTGTCCGGTTTGGGCAGCGGGGCCACCTTCCGGGCGATGGCGATGGTCACCGTTGGCTTCTCAGGTTTGTCGACCTGGGGCTGGAGGGTCCAGCCGGTTTGCAGCGCCACCCGCTGGCGCAGACGCGTTACCGCATCGCCGAGATCGTCCCCGGAGACGCTGACGGAGAAGGTATTGTTGATGACCAGCGCGCCCTGGGTAGCAGGACGTTCAACCTTCGCAGGCCAGGGCATCAGGGGGAGATCGCCCACCGGGGCGGCAAACGCAGAAAAACCGAGCATAAGCCCGGCGGTCAGGAGGCTGTACCGTAACATGAATGTTCCTTATTTGACGGGCCGAAAAAAGGCAAAACATTCTGTTAACATGTGCGCAAATTAGCGTCAAGCGCGGCGGGTGATGAAGATCACAGGTTGTTGAATTTGGGACAAAAGCAATGTGCCGGGTGGCGGCTTCGCCTTACCCGGCCTACGTGAGGATCGTAGGCCCGGTAAGCGCAGCGCCACCGGGCGTTTTTTACTGCCACCCGTACCGGCGCGCATAGAATCCTTTCACTATCTGGGTCAGCACCATGTACCCCGCGAGGATCGCCACCAGCCACGGGAAGTAGCTCAGCGGCAGGGCCTGCAGCTGTAGATAGCCCGCCAGCGGCGAGAACGGCAGCGCGATGCCGAGCACCATCACCAGTCCCGTCATCACGATCAGCGGCCAGGCGGCACGGCTCTGGAGGAACGGGATCCGCCGGGTGCGGATCATATGCACAATCAGCGTTTGCGACAGCAGCCCGACCACGAACCATCCGGACTGGAACAGGGTCTGCTGTTCCGGGGTGTTGGCGTGGAACACAAACCACATCAGGCAGAAGGTCAGAATGTCGAAGATCGAGCTGATCGGGCCGAAAAAGAGCATGAACCGGCCGAGTTCTGACGGATCCCAGCGCTGCGGCTTCTGGATCTGATCCTCGTCGACGTTATCGAAGGGGATCGCCACCTGGGAGACATCGTACATCAGGTTCTGGATCAGCAGATGCAGCGGCAGCATCGGCAGGAACGGCAGAAACGCGCTCGCCACCAGCACGCTGAAGACGTTGCCGAAGTTCGAACTGGCGGTCATTTTGATGTACTTGAGCATGTTGGCGAAGGTGCGGCGGCCTTCGATCACCCCCTCCTCCAGCACCATCAGGCTCTTCTCCAGCAGGATGATATCCGCCGCTTCCCGGGCGATATCCACCGCGCCGTCGACCGAAATCCCGATATCCGCCGCACGCAGCGCGGGGGCATCGTTAATACCGTCTCCCATAAAGCCCACCACGTGCCCCTCGCGCTTCAGCAGGGTGACGATGCGCTCCTTGTGCATCGGGGTCAGGCGCGCAAACAGCGTGGTGCGCTTCGCCAGTGACGCCAGGTCGTCATCGGAGAGGGTTTCGATCTCGCTGCCCGTCACCACCTCGCCCGCGTCCAGCCCCACTTCGCGGCACACTTTGGCCGCCACCAGCTCGCTGTCGCCGGTGAGGATCTTCACCGTGATACCGCTGTTTTTCAGCGCCTTGAGCGCCGGGGCGGTGGTCTCTTTCGGCGGATCGAGGAAGGCGATATAGCCTTCGAGGATCAGATCTGATTCGTCGATGCGCTGGTAATCCCCAACGCGTGCCGGCAGGAACTTGCTGGCCACCGCCACCACCCGCAGCCCCTGGCGGTTGAGGTTGTCGGTGACGCGACGAATGCGCCGCAGCATGCTGTCGTCCAGCGGGACAATCTCGCCGTTATGCCACACCTGGGTCGACACATTCAGGATCTCCTGCAGCGCCCCTTTGCAGATCAGCTGATGCACGCCCTGCTCTTCACTGACCACCACCGACATGCGGCGGCGCTCGAAATCAAAGGGGATCTCATCCACCTTCTGCCAGCGGGTTGAGAGAGTGCGGGCGGCGGCTTCATCAACGCCTTCCAACACCGCGACGTCGAGCAGGTTCTTCAGCCCGGTCTGGTAGTGGCTGTTCAGCCAGGCGGTATTCAGCACCCGCTCGCAGATCTTGCCCGACACGTCGGTGTGATGCTCCAGCACGATCTTATCCTGAGTCAGGGTGCCGGTTTTGTCGGTGCAGAGAATATCCATCGCACCAAAGTTCTGGATGGCGTCGAGGTGCTTCACAATCACCTTTTGCTTCGACAGTTTTACCGCTCCGCGCGCCAGGGTCGAGGTAACGATCATCGGCAGCATCTCCGGGGTGAGCCCCACCGCCACCGAGAGCGCAAACAGCGCCGCTTCCCACCAGTCGCCTTTGGTGTAGCCGTTAATCAGCAGTACCACAGGGGTCATCGCCAGCATAAAGCGGATCAGCAGCATGCTGACGCGGCCTATTCCCTGCTGGAAGGCGTTAGGTTCGCTCTCCTGCTCGCTGACGCGCCCGGCGAGCTGCCCAAACCAGGTGTTGCCCCCGGTGGCGATCACCATCGCCTGCGCCGTGCCGCTGACCACCGTGGTGCCCATAAAGCACAGGGTGTCGCACTCCAGCGGGTTGCTCTGCTGCGGATCGCGGCTGTGGGCGACCTTCTCCACCGGCAGGGATTCGCCGGTCAGCGAGGCCTGGGCCACGAACAGGTCCCGGGCCTGGAGAATGCGTAAGTCCGCCGGGATCATGTCCCCGGCCGCCAGCTTAACCAGATCACCCGGCACCAGCTGGTCAATGGGCACCTCCCGCCAGCCGCTTTCCCCTTTGTCGTTAAGGGTGCGTAACACGGTGGCGGTGTTGCTGACCATCGCCTTCAGGGCATCCGCCGCCCGGGTGGAGCGGGCCTCCTGGATAAAGTTCAGCAGCGTGGAGATGCCCACCATCAGGGCGATCACCCCGGCGGCAAACAGGTCTTCGGTGGCATAGGAGATAACGCCCAGCACCGTCAGCAGTAGGTTAAAGGGGTTGCGGTAGCAGACCCACAGATGTACCCACCAGCGGGCCGGTTTTTGTGCCGGGATCTGATTTTCGCCATGCGTGGCGCGGGCGGTTTCGACCTCGGCAGCCGTCAGCCCTTCCGGGTGGCTGGCAAACGTCCGCCACAGGTCAGGCTCTTCCATCGCGGCGATTCGCAGACAGTGGGCGGCCAGTGCGCCGGGAATGACGGCATCGGTTTTGCCCGTTGCCATTGGATCGCGCTGCACCAGACGGCGCGGCAGGTGGCGGCCCAGCCGGGCCAGCAGCTGTTGTGTGAAATTTTTGAACATAACACGTCCCCCGCACCCGTGAAGACGGGCGCAGTCTTGCCTTCAGACGTGACAAAGCCACGCCTGAGAGGCGGTATCAGTTATGCAGGAACGTTGAATAACGTCACTGCCTTACGTATCCGGTAAGACAGTGAGAACAGGCTTACCGGAAAGAAAGGGTTCTCCCTCGCGGGAGAGGGGTGGGATCGGGATCCATATCGCCTCCGGTAAGTAAAAAAAGGTAAGTCGGCGCGCAGTATAGTGTTTTAGCCGTACCGTTTGTGACTATTCGGGCGGTATGATAGCGCCCAGGCATTAAACCAAACGTAAACCAGACTTTGCTCATTGCGGAACCGGACCCCCGATTTAGGCTTATTGATTATTTCATCAATGCGTTACAGGAATGAAAGCATGCAGAACCGCCTCACCATTAAAGACATCGCGCGTCTGAGCGGCGTGGGTAAATCCACCGTCTCACGGGTGCTGAACAACGAAAGTGGTGTCAGCGAACGCACCCGCGAACGCGTCGAGGCGGTCATGAATCAGCACGGCTTCTCCCCGTCGCGCTCGGCGCGCGCCATGCGGGGGCAGAGCGACAAAGTGGTGGCGATCATGGTCACCCGTCTGGATTCGCTGTCGGAAAACCTTGCCGTGCAGACCATGCTGCCTGTCTTCTACGAACAGGGTTACGATCCGATCATGATGGAGAGCAAGTTCTCGCCGCAGATGGTGGAAGAGCATCTCGGGATGCTGAAACGCCGCAACATCGACGGTGTGGTGCTGTTTGGCTTCACCGGCCTTAACGAGCAGATGCTCACGCCGTGGCAATCGTCGCTGGTGCTACTGGCGCGCGATGCCCGCGGTTTTGCCTCCGTATGCTACGACGATGAAGGGGCGATCCGCATTCTGATGCAGCGTCTGTATGACAGCGGTCATCGCAATATCAGCTATCTCGGCGTGCCGCACAGCGATGTCACCACCGGCCAGCGCCGCCACAATGCCTATCTGGAATTCTGCAAAAAGTATGCGTTGCCTGCCGTGGCTGCGTTACCCGGTCTTGGAATGAAACAGGGCTATGAAAAGGTGGCTGACGTGCTGACCCCACAGACGACTGCCCTGGTCTGTGCCACGGATACGCTGGCTCTTGGCGCAAGTAAGTACTTACAAGAACAGCGCCTCGACAGCCTGCAGCTGGCGAGCGTGGGTAACACACCGCTGATGAAGTTTCTTCACCCGGAGATCATCACCGTCGATCCTGGCTACGCCGAATCCGGCCGCCAGACCGCTATGCAGTTGATTGAGCAGATCAACGGCCGCAGCGAACCTCGCCAGATCGTCATTCCCGCCACCCTCTCCTGAGCGTCAAAAGACGCTTTATTGTGATCCTCGCCCGATTTCGGGAACGTTCCCATTTTCGTTATTACCGGTTCAGAGTAGGCTTGCCACCAGTCCATAACCCCCTACCATCTGTCATGAGGTTTCATGATGAGCAAAGTAAAACAAACGGATATCGAGCAGTTAATCGTGCTGGTTGGCGGACGTGACAACATCGCCACGGTCAGCCACTGCATCACCCGCCTGCGCTTTGTGTTAAACGACCCGGCCAAAGCGAATCCCAAAGCCATCGAGGAGCTGTCGATGGTGAAAGGCTGCTTTACCAATGCCGGCCAGTTCCAGGTAGTGATCGGCACCGACGTGGGTGATTACTATAAGGCGCTGCTGACCACCACCGGCCACTCGTCGGCGGATAAAGAGCAGGCCAAAAAAGCCGCGCGCCAGAACATGAAGTGGCATGAACAGCTCATTTCACATTTCGCGGAGATCTTCTTCCCGCTGCTGCCTGCGCTGATCAGCGGGGGCTTAATCCTCGGCTTCCGTAACGTGATTGGCGATGTGCCGATGAGCGGCGGCAAAACCCTGGCCCAGATGTATCCGGCCCTGCAAAGCATCTATGACTTCCTGTGGCTGATTGGCGAGGCGATCTTCTTCTATCTGCCGGTGGGGATCTGCTGGTCGGCGGTGCGCAAAATGGGCGGTACGCCGATTCTGGGTATCGTACTGGGCGTAACGCTGGTCTCTCCGCAGTTAATGAACGCTTACTTACTTGGGCAGCAGGTACCTGAAGTGTGGAACTTCGGCCTGTTCACTATCGCCAAAGTTGGCTATCAGGCCCAGGTGATCCCGGCCCTGCTGGCCGGTCTGGCGCTGGGGATGATTGAGACCCGCCTGAAGCGCATGGTGCCGGACTACCTCTATCTGGTGGTGGTGCCGGTGTGCTCCCTGATCCTCGCGGTGTTCCTCGCCCACGCCTTTATCGGTCCGTTTGGCCGCATGATCGGTGACGGCGTGGCCTATGCGGTACGCCACCTGATGACCGGCAGCTTCGCCCCGATTGGTGCCGCGCTGTTTGGCTTCCTGTATGCCCCGCTGGTGATCACCGGCGTGCATCAGACCACCCTGGCGATTGATATGCAGATGATCCAGAGCCTCGGCGGCACCCCGGTATGGCCGCTCATCGCCCTGTCGAACATTGCCCAGGCCTCGGCGGTTACCGGCATCATCATCGTCAGCCGGAAGCATAACGAACGTGAAATCTCGGTTCCGGCGGCGATCTCCGCCTACCTCGGGGTCACCGAACCGGCGATGTACGGCATCAACCTGAAATACCGCTTCCCGATGCTGTGCGCCATGATCGGCTCCGGGCTGGCGGGCCTGCTGTGCGGCCTGAACAGCGTGATGGCTAACGGCATTGGTGTCGGCGGCCTGCCGGGTATCCTCTCCATCCAGCCGGGCTACTGGCAGGTGTTCTCCCTGGCGATGGCCATTGCGATTATCGTACCGATGGCACTGACCACCGTGATCTACCAGCGCAAATTCCGTCAGGGCGCGTTACAGATTGTTTAATTTTTTTCGGGGCGCCGTTGCGCCCCTTCGCATTTGCAGGAACGCAAGATGAATACCCTTCCTCATTGGTGGCAAAACGGCGTCATCTATCAGATCTACCCGAAGAGTTTCCAGGACACCACCGGGCGTGGCACCGGCGATTTACGCGGCGTGACCTCGCGTCTCGACTACCTCAACACCCTCGGCATCGACGCCATCTGGCTGACGCCGTTCTATATCTCCCCGCAGGTGGATAACGGCTACGATGTGGCGAACTACATCAGCATCGATCCGGCCTACGGCACGCTGGATGATTTTGACGAGCTGGTGGCCGAGGCCCATAAACGCGGGATCCGCATCGTGCTGGATATGGTGTTTAACCATACCTCCACCCAGCATGCGTGGTTCCGTGAGTCGCTTAATAAAGAGAGTCCGTACCGCGAGTTCTATATCTGGCGCGGCGGCACCCCGGAGCAGCTGCCGAACAACTGGCGCTCCAAGTTTGGCGGTAACGCCTGGCGCTGGCATGCCGAAAGCGAGCAGTACTATCTGCACCTGTTTGCCCCGGAGCAGGCAGACCTGAACTGGGAAAACCCGCAGGTGCGCGCCGAGCTGAAAAAGGTGTGCGAATTCTGGGCCGATCGCGGCGTGGACGGCCTGCGTCTCGACGTGATTAACCTGGTGTCGAAAGACCAGGATTTCCCCGACGATGAGATCGGCGATGGCCGCCGCTTTTACACCGACGGGCCGCGCATTCACGACTATATGCAGGAGATGAGCCGCGACGTCTTTACCCCGCGCAACCTGATGACGGTGGGTGAGATGTCCTCTACTCACCTGGCGCACTGTCAGCAGTACGCGGCGCTCGACGGGCGTGAGCTGTCGATGACCTTTAACTTCCACCATCTGAAGGTGGATTACCCCAACGGCGAGAAGTGGACGCTGGCCAAACCGGATTTTGTGGCGCTGAAGGCCCTCTTCAGCCACTGGCAGCAGGGTATGCACAATAAAGCCTGGAATGCGCTGTTCTGGTGTAACCACGACCAGCCGCGCATCGTCTCGCGTTTTGGCGACGAGGGGGAATACCGCGTTCCGGCGGCGAAGATGCTGGCGATGGTGCTGCACGGTATGCAGGGCACGCCTTACGTCTACCAGGGTGAAGAAATTGGCATGACCAACCCGCACTTTAGCCGCATCACCGACTACCGCGACGTGGAGAGCCACAACATGTTCGCCGAGCTGCGCACGCAGGGGCGGGATGCCGACGAGCTGCTGGCGATCCTTGCGAGTAAGTCCCGCGACAACAGCCGCACGCCAATGCAGTGGGATGCCTCGGCCCATGCCGGGTTCACTACCGGCGAGCCGTGGATCGCTCTGGGGAATAACGCGGAAGCAATCAACGTCGAGGCGGCGCTGGCCGATCCCGACTCGGTGTTTTACGCCTACCAGGCGTTGATCAAACTGCGTAAAACCCTGCCGGTACTGACCTGGGGGGATTATCAGGATCTGCTCCCGGATCACCCGTCGCTGTGGTGCTATCGCCGACAGTGGCAGGGTCAGACACTGATGGTGGTCGCCAGCCTGAGCCGCGAGTGCCAGCCGTGGCATCCGCAGGCGGTGGAAGGCGACTGGCAGGTGGTAATGAGCAACTACACTGAAGTCTCGCCGCAGCCCGGTGCCATGACCCTGCGACCGTTTGAAGCGGTATGGTGGCTACAGGCCTGACGTTATCCGCCGGGCCCGCACGGTTGCCCGGCGCACGCTTTTTTTGATGCAAAATCAACCAGATTAGCGCTTGAATAATTTACAAACCCCGGATCGCCCGTCATCTGTACACTCTGTTTTTTACCTTGTCCTGAATCAAATAAATCGCAAACTTGTTTGATGCAAATCACTATATATAGAACTTAGAATGCTCGCCGACCCAAGATGTTGTATTCATCGTCTATTATTGCCACAAGACGATGCAAACCACGCTGCTTAAAATTGTGGATAAAAAGGGTCGATATCAGGAGAAATCGCGCGCGTGTCGGCAGTTACGGCCCCGACCCTTTTCCCTGACTCTGTGGATAACCTGTAGTTATAAATAGATGAATGGAGTGATCATGACACCGCATGTGATGAAACGAGATGGCTGTAACGTGCCTTTCAAATCAGAGCGCATTCAGGAAGCGATTCTGCGTGCAGCTAAAGCAGCGGGAGTCGATGACGCAGATTACTGCGCCACCGTCGCAGACGTCGTCAGTAATCAGATGAAAAACCGCAGCAAGGTGGATATCAACGAGATCCAGACCGCGGTGGAAAACCAGCTGATGTCGGGTCCGTATAAACAGCTGGCTCGCGCCTACATTGAATACCGTCACGACCGGGATATCGAGCGTGAGAAACGCGGTCGCCTGAACCAGGAGATCCGCGGCCTGGTCGAACAGACCAACTCTGCGCTGCTCAACGAAAACGCCAATAAAGACAGCAAAGTGATCCCCACCCAGCGCGATCTGCTGGCCGGTATCGTCGCCAAACACTATGCCCGTCAGCACCTGCTGCCGCGTGACGTGGTGCAGGCGCACGAGCGCGGGGATATTCACTATCACGATCTCGACTATTCACCGTTCTTCCCGATGTTCAACTGCATGCTGATCGACCTGAAAGGCATGCTGACCCACGGCTTCAAGATGGGCAACGCCGAGATTGAGCCGCCAAAATCCATTTCTACTGCCACCGCGGTCACGGCGCAGATCATCGCCCAGGTCGCCAGCCATATCTACGGCGGCACCACCATCAACCGTATCGACGAAGTGCTGGCCCCCTTTGTTGCCGCCAGCTTTGCCAAGCATCGCCAGGTGGCGGAAGAGTGGCAGATCCCGGATGCGGACGGCTATGCCCGCACCCGCACCGAGAAAGAGTGTTACGACGCCTTCCAGTCACTGGAGTATGAGGTGAACACCCTGCACACCGCCAACGGCCAGACGCCGTTTGTCACCTTTGGCTTCGGTCTGGGCACCAGCTGGGAATCACGTCTGATCCAGCAGTCCATTCTGCGTAACCGCATCTCGGGTCTCGGCAAAAATCGCAAAACCGCGGTGTTCCCGAAACTGGTGTTCGCCATCCGCGATGGCCTGAACCATAAACCCGGCGATGCCAACTACGACATCAAACAGCTGGCATTAGAGTGCGCGAGCAAGCGCATGTACCCGGACATTCTGAACTATGACCAGGTGGTGAAAGTCACCGGTTCGTTCAAAACCCCGATGGGCTGCCGCAGCTTCCTTGGCGTGTACGAAGATGAAAACGGCGAGCAGATCCACGACGGGCGTAACAACCTGGGCGTGATCAGCCTGAACCTGCCGCGCATCGCGCTGGAAGCCAAAGGCGACGAGGCCGCCTTCTGGACGTTGCTGGACGAGCGCCTGCTGCTGGCGCGTAAGGCGCTGATGACCCGTATCGCCCGGCTGGAAGGGGTCAAAGCCCGTGTCGCCCCGATTTTATATATGGAAGGGGCCTGCGGCGTGCGTCTGAAAGCTGACGATGATGTGTCAGAGATCTTCAAAAACGGCCGCGCCTCTATCTCGCTAGGCTATATCGGCATCCACGAAACCATTAACGCCCTGTTTGGCGACCAGCATGTCTACGACAGCGAGGCCCTGCGTGCGAAAGGCATCGCTATCGTCCAGCGTCTGCGCGACGCGGTGGATCGCTGGAAAGACGAAACCGGCTACGGGTTCAGCCTCTACAGCACTCCGAGCGAAAACCTGTGCGATCGCTTCTGCCGTCTGGATACCGCCGAGTTTGGCGTGGTAGAGGGTGTGACCGATAAGGGTTACTACACCAACAGCTTCCACCTCGACGTGGAGAAGAAGGTGAACCCATACGATAAGATCGATTTTGAAGCGGCCTACCCACCGGTCGCGAGCGGCGGCTTTATCTGTTACGGCGAATACCCGAACATTCAGCACAACCTGAAGGCGCTGGAAGACGTGTGGGATTATAGCTATCAGCACGTGCCCTATTACGGGACTAACACACCAATCGACGAGTGCTACGAGTGCGGCTTTACCGGCGAGTTCGAATGCACCAGCAAAGGCTTCACCTGCCCGAAATGCGGTAACCACGACGCCGCCCGCGTC